>Ga0070741_10013635_pt1 | contig 14297 bp, 19 predicted proteins | sample Coa_R1_4_FD_66440 | JGI IMG/M metagenome (GOLD analysis project Ga0070741, IMG submission 66440) | Surface soil microbial communities from Centralia Pennsylvania, which are recovering from an underground coalmine fire - Coalmine... | ecosystem: Environmental > Terrestrial > Soil > Unclassified ... | reverse complement strand
AGGAACTTCTCCGGGTACTGGCGCGGCCCGTACGTGTTCGCGCCGCGCGTGATCAGCGCGTCCGTCCCGTAGGTGCGCACGTACGCGAGCACCTGCAGGTCGCCGCCCGCCTTCGACGCCGAGTACGGGCTCGACGGGCGAACCGGCGCGTCCTCGGTGCACGGAGGCGCGCCGAGCGGGATGTCGCCGTACACCTCGTCGGTCGAGACGTGCAGCAGGCGAAGACCGGCGCGCCTCGCCTGGTCGAGCAGCACCTGGGTGCCGACGACGTCGGTGAGGATGAACTCCGCCGGGCCGAGGATCGAACGGTCGACATGCGTTTCGGCGGCGAAGTTCACGATCGCGTCGCAGCCCTCGGCGGCGCGCGCGACCGCGTCCGGGTCGGCGATGTCGCCGTGCACGAAGTCATGCTCGACGCCCTCGAGGTTCGCGCGGCTGCCGGCGTAGGTCAGCTTGTCGAGGACGACGACCTGCTCGCCCGCCGCGGCGAGGCGGCGGGCGAAGTGCGAGCCGATGAAGCCGGCGCCGCCGGTGACGAGGACGCGCATCGCGTCAGACTAGACGCTCGAGGCAGCGCTTCAGCCCGTCGCGCCAGTGGGGCAGCTCGGGCGCGCCGCGTTCCGAGCGGAGGACGGAGTACGCCGGCCGGGGCGCCTTCGCCCCGAACTCGGCGGTCGTGATCCGCCGGACGCGGACGTCGAGGCCCGCCTCGGCGAAGATCGCCTCCGCAAAGCCCGCCCAGCTCGTCTCGCCGTCCGCCGCCACGTGGTAGACGCCGTACGGCAGCTCGAGCACCGCCTTGGTCGCCTCGGCGAGGTCGCCGACGTAGGTGGGGCAGCCGACCTGGTCGTCGACGACCGCCACCTCGCCCCGCTCGGCGCCGAGGCGGAGCATCGTGCGGACGAAGTTGCGCGACGTCCAGCCGTACAGCCACGAGGAGCGCACGACCCAGGCCTCCTCGCCCGCCGCCGCCTCGCCGTGCAGCTTGCTGCGGCCGTACGCGGACTGCGGGTTCGGCGCGTCCGACTCCGTGTACGGCGTGCGCTTGCGTCCGTCGAAGACGTAGTCGGTCGACCACACGACGAGCGGCGCGCCGAGCTCGGCGGCGTGCTGGACCCCGCCGACGTTCACCGCGGCGGCGCCCTGCGGGTCGTCCTCCGCGCCGTCGACGTCCGTCCACGCGGCGGCGTGCAGCACGAGCCCGGCCTCGAGCCCGGCCGGCGGCGGAAACGTCACGTCCCAGTCGGCGCGGGTGAGTCCGACCGCGCCGGGGAACGCCTCGAGCAGCGCGTGCCCGAGCTGCCCGCCCGCCCCGGTGACGAGGGTGGTCACGTCGAGTCGCGGGCGGAGAGGATCGGCTCGCTCGTGCTCCAGAGGTGCGCGACGCGGGGGTCGTTCCACGGGACGCCCCGCTCGTCCGGGTCGGCGGCGTCGTACTCCTCGGTGACGAAGTAGCAGAAGAGGCAGTCCGTGAGCGCCTCGTAGCCGTGCGCGTGCCGGCCGGGCACCCAGATCGCGACCGGGTTGTCGTCGCCGATGTCCTCGCTGAAGTGCTCGCCGGTGTCGCGGTCGAGCACGACGACGCGCACCATTCCCTGCAGGCACACGAAGAGGTCGTCCTGGCCGCGCTCGTGGTAGTGGAGAGCGCGGATCACGCCCCGGCGCGAGCGCGCGAGGTTCGCCTGCCGGATCGGCTTCGGCAGCCCGCTCGCGCGCATCAGCTCCATGAAGAAGCCGCGCTCGTCGTCGTGGCGGGCGAGCTCGAACCGCTGCAGGCCGTCGACTATTTGTTCGCCCCGGTGCGCTCGATCTGGCGGCCGACCTCCGCCAGGTCGGCCCAGTGCTTGCCGCCGTCGTGCCACCAGCCCTCCACGCGGCGCACCGCGAGCCGCCCCTGCTTCGCGTACGCGCGGTTGACGTCGGTGATCTCGAGCTCGCCGCGGCTCGACGGCTCGAGGCCGTCGATGATGTCGAACACATCCGGCGGGTAGCAGTAGAGGCCGACGACCGCGTCGCTGGACGGCGGCGCGTCGTAGCGCAGGTCGACGACGCCGGCCTTCTCGACGACGTCGCTCACGGAGCCGTCGTCGCCGTAGACGACCACGCCGAAGTTCTCCGGATCGGGAACCTCTTTGACGAAGACGAGCGCGCCGCCGTCCCACGAGCGGATCGCGTCCGCCTGGCTGTGCTCGAAGATGTTGTCGCCCAGGCAGACGACGAGCGGCTCGCCGCCGGCGAAGCTCCTCGCCATCCCGACGACCTGGGCGATGCCGCCCGCCTCGACCTGCACCTTGTACGACAGGTCGAGGTCGAAGAGGAGCTCGCCGCCGTCGCGCGCCATCACGTGGCCGTTGCCGAGCAGGTCGATGAACTGCCCGGCGTGCTGCTTGCCCGTCACGATCAGCACCTCGCGCACGCCGACGCGCTGCAGGAGCTGGAGCGGGTAGTAGACCATCGGCCAGCGGCCGACCGGCAGCAGGTGCTTGTTCGTGACGCGCGTCAGCTCCTCGAGCCGGGTCGCGGTGCCGCCTGCGGCGATCAGGCCCTTCATGCCGGCGCCGATGCTACAGCGAGCACGTGGCCTTCAGGCGACGTGGAAGCTCGCCAGCAGCTGGCGGCACGCCGCGTCGCCGTCCGAGGAACGGCGACGGCAGATGAGCAGGAACTCGCGCTTTCCGCGCAGCACGAACGTGTACCGGTCGACGTTGCCGCCGTCGTCGACCGTGTAGCTGTGGGAGCGCATGCCGTCGACCGTGACGGTCGAGGCAGGGGAGAGCTTCCCGCCGCTCTCGCTCGCGAGCACGCGCATCCTCGCCGCGAGCTCGCTCTCGACGGCGTCGAACAGGCCGTCACGGTAGGCGTGCACCAGCGGAAACGTCGCGATCCGCACCAGATCGGCGCCCTTCGAGGCCTCGATCCCCCGGGCGCCGCGGGCCACCTTCCAGCCGGCGGGTACCGTGAACCCGTACCCGCTGCCGTCGACGCGGACTGCGGGCTGGTTCGAGTGGCCGGACCCGCCGCAGCCTGCGAGGATGGGCAGCACGAGCAGAAGCGCCTGTTTGCATCGGCCGGGCCGGGGTATCAGGCGCGCGGCAACGAGGCGAAAGGAACGAGCGACGATGGCCAAGACGAGAGACAAGGTCTACGACGCGGCGGAGAACGTCAAACCGTACGTCGAGCGCGCGATGCGCGACGAGCAGCTGCGCAGGGATGTGATGAGCGCATTCTCGACGGCCAAGGAGCTCTACGGCGAGCTGGTGGGGAACCGGAACGCGGTCACGCTCGCGAGCCGTGTCGCCACCGACGACGAGGTGCGGGACAAGCTGCGCGAGGCGATCGAGGATCTCCGCAGCGCCGCCGACCGGCTGCAGGGCCGGAAGACACGCTCCCGCGGCGGGACGAAGCTGCTCGTCGCCGGCATCGCGCTCGGCATCCTCTTCAACCCGGTGACGGGGCCCGAGACCCGCCGGTGGCTGAAGGACGCGATCTCCGGCGGCAGCGACGACTTCGGCGGCGGCTACTCGTCGAACGGCGGCGGCGGGACGTCGTAGCCCGCCCGCGCGTCTCGTGCACGTCGTCGTCAACCACCTCCGCCTTCGCGACCCCGTGACCGACGCGACCCTCGCGGCGATGGCCGACGGCGTCCGCATCGCGGTCGACGCCGGCGCCGTCGCCGCCCGGGTCGCGAAGGTCGACGAGCGGCATCTCGTCCTGCTGCTCGAGTTCCGCTCGGCGGACGACGCGGACCGCATCGCCCGCGAGGTGGGCGGGGCGTGGATGCGGGAGCACGTCCGGCCGCTCCTCGCGGGCGACACGGAGCGCAGCCTCGGCGAGGTGGTCGCCTCGGCGCGGGCGCAGCCCTAGCCGCCCGGGTCAGCGCCCGCGCGGCGTCGAGGTCGGCACGATCGTCTGCATCAGCCCCGACGAGGGCACCGGCTGGAGCGCGCGGCGAAGCGACGGCGGGTCGAGCCCGTTCGCGGAGGAGATGTCCCGCATGCCGAGCAGGATGGCGCCGGGCTCCGGCGGCAGGCGGCCGCCGGGGATCTGCGGCACCCAGCCGCCGGCCACCGGGAACGGCAGGTCCTGCAGGTGCTTCCACGACTCGAGGTAGGTCGTCGGGTCGACGGCGCCGTCGTAGCCGAGGTAGAGGAACGACACCGGGTGGATCTCGAAGTGCAGGTGGTACGGGCCGCCCTCGGCGTCGCCGGTGTTGCCCATGAAGCCGATCACCTCGCCCTTCTGGACGCGCGCGCCGTCGGTGGCGGCGGTCGAGAACGCGGAGAGGTGCGCGTAGTAGAACTGGTTGCCCTGGTCGTCGAGGATCCAGAGCCGGTTGCCGCCGATCTTGTTCCAGCCGACCGAGAACACCGTGCCCGTCACGCAGGCGACGAGCGGCTGGCCGAGGCGGCCGAGGATGTCGGCGCCGTGGTGGTAGCTGACGTCGGCGCGGTAGGCGCCGAACGTGTCGCCGTAGCTGACCGGGCCGTAGACCGGGAACACGTACCCGCCGGTCGCCTTCAGCTTCGGCGTCGCCTGCAGGGGGTGCGGCCCCTTCGTGTTCGGGGCGAGCGGCCGGTGGTTGCCGAGGTTCGGCGGCAGCGGCGGCTCCGCGACCGTGGTCGCGCCGGTCGTCGTCGTCGCGCCGGTGGTCGTCGCCGGCGGCGGGGCGGTCTGCACGGCGGCCTGCGCGAGCCCGACCTTCACCTCGCTCCCGGCTGCGAGGCCGCCGTGGTCGGCGGTCAGCTTCACGTCGAGCTCGACGATCGCGCCGCGGTAGCCGTCGGCCCCGGCCGGGGCGGTCCGGTCGACCGCCACGCCCCCGATCGTCAACCTGCCCCAGCCGCCGAGCTGCGCCTGGGCGCCCGTCAGGTCGAGGGGCTGCCCGCCGAAACGGAGGTTCGTGATCGTGCTGCCGTTCTGGTTGCCGCCCGCGCCGTGGTAGCCGGTGCCGGCGGAGGCGCGCCCGGTGACCGCGTCGGCGGTCAGCTCGCCGCGGAACAGGGAGAGGCCGGTGACGTCGCTCTCCGCCTTCGCCGACGCGTTCCGCTGCACGACGGTCGACGCCGACGCGGTCGTCGACGCCGCGAAGACGACCGAGCCGTCGGCGGGGTAGGAGAAGGAGCCGGTCGCGACCGGCGAGGCGGCCGGCGGGACGGTGACGGTCTGCGTGCCGCCGCCGGCGCCGTTCGGAAGGCTGATCTCGATCGCCGTCGCGCTCGCGCCCGCGGTCGGCCCCGACGCGGGGCCCGCCGCGCCGGCGGAGCCGAAGGCGAGGAGCGACAGCGGCAGCAGCAGGGCGAGGCGGCGGCGCACCTTCGCCGAAGTGTGCCTACCGGAGCCGCTGGCGGGCGAAGGCGCGGAACCGCTCGCGGGCCTCGGCGTCGGGCCCGAGCGGCTCGTCGCCCGCGTAGCGGGGGTCGGCCGCGACCTCCTCGGCCACGGCGCGAAGCTCGTCCGCGACCGCGCGGCGGTGCGCCGGGTCGCGCAGCAGCGTCTCGACCCACGTGTCGGAGCCGTCGTACTCCGGCACGTCGCGCTCGACGAGCAGCCGCCCGAGCAGGATGCCGACGCGGATGTAGGCGAACGTCCGGAACGCGAGGATCGTGCGCGGGCCCGAGACGAGCCGGTCGATCTCCGGATCCTCGGCCTGCAGCTGCGCGACGATCGTGCCGATCGGCTCGTCGACGAGCGGGATCCAGATGTCCTCCGGCTCGCTCACGCCGGACAGTGTTCACGATCGACGCGAAGCCCGCCAGGCGATCTGGGCGGCGCTGACGAGCAGGAGCGCCGCGAACAGGCGCCGCAGCGCCGCCTCGGGGAGCGCCTCCGCGACGGCCACTCCGCCCTGCACGCCGGCGACCGACCCGATCCCGAGAAGCAGCGCGGCACGGAGGTCGACGTTCCCGTACCGGCGTTGCCGTAACGTGCCGACGACGGCCGTCGGCAGCACCGCGAGCAGCGACGAGGCCTCCGCGTGGAGCTGGGTGAGCCCCAGCACGAGCGCGAGCGTCGGCACGAACAGGATGCCGCCGCCGACGCCGAACAGCCCGGCGAGGATGCCTGCGACGAAGCCGATCGCCACGACCGCGGCGACCGTCACAGCAGCAGCCTCACGGCGACGGCGGCGAGCACGAGCGCGAACAGGTAGGCGAGGCGGCGCGCCGAGAGCCGCTGCTGCAGGTCGGTGCCGACGAGCACGCCGGCAACCGCCGGCAGCCCGACGAGCGCCGCGGCGCCGGGCTTGACCTGGCCGTGCGCCGCGTAGGTCGCCGCGCCCGCGATCGACGAGAAGAGGATCGCGGCGAGCGACGTCGCCGCCGCCCGGCGCTGCGCGAAGCGCAGCACGAGCAGGAACGGCACGATCACGATGCCGCCGCCGACGCCGAAGAGAGCGCTGAAGACGCCTGCGAGGACGCCGATCCCGACGAGCTGCGCCGCGCGTGGCACCACCGCCTACTCTACGCGCGGTGGACGCGCTCGCCCGGATCGCGGCCGACCCCGCGCGTGCCGCGCTCTTCCTGGACGTCGACGGGGTGCTCGCCCCGATCGTCGAGCGGCCCGAGGATGCCGCGGTGCCCGAGGCGACGCGCGGCGAGCTCGCACGCCTCGCCGGCCGCTACGGGCTCGTCGCGTGCGTCACCGGGCGCCCGAGCGCAGACGCGCGCGCGCTCGTCGGCGTCGAGGGGATCCGCTACGTCGGCGAGCACGGCCTCGAGCTCGACCCCGCGGCGGCGGCCTTCGCCGACCGCATCCACGCGTTCGCCGACACGACCGGCCGCGAGGTCGAACGGAAGCCGCTGTCGGCCGCGTTCCACTACCGCACCGCCGCCGACCGCGACGCTGCGCGGCGAGAGCTGGAGGCGGTCGCGCGCGCCGCGCTCGCGGAGGGGTTCCGCACCCGCTGGGGTCGGCTCGTGCTGGAGGTGCTGCCGCCGGTCGAGGCGACGAAGGGCACCGCCGTGCGGCGGCTGCTCGCCGAGGCGGCGCTCCGGCGCGCGCTCTACGCCGGCGACGACGTCACCGACCTCGACGGGTTCGCCGCGCTCGACGGCCTGGAGGCGTCGGTGCGCGTCGCCGTCGTCTCCGGCGAGGGGCCGTCCGAGCTGCGCGCGCGCGCCGACCTGCTCGTCGGCTCGACCGAGGCGTTCCGCGAGCTGCTCACGCGCCTTTAGAGCCGGAGCCGTTCGCGCAGCAGGCGGGCCTGGCGCCGGGCCACGTCGAGCTCGGTGCGCGCAGCGTCGGCGAGCTGCAGCCGCAGCCGGTCGGGGCCCACGCGCCGCACGGACGCGACCTTCGTCACGTTGACGAGATACGAGCGGTGGATGCGCGCGAAGCGCGCGCCGGCGAGCCGCTCCTCCAGCTCGCGCAGCGGCGCGGTGCAGAGCAGCGTGCGGTCGTAGGTGTGCACGCGGCAGTAGTCGCCGTCCGCCTGTACGTAGTGCACCTCGGCGACGTCGAGCAGCTCGGTGGCGCCGGACGCGGCGACCACCGGGATCTTCTCGAGCGGCGCCGCGTTCTCGCGCGAGCGCTCCCGCACCCGGTCGAGCACGCGGGCGAGGCGGTCGGGCTCGACCGGCTTCAGCAGGTAGTCGAACGCCTCGACCGCGAACGCGTCGACGGCGTACTCGGCGTGCGCCGTCACGAACACGACCGCGGGCGGGTCGCGGCGCTCGCCGAGCAGCGGCGCCGCCTGCAGCCCGGTCGCGCCCGGCAGCTCCACGTCGAGGAAGACGACGTCGAGCCGCTGCGCGTCGACCGCCTCGAGCGCCTCGCGCACGTTCGAGGCCTCGGCGACGACCTCGACGTCGCGGTGCTCGCCGAGCAGGTAGCGGAGCTCGGAGCGGGCGGGCGCCTCGTCGTCGACGAGCAGCGCCCTGATCACGACGCCGGCACCTCCAGCCGCACCACGGTGCCGAAGGGGAACGAGCGGAGCCGCACGCCTTCACCGTAGTGCTCGGTCAGCCGGCGGTTCACGTTCGCGAGCCCGAGCCCCGTGCCCTCGCCGACGCCCGGCTCGAGCACCCGGTCGATCATGTCGCGGGCGATGCCGCGGCCGTCGTCGCGGACGGTCAGGTGCAGCCGGCCGCGGCGCACGCGTGCGCGCACGAGCAGGTGCAGGGGACGGTCCGTCTTGCCGTGCTTGATCGCGTTCTCGACCAGCGGCTGCACGACGAGCGGCGGCACCCTCACCGCGAGCGCGTCGCGCGGCACGTCGACCGTCACCTCGAGCTGCGCGCCGAACCGGGCCTGCTCGAGCTCGAGGTAGCTGCGCACATGGCGGAGCTCCTCCTCGAGCGTGACCTCGGCGCCGGGCCGCGCGAGCCGCGAGCGCAGATGGTCGGCGAACGCGAGCACGAGCGCGCGCGCCCGCTCCGGGTCGGTGCGGATGAACGACGCGATCGTGTTCAGCGCGTTGAAGACGAAGTGGGGCTCCATCTGCGCCTGCAGGGCGGTCGTCGTCGCGAAGCTGAGCTCGGAGAGCTGCAGCTGCGCCGACAGCTCCTCGCCGAGCAGCTCGAGCAGCTCGACCGCCTCCTCGCCGAGCGGCGAGCCGTCGGTCGCATAGGCGACGATCGCCCCCGCCGGCCCGTCCGGCAGGCGCAGCGGGACGACCGCGGCCGAGCCGAGCGGGCACGCCGGATCGGTGCACTCGGTGCGGAAGGCGAGCGGGGCAAGCAGCGGCTGGCCGCGCCCGAGCGCCTCGAACACCGGCCGGATCGGCCGGTCGCCCGGACCGTGGTGGTCGGCGCCCGCGCCGACGAACGCGAGCACCCGCTCCGTGTCGGTGACGCAGACCGCGCCGTAGCCGAGCTTCTCGAACAGCTCGTAGGCGATCGTGCGGGCGGCCTGCTCGGTCAGCCCGCGGCGCAGCTCCGTCCGGGTCGCCCGGAGGACCTCCAGCGCAGGCGCGGCGCGCCTCGGCCTGCGCGCGCGCGGCATCAGGCCTTGTGGATGCGCACGGCCGTGCCGTACGCGCAGATCTCGGTCCACGTGCTGCCGAGCTCGGAGGTGTCGAACCGCATCGCGATGATCGCGTTCGCGCCCTTCGCCTCGGCCGCCTCGACGAGCCGCTCGATCGCCTGCTCGCGGCCCTGGGCGAGCATCTTGGTCATCCCGGCGAGCTCGCCGCCCAGGATCGACTTCAGCCCCGCCCCGATCTGCGAGCCGAGGTTGCGGGAGCGGACGGTGAGCCCGAACACCTCCCCGTACACCTCGTCGATCACGCTGCCGGGAACGTCGTTCATCGTCGTGATCAGCATCGCTCCTCCTTCTCAGGGCTCTTCGTGTACCAGGGTGTATCCCAGGTCGATCGGATGCGGCGGGTACTCGACGACGCGCGAGCTGCCGTCCGCGCGCCAGCCGCGGCGCTCGTAGAACCGCCGCGCGCGCACGTTCCCGGCCAGCACCCACAGGTGCAGCTCGGGGCAGTCGGCGAGCGCCGCGACGACCGCGTCGTGCAGGGCGCCGGCGACGCCGCCGCCCCACCGCTCCGGCACGACGTACAGGCCGTGCAGCCAGCAGCCGTCGTAGCCGGCGAGCCCGACCGGCTCGCCGCCGTCTTCGGCAAGCAGCACGGCGCCGGCGAAGCCGCGCCAGCGCTCGCGCACCGCGTCGTCCGGGAACGGGTGGCGGTCGGGCGGGTAGATGTGCGCGAGCGCCGCCTGCGACGCGCGCTTCTGGATCCGGAAGAGCGTCTCCGCGTCGTCGGGCCCCGCGCTCCGGATCGCGGCGCTCAGAGCTCGAGCACCTCCAGCACCTGCGGGATCGACGTGACGCGCGGGCCGTCCCAGTCGCTCACCTCGGCCCACAGCGGGTCGCGGCCGGCGCGGTGGATGAGGATTGCGTCCATCCCGACGCGGCGCGCGCCGGCGAGCTCGTCGTTCGCGCCGTCGCCGACGAAGACCGCCTCCCGCGGCTCGACGCCGAGCAGCTCGCAGCAGTGCAGGTAGATGCGCGGGTCCGGCTTGGAGATGCCGAGCCGCGACGAGAAGACCTCGGCGTCGAACAGGCCGGCGAACTCCGTGTTCGGCCACAGCGTCTCGACGTCCTCGCTGCAGACCGTGATCAGCCCGGTCAGGAGGCCGCGCTCCCGCAGCGCGCCCAGCGTCTGGACGGCGCCCGGGCGCGGGACCAGGCAGCCGCGGACGTACTCGAGCCGGATCTCGCAGACGTCTTCGAGCACGGCGGCGGGCACGCCGACCTCGGTCAGGACGTCGCGCACCGGGGCCGTGTAGCGGTTCGGCGCCGCGTACCAGCGCTCGCGGAACCCGGGGCCGGCGAGCTCGTCGATGCGCTCCGCCATGCGCCGCGCCGCCGACTCGTCCCAGTCGATCAGCGTCTCCCACAGGTCGAAGATCACGGCGCGGATTCCCGGCGGCTCCGCCGGGTCTAGGCCGCGCATCGTCTGAGCACCTCCCAGGCGCGGCGGACGTCGTCCTCGGTCGTGCGCTCGTTGCCGATCGCGAGCCGGATCACGTCCCGGCCGCGCAGACGGGTCGCGGCGACGAAGATCTCGCCGGTCGCGGTCGCGGCCTCGGCGAGCGCGAAGTTGTCGGCGCCGCGACGGCGGAAGCAGACCGTCGAGAACGGGTGCGGCGCGACGACCTCCCAGTCGGGATCGGCTTCGACCCACGACGCGAAGAGCTGCGCGAGCCGGACGTGCTCGCGGATCAGCGCGCGCAGGCCCTCCGCCCCGTACCAGCGGATGACGAACCACAGCTTCAGCGCGCGGAAGCGGCGGCCGAGCGCGGGGCCGTAGTCCTTGATGTCGATCGCCTCGGGCGTCGCCGCGAGGTAGTCGGGCACGAGCGCGAACGTCTCGTGCAGCACGTCCGGGCGGCGCGTCCAGAACGCCGAGCAGTCCATCGGCGTGAACAGCCACTTGTGCGGGTTGACGACCAGGGAGTCGGCGAGCTCCGCGCCGTCGAGGCAGAAGCGCAGCTCGGGGCAGACGGCCGCGGAGCCGGCGTACGCGGCGTCGACGTGCAGCCAGACGCCGGCGTCGTTGCAGCGCCGCGCCAGCTCGCGCACGGGGTCGACGGAGGTCGTGCCGGTGGTGCCCGCCGTCGCGACGACGGCGGTCGCGTCGTCGAGCGGGAAGTCGGCGAGCATCCGGTAGTCGTCGTCGACGGGCACCTTGCGGAACTCGAGCCCGACGAGCCGGGCCGCCTTCTCGACGCTGAAGTTCGCCTGCTCGGACGCATAGACGACGCCGCCCGGGCGCAGCGTGCGTGCGGCCGCGAGCGCGGCGATCGTCGCCGTCGACGCCGTGTCCTCGATGTGCCCGTGCAGGCCGCGCGGGAGACCGAGGAGCTGCGCGAGCCAGTCCATCACCGTCACCTCGAGCTCGGTCGCCGCCGGCGAGGAGAGCCACGTGAACGCGTTCACGTTCAGTGCCGCGATCAGCAGCTCGGCGAGCACGCCCGGCTCGGAGCCCGTGTTCGCGAACCAGGCGAAGAAGCGCGGGTGGTTCCAGTGGGTCAGGCCCGGGACGACGATCTCGTCGAGGTCGCGCAGCATCGCGGCGAACGGCTGGCCCTGCTCGGGCGGCCCGCCGGGGAGCGCGGCACGCACCCGGCCGGGCTCGACGCGGGCGGCGACCGGCAGCTCGGAGACGCGCTCGAGGTACCGCTCGGCCCAGCCGGCGGCGAGCTGCAGGTCGTCGTGGAACGTCACGGGCGCTTCTTCCGGAGCTTCAGCAGCTGCGGCCAGGTGCGCGTGTTGAGCACGTCCTCCTTCGTCAGCCACGCGCGCCGCGCCTGGCCGACGCCGAGCTCGAGGAAGCCGAGCGCGCCGACGTCGTGGCCGTCGGAGTCGATCACGAGCTTGAGCCCCGCCTCGCGGGCGGCGCGCGCGTGCACGTCGGAGAGATCGAGCCGGTCGGGCTGCGAGTTGAGCTCGAGGAACGTCCCGGTCTCGAGCGCCTTTGCGACGACGCGCTCGACGTCGATGCGCGACGGCGCGCGACGGCCGATCTTGCGGCTCGTCAGGTGGCCGATGCAGTCGACGTAGGGGCTGTCCATCGCCGCGAGCACGCGCTCCGTCGGGTTGTGGTCGAACCGCGAGTGCACCGACGCGACCACCCAGTCGCGGGTCGCGAGATCCTCGTCGGAGACGTCGAGCGAGCCGTCGGGCCGGATGTTCACCTCGATCCCCTTCAGGATCCGGAACGGCTTCACGACCTCGTTGAGCGCGTCGATCTGCTCGGACTGCCGGTGCAGCAGGTCGCCGCGCAGCCGCTGCGCGTGGTCGCAGACGGCGTAGTAGACGTAGCCGCGGCGGATCGCCGCCTCGACCATCGCCTCGAGGCTGTCCTTGCCGTCCGACCAGGTCGTGTGCGTGTGCAGGTCGCCCTTCACGTCGGCGAGCTCGACGAGCGCCGGCAGCTCGCCCCTGCGCGCGGCGGCGAGCTCGCCGCCGTCCTCGCGGAGCTCCGGCGGGATCCACTCGTAGCCGAGGAAGCGGTAGACGTCCTCCTCGCGGGCGAAGCGGTGCTCCTCGCCCGTCTCGACGACGGTGATCGAGTATTCGGAGACCGAGAGGCCGCGCCGCACCGCTTCCTCGCGCAGCGCCACGTTGTGGTTCTTCGAGCCGGTGAAGTGCTGCAGCAGGTTGCCGTAGCTCTCGGGCGGCACGACGCGCAGGTCGAAGCGCAGCCCGTCGTGCGAGACGACGGTGCCCTTCGTCGGCCCCTTCGCCGCCACATCGACCACCCACGGCAGCGAGCAGAAGTAGTCGACGAGCGCCTGCGGATCGTGCGCGGTCGCGATGATGTCGAGGTCGCGCACGGTCTCGCGCATGCGCCGGGCGGAGCCCGCGAGGTCGACCTCCACGGCCGCCGGATGCTCGCGCAGCGTCTCGACGACGGCGCGGAGCTTCGGCAGCGTCGTCCCGAGCAGCGCGCGCCGCGGCCCTTCGGCGGCCTTCGGCTGCGCGAGGGCGGCGGCGATCTTCTCCTCCGTGCCGGGCCCGATGCCCGCGTGCCCGCGCAGCTCGCGCGCCTCGGCCGCCGCCTTCAGGTCGGCGATCGTCGTGATGCCGAGCTCCTGCCAGATGCGCCGCGCCGTCTTCGGGCCGAGGCCGGGCAGGCGCATGAACGCCGCCACCTCGGCCGGCACCACCGCCTTGCGCTTGGTCAGCGCGTGGATCTCGCCGTCCTCGACGACCTCGACGATCTTCGCCTCGATCGTCTTGCCGATGCCCTGCAGCTTCACCGCCTTGCCCTCGAGCGCGAGCTGGGCGACGGAGGCCGGCGTCTCGCGGATCCTGGCCGCCGCCTTGCGGTAGGCGCCCACGCGAAACGCGTCGCCGCCCTCCAGCTCCATCAGGTCGCCGAGCAGCTCGAACTGCTCGGCGAGCGCTTCGTTGCGCGGAAGCTCCGCCACTCCGGCGATCATAGGCACCCGCGTGCAAGCGACCATCTGCCTGCCCACCTACAACGAGCGCGAGAACCTCGAGCCGATGCTGGGCGCCCTCCGCGGCGTCCTGCGCCCGGGCGACCGGGTGCTCGTGATCGACGACAGCTCGCCCGACGGCACCGGCGAGCTGGCCGACCGGCTCGCCGCCGACCTCGGCTTCGTCGAGGTCCTGCACCGCGAGCGCAAGGAGGGCCTCGGGCCGGCCTACCTCGCGGGCTTCCGTCACGCGCTCGCCGGCGGCGCCGAGCTCGTGCTCGAGATGGACTGCGACTTCTCGCACGACCCCGCCGACGTTCCGCGCCTGATCGCGGCGGTGGAGGGCGGCGCCGACGTCGCGCTCGGCTCGCGCTACACGGCGGGCGGCGGCGTGCGCAACTGGGGGCTCCTCCGCCGCGTGATCTCGCGCGGCGCGTCGTTCTACACGGGCCTCTTCCTGCACATGCGGGTGAAGGATCCGACCGGCGGCTTCAAGTGCTTCCGGCGCGCCGTGCTGGAGACCGTCGACCTCGACCGGATCACGGCGAAGGGCTACGCCTTCCAGATCGAGCTCACCTACCGCGCGAAGCGGGCGGGGTTCCGGATCGTCGAGGTGCCGATCACGTTCGCCGACCGGACGGAGGGGCGCTCGAAGATGAGCCGCGCGATCGTGCTCGAGGCCGTGTGGCGCGTGCCGCTGCTCAGGCTCCGCCGGTAACCTCGCCGCATGAGAGACGTCAGCGACGCGTCCTTCGAACAGGAGGTGCTGCACGCCGGCCGGCCGGTCGTCGTCGACTTCTGGGCTCCGTGGTGCGGGCCGTGCCGCGCGATCGCGCCGATCCTCGAGGAGCTCGCCGCCGAGTCGGAGCGCGTCGACTTCGTGAAGCTCGACATCGACGAGAA
>Ga0070741_10013634_pt1 | contig 14298 bp, 14 predicted proteins | sample Coa_R1_4_FD_66440 | JGI IMG/M metagenome (GOLD analysis project Ga0070741, IMG submission 66440) | Surface soil microbial communities from Centralia Pennsylvania, which are recovering from an underground coalmine fire - Coalmine... | ecosystem: Environmental > Terrestrial > Soil > Unclassified ... | reverse complement strand
TCGACGGCGGGCGCCGGCTCGGGTGCGGGCGCGGGCGCGGCGGCGGCGGGCGTGGGGGCCTCGGCGGCATCGCCGACCACGGCGGGCGAATTCTCGGATGCCGGCGTCTGGTGTATCGGCGCGCAGGACACCAAGACCAGCACGATCAGTGCACGGGCCAACCCCCTCATCACTTCCCCCTCTCGGCGGTACGCAGCTCGAGCACGATGTCGTTCGGATGCGCTTCGCCGTAGAAGTCGACGGAGCTCTCCTCGATCACGACGCGTCCGCGCTCGATCTTGCGTACCTGGCCGTCGTTCAACCCGACCGGCGTCCCGACCTTCACGATGTAGCCGAGCCCGTCGTCGTCCTCCAGGACCGCGCGCGGTTCCTTCGTGTCGTAGATGATGGCGACCAGCTTCAGCTGCCCGATCTCGTACCGCTGGAGCGGCGTCCGCGGTCCGTCGCTGTGTCGCCCCGAGCCGACGCTCGGCGGACGGAAGGGATCGCGCCGTCCCGTCGGGTCGTACGGCGCGTCGCCAGCCGGCTCGACCGCGAGCACCTGCTGCGGCGCGGCCGGGGGCGCCGGGTCGGCCCGGACCGCGGAAACACCGAACGCCGTCGCGATCGCGACGACCGCGACGGCAGACCTGTGCGCGCTCATGCCGCCTTCCCCGCTTCCTTCGCCTTCTTCTCTTTGTTGATGCGCGCCCGCTCCGCGTCGTCGAGGAACCGGAAGGTGGTGACCGTGCAGCCGGCGTCGAGGACCACGCGGTCGCTCTCCACGTGGGGCTTCTTCAGCCGGATGTCGGTCACGTTGACGATCCGATCGAGGCGCTTCACGCTGTCGAGGAACAGCGCGACGTCGTGATACGTGCCGCGCATCTGCATCTCGACCGGGACCTCCGCGTAGAAGTCGCGGTAGACCTCCGGCTTCTGCTTGAAGAGCACGATCTCGAGCCCGGCGGAGTGTCCGCTCGCGGCAACGCTCGACAAGAGGTCGGCGATCTCCCGCTGGTCGGGAAGCCGCGCCTGCGCCCGCTTGAGCTCGGCGGTGAGGTCCGCGAGCTCGCGCTTCACGGACTCGCGGGCGTTCGTCTTCGCCCGCCGCGTGTCGAGGAGCGCCTGCTTCTCGCCGACGTTCTGGCGCAGCTCCGCGAGCTCGGACGCCTTCGGGCCGTACCAGTACGTCCAGTCGATGAAGCCGATGGCGAGAACGAGGAGCACGGCCAGACCCACCTTCTGGCCGGTCGGCCGCTCGAGCAGATCTTCGAACGCCCCGAGCTTCATGGCTTGCCTCCACCGGCCGCCGCCGCCTGGGTCGTGCCCTGGCCGGCCGCGTAGTCCACCTGCCCGTGGATCACGAACTTCTTGAGCTTCGCGCCGTCCTGATCCACCTGGCTCGTCTCATCGAGGTCGACGCCGTGGAAGAACGGCAGCGCGCCGAGGCGACGGAGGAAGTCTGCGACCGTGTGGTCATCGACGCCGAGGCCGGTGAGCTTGAGCGCGCCGGCGGTGTCCGAGAACTCCGTGAGCCAGAGCTTGTCCGGCGTCGCGGCGGCGAGATCGGCGAGGATGCGGACGGGCCCCACCTTCTTCGCCTCGAGCTGGGCGATGACCCTCAGCTTCTCGCGGAGCTCGGTCTTCTGCTGCTCGATCTTCGTGACGTCGGCGTAGTCGCCTTCGATCTTCTTCAGCTCCGCCGTGAGCCACTCGAGCTGACGGTTCGCCATCCGGAGCTGCACGCCCTGCCAGACGTGGGCGAGGACGAACGCGACGGCGAGGACCGACAGGGCGATCGTCCCGACGGCGAGGTCGCGACGGCGGCCCGCCGCGCGCTCGGTCTCCTCTGCGGGTATCAGGTTGATGCGTATCATTTGTCCCCCGGCCGGCGTGTCGCGAGGCCCACCGCGACCGCGAGCGCGGGCCCGCACGCCTGCACCAGCTCCTGGTCTGCCGGCCGCACGACCGGCACGCGGCGGAACGGATCGGCGACGTCGACGTCGCATCCGAGCCGCTGCTTCAGCTGCGCGGCGAGCCCGCCGGTCCGCGCCGTGCCGCCGGACAGCACGATGCCGCCGAGCGGCTCGTCGGTGGCGGCCGTCCAGAAGAAGCTGAGCGAACGCTGGATCTCCTCGACGATGAACTCGGTGACCGAGCCGAGCACGGGCTCGACGGTCGCCACGTCGACGTTCTTGACCTCGTGTCCCATCTTGAGGGACTCGGCCTGCTCGGCGGTGACACCGAGCTGCCGCACGAGCGCGTCGCTGTACTCGGCCCCGCCGACCGCCACGTCGCCGGTGAAGGTGGAGCGGCCTTCCTTCAGGATGTTGATGGAGGAGTAGCGGGCCCCGATGTTCACCAGCGCGACCGGGTGGCTCGCCGGCGGGTCGTAGTTCAGCTCGAACATGTTCTCGAGCGCGAAGTAATCGACGTCGACGAGCACCGGCTCGAGCTCGGCGGCCCGGATCGCGTCCGTGTACGTGTTGATGATCTCGCGCTTCACCGCGACGAGCAGGACCTCCATCTTGTTGCCCGCCTCGATCCAGTCGGTGACCTGATAGTCGAGGTTCACGCGGTCCAGAGAGTCGGGGATGACGTTGCTCGCCTCGGCGAGGACCGCCATCTCGATCTTGTCGGCGCTCTCCGCCGGCAGGATGATCTTCTTCACGATCACCGCCGGGCCCGGAACGGCGGTGATCACCTGATCGGTCTGGATGCCGCGCTCCTTCACGATCGCGCGGATGGCCTCGACGACCGGGCCGCTGTCCTGCACGACGTTCGACTGCACCGCGCCCGGCGGCAGCGGCGCCATCGCGAGATTCAGCACCCGGGGGCCGCTCGTCCCGTGCTGGACCTCGGCGAGCTTGAGGCTGCTCGAGCCGACGTCGAGGACGATGAAGCCATCCCGGCGGCGGAACGGGTTGCGGATCTTGGTCGTGCTGAGGCGTCGCAGCAGCGACCGGCCGCTCAGACCTTCTGTAAGCGCCAAGGCAGCATCCTCCTCATCTCAACCCCACCCTCTCGGCCCGGCGGCGAGGTGGCCTCAGACGCAGACGCGAAATTTCTTTCGAGTATGCGCCGCGAGCATCGGGTTGTCAAAACAGCACGGCGTGAAGTTCGCTCTTCGTCGTCCTCGGCAATGCAACCCGTGTGCCCTGCTCGGCGCGCGCGTCGCGCACCCCAGAAACGAGAAGACCCGATCGCGTCTCCACGACCGGGTCTCCTCGTGTGCAGAAAGGAGGGGCTGAGCCAGCCGAAGTGCAAGCGAGGTGCCACGCGGCCCGGCCGGAAAAGGCCTGGATCCTCGGTGACGCCGCGACGCGCGCCGCAACGGGAGCGTTCATTTCGCGTCGCTCGCGACGGAAACTGTAACGAGTCGGAGATTTGTCACGTGCGAAATTGACAGGTGACCGCCGCATCTCTAACGGAGACGGCGCATGCGGCTCGTGGAGGTTGCCCCCGTTCCACCGCTGCCGCTCCTCGATCTCCTCACCTACCGCGTTCCCGACGGGCTCGCATGCCGGATCGAGCCGGGGATGCGCGTGCGCGTGCCGCTCGGGCGGCAGGTGCGGACCGGGGTCGTGGCAGGATTTGCCGAGGCGCCCCCGCCCGGCGAGCTGCGCTCGATCCTGGACGTCCTCGACACGGACCCGTTCCTCCCGCCCGACCTCCTCGAGCTCTGCCGCTGGACGGCGCGCTACTACCTGACGACGCTCGCCGAGGTGATCGGCGCGATCGTCCCCGCCGCCGTCCCGGTCCCGGCGCGGGAGCGCGTGGTCGCGCTCGCGCGGCGGCTCGACCCCGACGCGGAGGCCGCGCTCGCGCGCCGCGCGCCGGCCCGCGCGGCGGCCTACCGCGCGCTCGCGGCGCGGCCGGACGGCGTCCTCACCATCGCCGGCGCGCGCGCGGCCGGCGTCGGGACCGCGGCGCTGCGCGCGCTCATCGCCGCCGGGCTCGCGACCGCGGCAACCCGCCAGGCGGCGCCCGCCCCGCCGACGGCGGTTCCGTCCCGCGACCTCCGTCCGACGCTCACGCCGGCGCAGCGGGCGGCCGCCGACGCGATCGGCGCGGCGCTCGACGCCGGCACCCCGGCGTCCTTCCTTCTCCACGGGGTGACGGGCAGCGGCAAGACCGAGGTCTTCCTCACCGCCGCGGCCCGCGCGCGCGCGGCCGGCCGCGACGTCGTCGTGCTGGTCCCGGAGATCGCGCTCACCCATCAGCTCGTCGAGCGCGTGCGCGCGCGCTTCGGCGTCGAGGTCGCCGTGCTGCACAGCGGGCTCGGGCCGCGCGAGCGATGGCAGGAGTGGCGGCGGATCCGCGGCGGGCTCGCGCACGTCGTCGTCGGCGCCCGCTCCGCCGTGTTCGCGCCGCTCGCGCGCCCGGGGCTCCTCGTCGTCGACGAGGAGCACGACGGGGCGTACAAGCAGGAGGAAGGGCTCCGATACAACGCCCGCGACCTCGCCGTCGTGCGCGCGCGTCTCGCGGGCGGGGTCGTCGTCCTCGCGTCCGCGACGCCGTCCGCCGAGAGCCACCAGGCGGCGCGCGTCGGCCGCCACGTGCTCCTCGAGCTGCCCCACCGGCCGACCGCGCAGCCGCTGCCCGCGGTCGAGGTCGTCGACCTGCGGCGCCGGCCGCGCGACGCCTCGGGGCCGCGTCTCATCTCCGACGAGCTGCGCGCCGCGCTCGAGGCGACGCTCGCGCGCGGCGAGCAGGCGCTCGTCTTCCTGAACCGCCGCGGGTTCGCGACCTACCTCCAGTGCCCCGCGTGCGGAGCCGCCGCGAGCTGCCCGCAGTGCAGCGTCACGCTCACCTGGCACCGCGCCGCCGCCGCGCTCGTCTGCCACCACTGCCATCATCACCGGCCGGCGCCGCCGGCGTGCCCCGAATGCGGCGGCGCGCGCCTCGAAGCCTTCGGCGTGGGGACGGAGCAGATCGAAGCCGCGCTCCGCGCGTGCTATCCACTCGCGGCGATCGACCGGCTCGACCGCGACGCCGCGCGACGAGTCGGCGCCCAGAAGCGGATCCTCCGCGACTGGCGTGCGGGCGCGACCGACATCCTCGTCGGCACGCAGATGGTGAGCAAGGGACACGACGTCCCCAACGTGACGCTCGTGGCCGTGCTGCTCGCCGATCTCTCGCTCAACGTGCCCGACTTCCGCGCCGCGGAGCGGACGTTCCAGCTCCTCGTGCAGGTCGCCGGTCGGGCGGGGCGCGGGGACGCGCCGGGGCGGGTCATCGTGCAGACGCTCCGCCCGGACCACCCGAGCATCGCGGCGGCCGCGCGACACGATCACGCGGCCTTCATGGCGGGCGAGCTCGCGCGACGCCGGGCGCTCGGCTACCCGCCCTTCGCGCGCCTCGTGAACGCCCGGCTCGACGGCCCCGACGAGGCGCGCGTGGAACGTGCGGCGCGTGAGGTCGCGGCGCGCGTGCGCCGGCACGCGCGCGCGCACGGGCTCGACGAGGCGACCGTCCTCGGGCCGGCCCCCGCGCCGCTCGTCCGGGTGCGCGGGCGCTATCGATGGCAGGTCCTCCTGCGCAGCGCCGACGTGCGCGCGGTGCGGGCGCTCGCGCGCGTCGCGCGCACCTACGCGGGCGAGGGGCGGCGTGCGAAGGTGCGCCTCACAATTGATGTGGATCCGTACAGCATGTTATAGCTCGCGCGGCGGCCTCGGGCCGTCGCCATGCCGCTCCGGCCCATCCTGCAGTATCCCGACCCCGTCCTGAAGAAGCGCGCGCTCCCCGTCGAGAACATCGGCGGAGAGGTGGCGCAGCTCGTCGCCGACATGACGGAGACGATGTACGCCGCGCCCGGCATCGGCCTCGCGGCCCCGCAGGTCGGGGTGAGCAGCCGGGTCGTCGTGCTCGACGTGCGCAACGAGGACGAGGAGCCGGGAAAGCGTCTCCTGAAGCTCATCAATCCCGAGATCGTGGAGCGCGAGGGCGAGATCGTGTGGGAGGAAGGCTGCCTCTCCGTGCCCGATCTCACCGCGCCGGTGACGCGCGCGCGTCGCGTGCTCGTGCGCGCCTGGACGCCCGAGGAGCGGGAGATCCAGGTCGAAGCCGAGGAGCTGCTCGCGGTCGCGCTCCAGCACGAGCTGGATCACCTGGAGGGCAGGCTCTTCCTCGACCGTCTCTCGCGGCTCAAGCGCGATCTCTACCGCGCGCGGCAGAAGAAGCTCGAGCGCCAGGGTCGGAAGAGCGCCGGCAAGCGTCCGCTCCTCATCTGATGGGTGACGGCTGGCGGATCGTCTTCATGGGCACGCCGGCCTTCGCCCGGACGATCCTGGAAGGACTTCTCGTGCGGCCGGACCCGGTCGTGGCGGTCGTGTGTCAGCCCGATCGTCCGCGCGGGCGCGGCCTCGCGGTCTCGGCCCCCGAGGTGAAGGAGCTGGCGCTCGCCCACCGGCTCCCCGTCCTCCAGCCCGAGCGCGTCCGGGATCCCGCGTTCATCGACGCGCTCCGGGCGCTCGCGCCCGACCTCGTCGTCGTGGCGGCGTACGGACGGATCCTCCCGCGGACGATCCTCGACCTGCCCCCGCGGGGTTGCATCAACGTGCACGCGTCCCTGCTGCCCCGCCACCGGGGCGCGGCGCCGGTCGCGTGGGCGATCATGGCGGGCGACGCGACGACGGGCGTCAGCATCATGAACATGGTGGAGGAGATGGACGCCGGCGACGTGCTCCTCCAGCGCGAGACGCCGATCGCGCCCGACGACACGACGGGGACGCTGACGGCGCGGCTGGCGCGCCTCGGCGCGACGGCGCTCGGCGAAGCCATCGACGGGCTCCACGCGGGGACGATCCGGCCCGTCCCGCAGGACCGGTCCCGGGTCACGTTCGCGCCCCGCATCGAGCGCGAGCAGGCGCGGATCGACTGGCGCCGTCCCGCCGAGGAGCTCGAGCGGCTCGTCCGGGCGCTCTCGCCCGCGCCGGTCGCGTTCACGACGCTCGAGGGGCGGCGCCTCCAGGTGCATCGCGCGCGCGTCGGCACGGGAGCCGGCGCGCCCGGACGCGTCATCACCGCGAGGCCGAGCGGCATCGTCGTCGGCACCGGGAGCGTCCCGCTCGTCCTCCTCGACGTCCAGCTCGAAGGTCGCCGGCGCATGTCGGCGGGCGAGTTCGTCGCCGGGCGTCCGCTCGCGCCCGGCACATGCCTCGGCGACCGCTAGCGCGCGCGCGGCGCCCGCGCGGCGCCCGGGAGGTCGCGCACGGGGTCCTCGTCCGCGTCGAGACGACGGCGGCGTTCGCCGACGTGCTGCTCGCCGACCGCCTCGCCGCCACGCCGCTCGCGCCCGAGGACCGCGCGCTCGCCACGCGGCTCGTGTACGGCACGCTCGCGTGGCAGGGCCGGCTCGATCACCACCTCGCCCCCCTCCTCCGTACGCCGCTCGCGTCGCTCGACCCCGGCGTGCGCGCGGCGCTCCGCGTCGGCCTCTTCCAGCTCCTGCTCCTCGACCGCGTCCCGGCGTACGCGGCCGTCGATGCGAGCGTCTCGCTCGCCCGCTCCGCCGCCCGCGGCGCGGCGGGCCTCGTGAACGCGGTCCTGCGGCGCGCGGTCCGGATCGGCGTGCGGAACCTCCCGCTTCCCGACCCCGCGGTCGATCCGATCGAGCGGCTCGCAGTCGAGTGGTCGCATCCGCGCTGGCTCGTCGAGCGCTGGCACGCCGAGGTCGGCGACGATCTTCCGGCGCTTCTCGCCGCCGACAACGGCATGGCGCCGACGGCCGTGCGCGCGAACCGGCTGCGCACGACGCGCGACGCCCTCCGCGCGGAGCTCGCCGCCGCGGGCGTCGACACGGCCCCCGCCCGCTGGGCGCCCGACGGGCTCCTCGTCGCGCGCGGCGCGGCGCGCCTGCGCGCGCTGCCCGCGTGGCGCGAGGGACGGTTCGCGTTCCAGGCCGAAGCGTCCCAGCTCGTCGTCCCGCTGCTCGGCGTCGAGCCGGGGGCGCGCGTACTCGACGCGTGCGCCGCCCCGGGCGGAAAGACGATGCACGCGGCGGAGCAGGTCGGGGACGAGGGCCGCGTCGTCGCGCTCGACCCGCGCGCCGCCGCGATCGCGCGCCTCCGTATCGAGGTGGGTCGGCTCGGCGCGCGGCGCGTGCTCGCGCTCGCGGGCGACGCGCGTCGCCCGCCGCTTCTCGCCGCGGGGTTCGACGCCGTGCTGGTCGACGCCCCGTGCACCGGGCTCGGCACGCTCCGCCGCCATCCCGAGCTCCGCTGGCGACGCCGTCCCGGCGACGTCGAGCGCCTCGCGCACCTCCAGCAGGCGATCCTCGACGGCGTCGCGCCGCTCGTCCGACCCGGAGGGGTCCTCGTCTATGCGGTCTGCACCCTCACGCGCGAGGAGAACGAGGACGCCGTCGCGCGCTTCCGCGCGCGCCACCCGCGCTTCGTCCCCGAGCGGGCGCCGATCCCGCCGGAGCTCGCGACGCCGGACGGCTTCCTCCGGACGTGGCCCCACCGCCACGGGCTCGACGGCTTCTTCGCGGCCCGGCTGCGTGCGCGCGAGCGCTAGCGCGGCTTCGGCCCGTCGGGTAGATCTCTCGCGTGCCGACGATCGCCCCGTCGATCCTGTCCGCCGACTTCGGACGGCTCGCGGACGAGGTCCGCGTCGTGACCGCCGCGGGCGCCGACTGGATCCACGTGGACGTCATGGACGGGCACTTCGTGCCGCCCATCACCATCGGCCCGCTCGTCGTCGAGGCGATCCGGAAAGCCACTTCGCTCCCGCTGGACGTCCATCTAATGATAGACGCGCCGGAGCGGCAGGTCCCGGAGTTCGTGCGCGCGGGGGCGTCGAGCATCACCGTCCACGTGGAGGCGTGCGACGACGCTCGGAGGGTGCTCGGGCTCGTCCGCGACGCCGGCGTGGGCGTCGGGCTCTCGCTCAACCCCCCGACGCCGCTCGAGCGCGTCCGGCCGTTCCTCGACGTGATCGACGTGCTGCTCGTGATGAGCGTCAACCCGGGATGGGGCGGGCAGCCGTTCATCCCCGACTCGATGGGGAAGCTCGCCGCGGCACGGCGCCTGCGGGCGGACAGCGGCGCGCGTTTCCTGATCGAGGTCGACGGGGGCATCAAGCCCGGAAACGCCGCCGCGGCGCACGCGGCCGGCGCCGACGTCCTCGTCGCGGGCTCGGCGATCTTCTCCTCGCCCGACTACGCGGCCACGATCCGGGCGCTCCGCGGTGCCCCGCCGTCGCGCTGAGCGCGCGGGGAACGGCCGGGGAGACGGGCCGCCCGCCCTGGTTCGACCCGCCTCCGGATCCGGCCACACGCCACGGCGTCAGCCGCCGTGGCCCTTCGGAGCGGGCTCCCCGACCGTGATCTGGTCCTTCACCTGCTCATAGAGCTTGTCCCCGATCCCCTTCACCTTCCGCAGGTCGTCCGGCGTCGCGAAGGGCTGCTGCGCCCGGTACTGAATGATCGCCTGCGCCTTCGAGGGGCCGATCCCGGGCAGGCGCGCGAGCTCGTCGGCGTTCGCCGTGTTCAGGTTCACGCGCTGCCCGGCATCGGTTGGCGCCGCGCCGGCGGCGACGGCGCTGCGCCCGCTTCCGGCGAGGACGAGACCGCAGAGGAGCCCCACCGCTGCCGCCCTGGTGAATCGTCGCATCATCTCCCACCTCCTTTGGCGCCTCGACGGCGCCGCTCCGCGGACGCGATGGCAAGGCACGTGCCACGGTCCGCACGCCCGCGTTGCGGCGCGCGCGGCCGGCGCCGCCCGGGCGGATGGAGCGTCGTGTGCAACCGCGCGTCGCACCGGCCGGGACGAATCTTTCCTTCGTGCAGCGCCTGTGTTAACTCGTGCTCGCCGCCGGCCGATTGCACGGGGTGTAGCTCAGCCTGGAAGAGCACTGCGTTCGGGACGCAGGAGCCGCTGGTTCAAATCCAGTCACCCCGATTCTCTCCCTCGGCCGAGCGGCCCTCTGCTCTCGGGGAGGCGGTGTGAGGATCAACGGGTCGTTCGGGGCCGCGCTCGCGGCTCTCGCGTTCTTCGCCGGCGCGACGGAGGCCGCGATGACGGTGAAGGACCGCGCCCGGTTCCGCGAGGGGCCGAGCGTGGCGGGCCGGCTGCTCGGGGTGCTCGACCCCGGAACGACGGTCGACGTGCTCGAGGACCGGGACGGCTGGAAGCGGGTGCAGACGCCCGACGGTCGCGAGGGATTCGTCTGGGGCGACCACCTGGTCGACGCGGACGCCGACGCCTCCGCCGGCCGCCGCGAGCCCAGCGGGGCCGGCGCGCGCTCGCTCGCCGACGAGATCCGCGACCTGCGCGCCGAGCTCCGCGAGCATCCGGAGCCCGCGACCGCGGCGGACCTCGAGCGTGTGCGGGCGGAGCTCGAACGGCTCGCCACCGCGGAGCGCGATCTCGCGCACCGCTTCGAGGAGCGCGGTCTTCCCGGCGCCGTCCCGCTCGACCCGCCCGCCCCCTCGACGACGCTCGCGTCGACCGCGCTCGTCTTTCTGGGCGGCGGCCTCGTCGGCTTCGCCTGGAGCCGGTTCCTCCAGCGCCGGCGCGACCGACGACCCCGACGGCTCCGGTTCTGAGCGCCGCGTGCCGGCCGGGCCGCTTCTCGTCCTCCTCGGCTACGCGTGCGGCTCGATCCCGTTCGGTGTCCTGCTCGCGCGTCGCGTCGCGGTCGACGTCCGGCGCGCAGGGAGCGGGAACATCGGGGCGGCGAACGTCGCGCGCACCGCGGGCCCGGCGCTCGGGCTCGCGACGCTCGTGGCGGACGCGGCGAAGGGCGCCGTCCCGACGCTCGTCGCGGGCGCCGCGACCGGCGATGCGCGCGTCACGGCCGCGGCCGGGCTCGCGGCGTTCCTCGGCCACGTGTTTCCGGTGACGCTCCGCTTCGCGGGCGGGAAGGGCGTCGCGACCGCGCTCGGCGTCCTCGCCGTCCTCTGCCCGCTCGGGGCACTCGCTGCGGTCGTGACGTTCGCGGCCGTCTTCGCCGCCGCGCGCTGGGTCTCGCTCGCGTCGATCGCGGCTGCTGCGACGGCACCGCTCGCGACCGCGGCCCTCGGGTGTACGCGCGCGGCGCTCGCGACCGCGGCGGTCATGGCCGCCGTCATCGCCGTCCGCCATCGTGACAACGTCCGCCGGCTGCGCGCCGGCACCGAGCCGCGCTTCCGATTGCGCGAAAAGCGGGCAGCGCCCGAAAAATAGGCAAAGACTCGCCGGCGGCGTCCGCGGGCGCGCGGCGTTTTCCGCCCCCGCGTCCATGCGGCCCGTGGCACCTCGGTTGCTCCTCTCGCCGCGCGGAAGGAGGGACGACCCATGAAGACCCGGAATCAGTGGTCGGGCGCCGGCGTGCCGTGGCTCGCGTTCGTGCTCGCCGGCGGAGTCGTGCTCGGGCTCGCCGCGACGGGGCACGCGGCGGAGGCCGCCAAGGTCGACTCGGGCGACAACGCGTGGATGCTCACGTCGGCCGCTCTCGTCCTCATGATGACCGCGCCCGGTCTCGCGCTCTTCTACGGCGGGCTCGTGCGCAGCAAGAACGTGCTCAACCTGCTGATGCAAAGCTTCATCATGATCGCCCTGATCAGCGTGCAGTGGGTGCTGTGGGGGTACACGCTCGCCTTCGGGCCCGACCATCATCACCTGTTCGGCGGCCTCGACTGGCTCGGGCTGAGCGGCGTCGGGGCGGATCCGAACGCGGACTACGCGCCGACGATCCCGCACCAGACGTTCATGATCTACCAGTGCATGTTCGCGGTGATCACGCCGGCGCTCATCACCGGCGCGTTCGCCGAGCGGATGCGCTTCAGCGCGTTCCTCCTCTTCTCGCTCCTCTGGGCGACGTTCGTGTACGACCCGCTCGCCCACATGGTCTGGGGCACGGGCGGCCTCCTCGGCAAGGTGTGGGGCGCGCTCGACTTCGCCGGCGGCACCGTCGTCCACATCAGCTCCGGCACGTCCGCGCTGGTGTGCGCGCTCGTCATCGGCAAGCGCCTCGGCTACGGCTCCGACCCGATGCCGCCGCACAACCTCCCCTTCGTCCTGGCCGGCGCCGCGCTCCTCTGGTTCGGGTGGTTCGGCTTCAACGCCGGCAGCGCGCTCGCCGCGAACGGCCTCGCGACGAGCGCCTTCGTCGCGACGAACACCGCGACCGCCGCCGCCGCGCTGGCGTGGATGACGGCGGAGTGGCTCGGCCGCGGAAAGCCGACCATGCTCGGCGCGGCGAGCGGCGCCGTCGCGGGCCTCGTCGCCGTCACCCCGGCCTCGGGCTACGTCGCGCCGCTCCCCGCGCTCGTGATCGGCGCCGTCGCGGGCGGCCTCTGCTACGGCGCGTGCAACCTGAAGCCGCGCCTCGGCTGGTACGACGACGCGCTCGACGTGGTCGGCGTGCACGGGGTGGGCGGCACGTGGGGCGCGATCGCCACCGGACTCTGGGCATCCGCGGCCGTGAACCCGGATGTCTTCGCGCCGAAGGGTCCGGCGCCGTCGCAGGGCCTCTTCATCACCGGAGAGTGGGGACTCCTGAAGACGCAGGTAGCGGCGGTGCTCCTCACGTACCTCATCGCCGTCGTCGGCTCGATCGTGTGTCTCCTCGTCACGAGCGCCGTGACCGGCGGTCTGCGCGTGACCGAGGACGACGAGTTCACCGGCCTCGATCTCTCGCAGCACAGTGAGAACGCATACGTCTTCGGCAGCGCGGGTTACGAGTCGGCACTCGGCGGGATGCACGCGGCCCCCGCGGCCACGCAGCGCGTCGGGGTCGCCGCCAAGGTGATGGAATGAGCGGCGCGGGAAACGACCTTTACAAGCGGCGAGGCCTTCGAGTAAACCGAGGCCCCGCGGCCGCGCAGCTCAATTCCCGGAGGCTCCCATGAAGAAGGTCGAGGCGATCATCAAACCGTTCAAGCTCGACGAGGTGAAGGAGAATCTCTCGGGTATCGGCGTGCAGGGCATCACGGTGAGCGAGGTGAAGGGGTTCGGGCGTCAGAAGGGACACACCGAGCTCTATCGCGGCGCCGAGTACGTCGTCGACTTCTTGCCGAAGGTGAAGCTCGAGATCATCGTGCGCGACGAGCAGGTCGCGGACGTGGTGGAGACGATCGAGAAGGCGGCCAAGACGGGCCGCATCGGCGACGGCAAGATCTTCGTTCTCCCGATCGACGAGGTCGTCCGCATCCGCACGGGCGAACGAGGCGGCGACGCGATCTGAACCGCGGACGGCGCCAGGCGCGCTGATCATGAGCTCGTAGGAGGGGCTCGGTATGGCGACACAGACACCCAAGGACGTGCTGAAGTTCGCGAAGGACAACAAGGTCGAGGCCGTCGACCTCAAGTTCCTGGACCTGATGGGCATCTGGCAGCACTTCACGATCCCCACCAGCGAGTTGAGCGAGGAGCTCTTCGAAGAAGGCTCCGGCTTCGACGGCTCGTCGATCCGCGGCTGGCAGCCGATCAACGCCTCCGACATGCTCGTCGTGCCGGATCCGACGACCGCCGTGATCGACCCGTTCATGGCGCTCCCCACGCTGAGCCTCATCTGCAACATCGTCGACCCGGTCACGAAGGAGGACTACTCGCGCGATCCGCGGAACATCGCGCGCAAGGCCGAGGCCCACCTCAGGAAGACGGGCATCGGCGACGTCGCCTACTTCGGGCCCGAGCCGGAGTTCTTCATCTTCGACGAGATCCGGTACCAGCAGAACCAGCACACCGGCTTCTACGCGCTCGATTCCGCGGAGGGGCAGTGGAACACCGGCCGGGCGACCGACACCGTGAACGACCGCTCGGGCGCGATGATCGAGGGGAAGAACCTGGGCTACAAGCCGCGCTACAAGGAGGGCTACTTCCCGGTCCCGCCGACCGACAGCCAGCAGGACATCCGCGCCGAGATGGTGCGCGAGATGGAGAAGGTCGGCATCCGCGTCGAGAAGCACCACCACGAGGTCGCGACCGCCGGACAGGCCGAGATCGACATGCGCTTCCTTCCGCTCGTCCGGATGGGCGACGCGCTCATGTGGTACAAGTACATCGTGAAGAACGTCGCCCGGAGGTGGGGCAAGACCGCGACGTTCATGCCAAAGCCGATCTTCGGCGACAACGGCACCGGCATGCACACCCACCAGTCGATCTGGAAGGGCGAGAAGCCGCTCTTCGCGGGCGACCGCTACGGCGGCATGAGCGAGCTCGCGATGCACTACATCGGCGGCATCCTGAAGCACGCCCCGGCGCTCGCCGCGTTCACGAACCCGACGACGAACTCCTACCGCCGTCTCGTCCCCGGCTTCGAGGCGCCCGTGAACCTCGCGTACTCGAGCCGCAACCGCTCGGCCGCGGTCCGCATCCCGATGTACTCGCC
>Ga0070741_10013633_pt1 | contig 14299 bp, 14 predicted proteins | sample Coa_R1_4_FD_66440 | JGI IMG/M metagenome (GOLD analysis project Ga0070741, IMG submission 66440) | Surface soil microbial communities from Centralia Pennsylvania, which are recovering from an underground coalmine fire - Coalmine... | ecosystem: Environmental > Terrestrial > Soil > Unclassified ... | reverse complement strand
TGCGCACATTACCGAACTTCGGAAGCGCATGTCGTGGTAAGTTGCCCCGGCAGGAGGTCCAATGATCGCTAGAGTTTGGCACGGAAGCACGAAGCCGGAACACGCCGATGCCTACGAATCCCAGCTCAAACCTGAACTTCTCCCGGGCATCAGCAAAGCGAAGGGTTACCGCGGTAGTTTGTTGATGCGCCGGAACGTCGGCGCCGAAGTCGAATTCATTACGATTTTGCTATTCGACTCCATTGACGACATCCGCGCCGTCGCTGGCCCGAACTACGAAGAATCAATCATTCCCGAAGAACGCCGGCAGTACCTGTCGAAGCACGATGCCAAAGCGGCTCACTACGAAGTTGCCGCAGTCAACGGTCTCTCCGGCTTGAGGTGAAATGACACCTCACCTGCCCGATTGTGATTGCAATCACAATGGAACTGAGGTCATCATCTTTCCCCAAAACTTTGGTGATCTTTCTCGGGCCTGACTACCCTTTAAGATCACTCGCATGCTGGAGTTGCGGCTGCCTCGCGTTCATGCGCTTCTTCTGATCGCTATTTCGATCAGCATTCCCGGCTCCGCGCAAAACCAGCCCTCCAGTTCAGATACTGCACAGCAGCCCGCTTCCGTCGCCGATGCGGCGCGCAACGCGAAAGCACAGAAACCCGCGCACTCCAAAAAAGTGCTCACCGACGAGGACATGGAGGTTACCACCGGACCGCTGCCTCGGCTCAAAATGGAGGGCGCCGAAAACGCCGATGAAGTCGTGGCGGCTATAGCGGCCTACAAACTGAACCACACTCCCGAAGAGACTGAAAAAGCGGTCCGTATCTGGTACGAACGCTATGATGAGATGTTAGCCGCCGCCATTCAGGAGAATCTCGATCTCAAGACACTGCGCGACGAGAATACCGACAACGGAAACGAACTCTGTCAAGAGAGCCAGGATTACCAGCAATGCCAAGCCCGTCGCATCGCCGAGATGCGAGGCGCACGCCATGATCAGGCCAAGATGGCTGAAAACTCCAGCCTGACGGTCCGCATCCAGCACTCCTTCTCCAAAGTTCGAAACGGCCTGCAGATCAATGGGCTCCGCTATAGCTGGTTCAAAATCCGCACTACGAATAACATCGATCAGTTCTAGGCCGAGCCCACAATTCCCATTGCCGCCGGGGACTAGGTGATCCCCACTCGCCAAAGGAAATAGCTCGCTGACTCGCGCATGACCGCAACCATTCGCTGCACCACGCTATGCGGACGCGAATCCGGCCGCGGCGCCACGTACACAGCTTCCACGTTTTCATGTTCCAGTAATTGCCGAATCCGGAACACGTGATACGCATCGCTCACCGCGATGCAGCTATGCAACCCATTCGCACGCATGATCACCGCAACCCGCTTCGCGGACTCCGACGTATCCCACCCCTGCGTCTCGGCAATCAGACTTCGCTCCGGCACGCCACGGTGCATCAGGTAATCTTTTCCAACCCCACCCTCGGAGAACTTAGGATCGGCTGCCGCGCCGCCGGTCGTGATCACCACGGGAGCCAGTCCCCGATGAAAAAGCTCCAGCGCGTGATCGAGGCGCGCTTTCAATACAGGGGAAGGTCGCCCGGAATATTCTGCTGCGCCGAAGACCACGATGGCGTCGGCATGAGGGAGTTCCTGCAGCCGGGCCGCACGCGTGATCCGAATGGATGTGACAGTTAGGAATGCCCCGATCGCCAACACGGCAATCGCGAGAAACCATCGGGCAAAGGAATGGTTCCGTTTGGCGGAGTCTGCTGTCATCCTCGGACAACCGTGGCGAAGTTATCCTTGCGCAAAGAATTTCGAAATCTCATCGGCGGGAATCGCGCCTTCACGAATAATCCGCCAGCGCTCAGTCTCATCGCTCAGATCAACGATCGTCGAAGCGATGTCGCGCGGAGAAGACCCGCCGTCCACGATGATGTTGATCCGCCCCTGCAGCTGGTCGCGGACTTGCTCCGCGCTGGTGCACTCCGATGCCCCGCTCAGGTTCGCCGAGGTCGCCGTAATCGGAATCGCCGCCGCCGTTACCACCGCCAGAGGAATCTTCGCATTCGGCACCCGCAGCGCAACGTTCCCGGTATTCGCCGTCACTTTCAGCGGAAGCTTCGAGCCCGCCTTCACAATGATCGTCAGCGGTCCGGGCCAGAATTTTCGCGTCAACGCGTAAAATTCCTCCGGCAGCGGCTTCGCCAGTTCTTCCGCCTGGTCCACACTTCCAATCAGCAGAGACAGCGGCTTATGCCGCGAACGCGTCTTGATGTCATACACCTTGTCCACCGCGCGCAGGTTGAAAGGATCAGCCGCCAGTCCATAAAACGTGTCCGTCGGCATTCCCAGCACTTCGCCAGAACGAATCTGGTCGGCGGCGTACTTCACAAGCGAGACTTCCGGATTTTCAGCGTTAATTTTTACGATCTCGGCGCGCACGGCGCTCCCTTCTTGGCTTACTTGACACTATGATTTCAACGGAAACTATCATAATACGGCAAAAAGACTACGAATCACGAACTGCTCAACTCCCGCACCGGAATCTTAGGTTTACCTTCGTGTACCTTAGTGTCATCAGGTGATGGAAGAATCCGCGGTGCATTCGCCCAAAATGATGGCCCGACTTTCGGAAAACCGCCCCTCAGCCCAGCAGCGCCTCCGCCGCATTGAGGGCCGTCACAACCCTCTGGTCAAAGCGCTGCGCCAGGCGTTCGCCCATGCCGAACGCACCCCGGAAGGCGATTGCGCAATCGAAGGGCTGCGCATCGTCGAAGAAGCCATCCGCAGCGGTCTCCGCTTCCGTGCTGTTTTGTTTCGCGAATCGGCACAGAACCTCGCCGATCGCCTCCTTCCGCAACTCGGCTCTCATGTTGAAACCTTGCTGCTTCCCGACCGAATCTTCGACGGAGCAGTCCCGAGCGAGACGCCGCAGGGCGTCGCGGCGCTCGTGAAACTCCGCGAGTTCTCGCTCGACGATGTCTTCCAACGGCTTCAGGTAGGTCCGATCCTGGCAGTCGTCGGTGTCCAGGATCCCGGCAACCTTGGGACGCTGCTCCGATCCGCCGAAGCCTTCGGCAGCGCCGGAGTCGTGCTCGGAGAAGGCGCGGTCAGCCCCATTAACTCAAAAGTGATTCGAGCCTCTGCCGGATCCATCTTCCGTCTCCCGGCCGTCATAGAGAAAAAACCCGACGCCTTCGATAAATTCGCCGCGAAGCTTCGGCAGGAAAACGTGCGCCTCATCGCCACATCGTCCCACAAGGGCACACCGATCCATCAGTCAAATCTCAGGGACGCCTGCGCAGTCTTCATCGGAAGTGAAGGCTCGGGTCTTCCCAAAAACGTACTCGCGCAGGTCGATGAACTCATCGCGATCCCCCACACGCCCCAAGTCGAATCACTGAATGCGGGCGTCGCAGGAAGCATCGTGCTGTACGAGGCGGCACGTCAGCGTCAGCAATGACGACACCCATCGACGCGCACTTTCATCGGAGGACGGACTCTGCCTGCTCTTCGCGCTAGCCTCGATGCGATGCAGAAATCACTCGTCAGCCGTTACTTCAGTAATCAAGCATCCACCCGATAGTAAGTTGCGCGCCTTTTCGCATAGCATCTAACTCACTGTGAACAATTCCCCCAATTTGAGTGCGCTGATACAGCAGCGGGATGCACTGCGCGGGCTCGATCACTTGATCGAGACTACCCGCCGCGTGCTCGACCGCTACATGCAGATACCAGCGCCGGGGCCCGAGCAAAAACAACTTCCACGCGCCGCCTGACCTCCAGGCCAAGCCGGAAATTCTGTTTACGCCAGCCCACCCCCATCCACCACCAGCGCGGCTCCGGTGATCCAACTCGCCATCGGACTCGCAAGGAACAGCACCGCGTTTGCCACATCCTCCGCCGTGCCCACACGCCCCAGCGGCCGCTCTGCCGCTTCTCTCATGAACGTCCGCTCGTCCCCACCCAACTGCCTGCACTCTCCGCGCAGCATCGGGGTGTCCACATCTCCCGGGCAAACGCAGTTGACGCGGATACTTTGCCGGCCATGATCGATGGCCATCGCACGCGTCAGGTTCACGGTTCCACCTTTGGCCGCGCAGTACGCCGCCGCTCGAGGTCCGCCTTTCAATCCCCAGCCGGACCCGATATTGATGACACTGCCGCCTCCGCCACGAATCATGTGCGGAATCACCTCGTGCGACACCAAATAGATTCCCTTCAGAGTCACATCCAGGGCCCGGTCCCACTCTTCTTCGGTAAGCTCAACAACATCTTTGCGGATCGCAATGCCGGCGCAGTTGCACAGGATGTCAATCCTGTTCCATTTCTCGACGACCGAAACGACCGCCCTGCGACAATCCTCCGCAAGCCGCACATCGCATCTTATAGCCGTTGAAATCGCCGCCGCCGCGTGTCCGATCTCGGAAACAGTTTCCCGCGCGCTGCCCTCCTCGATATCAAGCGCGGCAACGTGAGCCCCCATCTCCGCCAGCCTCAAGCAAATCCCGCGCCCAATTCCCGAACCCGCTCCGGTCACGACCGCAATTTTCCCCTCTAAAGAAAGAAGCTTGGCGGCGTGCTCGGAGATTTTGTCGAAAGCAGAACTCATAACGATTTAGGCAACCACACTTTCCACTGCCTTCCCAGCCGCTTCGAGCGTACGATCCACGTCCGCATCGGTGTGGGCCAAAGTCACAATCGAGTGCAAGGCCGCTGAAGGCGACGCATAAACGCCAAACGGAAACAGCGCGAGCACAAACTTCTGGAATGCCACGCGATCCACATACCGGCAGAAATCGCGGTAATCCTCGATCGCCGGGTGGTCGGTAAACATCACCTGCAGCATCGGACCAACGTTCTGCACGATCGCCGGTATCCCTTTATTCGCAAACAACTCGCGCAGTCCCCGGCACAGCTTCTCCGCAACCCGCCAGGTGTGCCCAAACGAAGCGTTGTTGTCGCGCGTCAGTACGCGCAGGTTCGCCCGCGCGGCGAACATCCCGATCCTCGATCCGTTGTGCGTGCCGTAATGCAACACGCCGCCCCACTGCAGCGCATCCATCATCTCGGCTCGCCCCGCCAGCGCGGCCACAGGTAGTCCTGTACCGAGCGCTTTTCCAAACGTCACCAGGTCCGGCGCAAGCTTGTAATATTCCTGGCATCCTCCTGGAGCAATGCGGAAGCCGGTCACCGTTTCATCCAGGATGAACACAATTCCGTTCGCCTTCGCCAGCCGCTGCACTCCGTGCAGATATCCCTCTCGCGGCGGGATCACCCCCATATTTGCCATCACCCCTTCGCTGATGATCGCCGCAATCTGCCCTGGATGCCTCTCAAGCGCCTGCTCCAAAGCAGGCAAATCATTCCACGGCACCACGATCGTGTCGTCTAGCGCCGTCCGGTTCAGCCCCGAACTGTCGGGAATTCTCACCGGATCCGTTTTCAATCCCAGAGCGGTCACCGGCAAAACGTTCGAACTCACTAACAAGTCATCGTGCCATCCGTGATAATGCCCTTCAAACTTCAGTATCTTCGGCCTGCCCGTCACTCCCCGCGCCAATCGGATCGCAACCATTACCGCCTCAGTCCCGGTATTCGCAAATCGCACCCGCTCGGCGTTCGGAACGATCTTCTGGATCATCTCCGCAACTTCCAACTCAACCGGAGTCGCTGTGGCAAAGTGCGCGCCCGAACCCGCCGCCTCTGTAATCGCCTCCACGACCTCCGGATGCGCATGTCCCAGCGGCAATGCGCCAAACGCCATCATCCAGTCGATGTACTCGTTCCCATCCACGTCATATATGCGCGAACCCTTCGCCCGCTCCATGAAGATCGGATACTCTCCGAAATTGACCGGCCCTCGCGACGACGAACTGCTGGCCTCGATCAGCACTCCCAACGTGCGTTCGTAAATCCGCCTCGACTTCTCGGTGTTGAAACTCAATGGCCCTCCCGATGCAATGGGTGATGTTCGAATGAACCACTTGAAACGAACGCCCTGCTAAACCTTACGTTCGTGATACTTCGTTTCCTTCGTGGCTCGCGGGCTTCCTCGCCACAGCCGTCAGTACCTTCGCTGCGACCTGTTATCGTACAGCAGCCCGATTCGCGGAAAAACTTGCACTAGCGAGTGAATTCCAACGCACTCCACAACGCCTGATGGCATAGAATGCTTCATTCGGTTCGCAGCAAATGAGTAAACCAGACACTTGGAAATCCTGGGAAGGCCAAACGATCGACGGCAAATTCCCTCTTCGTCAGTTCCTCGGCGCCTCAGACCATAGCGCGGTCTTCCTCACCGAAGGTCGCGGTACTTCTCCGCAGAAGGCCGCCATCAAGCTGATGCCTTCCCAAACCAGCCCCGCTGCAGACACTCAACTCCGCTCTCTGCAGGCGAAAATCGGACTTCGCCATTCCAATCTGCTTCAAATCTTCGACGCTGGACGCACTCAGATCCAGGGCGAATCGGTCGTATATGCCGTGATGGAATTTGCCGACGACAATCTCGGACAGATCCTGCCCCAACGCGCCCTCGAACCCCCTGAGGTTGCTGACCTCCTGCCGCCAATCCTCGGCGCCCTGTCATACCTTCACGAAAAAGGTCTGGTCCATGGACGCATCCGGCCTTCCAACATTTTGGCGGTAGGCGATCAGCTGAAACTTTCGAGCGATCCGGTTCGATCTGCGTCGGAGCCGAATTCAGGCGGAAGGCGGGATGCATTTGACGCGCCCGAATTGTCGGCCGGAAAACTCTCCCCTGCCTCCGACGTCTGGTCTCTCGCCATGACCATGGTCGCGGCTCTCACTCAGAAGACTGCTTTCGCCGAGCAGAAACTGCAAAACGATCCTGCCGTCCCCGCCGATGTCCCCGAACCTTATCGCGGGATCGCGAAAGCATCTCTGCGGCTCGATCCCAGTCAGCGCGCCTCGGTCCGGGACATCGAAGCGCGGTTGAAACAACCTTCCTCTGAACCCGCGCCGGCGAGAGTTGAACCTGCCTTCGAAACGACTGTGTCCCCCAAAAAGCGGGCCGCATTCCCCGTCACGATCGCACTGGCCGCAATCCTTGCCATCATCTTCGCGATTTTCTACTTCACGCGAAGCAAATCTTCGGGTCCTTCCGCTGACGAAAGTACATCGCCTGCCACCACTTCATCTGCCGCGCCTCAGGCTTCTGAGCCTGCGCCCTCGGCTGCAAAGCCCGCGGACACGAACGCTTCTGTCACACATCAGGTCCTCCCCGACGTTCCGCAGAGCGCCCGAAACACAATTTCCGGCACCATCAAGGTTGTAGTGCAAACACAGGTCGATTCTTCCGGCAAAGTCACATCTGCCAGGCTCAAGTCACCCGGATCCAGCCGGTACTTCTCCGGACTGGCGCTCAAGGCCGCACAGGAATGGCAATTCGCTCCGCCCGCCATCGATGGCCATCCCGCCACCAGCACATGGCTCGTTCAGTTTCGCTTTCGAAGAAGCGGGACCCAAGCCTCGGCCCAGCAGGCAAAGCGCTAATCTTTCCCAGGCTGCTTTAACTTCCACACGATCTGCCGAACCATTCCGAGCAGCACAACGGCATCCATCGCGCTCAAGTTCATTCGCAGTAGCAGTCGTCGTACCTTCTTCTCGCTGACTGCATCGTTCCCAGGCTTCACATATTGGCTGATCTTCAATGACTCGTAGAGCCCGCGGCCAATCTCTTCCAGCTGCCCCGCTGTCGCCGGATCTTCCTTCGCGACCACTCGCGCTTGTGAATCACTTCTCGCCAGCTCATACAAGCAGACTCCGACCGATTGCCCCAGATTCATCGAGATGTTCTGTTCCGAGGTCGGGATCGTCAGCAGCCAATGGCAATGGCTGAAATCATCGTTCGTCAGTCCGATCTTCTCCGATCCAAACAGCAGCGCGACTTTCCCCATCTTGATGCGGGCACGGATTTCGTCCGCTGATTCCTGCCCCAGCGTTCTTACCGGATCCTTCAACGCCCGATTTCGCACCGCCGTAGTCCCCACCACAGCTGCGCAATCTGAAACTGCCTCGGCGACAGTCTTAAACTCCTCCGCATTCTCCAAAACCGCTGCCGCTCCGACCGCGGACCGCGCCTCCCGAAAAGCCAGCAAGTAAGGATTTACGACCCGCAAATGGAATGCCCCAAAGTTCGTCATGGCGCGCGCCGCGGCGCCAATGTTCAGCGGATTTCGAGGTCGTACCAGGACCACGACAAGGCCATTGAGATCGGGTGAGGATGGCAAGCCGTCAATTCTAGCAAGAGATTTTCGAGCAAAATCACTCAGCAACCTCAAGACCCTTCAGCCTTGGAAAAAGGGCTGGAACTTGTAAAAAGAATGTCAAAAACTCACCCCTGCGGGTCTATGATCGCCTGAGTTCGTTGTAAGCTTGCCTTTGTCTAGTGCGCTTCTGCATGCATGGGGCATCAGAAGCTCTCCCCCGGACAGAAACGGACATTCCTTATGGGGAACCTTGCCACACCAATCATCGCAGCCAAATCCGTGATCCCGGCGCCTATGTCAAAATCGGGCGGCCGCATTCTCGTCGTCGAAGACGATCCCGCCGTCCAAAAAGCCCTCAAGCGTATGTTTGAAACTGAGGGCTATTCTGTAGAAACTCAATCGGATGGCAAGGCCGCCCTCGACAGTGTCCTGGCCTCTGCTCCGGCGGCAATCGTGCTCGATCTGCGCCTGCCCAAAGTGTCGGGCCGTGACGTGTGCAAGGAAATCAAGGCCAAGTCTCCAACGCTCCCGATTGTCGTTCTCAGCGCAGCCAGCGACGTCTCTGACAAAGTCTTGCTGCTCGAATTGGGTGCCGATGACTATGTCACCAAGCCTTTCAGCCCCCGCGAGCTTCTCGCGCGCGTCCGCGCAGCCCTTCGCCACAACACTCGCGCTCCCGAAGCTCAGGTGGTGAGCTTCGACGGCATTACCGTCGACTTCCACAAGATGGAAGTCAGACGCGACGACAAGCCCGTCGTCCTCACCGCCCAGGAGTTCAAAACCTTCCAGTTTCTTGTTCAGAACGCCGATCGGGTGATCAGCCGTGACGAACTGTTGAACGAAGTCTGGGGATATCAGAACTATCCCTCTACCCGTACTGTCGATAATCACATCTTGAAACTGCGCCAGAAGCTGGAGAGGGATCCGTCCAGCCCGGTACATTTCCGCACGGTACACGGAATGGGCTACAAGTTCGTGCGCTGATATTCGTGAAACCCCTTTCTAAGCCCGCAGATCCATCGATGCCTGCCGCCTCACCGGACGAGGAACTCCTCCCGCGGCAGCGGCTGCGCACCCGTTTTCTGCTGTCGATGCTTCTCATCACGGCCGGTCTGACCACCACCAGCCTCTTGCTCGTGCGGCGCAGCGTCGAGAATAACGTCCGTCAAAGCATCGCCATTAACCTTCACAACTCAGTGGCCGCGTTTCAGGACTTCCGCCACGAGCGCGAGACGATGCTGACCAGTGATGTCGCTCTGCTCGCGAGTCTGCCCATCACCCGCTCGATCATGACCGCCCCCGATCCCGTCACCATCCAGGACGCGGCTCCTCAGATCTACGACATAGCCCGCAACGACCTCTTCGCACTCGTCGATCGCAGCGGCAAGGTGGTCGCCCTTCATACCAACAGCCCAAGCTTCAGCACTGAAGAGGCCGAGGAATACTTCCGGCAATCCATGGACGACGACCACGACGAAGCCAGTCACTGGTGGTTCGGCGGACATCGCCTCTATCAAACCTTCATTCAGCCGATTTACCGGGGCTCTCCCACCGAAGGCACCCTCATCGGCTTCCTGGTGATCGGATACGAAATCAACAATCGGTTGGCAGAACAGGTCAGCAAAGTTGCCGGCAGCCAGGTCGCCATCTCTTGCGGCAATGACGTCGTCGCGACTACCTTGCCGCCGGACAAACTCGAAGACAGCGATGTCCAGGTCCTGCTCACCGGCTCAGTGCAGGAGGAACCTCACGACATTGAGGTCGTCAACGAACGTTTTCTCGCGACTTCGCTTGATCTCTCGGGTAGCGCCGTCACGCCCGTCCGTCTGAGCGTGCTCGGGTCCTACGATCAGGCCACCAAATTCCTTGGCGAATTGAATCGCTATCTTCTCCTGCTCTCCCTCGCCGCCATCGTTGTCGGCAGCGGATTGGTCTTCTTCATCTCGCATACCTTCACGCGTCCTCTTGCCAGCCTGGTTGCCGGAGTGCGTGCATTGGAGCGCGGAGATTTCCATCATCCTCTCGACCCCCGTGGCGGAGACGAAGTTGCCGAGTTGACCCGCGCCTTCGATCGCATGCGCACCAGTCTCCTCAAGAGCCAGCGCGACCTGCTCGAGTCCGAACAACTTGCCACCATCGGACGCATGGCCAGTTCCATCTCCCACGACCTTCGCCACTCCCTGGCCGCTATCGTCGCCAACTCGGAATTCCTCTGCGATGCCCGTCTCACCCCAACGCAGCGCGAGGAACTCTACCAGGAAGTGCGGACCGGCGTGAACCTCATGACCGATCTCATCGATTCGCTGCTCGAGTTTGCCCGTACCCGCGAATCGTTGACATCTGCCTACGGCAACGTATCCGAAACCATCCAGCGCGCGGTACAGGCTGTCCGCCTTCATCCGCGCCACCACAACCGCAACATTGAAGTTCTTTGTGGGACCCAATTATCGGGCTGGTTCGATCAGCGGAAACTCGAACGCGCCCTTTACAACCTTCTTCTCAATGCCTGTGAAGCCGCGCCCCAGTTCGGCGGCCATGTCGAAGTTACCGCCTCAGAAGTTTCCGGCGACATAATCATCTCGGTAGCGGACAACGGCCCCGGTATTGCCAGTTCCATCCGCGATCGTCTGTTTCATCCCTTTGTGAGCTATGGAAAAGAGAACGGCACCGGTCTCGGTTTAGCGGTGGTCCAGAAAATCGTGCAAGACCATGGGGGCTCAATTTCGGTCGAGCGCAGTCCGCAAGAGAAAACTGTCTTCAGCATCATGCTTCCTGCGCGCGGCAAAGAAATCTCCCGCACCATCGTGACATCCGAGCTCGAATTACCGGCGCTCGTGCCCTCTCAACAGAAAGCTGCCAGTCAGAATTCTCTATCGCATCCCGGGTCTTAGGCGCTTGTCCGCCACTTTCACGTGCCTGACTCTGATGCTTGCAGGAGGACGGTGTGAAAAGTTTTAGGACCTGTCGTGTTTGCAACACCCTGCTGTTCGTCATTGCGACCCTCGTCTTTCCGGCCTGCGGTGCCGCGCAAACGTCTGCCCCCGCCGACACTGCTGTCCACGAACTGCAGGACCAGGTTCGCGAACTTCGATCGCTCGTCGAACAAATGCGTTCGGAGAATCAGCAGTCGCGCGCGGAAATGGAACATCTTCGGCAGGACTTGCAGGCTACACGATCGCTCCTCGAGCATTCTGACAACATTCCCGAAAAGCCGGCGACAAGCAGCTCCACGACGGCAACCGCCGCAGCGCCAGAGAACTCTCCTCAGGCCACGCTCGAAGAACGGGTGCAGAAGCTGGAAGATAATTCTGCCCTGCTCGGAGCCAAGGTCGACGACCAGTATCAGACCAAGGTTGAGACTGCTTCGAAATACCGCGCGCGCCTCCACGGCATCATCTTGATGAATGCCTTTCGCAATCTCGGCGGTTCCGACAATCTCGACTTGCCGAACTATTCCGAGCCGCTACCCCCTTTCTTTTCGAAAGCAAATGTCGGCGCTACCTTGCGGCAATCCGAGATCGGCATAGAAGCCTTCGGCCCCACCGTCTTCGGAGCGAAAACCTCGGGCGACATTCAATTCGATTTCGCCGGAGGCTTTCCGGCTACCTCCAATGGAGTCAATTTCGGCATCCTTCGCCTCCAGACCGCCAGCATCCGCCTCGATTGGGATCACACCTCCATCGTCGGTGGACAGGATGCTCTCTTCTTCTCGCCCCTGTCCCCCACTTCCTTCGCCTCTCTCGCGACCCCAGCCTTCTCTTTGGCTGGAAACCTCTGGGGCTGGACGCCTCAATTAAGAATCGAGCACCGGTTCTCCATCTCCGATCAGCAGAGCATCAAGATCCAGGCAGGAATTCTCGACAATCTCGACTGGGAACCGCCCTACAACTCCTTCTACCGCACTCCCCAGGCCGGAGAACTTTCCGGCCAGCCCGCCTATGCCCTCCGCACCTCCTGGTCGCGTCCCGTCCACGACCATCCCCTTGTCTTCGGAGTCGCCGGATATTACGGACGCCAGAATTGGCTCTGGGGACGTTACACTGATGCCTGGGCTGGCATGGCTGACTGGCAAATTCCGCTCCTTCCGCGACTCGCTCTCTCCGGAGAGTTCTATCGCGGCCGCGCCATTGGCGGACTCGGTGCAGGCATCGGCACATCCATCCTTTACGGCGGCAGCCCGACCAATCCATTCACCCCCATCCGCGGACTCGATTCTGCGGGCGGCTGGACGCAACTCAAACTTCAGATCACTCCAAAGCTGGAACTGAATGGTGCGGTGGCCGAAGATAACGCCTTCGCCGGCGAGGCCCGCGGCTTTGCCACCGATCAAAACAACTTCGGCTCAATTATCGGACGCAATCGCGGGGCATTGGGGAATCTTGTCTTTCGTCCACGTTCCGACTTGGTGGTCTCAGCCGAACTCAAGCGTTTGCGCACCTTCCCCGTTTACACCAGCAGCAGTTTCACAAATCAAGTTAATCTATCCGTGGGGATTCTGTTTTGAAGAAACGATTCATGGGGCTCGCCCTGATCGCTGCCGCCGCTCTCGTGGCCCACGCTCAGGAACCGTTGCGCGCACGCGTCGAACTCACGCGCGACGGCCATCGCGTGAAAGATGCATCTGAAGTTGTCATTTGGCTCTCGCCGCTGGGCACCCAGGTCGATCGTCCCAAACAAGATCCCGCTCACATTCCCGCGCTGGTTCAGCGCGACAAGAAATTTCACCCCGGTCTGCTCGTGATCCCCGTCGGCGGCAAAGTCGAATTCCCCAACGATGACCCCTTCTTCCACAACGTCTTCTCCCTCTACGAAGGCAAACGCTTCGATCTCGGCCTCTATGAAAGCGGCACGACGCGCTTCGTTCAATTCGATAAGCCCGGAATTTCTTTCATCTTCTGCAACATTCACTCGCAGATGAATGCCGTTGTGATTGCGCTGGCCACTCCGTACTACGGAATCTCCGACACGCACGGCGAAATCAGCATCAAAGACGTTCCGCCCGGCCGCTATCAGATGCAGATCTTCCATTCCGCCGTTCCTCCCGACAACCTGAAGACTCTTACCCGGGAAGTGACTATCGCTCCCGGACAGACAACTCTCGGCAACTTCACGCTGGCCGAGACCGATGCCGAGGTCGCCCACAAAAATAAATACGGACGCGACTACGACCGCCCCGATCCCGATAGCCCCGCATACTCCCACCCCTGAGCGTCGAACCTTCGCTCGTCACGTTGAGCAAGGATTGAGCGTCGCAAACGCCAGGCCGAACTGCTGTCGAACATTGAACCCTCCTCATGGAGGAATCCTTCGCAAAATTGGAATCGCAACACCAGGATTCTCTCCTGAAATGAAAAGGGCGTGCCGTTTAGCACGCCCTTCCCGCCTCTGTCGTTCCTCTACTACAACTCGTTCGCCATGCGTCTATCGGTGTCCTCCGCCGCCGTGCCCGCCGCCTCCGCTGTGTCCTCCGCCACCACCGGAGGAATGGCCGCCTCCACCGAAGTGTCCGCCACCACCCGACGAATGTCCGCCGCCGCTCGGGGCGCGACCTCCGCCGCTGTAGCTAGGCGCTCCGCGCGAGCCGCCATAGCTTGGCATGCTCCGCGAACCACCGTAGCTCGGTGTCCGGCTTCCTCCGTACCCGCCTCCATAAGAAGGAGTGCGCACGATCGGCTGATGCATATCCAGTTGCGGACGCGAATACGAAGAAGATCCGCGCCCATAACTTCCCGAGTAGCCGCGCTGCGTCGAACTGCTCGGCGCTGTGCGGTTCCAGTATCCACCGCTGCTGCTACCGCCGCGATTGTAGCTTCCGCTTGATCCCGGACTGACTTCGCTGCGCGACGGCGGTGTGAACGGACGGAACCCGCTCGACGATCCGCTCTGACCCGACCGGGAATATCCGTTCATTCCCGAACCGCCCGAAAAAGAGCGATTCGCTGAACTCGGCGGCGTAAACGGACGGTAACCGTTGCTCTGCGCACCGCTGCCCGCCGAGCGATTCCCACTCGGAGACGTAAATGACCGTTCGCCATTTTGCGTTACCGCGCCCCTCGAA
>Ga0070741_10013632_pt1 | contig 14299 bp, 10 predicted proteins | sample Coa_R1_4_FD_66440 | JGI IMG/M metagenome (GOLD analysis project Ga0070741, IMG submission 66440) | Surface soil microbial communities from Centralia Pennsylvania, which are recovering from an underground coalmine fire - Coalmine... | ecosystem: Environmental > Terrestrial > Soil > Unclassified ... | reverse complement strand
CGCGAAGTCACCCCAGGGAGGGCTTCGTCGTCGTATCCGCCACCCCTCTAAGCCTCTGAAAAGACATTGTTTCTTGGAGTATACGATCTGCCTCAGAAAGCACATCCAAACCGGGAAACCCATCGGGTGCGGCCGTGCTCGCAGGGCCGGTCGCACGCTGCGCTTCGGCCGCCTCATCCCCGCACGTGGAGCAAAAGGGCGGCCTCTGCCCGCTGGCGGACTGCACTGACGTGGTGACCGAGGAGGAACTCGCGCAGTCGCCCGCCTGGTTTCCGCTGGAGCTGGTTCGGGACGATGCCGTGCGTCTCGTGTATCTAGACGAAGCAGCCTACCGTGCGGCCAGTTTCCTCGATCAACGCCTTCTGCAGTGCCGTTACGAACAAACGACCTGCACGCTTGCCTGTGCACGGAGCGTGGCTGCACGGCTCGTCGATTCCACGGACTACATCTTTCATATCGGACATGTTGGTTCGACGCTGATTTCCCGATTGCTCGGCGAGCACGAGCGGATCTTTTCACTGCGCGAGCCCGCCCTGCTTCGTGCCGCGGCACACGAGCCCCCGAACGGCGCTGCCGACTTGGAAGTGACCGTTCGGCTGCTCTCGAGAACGTGGCGGCCCGACAGGCGGCCCCTCGTCAAGGCGACCAGCATCGTGAGCGAGCTAGCCGAGCGCCTTTTGGGCGCTGAACATGAGCCCGCCGCCGTTCTCATGTACAGCACTCCGCTCGCCTACCTGCAGTGCATCCTTGGGGGACCGGTCTCACGAGCGGAGTCCAAGGTATTGGCGGCGCCGCGTCGGCGCCGCCTGATCCGCCGTCTCGGCCCAGAGTGGCGTTGGGACCCACGCTCCGAAGGACAGTGGATCGCAATGAACTGGTTGACCGAGATGTCGGCACTTCATCAGGCCGCAGCTCGTTTCCCATCGCGTGTGCTGTGGGTGAATTTCGATACATTTCTGCAGCAGCCGCTGGAGGGATTGCGCGCGATGTTTCAGCAGCTCGGAGTCGAGGTCGGCAGCTCGGAAGTCGAGGCCCTGGTGAGCGGACCTATCACCCGCCAGTACTCGAAGGGCCCGGAGCATGCCTACGACGCCGCATTGCGCCGGGAGGTGCTGAAATACGCAGAATGGGAGCATGGCCCGGAAATCCGGCGTGGCATGGACTGGCTCGCGGCTGTGGCACGCGCCAATCCCGTTGCACAGTCCGTCCTCGATTCGGCGAGCCGTCTGCAGTGATTGCGATTCAGTGTGGCAGTGGCCGCCCCGTTGCACTGAATTGTCGACGATCCCCGCCGCCGTGCATGACATGACAGTCAGGACCTTACGCTGCAGGGGTTCATCAGCGCACCGCGGAGCGTTCCGCAGCATCAGTTTGGGCGCTCCGACGCTGCTGCTCGCAGCCATCGAGTTACTGCTGGCGGCGTGCGGCGGGGGCTCCTCTCCTGCACCCCCGCCTCCGCCCCCACCCCCTCCGTCCAGCGATACGTTGGTGCGCGTCTCCGCCACCTCACCTTTTGCCTCGAATTGCGATGGCGTGCCTGCCAACGGGACTGTTTATGTCAATGGCGAAGTGGAGCCCTCGTTAAGCGTGAATCCACTCAATCCCGCCAACCTGGTGGGCGCCTGGCAAGAGGACCGCTGGTCGACCGGGGGTGCGCATGGTGTCCTCGTGGGTGCCTCCTCGGACGGTGGTAAAACCTGGACCCGGATGATGGTGCCGTTCTCCCGCTGCAGCGGCGGAAATGCCGGGAACGGCGGCGACTACGAGCGCGCCTCCGATCCCTGGGTAAGCTTCTCTCCCTCTGGGACCGCCTATGCGATGGCACTTGTGTTCAGCGGCATCTCTTTCGCGCCTGGATCATCAAGTGGGATGCGCGTAGCGCACTCATCGGATGGCGGCGCAACCTGGTCTGCGCCACAAAATCTGATCGCCGACGGCGCAAACTTCCTGAATGACAAAGGCTCGATCACGGCCGATCCCACCGATGGAAATCTTGTCTACGCCGTCTGGGATCGACTCACCAATGATCAGCATTCCGTGAGTGAGCTCGCTCGCAGCACAGACGGTGGTGTCACGTGGGAAGCGCCACGCGCCATCTACGATCCGGGGGCGAGCAATCAAACCATTGGCAACGTCGTCGTCGTGCTGCCCAACGGTACAGTAGTGAGTGTCTTCAGCGAGATCGATGTGCCGGCGAATGCCGCGCAGCAATCATCGCTTCGGGCGGTTCGCTCGACCGACCACGGTGTGACCTGGAGCGCGCCGCTGAAGATCGCCGATGAGTTCCCGGTTGCGACGACTACTCCGAACACCGGCGCCCCGGTGCGCGACTCCGGGGTCCTGGGCTCTGTAGCGCAGGACAGGAGCGGCACCCTGTACATCACCTGGGAGGACTCGCGCTTCTCGAACGGCGCACGCAATGGGGTCGCGATCTCGCGCTCGACCGATGGTGCATTGACCTGGAGTGCGCCGGTGCAGATCAATGCCGATACCGCCACGCAGGCATTCGTTCCGACGGCGCAGGTGCGTTCCGATGGAGTCATCGCCGTCACCTATTATGATTTCCGCAATGCCACTGTCAGCGGCCAGACGCTGCCGACGGACTACTGGATGGTCACCTCGACTGACGCGACACACTGGACCGAATCGCATGTCAGCGGCTCCTTCGACTTGGACATCGCGCCGCAGGACAGCGGCCTGTTCCTGGGCGACTATCAATCTCTGGCCAGCTCGGGGTCCACGTTCCTGCCGTTCTTCGCGCAAACGAATAATGGCAACATCTCCAATCCGAGCGACATCTTCGTTGCGTTCAGTGAGCCTTCGGGCCAAGCGGCTCAGGCGCCCTCGGCCGCTGCACACACGGTCACGCCGCGCGCCGCCGAGCCGGTCGTCATGACCGCAGCCTGGCAGCGACGACTGGATGAGAACCTCGCGCGCATCCGCCGCTCGCGGTTGCTGGGGCGTCCGCGCTGACAGAAGGAGTGTCGGCGCAGTTCCGCGCAGCGCTTTGAGCGCTACCCGATGTCCATTCGCCTCCCTGACTCGCGACTCTCAGCCGCCAAGCCCAGTGGCTCTACGAGAATGAAGCAGAGTGGTCGTTTGAGCCCGTCATCGGATCATGCACGCTCAACGGCCGCGGTTCACGATTAGGCGGCTCGATCGCTGCGCCAGCCAGCCTGGACCGTGCGCGACAGGGCAAGGGGAGAGCACCAAATGCAAACGCTGCAAGGGCTACTGGCACTTGCCGTGTCGAGTGCATTGATCACCGTGGGGTTCGTGGCGCAGGCGCCCGCTCAGTCAAATCCCGGAGGCACTGCGAACAACCCGCAGGCACCAGCGAAGGAACGGGACGCGCAGCACGATTGGGATTGGGATATCGGCACCTGGACCACGCATCAGCGGCGGCTGCTGCATCCACTGACGGGCTCGACTACTTGGGTCGACTACCATGGTACGGACGTGGTGCGGAAAATCTGGGATGGCCGCGCGACTCTGGGAGAAATCGAGGCGGACGGCCCGGCAGGTCATCTCGAGCTGCTGGCGCTACGCCTCTACGATCCCCAGGCGCACCGCTGGGGCATTTACTTCACCAGCAGTGCTGCGGGCACATTGAGCAAGCCGGTCGTCGGTGTCTTCAGTGGAGGTCGCGGTGACTTTTATGATCAGGAGACACTCAACGGGAAGGACATCCTGGTTCGATTCAGCGTCTATGACATCACGCCAAACTCGTGTCACTTTGAACAGGCGTTCTCGGCTGACTGGGGCAAGACCTGGGAAGTCAACTTTGTGGTGACCGAGACCCGAAGCAAGGGTGGCGCGGCCGCGCGGCAGTAGGTGTCTCCGGCAGAGTCCCCTTGCGGCTCAGAGATGAGCCAGTAAATAAGCTCGAGGCGGCGGGAATGACCCCGCCGCCTCGTATGGCCGACTCGACCAGCGATCAGAACTGAACGGTGAGCGTGCCGAAGATGAACCGACCGAGGGCGTCGTACACCTGCGGGAACGTGTTGCCGTTGCCCGAAATGCTGGGGAGGTTCGACGCGCCGATGATCGGCGCCTGCTTGTCGAGCACGTTGTTGCAACCCACGCGGAACTGGATCTTGTCCGTGAAGTTCATGGCCGCGGTCAGATCCAGATAGCTGTAGGACGGAATGCGGGCATCGGTGCTTGAGATGCCGCCATTCGCGACCGTCGCCCCCGGAATACCGAGGTTCGGATTGCTGCTCAAAGTCTCCAGCAGTGTGGGCGAGAAGTAGCGCCACGCGGCCGAGACGTCGAGCCCCGTCCAGGGCGTAGACCACGTGAGCCGCATCGTGTTGCGCCATCGGAACACCGGAGTACCCGCGCCAGCCGTGAAGCTGCTGCACTCCTGGCCATAGAATCCGACGCAGTTGCGCGCTGTTCCCGGATTGGACGCGATCGGCGTGATCGTATAGTCGTTGAGATAGGTCGCCACGTCATCCAGGTGCAGCTTCCCAAGGGCACCGACGTCGTACGCGTACGAGATGTCGATGTCTACGCCCTTTTCTTCCAACTGACCGACGTTCTGGAGCGAGTCGATCACGAAGCCCTGATTCGACAGCCACAGCGAGCCGGCGGCGTTGCGATGAATCAGGTTGCAGAACAAATCACTGGTCAAGCACTCCTGCAGGATGGTATCTGCACCGATCGTCTCGATGACATCCTCGATCTTGATGTCGTAGTAGTCGAGCTGCACACGCAGATTGGGGACGTATGAGGGTGTCCAGCCGAGACCGAAGGAACTGGTGAGGGCCGTTTCGGGCTGCAGTGCAGGGTTGCCGCCCGTGAAGCCGTTATATTGCTGCGCCGAGTTGGCCAGGATGTGCCCGTACTGTGCCGCAGTCACACCCGTGCGCGCGCAGGCTGCGGCGGAGAAGCTCGGGGTACCGGCACAGGGATCGGAGTTGCCATCGAGGCCCACCGAATCGACCGTGAACAGCTCACCCGCATTGGGCGCGCGGGATGCGCGCGAGAAGCTGGCACGGAAGCGATAGTCCTGCATTGGCGACCACTCGAGGCCGACCTTGAACGTGTTCGTCTTGAATCCCGCCGGATCGTTATCGACGCTGAAGTTGGCGTAGCGGTAGCCCCCGGTGAAGGCGAGCGACTGAATGAAGGGCTTGTCCTCGGCGATCGGCACGTTCATCTCGATGAACGCCTCGCGAGAACTGATGCCACCATCGACCGGCAGGATCGGACCCCCCTGGCCGGCGAGGTCTCCCGACTGGAACTCGAAGTCCGGATCGGTGAAGGATCGCTGATCGTGATACTCGCCGCCGAGGTTCACCTTGATGCCATTGTTCGCCAGCGGCGACTGCAGGCCCCACTTACCCAGATCACCCGTGAAGTTCACGTTGACAATCTGTTGCTTGATCTGCCCGCGCTGCAGCCCAGGCGTGTTGAGGTACGCTGTCTGGGCCGGCGTGACCCCGCCGATGTTGAAGACATTCCAGGGAACGCAGCCGGTAGCCGCACCGTTCGGCGGTGGGGCCCCGGGTGCAAGCGCCGCGCAGGTGGGCACGCCAGCGACATTCACTACGTTCAGCGCATCGGCAATCTTGGTCTTGGAGATGTCGTTGAGGAAGGTCTCGCTCAGGTTCACGAAGCCATACTGATAGTTGGCATCGTAATCCCAGGCATCGTTGATCTTCCCTTTGATACCCAGCACGAGGCGGAAATCGGTGTGCTCGACGTCATCGATACGGTCTCCGCCCTCGACACTGCGCCTGCCGATGTACAGGTTTGTGGTTCCCGGGGCCGCTCCGGTCGCCGCGGAATTCGCTCCGCACCAGGTCCCAACTTCCTGCGCCGTCAGGAACGGGTTCGTGCAATTGACGTTGTACACCGTCTGGAAGGCACCCGACTGGGCGATCTGCGCGACCGAGCGGTCGTCCATGAACATCGAGTTCGCATACACCGACGCATGGTCGTTGAAGTCGTAGTGTACAAACGCGCCGGCCGTGTAGCGATCGTCCGGCCGCATGAAATAGTTCAGGGGGCCGAAGTTGTACTCGTGGGCCGCTGAATAGGGGATGAGCTGACCGGTCGGGCTCAGAGTGTTGTCGTTGAGCAGACCGGTCGCACCCAGCTGGAAGAAACGTGCAGGATTCGTGGTACCGGATCCGCCGCAGGTGAATTTGCCGCCGGTATTCGAGGATCCCGCGATGAAGCCCGAGTTCATCGAGCACGCACTCGTGGCGTAATGGGACTGAATCGCATCGTTGATGCTGCGATAAGTCGCGTAGAAGGTGGCATTGCCGTTGCCGTCCGCGGAGTTCAGGCCCGCAATGAACGCCAGGGACTTGTTCGCACCGTCCCAGGTGGTGCTGGGTGCGGAGGCGAAGTGGTTGCCCGTCGACGTGTTGAAGTCGGTGACGACGTCTTCGGCACCCTGATTATTGGTGTTGTGATGCTGATAGATACCGCCGTCCGCGATCAGCTTCACACCTTCGAAATGGTCGTTGAGCTTGAAATTGACCACGCCCGCGACCGCGTCGGCGCCGTATACGGAGGATGCACCGCCGGTCAGGATCTCGACGCTGTCAATCAACTCCGCCGGAACCATGTTCACGTCGGAGGCGCCGCCGGTACGCGGATCGCCGGGGCCCAGCCGCAAGCCGTTGACCAGCACCAGGGTGCGCTTGGCATTCAGGCCGCGCAGGTTGACGGTAGCGGTCTCGTCACCGCCGTTGACGATGTTCGACCCCTGCGCTGCAAATACCTGCGGCAGGGTGTTCAGCATGTCCTCGATACGTGTCGCGCCGGTCTGTTGAATCTGCGCGGCGGAGACGAATGTGACGGGGCTGATCGAAACCTGGTTCGGAACCGAGATGCGGGTTCCCGTGACGACGACCTCGGCGACCGCGCCATTGTTGGCGTTATCCGCCGGCGCCGCCGCCGGGGCGGCAGTCTGCGCGTGTGCCACTCCATAGCTCGCGGCAATCGTTCCGCCGGTCAGGGCGACGCGGATCGCGCGCCGCAGGGCGGTATTTCCAAGATTTTCATGAAGCATTGCGGGGCTCTCCCTGTAGGCGATACAGGCCAAAGGACTCAATTGATGAAGCGGGCCAAGGCGTTGCTGGTCTCGGGAATGACGCGCCGCCGCGTAGCGCAGGCGGACGTTGGGCCCTTCGCAACCGTCGCGCGGTCGCTACAAGCCCTTTCTCCGGACGTAGCTCGTCTCTTGGAATTTTCCACCGGTGCGGCAATATAACACAGTGTCGGAGCGGCACAACAGATTGGCCTGCGGGTCCTCAGGGGTGAAGGACCCTCCGAGGGGGACGGGAAGGGCTCCCACCGGGTCTAAACGCTGATTCCAGCGCCACGGGAACAGGATCGTTGCTTGTTCGCAACGCGACTCGGGCAGCGGTGCGCGGCTGCTCCGGACGCGCCCGCGCTGATGCGTCGCTGATACACCATATATGATTCACACATGAGCGCTGTCCGCAGCCTTGCGCAGTTCAACTATGAGATTGGCGCCCTCATGGGTCGGGGCGATCTCGATGGCGCGGCCCGCACGGCGGCCGCCTGCCGCGAAGCCTGGCCGGCAGACGGTACGGGATGGCTACTCGGCAGCATCGCGGCGCTGCTCGCCGACGATAAGAGAACCGCTTTGGAGCTCGTCGAGGGGCGGCTCGCCACTCACCCCACCGATGTGCAATGCCTGATTCAGAAGGCCGAATGTCTGCTGGCACTCGGTGAGCGGGACTCGGCGCTGGCTGCGGCCGATGCCGCCACCAGTGCGGCCGACAGCACGGCCAGCCTCGATGCGACGGGTGAATTTTGGGTCCATGCCGCCGAGCATTCGCGCGCTCTGCGCGTATATGACCGGGCGCTCGCGCTCGCGCCTCGGGATCGATCACTGCTCGCCAAGCGCGCTGCCCTGCATCGTTTCCTGGGCAACTTCGAGCTCGCCGGTGCCGACCACGAAGCGATCCTTGCGATCTCCCCCGCGGATGCCGAAGCCCTGAAGGGCCTCGCCGAGCTGAGGTTGCAGACCCGCGGCGACCCCTCCCTTGTCCGGATGCAGGAGGCGCTGGCGGCGCTCACCCCGGATTCGCCCGAAAGCATCCCCCTGCATTTTGCCTTGGCGAAATCCCATGAGGATCTGGGGGACTACAAGCAAAGCTGGCGACACCTGAGCGCCGGCAACCGGCTGCAGCGGCTGCGTACACACTACGAGCCCGAGCTCGACCGAGCGGTTTTCGAGCGGCTCCAATCCGGTTTTTCTGCCACCGAGCCCCGATCCCCGGATACCACCGGAGAACGCCCGATCTTCATCCTGGGACTGCCCCGGACAGGCTCGACCCTGGTCGAGCGCATCATCGGCACTCACTCGATGGTGCATTCCGGCGGCGAGCTGCTTGCCCTGTCGGAGTCAATCGGTGCGGCGGCCAGCCGGCGCTCGACCCCTCGCCCAGCGAGCTGGCTGGAATACACCGACGGCTTGCCTTCTTTGGAGGGAGAAGCCATCGCCCGCGAATATGTGCAGCGGACCCGGGCGCGCAGAGGGGACCGGCCCCGGTTCTCGGATAAGCAGCCCGCGAATTTCTATTACTGCCCGCTCATTTTCCGGGCTTTTCCCGAGGCGCGCATCGTCCATCTCACCCGTCATCCGCTGGCCGCCTGCTATGCGATCTACAAGACGCTCTTTCGCGGCACGTTTCCCTTTGCCTACGATCTGACCGAGCTCGGCGACTACTACGTCGGCTATAGCAGGCTGATGGCGCACTGGCACCGGATCCTGCCGGGACGCATTCTGGATGTCGCTTATGAGGATGTCGTGACCGCCCAGGAAGCGACGACCCGGCGAATGCTCGAGTACCTTGGGTTGCCATTCGAGGCGGCCTGCCTGGACTTCCACCTGAATCCGGACGCCACCATGACTGGCAGCTCGGTGCAGGTGCGTCAGCCTCTATACGATTCCTCGCTCGCGCAGTGGCAGCACTACGCGGCCGAGCTGGCTCCTCTGCGCGAACGGTTGATGGCCGCCGGCCTCCTGAGGGAAGACTCTAGCGAATCCGCTTGACCTTGCAGCCGCGACCGTGCTCGGTCTCGAGCCAGAAAGAGCCCAACAGGGCACGCGAGAGCGTCACGGTCTCGCCGCTCTTTGCCAACAGATCTCCCTCGGGACTGACTTGCTGCCAGACCTGGTCGTTATCCAATGTGAAGACTTCGCGTCCGTCCGCCGCAGTGCTCAGACGCGAGATGTGTGCCTGAATTCGGGATGCATCGGCGGTTCGTGTACCCGCGGCGACTTCCCGCTTCTCCACGGTTTTCTCTGGTAGACCAAACCTTTGACCGGCATCGAGAGTCTGCGAGGGGGACGCCGTTGCGGATTGGGGAACCGCCTCGGATTGAGAAATGGCGGCAGAGCGGGAGGCGGACGCAGATTGTGGAGGCGCAGCGGGTGACGCAGGTGCCCCGGCCGCGCGCGCGCTCTCGCGATCGAAGCAGGCGAGCCGCTGCGTGGCATCCACTACGTTGCGGCAGGCAAGCATTTGTGTAAGCGCCGACTCGGCGCGGGCGTAGGGAGTCATGCAGAGCGCGAGCGTGGTGAGGCCGGCGCCGAGCTTCCAGGTCGCTTTCCGTGCAGGGGTGCGCTTCACGTTGGGTTTCCGGCTGGACTCTCGACTGCGGGACTCTTGGCCACAGCGCTCTCGGCCGCCGTGTACGCTGCCATCACTGACGTAGCCTCCCGCACCAGCGAGCGTTCGAGCTGCGTGAGCTGTGGATTCCAGACATCGAAGATCAGGATGGCGCGCGCGACATCGGAGTCATTCCATGCTTCATGCTCGATCGTATCGTCGAACACCCACGCCTGCCCTGCACGCCACTCGCGAATCTCGCCGCCCACGCGGAAGCGGCATCCGGGCGGCACGATCAGAGGCAAGTGTACGATCACCCGGGTGTTCGTGGCGCCACTATGGGGCGGAATGGTAGTCCGGGCTTCGAGTATGGAGAAGAAGACAGTCGGTCCGCGGCCCGGCACGTCCACCTGCGGAAGCGTGGCCAGCATGCCGGCCGTTCTCGGGCAGCGCGCGATATGCTCCTCTTCTCGCCGGCCTTCGTTCCACAAGAAATACGCTCCCCAGCGACGCGAGTGATTGAGCTCCCGCCACTGGTTGAGCGGCACCCCCTCCGCATAACCGATGTAGGGCCGAACGCCCTCGAGATCCTCACTGAGCACGCCGATGAGCTCTTCCCGGATGGCGTCCGTGCAGGCTTCGACGCTCTCGAGCCACGGAAAGCACTCGCGCGGCAGGAACTCGAAGTTCACCAGGAATGGAAACAACATGAAGGTCGGCTCGGGCGAGTAGATTCGCCTTCTGCCCAGCACGCGGTCGAGACAGCGATCAAATCGGGCCCGTTCTTCGCTCGAATGAGATCCGAGCGGCACCGCGGCCAGTCGCGATTCGATCAGGGTAGCGAGCTTCGCGGAGTTCTCCGCGACACGCTTTCTGGCGTGCTGCACATGAGCTTCGATGGGCGCGGGCAGAGGCGTCCCGCTGGGCAGTACCTGCAGCGCGTGTGAATAGACATCGGCCGCGGCTCGTGGCCTGCCCATGAGATCGAGTACGGCTGCCTTCTGCAGCAGCACGACGAGGTGTGTGGGATCGAGACCGAGGGCCCGATCGAGAATGGCCAGCTCCTCCTCGCGCTTTCCGAGCGCACGGAGCACTGCCGCGAGGCTGAGCCAGTAGGGCACGTGATTTGGAGCGAGGGCCACGGCCTTCTCGAGCAGGTCCCGGGCGGTGGATGGGTTTCCCGCGGCCAGCAGCCGGCGTGCACGCTCGTGCAGATCCTCGGCTGCGCGCCGAGCGTCCTCCGGCTTTGCGTTCACCGGTCAAGCCCATTCATATGTACAGTATACCGTCGGCTCGCGGAGCGGCTTTGGGGCGCCGTGGACGCGCAAGCCAGGAGCGTATATGCAGCCTCCGGAACTCATCAACATGTTCGCCGTCCCGTTCACGTTCAGCCGCCATCCGGCGCACGAGCGGCTCAACGGGCCTCTGAGGCAATTCCTCCTCGCGCTGGAGAAAAGCGGCGCGGCTGCCAATCCACGCCCGCTGACGCAGCGCAACTCCAGTCTGTTCGAGAGCCATTTCAACCTGTTCCGGGAGAACGATCCGGCGGTGCAGGAACTGAAGGCGTTCTGCTGGGATCAGCTCCTGGCGCTCATCGGACGGCTCAATGGATATGACCTGCCCACCTTGCACCGCTTGCAGATCTTCAATGACTGCTGGTTTCACGTGACCCGGCGCGGTGGCTTCTTCGGGTTGCACAACCATCCCAACTCCACCTGGAGCGGGGTCTATTGCGTCGATCCTGGCAGACCCGATGCAGGCAAGAAGGAAAGCGGGCTGCTGAGTTTCGTGAGCCCGCTCATCAGCTGCGCGATGCATTTCGATGCGGGCGTGGCCCGGATGAAGCTGCCGTATGCGGCCCAAGTCGCTTCGATCTGCCTCGAGCCGGGGCAGCTCGTGATGTTTCCCTCGTGGGTGCTGCACGATGTGAAACCTTTTGAAGGCGACGGCGAGCGTATCACGATCGCCTTCAACACCTGGTTTGCCCTCCCTGATGCAGCGTGAGCTTCCACTCCGGCCCGAGCGCAGCAGGATCTCGCGACAGCCCAGGGTCACTCCTCGTAACAGAAGCGCTTGACCCAGGGCTCGAGAACCGGCCGCACGGCAGCGAGCTGGCGTTCGTAGCGACGCCACTGGCCGATGCCCTCCGTGTTCAGCTCCTTTGCCATCTCCGTGGCCGACGGAGCGAGTCCGGCGCCCTTCTGGGTGCGCAAAGCGAAGTCTCCCATGGCGGGATCCCACTCGATTTGCAGGAATGCACAGATGCGCTGCATTTCCCGCGCAAAGCCCTGCACCACGTCCTCATGCCTGACCAGGTAGGTCTCGAGCGGTAACAGGCTGAACAGTTGCACTCCGAGCTGCATGACGCGCTCGTAGTAGCCGGCGGCACCCGCCAGCGTCAGCAGCTGGTACATGGAGGCGCTCATTCTGAATCGGTGCCGGAAGCAGCTCAGCACGACATCGCGCGGATCACGGCAGGCGAACAGAATCCGGGCGTCGGGGAACAAACGTGCGATGAGCGGCAGCTTCAGGATGTTGAGTGGGTTTTCGTCCACGAACATCTTGCCCATCACATCGACACCGGCGGCAGCGACGCGATGCCAGTAAGCGGCTCTCAACCTCTCGAGTGTCGTTTCCGGTGCCCGGATCAGGCCATCGAGATCCGCGGGGCGCCGCATGAACTCATCCAGCGCATCGATGAGTGACTCGTTCTCCTGCAGGGTGACGATGTTGCGATGTCCCTTGAGTATGACCTCGATCAGGGTGGAGCCCGATCGTGGAAAGCCCAGCAGAAAAACATGCTGGGCAGCCCCGGTGTGGCGCGGATCGCGAGCGGGGCGTTGCTTCCAGGTCTCCGCTACGACCTGTTCGAAGTAGTGCTGGATCGAGCATACGTAAGCGTAGGCTTCCTGATCACCGGTGAAGCGGCCGGCAAATACTTTCTGCAACTCCTGATTGCAGGCGCTGTACGCCGCGAAAGCCTCCGACGTGTAATTCTTGGCATCCAGGATATCGCCGAGGAGCCCATTGGCACGGGCATGCTCCAGAGGTCCGATTCGCGGATCGGCCAGTAAAGCGCGAATGCGCGCTTCGGCGCCGTAGACGTCCTGGTCCCCCAGCTCGGCGGCCGCCAGAGCCAGCACCGCTTCCGGCAAGCCGGGTAACAGGGCGAGGGAGCTTTGCGCCAGCGACCGGGCATCGGTGTATGCGCCTCGACTGCTTGCCAGGCTCGCCAGGCCTGCCAGCGCCACGGCATGTTGCGGATCGAGGGCGAGTGCCTGTTGATAGCTCTGTTCCGCCTCTGCGATCAGCCCCAGCGCCGCGAGCGCCGTTCCGCGACTGACATGCGCAAACGGCAACGAGGGATTCAGTTGCAGCAGCGCTTCGAATTGAACGAGCGCCCGCCCGGGGCGCTCGAGCCGCAACAAACATAACCCGAGGGCATTGCGCGCCGGCTGGTCCTGCGGGGCAATCTGTACCGCGCGGGTGAGCAATCTCGCGGCCTCTTCGGGCTCGCCGCGCTGCTCGTGGCTCAGCGCCAGCACATTCAACAGCAATGGATGCTCCAGGCCGTCCGCCAGAGCGGCCTGGGCCAGCAAGGCTGCTTCGGTGTGCGCGCCACGCTGGGCGGCCGCATGCACGGCGTGCAAGGTCGCCTGGTCGGCGGCCCGATTGCGTTCCATGGCGTTGCGTTCTCGCGGATTCGGCTGATCGGCTACCGGGACCAGAGCCGTTGAAGGTTGGCGCTCACATATTCCAGGCGCGTCCGGTTGCGCCAATCCATCTTCAGGCCCTCCAGGGCTCGCACCTCGTTGAGGGCGTACAGCAGATCGCGATGCATGGGATCTGCGATCTGACTTTCGATGAAGGTGACGAGGACGAGACGTTCGCCGGAGGTTACCGGAGCGACCTGGTGTACCGAGGTCGAGGCATAGAAGACTGCCTGGCCGGCCTTGCCCTTGATACGCACTTCCTCCGAGCCGAGATAAATGACCAGTTCACCGCCGACGTAGGTGGACGGGTCGGAAATGAAGACCGTGCACGAGACGTCCGAGCGCAGCGGCTCGGTGCCCACAGGCAGGAAAGCCGAGTCGATGTGCGCACCGTAGCTCATGCCCACGCCGTAGCGCGTCAGCACTGGAATGGCCACGCGCCGCGGAAAGACGAAGTCGCGAGCGATGTCGCTGCGTTGCAGGGCGGCGAGTGCGATCTGCGCCGCCTGTTGGCCGGCAGCATCGGTCGGTTCGGCAATGACGTTGTGCTTGGTCATGTTGTGCGGATTGGATCGCCGGCCGTCGATGAACTTGGTCTTCTGGGCGACCTCGGTGATCGTCTGCACTTCCGCAGCCGACAGGAAATCTTCGATTTGCAGGAACATGGTCCAGTCCGTCTGTGCTCAATCAGTATGAGGGGCCGGTCGCCTATGATACGGCAGGAGCCCCGTAGGGCGCGGGCCGTGCGCGCGGATGAGCTCAGCCTGCGGTGGATTCACAAGTTCCGCTCCCTCCGACGGCCGGCTCTGCGAGCTCGGCCCGCAGAGCCGACAACTCTCGTTCATAGTGCCGGGCGCGGCCCGATGAGCTGGTGTAAAGCGGTCGGCGGACTTCCCACACGCTGGCGGTCCTGACAATGCGGCGCGCAGCCGGCACCTGCACACAGCGGTCATCCCAGTCCAGCCCGAGCAATGCCAGCAG
>Ga0070741_10013631_pt1 | contig 14300 bp, 5 predicted proteins | sample Coa_R1_4_FD_66440 | JGI IMG/M metagenome (GOLD analysis project Ga0070741, IMG submission 66440) | Surface soil microbial communities from Centralia Pennsylvania, which are recovering from an underground coalmine fire - Coalmine... | ecosystem: Environmental > Terrestrial > Soil > Unclassified ... | reverse complement strand
GGAATATTTCAATGCTGTAACCGGCGATGAAGTTGAGTGTAATCAAAACATTGGGCGGCAGGAAGTAGTAGTTGCCGTTGTTCAGCAGTTGAGCGCTTCCCATGGCTCCGCCGAATACTCCCAGATCGACACTCAGGACGGGGGTGACCTGCAGGTTCGCCTCATCCACGCTCAGCGCCATCCCCCGGCTGTTGCAGTCGGCAGGTCCGCAGTTTACGCCCAATCCCAAAGGCGGCGGAGAGACGCGCGTGTTGCCGTTATCGAAGATGGTCATGACTCCGTTTCCGTTATTTTCCACGCCGGCATCGTGCTGGTGAGAGAACCAATACCATGGGTCGTTGTAGTTGTTCAGGAACACGAAATCACCGCCAGGCCCCATTCGCCACAGGACAGTGCCATCACCGCTCCCGCTGTGATAGTTGATCTTCAACACCCAGTCCTGATGCCGTAGCGAAAAGACGAGCGACCCGTCCTTGGGCCAGTAATAGAGGCTGTTGGCATGCAACCAATCGTTTGCCTTGGGGGCCGTTGCGGAACTCAAAAGGAAGACGGGCGGACAGCCGGTCTGCCCGGTTACGCAGGTCTCTCCCATGACAGCCGGCCGGTTGATATCCAATTGCGTACCTCCGCCGTCGTGGCCGAAAGTGTCGAAATACCAAACCACTTGCCAGTTCGAGTCCAGCACGATGATGATGTCTCCGATAATGTCGACCAAGAGCCCGCTCGTGTCACCCTGAGTTCCCGGCGGGAAGATCTTCTCGATGGCCCCGATGACAGCCGTGTACTGGCTACCTCCCATCGTGAACTGGATCGCGTCGTGGTGGAAAGCGCTCAAGCACGCCGCACCGACAGGAGGCGGGGACGGGACACTGAGGCACGAACCAGCATTCGTATTGCCGAGGGCAAGCAACTCCTGTTGAATTGCCCCCGTGTTGGTCTCCCGGATGATGTTCCCTGCCAGATCCACTTGCCGTAAGATCTGACCTTGCTGCGAAACAGGCTGCCAGGCCTGCCCGGCCTGGATGGAAAGGACGCCGCCGCCCTTCAGGGGACGGGTCAGCAGGTCGGCCGCATTGCTGCTGTAGTAGTACCACATGATGTTCCCGGCCAGATCGGTCGCAACGTCGGGATAGTGGGTTCCTCCGCCCAGTTGTACGAGGTTATGGAGAATTATGGAATCGGCTGTGTCCGTCTGAGCGCCGGCCGCGACAAGAACTCTGAAGTTCGGGAACGCCAGTGTGGACGGAAGGGGCCCGGTGGTAAACACGCGCGTGACCCCATTTGTGATTTTGCTCGCGGTGACTGTCTGCGCGTACATATAGTACGGCGTGGATGGATACATGCCCGCGACCTCAAAGGTCATGCTCGTAGGCGGATGGCAGGCCACCCAATTGGTGTAGGTGATCGGGGTTGTTTTGGACTCCGGCTGATAGGCCACCCGCATCGAACTTCCGGTGGCGCACGATGGCGCGCTGAACAACGCCACGAGGGGATTGGCTGTGGAGGCTACGATCGGATTGTTTCCCAGGACCAACGGGTTGATCTGAAACTTGACCGACATGCTGGCAGATTCGCCGGAGGCAAAGTCTTTCGTTATCACCTGGATTTGATAGACGCCTTCTATGCCGGTGGGTATCCACGGGAGAGATTGGGGGCTCCATACGCCCGAACTCAGGCTTCCCACATTGAAGTCCCGCACAAGTGCGAACGGCCTACCCGGAGGCGCGATATTGAACCGGAACATCAGGGTACCGGAATTAGTATTCGTGGCCGTTACAGACCACGAGACGGTTGTACCGATCAACTGAGGCGACGACAGCGATGGTGTCATCGACAGGATCTGGACAGTGGCATGAGCGGGCAGGACTGACCCCATTACCAGGATCATTAAGAAAAAAGGTGATTTTCGTAGCGCGTTCATGGGATTCCCGGATAGCAACGACACGTTTGTAACCTGGAGTACAGTATCGAAGATTAAACCCAGAATGAGTTTCTGTCAAGGGTGGACGGCTGTGGAATCAACCGTTTAGCAGTAACTTTCGTACATCAAAATAAAGAAATGGCAGGCCCTTTCTAAAAAGCAGCCTGCCTGAATCCAGTGGATTTCAATTTTCAGCTTCTTGCGTCTCAGCACCGTACTGCGGGTTTATCGGACAACACGGACCGGCGCGGGGAAGCGACGTCGAGCGGCTGTAGCGGTAGGAGCAAAGCATTGACTCGCGCACTCCGTCCTCCGTTCGGCAACAACGCGTCGATCGTGCCGCTCTGGGCGGTCAACGTCGTCGCATTCGTTCCGTCCGAATAGATCACCGTGGTGTTTGTTGGATTCAGTTGAGCCGTCGCAGTGAATGGATGGATCAGCCCGTTCTTGAGTGTACCCTTCGGCAACTGAATCGTCGCGGTGATCTGGAGCTGGATTCCAATGACCTTGATCGGGGCAAATATCACGATCAGGTCGTAACTCGGATTACCCGTCGCGAGCTGCAGGCTAGTCATGTTGCTGGCGATTGCAATTGGCGTGGGCAACAACCCGGACTGCACAGTCCCCTGCATGGTCAACTTAGTATAGCGGGCCCACTGCTGACCGCTACTTGTAGGCACTGTCGCAGCGTTTGCTACGACCTGGATCGTGAATGGTTGGCCGGCGAGCTTAAACAAGTCATTTCCACTCACCGCCGGCGTTGCAAACGTTCCTGTGGCTGTGTAGATAACGTTAGGCGCCGCAGCTATCGCGGTACCCCCGGCAGCGAAACACGCAATGGCCGCCGTGGCGACCGTAAGAAATTGTGACGTTCGAAAACGATACAAAAACATTCGACTATTTCCCCTCCGCCCTATTCCATCGAGAAACACACGACAGAGTCCAGCGATTTCCGATCTTTACCGCCTCGTTTCTCTGATTCCCGTACCAGTACCGAGTCGGGAACGAGAGGAATGATACGCCGGTAATAGCCGGGCCAGTTATGTTGATCCGTCAACCAACTAACTGAGCCGAAAGAAACTGACAGGGATTTCCCTATACGATTTCGGGGACGGGGCGAACGCGCCATTAGAGCGGTGCGCCCGGTCTTGTCAGCGTCTCTGCTGTCTTACTGGGCAGCCAGTGACGGAGCGGCTACCAAATTCGACGGCGCGGAGAGATTACCCAATGCGTCTTGGGCCCTTACGAAATACAGCCATTGCAGGGTCGAAGCGGGCACCGATGAATCGGTGTACGTAGTAGTGCCAACCTGCGTCAGTATCTTGGGGGCGCCCGGGTACCCGTATTGTGGTGTTGCCGCAGGCTGGGCCAACGGCAGCTGTGAACATAGAGATGTATTCGCCGGATTCGCACAAGCCTGGTTCACCTTCGCGGGTGGTGGAGTTGTCTGGCTAACCGACAGGCCGATGCGATAGATCACGTAAGTCGTTGCGCCAGCTACGGGCTGCCAGTCCAAAGACGGCAGTCCTCCACCCGGCGCCGCATGTAATACGGGAGCATGGAGCGTGGCTGTAATTGGCGGACTGGACGGAATGGCGCAGTTCACATACGTGCACTGAGTCGTCAGTAACTGAACATCGGTACTGTCGATCTTACCGTCCTGGTTAAGGTCCATGGGACTGTTCGGGGGCGCATTCGGCGTCTCACCGGCGATCATCAGATTAACGTCATTCTGGTCGATTACGCCGTCTTTGTTGTAGTCCAGAATACTGTTATCTACGTTGAAGACCTGCGTTCCGCCAATGGAGCGCGCTGTTCCCATGAACAGGCCGAACGGCGTAGCAGAGAAACTACGGCCACCCGTGTTATTGCCATCGCCCAATCCGACCTTACTCATGAATTGCCAATGCACTCCGTCAGTCGTGCGCCAGAGGTCAGTTCCAAACTCTTGTGACCAAAGCGGGGCAAATGTCGGTTGGCTGGCATTATCCGAACTCCAGTCCCACGTACCCATGTACAGCCCTTGGGCTCCGACTCCCATACGCCAGAAGTGCCCCGTAAAGCCGTTATCAAAGTATTGGCCGAACCCACTAACCGGTGTGATCGACTGTCCCGCACCGGGCTGTCCAGGAGGAATGGTTCTTGGGTTTCCTACGACCAGATCCCAACTGTCCGTGGAGACAACACCCCCGTTCCCATCGGACACGGGTACTTGACCGGTGGTGTCGGGGTGAATCCGAACCATCTCGTTCGGGCGGTCCGTGCCGGCGTAGAGGCATCCAATTCCAGGACAATAGGTGGGGTCGCTGAAAACCTCCAGACTCATGGCGTAGTCCGCCACCAGACCGGATGCGTAGCCGCCGTTGAAGTCGATGATTGGTGTCCACGTGAATGGCAGGGCACCCGTTGCAGTGGTCTTGAAGACGCCGTATGCAGAGACGCCGGCGCCGGGAGGATTTCCGGTACCCGCGTAAATGGCGTTATTGAAATTCTGCAAAATCCAAACCGGCATCTGCGCCGTCGCCGGACTGGCCCAATCGAAGTTGTTGTCACCGCCGGCCGGATTCGCTCCCGGCTTGCTGGCAAAAACCCGACCTACGCCCGGATAGTCGCCCACCTGCAATAGCAACGTGTTCCCGATCTGGGCTGCCGACCGGATACTGTAGTTCGGATATTGGGGGGTCCCATTGAGTGCAATATTGCCAAGAAATGTTCCGGGGTCCTGTGGCAAAGCGGCCCAATTGACTCCATCCACGCTGCGCAGAATGCGGGGCGGAGCCCACGTACCGAAGGCGGTCGGCGATTCAAAGATCTCGGCCGAGGTCACGCCACCTGCATAAAGCGCCTGGGTGCCATCCGGTTCGGTGACCAGCTGCAACCCGCGGAATCCAATGTCACGGGCGGTAGCAATCTTGGTCACTCCGTCATTCGCAATGGTACTCAAAGAATTGGGGGACTGGAAGACCCTCCGCCAGGCATGCGTGTTGGGCGTGTACTGCCAAATTTCGGCCTGCAACGGGAGGTAGTGATAATCCGGCGTGCAATCGCCAATGGCCGGCGGGTACAAGCTGGGAATACCCAGTTTAATCGCAGCGGTGGCCGAAGTTACGCAATAGACTTCACGTCCGGTACCGACATAGAGTTTGCCTTTAAACCAAGCCATCGACCATGCCCAGGTATTATGCTGATCGCCGAACCCATTGGTGGAGATCCTGGTCACACCGGGCTGCGTGTTATCGAGCGCCGAAACGCGGCCTAACACAAACGGGAATGAATAGGTCCCTTGCAGTAACCCGAAGTGATTGGAATGGATGACGCCGAGCTCCATGGAGTAAGCGGTCGGCAGCAGGGTCTCCGGATGGTCCACAAGACCGTCGTTATACGGAGCGGCCGTCCCTCCTGTAAGTGAGGTCAGAATAGGTCCGGTTACGGTCGTCGAGCAACTGCTTCCGGATGCACATGCATAGGTATTGCCGGACAGAGTATAGAAAGGAATACCGGATTTTTGGAATATCGGGTCCCATTGCGCGCGAAGGGATTGGACATTGGCGACTTCCAACGATTGCAGCGCCGGGGTATTCAGACCCACACCGGCACACAGAGACGATCCTGCCGAGCTGAAGCACCAATCGGCGAGCGCATCACCCTGGTTCGGTGTGCCCAACATGATCACGGCTCTTGCCATACTCAGCCATTGCGGCGTGGCTATGGCCGCCTGCAGGTCCAGCCCGCCTTTGGAGTGGCAGACGAAGAAGACACTCGAAACCCCATATTTCGCCAGGATTTTCGGGAACATCGTCTGGAGCATCGCCGCATTGGTCTGAATGCTTGTATTGTTGGACATATTAGTGAGGCTCAGACTGAGAAATACAGTGCGCATCCCGGCCTGGTATGCCGAGTCGTACATGGTGTTGTTCGACGCCTGGCAGGTGACGCCGACGGGGCAATTCGCGGGCTCGATCCAGTCGGAATATTTACCCGATAGACCATGCACGAAAACCACGACGGGACCGTCGGGTCCGTTGGGGGGAATCGCGCCGTAGAACAGGTTCGGCTGCGTGGGGTCGACGGTAATAACGGGCGCCGCGGGGACCGCCGCCATCATCGGAAATGCGCCGAGGGCCAGGGCTAGGGCGGAAGTCAAGAACCCAAATCGGTAATTGCGAAAGCTCGGGGAAAGTAACATGAAATTCTCCTTCGGCAGCGCACGAACCCAGGAAACATCGCCGGGCGGCGCAAAGCGACAGCTCATTCCTCTAATTGGGAACCGTAAACCGTCCAACATTAACATCCCCCTGTTCGGGGTGTCCAGATAAGAGCCGAAGTAGGGTACTAGTAACGAAACGCGGCCGAGATTGGGTTACGACCCTGTTTTCAAGCGGCGGGGACCAATGTTTCCAGTAGTTCCGCCGCGGTCACCGGGCCGCCATAGCGGGCGAAAGCGGCCGCCATTCGTTTGGCGTTTTGCCGGTAAGATGGGGTATTTAACACGTGCTGCACGGCTGCTCGCAGTTTTTCCGCGGTACACTCTTCAGGATTTAACCGCATGCCAGCCCCGGTTTCGACGACCCGGCGCGCGATGTCCGGTTTATCCCACTCGGTGGGCACGATGATCAACGGAACCCCTGCTTTTAAAGTGGCCTGCACTGTGGCCGATCCTCCGGTGGTGATCATCAGGTCCAGGTGTGGCAGCAGTTCCGTATGCGACACCCACCGGACAACTTTGACATTGGGGGCAATCGGCCCGAGGTCGAGTTCCTCCGGCTCACGGTTTCCGCCCGTGGTCAGGATCACGTGCATCGGGAGATTGGCCAGTCCCTGCGCGGCCGCAGTCAGCACGAACGGTGATTGCACGTGAACCGTCCCCTCGCTGGCATGGACCCAAGGGCGATCGTGCGGCAACTGCTGCATCCAATCGGCCGGCTTCTCGTGAGAGGGCTTATCCCACAAACAGGCTCCGACGTAATGCACACACGGCGGCAGGTCCTGACGCTGGTAGTCGAATTCCGACGTGCCCATTACGATATAGAGCGGCACGGTCCCGGTGTACTCGAGGACGGAGGACGGGATGGGGGGTAAACCATATTTGTGCCGTACCTTATTCGCGGCTCGACGATAACGGGCCCGGACGGGGGCAGTAGCCAGTTTGGCAGCCCCGGAAAGAAGCCGGGTGTGCCAGTTCTTCGGCCGGGGCAGGCCCAATCCGAACGGCGGGGCCTCGGGACCGGGGATCGTACACGAGAAATACGACAGGACTGCCACCGGAATTTTGTGGGTTTCTTTGATTACCAGGACGGGCCCCAGCATGTTCTGCTCGGCCACGATCACATCGGGGCGCCACTGCGCTAGAATCGGCTCCATTTCACGGACCTGTTGCGGGACAGTGTCAAGCAGCCAACCCTGAATGGTTGTGGCAAACTGCAACATGCTTCTCCAGTTCAGCACTCGGGCCTGCCCCGGGGCGAACATGAAGTCGTACATGGCGTCTTCTTCGGCTTTACCCGAAGCGAAGAGCGGAAACCCCTCGCCTTCCACCACACGTGCAGCGCGGGGACCGGAGTAGAACGCGCACTCGTGGCCGCGTTCACGCAAAACGCGCGCCACGGCAAGGGGTTGAAACACGTGGCCCGGAAAGGACCAGCAAGCGATCAGGAATCGAGCCATGCCGGAGTCGAGTCACAAGTTTAGCATTGGACTGCATGCCGGCCTCGATTCGGAAATTGCTCCCAAGTGGCAATTTGCGGGCGTTCTCCAGATTGCAGACAATTGAAAAATGTCGTCACCGCCAGCCATCCGGCTGGTGTAGGGCGCTTCATAGATTCTCGGGGAGAAAATGAGCAGCAACGGATCGACGGATATTGCCCTTATCGGCATGGCCTGTGTGTTTCCGGGGGCGCCGAATGTGCAGCGCTACTGGGAAAACATCCTTAAGAAGGTGAACGCCATTTCGGATGCACCGCCGGAATGGGAAGCCGAGTTGTTTTACGAGGCCAACACCAAAGCTGACGACCGCACGTACTGCAAGCGCGGCGGATTTCTGGGAAAACTGGCCCAGTTCGATCCGTTCTCATTCGGCATTATGCCGAATGCGGTGGATGGGGGAGAACCCGACCACTACATGGCCCTGCAAACGGCGCACGATGCTTTAAAGGACTGCGGACGTCTGGATCTGGAGCCGGTCAAACACCGGACCGCCGTGATCCTGGGTCGCGGGACTTACGTCAATCGCGGGAATGCGGCTGCCTTGCAGCAGGGCGTAATGGTGGAAAGCGTCCTCCGGATCCTGAAGCAGTTGCACCCCGAATACACGACCGAGGAACTGGCCGAAATCAAGAAGAAGCTGAAGGCCAGCTTGCCGCCGTTCCATTCGGACACGTCATCCGGCCTGGTGCCCAACATCATTACGGGGCGCATCGCCAACCGCCTGGACCTGATGGGACCGAATTACCTGATCGACGCGGCGTGCGCGAGTTCGCTGGTGGCCATCGAAATGGCGGCGCGGGAACTGAAGAGCGGCCAGTGCGACCTGGCGATCGCCGGGGGCGTGCACGCCAACACGTCGCCGGTACTGGTTATGATCTTCTCGCAGCTTGGGGCGCTTTCGCGGCGCGGGCAGTTGAGTTCGTTCGATCAGGATGCCGACGGTACGCTGCTGGGTGAAGGCGTTGGCATGGTGGTGATGAAACGGCTCGCGGAAGCCGAACGCGACGGTAACCATATATATGCGGTCTTGAAGAACATCGGCATCGCCAGTGACGGCCGGGCAACGCACGTCCTGGCGCCGCGCCTCGAGGGCGAGGAAACGGCTCTGCGGCGCGCGTATGAGCCCATCGGGATCGACCCGCTTACGGTCGGCCTGCTGGAGGCGCATGGTACCGGAACTCCCGTAGGCGACGTAGTGGAAGTGCAGGCCCTGCGGCAGGTCTTTCCGGACCGCACAACCGAATCGCCGCGGTGCGCGCTGGGCTCGGTGAAGTCCATGATCAGCCATACCGTGCCGGCGGCCGGAGCGGCGGGCCTAATCAAGGCGGCCCTGGCGCTCCACCACAAGGTGCTCCCCCCGACACTTTGCGGCAATCCCAATCCCAAGCTGCAGCTCGAGAAGACCAACCTTTACATCAACACCGAAACCCGGCCATGGATTCATGGATCGTCGCGAACGCCGCGGCGCGCGGGTGTGAATGCTTTCGGCTTCGGCGGCATCAACGCGCACGCCATTCTCGAGGAGTACACGGGGCCGAACCAGGCACCGTGGCTGCAGCACGATTGGGACAGTGAGCTGTTCGTGTTTTCGGGCACGAGCCGCGCCGAGGTCAGCGAGGACGCTCAACGAACGCTGCGGGTTTTGAACGAAGGCAGCGATGCGCTATCGCTGAAGGACCTGGCGTGGACATTGAACTGTAATCGTCCAATGGGACCGGTGCGCATGGCCGTGGTCGGTTTGTCGCACACGGATCTCAAGGCCAAGCTGGAACGGGCCATCAAGAGGCTCGGCGAGGAACGCACCCGCAACATAAAAGAGATCGAGGGAATCTACCACTTCAAAGAACCCCTGGGCCAGAACGGGAAGCTGGCGTTTCTATTTCCGGGTGAAGGGTCGCAATACCGCAACATGCTGGGCGACCTCTGCATTCATTTTCCGGAAGTCCGGGGCGTTTTCGACCTGATGGACCGGGCATACGAGAATCACGCCCGCGATTATCTGCCAAGCGATGTGATTTTCCCGCCGCCGTTTGGATCGCCGAGCCAGGAGCGCCTCTACAACATGGACTCGGGCGCGGAGACCGTGTTCTGCGCCAACCAGGCCATGCATGCACTGATCGAGAACCTGGGCATCCATGCCGACGCCATGGTAGGGCACAGCACCGGTGAGCATTCGGCGCTGCTGGCTTCGCAGGTCGTGCAGGTTGCCGACGACGAAGAACTGATCCAGCACATTCTGGGCGTCTACGAAGTTTTCGATAAGCTGAATTCGACCAGCGACATTCCGGAAGCCGTGCTGCTGGCGGTGGCCGGCGCCGACCATGCTTTCATGGAAGACCTGGTTGCGAAGAGCAACGGGGAACTCTACATCGCACTCGATAATTGCGTCCACCAGCTGGTGCTGTGCGGCAAGGAAGCAGTCATCGACCGGCTGATCACGGTCCTGACGCCCAAGGGCGCCATCTGCCAGAAACTGCCGTTCGCGCGGGCGTACCACACGCCATGGTTCGAGGTATTCAGCAAACCGCTGAAGGGCCACTTCGACCGGCTGCGGATCGGCAACGCGCAGACGGCGCTGTATTCTTGCGTAACCGCAGGGCCGTACCCGCAGGATCCGGAGGAGATCCGGTCGCTGGCAGCAGTGCAGTGGTCGAGCACGGTGCGGTTCCGCGAAACGATCGAAGGGATGTACCGGGACGGTGTGCGGTTGTTCGTCGAGATCGGGCCGCGCAGCAATTTGACCGGGTTCACCGATGACGTGCTGCGGTCGAAACCGCACGCCGCCATTCCGTCGAATGTGCAGCACCGTTCCGGCATCGTGCAGCTTCATCACATGCTGGGCCAGTTGGTGGCACACGGCCTCAATCCCAAGCTGGAGCATTTGTATGCTCGGCGCTCGCCAAGACCGGTCGGGGAGAAAGTGAAGCCGAAGCGCATGCTGGCGCTCGGAACCGGACTGCAACCCATGCGGCTGCCCGCCGATTTCTCGCTGCCGAAAAAGGCGTCCGCGCCGACCCCACGGACCGAACCGGCTGCCCGGGTGGAGCCTCCACCCACGGCGGCTGTTCCCGTTCCGCCTGCTCCCAGTCGTCAGCCCGCTGTTCCGGTCGATCCGCGAACGGCGCTTATGCAGGAACACCTCAGCACCATGGAGCAACTGGTCCGCACGCAGCAGGAGGTCATGGCGGCATACCTGGCAGCGCGGCACGGCAACAGGCAGGTAACCGCGGCGCCTCAACAGCAGCGCTTCCCTTTCTTTAACGAAGTCATCGAAGTGGTGGAGGGCGAGCGGGCGGTGGCGCTGCATCACTTTTCAGCAGAGCGGGAGATCGTGTTTCACGATCATGCGCTGGGGCGCGATGTCTCGATGGAAGATCCGTCGCTGCTCGGCCTGACGCTGGTGCCGCTCACTGTGACCATGGAAATGCTGGCCGAGGCCGGCGCGCTCCTGCACCCCGGCAAGCTTCTGGTCGGTATGCGGGATATTCGGGCCTCCCGCTGGGTCACGCTGGAAAAGCCCGGGTACACGATTGAAGCCACGGTCAAACAGCACGGGACTCCCGGCGAGGTTCATGTAGCGTTGCGGGAGGCCGGGGCAGCCGGAACTCTGCGGCCTATCCTGGCCGAAGCGGTGGCGATCTTCGGCGCTCGCTACCCGGAATCCGGACCTCCCAGGCCGTTTGTGCTGGAGAGTGAGAAGCGGTCGGCGTGGCTTCCCGAGCAGCTTTATCGCACGGGCATGTTCCACGGACCGTTGATGCAGGGATCCAAGAGCGTCGAGCGGGCGGGACGCAACGGCACCTGCGCCACTCTCGAAGCGCTACCGCACTCGCAATTGTTCATCGACAATCCGAATCCCGCATTCCTGTTCGATCCGATCCTGCTGGATGCCGCCGGGCAGGTAGTGGCTTATTGGTTCTGGGAAGCGATCGAGAAAGGCACGGACCTGTTTCCATACCGCGTCGGTGCATTCCATTGCTATGCGAGCGCGCCTCCGGTGGGCACGCTCCTGGAATGCCGCGTCGTGCGCCGGTTTGAGAACGATAAGGTGATCCATTCCGATATCGAAGTGCTCGATCGCGCTGGGAAGGTGTACTATCGCCTGGAAAACTGGGAGACACGCCGGTTCCCGCAACCACCGCGTTTCTTGAAGCTGCGCATCGACCCGCGGTCCACTTACATTTCCACACCATGGAAGGAGCCCATTGCAGGCATGGCTGGTAAGCGGGTGGCCTGCTGCCGCGTGGACGATCTGCCGCAGGAATTTCTGGAGTCTTCGCACAGCGTCTGGCTGAAGACTCTGGCGTACCTGGTAATGAACCGGCGCGAGCGGGCCGTGTGGGACAACCTGCAACTCCCCCCACGGGAGCGCTACGAATGGTTGCTGGGGCGATGTGCCGCCAAGGATGCGGTGCGCATGCTGGTCCGGGAGCATTTCGGCGAGCAGTTGTGCACCGCGGATGTCGAGGTCGTGCAGGATGTATCAGGCCGGCTTTCTGTGGAAGGCGCATGGAAGCACCGGCTGGGGGTGAACCCGGCAGTGGCGATCGCCAATGTAGACGGAGTGGCGGGCGCCGTAGCGGCCCTGGACGTCGCGGAACTGGCTGGAGTTGAAGTAGGACCGCGGGCTGGCGCGGTGGCGCGCTAACTAACGCTCATCCCGCCGCGGATTGAGAAGGGGTACGCCGACCCAACTACGCCGATAGACAATATCGAGGTGGAATCGATGCGGTGTACTGGCCTTCGAATCCTACGCAGCTATACCCGCCGCGTCTCCTGGAACTGCGAGTCTGATTGTGATGTCACGGAGGGCGAGTTCAGGTGCTGGTGCACGAAATCCGACAACTCGGTTATCGACAGGTCACGCTGCTTCTGGCCGATGTCCGCCAGCAATTCCGCGAATGGCATGTGGACTTGATAGTGCTCCTGGATGGCCGTGCACAGCACCACGGCATCCAGCGATTCCAGCCCCAGTTGCGTAAATAAAAGCGACTCCGGCCCCACCGGATCCTCGTAGTCCCAGTCCTCGCAAAGACCCTGCACGGTATGCAGGACGTAATCCAGAACCTGTTGCCTGGCTTGCGTCATTTCAAACTCCCCAACGCGTGTGCCTGGACACGCGGCGCGCCGGGAGGCAGGGCGACTTCCCGCCACGGACCTTCGCCCAGAGCCACCAGCGGGTCGGGCGGACCGGCCTCGATTTCGCGCAGCGCTGCTTCAGCGCCGCCTTCGAGCGGAATCATCTGGATCCCGCGCGAGAGAAACTGCTGCCGTACTTCTTCGGAAACCATACCGCTCTGCGCCCACGGGCCCCAGTTCATAGCCACCACGCGCGCCGGCCACTGGGCCGATAAGGCCGTGGCCAGCCCGTTCATGATACCGTTTGCAGCGGCATAATCCGCTTGGGCGCGGTTACCGAATGCCGCCGTAATCGATGACATGTACAGCAGACACCGCAAGCTTTCCGGACGAAGTTTGCGGCTCAACAGGAAAGCGGAATCTGCTTTGGTGTGCACGACGCGGTCGAACGATTCCGGCGTCTTGTCGCGAATCAGCTTGTCTTCGATGATGCCGGCGCCATGAATCACCACATCCAGACGGCCATGCTCGGTGTAAATACGCTCGATCAGCCCGCCGAACACCTCGTCGCTCCGTACATCGAGCGAATGATATTCGACACGGGAGCCGGCGCGGCGCAAACCTTCGATCGTATCGACGATCTCCCGGTCCTTCAGCAATCGCTGCAGGGCGGCTTCCACAGCGGCGGGTTTGACGGTGGTCGATGAAGCACGCAGCCGGGCCAGAATAGCCGCTTTCAACTTTGCCGTTTCCGTGATGCCCGCGGTGTCCGGACCCTCGGGTTCGGATGGCAGCGCCGAGGCTCCGGCCAGAATCAGCGTAGGCTGGTATCGCTTCGCAAGCTGCCGCGCAATTTCGGCCGTGACACCTCGCGCTCCGCCCGTCAGAAGGATCACCCAATCGCGCTGGATCGGACGGGTGATGTGTCCGTCGATGGAGGCGATCTGGGGCAACACGGTCAGGCGGCGGTCACCCGGCAGACCCACCTGAAGGGTTTCGTCGGGCGAGGTCAGTTCGTCCAGCAGCTTTTGGCGCAGGATGACGACGGGATCGGTGGGATCCAGGTCGACTACCTTGCAGAGCACACCCGTGAATTCCAGCGCCAGCGTTTTGGTGAAATCGGCAACTGCGAAGTGTGTCGGTGGAAGCTCGCTGTTCGGTTGGAGGCCGAATTCACCGCCGCGGGCCGTTACGGCCGCGAACAACGCGCCTCCAGTGCGACCGGTTTGCTTGAGATCGTTCTCGCAAGCACGAGCCAGCGCGTAAAGGCTCCTGACATCCAGGCGCACCAGATCGCGCCATTCGCCGAAGCCGCATTGCAGCGCAGGTTGAGCCGCCCGCAATGGGAGGAGATGAATGATCGCACCGATGGGACCATACTGCTGCCGGATCGCGCCGACCAGGGAATCGACGGCCGCCGCGTTGGCCAGATCGGTAATGAAGACGTTGCCTTTGCTAATCGTCGCGTCCGGGCTGTGCCGCAGGAGCAGCGCCCGTTCACCGGCACGGTTCAATTCGTCGGCGATGCCTGATGCCACCCCGGTTTCGTCATCGGTGATCAGCGAAACCCGTCCGGGGAAATACTGCGGCTTCGCCT
>Ga0070741_10013630_pt1 | contig 14300 bp, 13 predicted proteins | sample Coa_R1_4_FD_66440 | JGI IMG/M metagenome (GOLD analysis project Ga0070741, IMG submission 66440) | Surface soil microbial communities from Centralia Pennsylvania, which are recovering from an underground coalmine fire - Coalmine... | ecosystem: Environmental > Terrestrial > Soil > Unclassified ... | reverse complement strand
TGTCGCATCCGAACATCGTCGTCATCTACGACATCGGCAAGAGCGAGAGGCTGGCCTACATGGCGATGGAGTACCTGGAGGGCCGGGAGCTGCGCACGATGCTCTCCTCGCGCACGCCGATCCCGGTGCCGCAGGCGCTCGACATCGCGGCCCAGGTCGCCGACGGCCTGCAGTATGCGCACGAGCGCCAGATCATCCATCGCGATATCAAGCCGGCCAACATCATGGTGCTGAACGACGGTGTGGTGAAGATCACCGACTTCGGCATCGCGCGCATGCGCAACAACGAAGTCAAGACCATGACCGGGATGATCCTCGGCTCGCCCAAGTACATGTCGCCGGAGCAGGTTTCCGGCCGGCGGGCCGATACGCGCTCGGACATCTTCTCTCTGGGCGTGGTGATCTACGAAATGCTGACCGGCACTTCGCCGTTCGTCGCCGACAACATCCACGGCGTGATGTACCAGACGCTGAATTTCAACCCGCCGGCGCCGAAGACGCTCAATCCCGACCTGCCCGACGTGCTGAATTTCATCATCGCGAAGGCGCTCGCCAAGAATCTCGACGATCGCTATCAGGCGGCAAAAGACCTCGCCTCTGACCTGCGCCAGGCGCGCGCCGCAATCCTCGGCGAGTTGTCGAATCCGGTGATCGCCGCGGCGCGGCCGGTGGAATCGACACCGTTCGCCAACGCGGCCGTGCCGCAGACCCGGCAGGAGGACAGGCGCACCGCCATTCTCGGCGGCGCAGCGAAGGAGGAGTCGGACGCTTTCTCCCCGCAGCCCGACGGGGCGGAAGTCACCGTGCCGGCGCTTGCCCTGTCGAAGGCCTTCGACTCCTTCGATGCGACCATGCGTCTGGCGGCTCTCACCGGGATGGAAAAGGAGCTGGATCAGTTCTCGGAAACCCAGAAGATCGCGCGCTTGAAGGCGCTGTCCGAAGCGAAACGCGCCGGCACCGCAAGCTCCACGATCTCGAGCAGCACGACGTGGAAGCAGTCCGTGGCGCATGCCGGCTACGCCCAGGGCGCGGCGCCGCAGGCGGGCAGGAACCTGCGCTTCGTGTGGATCGGCAGCGCGCTGCTGGCGGCCGCCGCAGCGGTGCTGTTCTTCCTGCGTTAGGCTAGCCCCGGAACCGTTGCCCGATCGGGCAACCTGACCCGGCGCCGGGGCGGCTTGCGGCGCAATTGACGCCGAACGAGCGATCGCCCCGTCTCACCTCACCCGCTGCACCGCCTGCTCCACGCGTTCGACCGGAACGACTTCCAGCCCCTCGATCGCGGCCTTGGGGGCGTTCGCCCGCGGCACGATCGCCAGGTCGAAGCCGAGCTTGGCGGCTTCCCTGAGACGCTCCTGGCCCCGCTGCACCGGCCGCACCTCGCCGGCGAGCCCGATTTCGCCGAACGCGACCATCCTGCGCGGCAGCGGCTTGTTCCTGAGCGAGGAAACGATCGCCAGCAGCACTGGCAGATCGGCGGCAGGCTCGTCGATCTTCACGCCGCCGACAGCGTTGACGAACACGTCCTGATCGAACACCGGCACGCCGACGTGCCGGTGCAGCACCGCGAGCAGCATCGCCAGCCGGTTCTGCTCCAGCCCGACGGTCAGGCGCCGCGGATTGGGCGCATGCGCGTCGTCGACCAGGGCCTGGATCTCGACCAGCAACGGTCGCGTGCCCTCCTGGGTCACCGCGATGCAGGAGCCCGGTACCTCCGTCTCATGGCGCGACAGGAACAGCGCGGAGGGGTTGGTCACGCCGCGCAGTCCGCGGTCGGTCATCGCAAAGACGCCGAGCTCGTTCACCGCGCCGAAGCGGTTCTTGATCGCGCGCACCAGCCGGAAGCTCGAATGCGTGTCGCCCTCGAAGTACAGCACCGCGTCGACCATGTGCTCGAGCACGCGCGGGCCGGCGATCGCGCCTTCCTTGGTCACGTGGCCGACGAGCAGAACCGACGCACCCGAGGTCTTGGCGTAGCGGGTCAACTGCGCCGCGCATTCGCGCACCTGCGCCACGCTGCCCGGGGCAGAGGTGAGCGCCTCCGAGTACACGGTCTGGATCGAATCGATGACCGCCACGTCGGGTTTTTCCGCGCCGAGCAGGGAAAGAATCTTTTCGAGCTGGATCTCGGCCAGTAGCTTGAGGGGGGCGCCCTCGATCTGCAGGCGCCTGGCGCGCAGCGCGACCTGATGCGCGGATTCCTCTCCGCTCACGTACACCGCCCTGCACTGCGGCGCGACGGCGGCGAGCGCCTGCAGCAGCAGCGTCGACTTGCCGATTCCGGGATCGCCGCCGAGCAGGATCACCGCGCCGCGCACCAGCCCGCCGCCGAGCACGCGATCGAGCTCGCCCACGCCGGTGGCGCGCCGCGGCTCCTCGACCGCCTCCACCTCACTCAGCGCGGCGAGCCGGGCGCTGTGCGCGAGCGGTTGATAGCGCGAAGCCGGTTTCTCCGCGACGGTTTCGACCAGCGTGTTCCACGTCCCGCAGTGCGGACACTGGCCCTGCCATTTCAGCGTCTGGCCGCCGCACTCGGTGCAGGAGAAGACCGTCTTCGCCTTCGCCATGCCGGAGTCAGACCCGATCGGCGGCGCGCGGCGCCGCCTCGCTCACCGTCACCGCCACTCTGGCGGTGACGCCGCAGAACAACTCGTAGCTCACGGTACCGGCCGCAGCGGCGACATCTTCCGCGGGCAGACCGTTTCCCCACAGCGTCACCGGGGAGCCGATTCCGGCGCCGGGCAGCGCATCCAGGTCCACGCAGATCAGGTCCATCGACACCAGTCCGACGGTCCCGGTGCGCACGCCGTCCACCAGCACTGGCGTGCCGCTGGGCGCGTGGCGCGGATAACCGTCGCCGTAGCCGCAGGCCACCACGCCGATTCGCATCGGCCGCGGCGCGGTGAACGTGCCGCCGTAGCCGACCCGGTCGCCGGCAGCAAGCTGCTGGACCGCGACGATCCGGCTCGCGAGCGTCATCGCGGGCAGCAGCCCCAGCCGTGCGGCGGGAGTATCCGCGAACGGCGAACTGCCGTAGAGCATGATGCCCGGCCGCACCCATTCGCCGCGGGTATCCGGATAGCGCAGCAGCGCGGCCGAGTTCGCCATCGACCGCGGCAGCGCGCGGCCGTCCAGCGCGCGGGCGAATGCCCGCAGCTGCCAATCCACTCCGCGCGCGTCGTCGGCGGTCGCGAAATGGGTCATCGCGGTGAGCGCGGCGACCTTGCCGGACCGAAGCAGCGTCTCGGCCACGGAGCCGAAGCGCTCCGGGGCAAAACCGAGCCGGTTCATGCCGCTGTTGACCTTGAGGAACACGTCGATGGAGGCGGCGATCTTCGCCCGCTCCAGCATGCGCACCTGCTCTTCGTCGTGGATTACCGCCGCCAGCCGGTAGCGGGCAAACGCCTCGGTGTCGGCGGGATCGTAGAAGCCGCCGAGCAGCAGGATGCGCTGGTCGCAGCCCGATTGCCGGAGCCTTATGGCGTCGTCCAGCTCGACCAGAGCGATGCCGTCGGCATCGGCAAACGCCGGCAGCACGCGGTCCAGGCCGTGACCGTAGGCATTGGCCTTGAGCACCGCCATCACCCGCGCGCTGGCCGCATGACGGCGCGCTACGCTGAAATTGCTGCGCAGCGCCGAAAGATCGATCGTGACGCGGGTCGGGCGAGGCATCGGGGGCGCGGTTTGGGAACGCAATTCGTGGAATCGGCGGCAGCTTGTTATTCTAAGTGCGATTCGCCCGCCGGCCGAAACGCGAATTCGGCACGGCGCCGGTGCGATTGTGGTATAAAGCCGCCGCCGCAGGAACCCGCACGGGACAACAGAAAACAGATCGAGACCGCTTCACCGCACCCGACCCGATGAATCGCGGGTTCTACACTATTCTCGCTGCGCAGTTCTTTTCCGCGCTCGCCGACAACGCGCTGCTGTTCGCCGCCATCGCGCTGCTCGCCGCAAAGCATGCACCCGCCTGGCAGACGCCGGTGCTGCAGCAGTTCTTCGTCTTCGCGTACATCGTGCTCGCGCCGTTCGTCGGTCCTTTCGCCGATTCGCTGCCCAAGGGACGGGTAATGTTCGTGGCCAACGCGATGAAGCTCGCCGGCTGCGCCGCCATGCTGCTCGGCCTGCACCCGCTGTTCGCCTACGGCATCGTCGGCGTGGGGGCGGCCATGTACTCGCCGGCGAAGTACGGCATTCTCACCGAGTACCTGCCGCATCATCGGCTGGTCGCGGCCAACGGCTGGATGGAAGGGCTCACGGTGGCCGCCATCATCCTCGGCGCGATCTTCGGCGGGCTCATGCTGGCGCCACGCTTCGGGCGCGCCGTGCTCGGGCCGGACGGCCGGTTCCTCTACATCATCAACAACAACGCCGAGATCGCGATCCTGATCATCCTCGGCCTGTACCTCGTTGCGGCGATCGTCAACCTGTACATCCCCAAGGTCGCCATCGATCACAAGCTGCCCAAGCGCAACCTGCTCTTCGTCCTCCAGGACTTCTGGCACAGCTTCCGGCTCCTGTGGCGGGACCCGCTGGGACAGGTCTCCCTCGCGGTGACGACGCTGTTCTGGGGCGCGGGCGCCACGCTGCGGCTGATCGTGCTGACCTGGGCCGCGCTCGCCTTCAATTTCAGCCTGGAAAAGGCGACCCAGCTCACCGCCGTAGTCGCGGTCGGGATCGCGCTGGGCTCCGTGCTCGCCGCGCGCTACGTGCCGCTCAAGGGCGCGGTGAAGGTGCTGCCCGTGGGCATCGCCATGGGAGTGTCGGTGGTGGCCATGGTGTTCGTGAAGAACTGGCACCTCGCGGTCGCCATGCTCATCCTCGTCGGCGCGCTGGGCGGGTATTTCGTGGTGCCGATGAACGCGCTTCTGCAGCACCGCGGCCACCTGCTGATGGGCGCCGGCCACTCGATCGCGGTCCAGAATTTCAACGAGAACCTGTCGATCCTGGCGATGCTCGGCGCTTACGCGATGATGATCCGCGCCTCCCTCACCATCAACATGATCATCGTGCTCTTCGGCCTGTTCGTCGCGGCGACCATGTATCTCATCTATCGCCGGCACGGCCAGGACCAGGTCATCTGATCACCACCGGCGCATCGGACAGCTCGTTCGGCCCGGACGGCCGGCGCGGATAGCGCGCCTGGAGATGCCTGGAGACGGCGTCGATGCCGGCGAGCGCCGCGTCCTCGAACCTGCCGGTGCGCAACAATTCCTCCATATCGCGACAGATGCGTTCCCACTCGATCGCGCCGAGCGCGGCATGCACCCCCCGGTCGGCGACGATTTCGACCTGGCGGTCGGCGAGCAGCAGGTAGATGAGCACGCCGTTGTTGTGCTCGGTATCCCAGACGCGCAGCAGGGAGAACACCTCCAGCGCGCGGTCGCGCGCGTCGACGCCGCGCAGCAGCGGCAGCGGATGCAGCGCCGCCTCGACCGCGAATCGGATCTGCCCGCCGTGGCGGGACTCGGCGCGGGCGATCGCCTGCTGGATGCGCGCCATCGCCGGCGCGGGAAACGCCTTGCGCACGCTCCAGCCGGGAAGCAGCAGATGCCGGATCAGCCTGGTAAGCATGCTCACCATTTGCCCGAGGCGCCGCCGCCTCCGAAGCCACCGCCCCCGCCGCTGAAACCGCCGCCGATCCCGCCTCCCCCGCCGTAACGGCCCCACGACCCGCCCCCGTATCCGCCGCGGCCGATGCCGGCGCCCAAGCCGCCGATCAGCGTGAACAGAAACACCAGCACGCCGATCACCGCGCCCGCGAGGACACTCAGCATCCAGGCGCCGAGCAGCCCCGCGCCGCCGCCCGCGATCAGCGCACCGCCCAGCCGCCCCAACATCGCGCGCAGAACCCCGCCCAGCGCCAGGGCGAGGAACAGCACGATGGCGGCGTTGTTGAACGCGTTGCCGTTGCCGCGGCGGATTTGCCGTTGCGGCGGCGCAGGCAACGGCTCGCCGTCGACGATCTGCATCAGCCGGTCGAGCCCGACGCGCAAGCCGCCGTAATAATCGCCGTCGCGAAAGCGCGGCACGAAATATTCGTCGATCAGGCGCTTCGCGATCGCGTCCGGCACCGCGCCCTCGAGACCGTAGCCCACTTCGATGCGCATCGCGCGGTCGGATTTCGCCACCAGCACCAGGATGCCGTCGTCTATGCCCTTGCGGCCGAGGCGCCAGGTCTCCACCACCCGCATGCTGTACTGCTCGATCGCCTCCGGAGCGGTGGAAGGCACGATCAATGCCGCAATCTGCACGCCCTTGCGGCGTTCGAAGTCGGCGAGCGCGGTCTCGAGGCTTTGCCGCTCGGCGGCGGAGAGGGTCGCAGTGGTGTCGATGACATGGGCGTCGAGCGGCGGTACCGGCGCGTCCGCGCGCGCGGCGGCGCCGAGCGCGAGCAGGCCGAGCAGCGCGAGCAGCGGGCGCTTCACTGCGGGCGGTCGCGTGCCGGACGCGAGAAATCGACCGCAGGCGGCTTGGCGATCGCCCGCTCGTTCTCCACCGTGAACGAGGGCCTGACCTTGAAGCCGAATACCGCTGCGGTCAGGTTGCTCGGGAAGCTGCGCACCGTGACGTTGTATTCCTGCACCGCCCGGATATAGCGCTGGCGCGCGACCGCGATGCGGTTCTCCGTGCCCTCGAGCTGGGCCTGCAGGTCGCGGAAGTTGCGGTCCGATTTCAGCTGCGGGTAATTCTCCGCCACCGCGAGCAGGCGCGACAGCGCGGAAGTCATCTGCCCCTGCGCGGCGATGAACTTCTGCAGCGACGCCTCGTCGTTGGCAAGTTCCGGCGTCACCTGGATGCTGCCCACGCGCGAGCGCGCCTCGGTCACGCCCAGCAGGACGTCCCTTTCCTGGGCCGCGAAACCCTTGACCGTGTTGACCAGATTCGGCACCAGGTCGGCCCGCCGCTGGTACTGGTTGATCACCTCGCCCCAGGCCGCCTTGACCTGTTCGTCCTGCGCCTGCAGCGTGTTGTAGCCGCAGCCGCCCAGGATCGATGTGATCGACAACAGCGCCAGTAACGCGAAAAATCTTCCCATCGGGTCCCCCCTTCGTTTCGCCACGCTTCGTCCGGCGCCGGTCTGCGGAATCCTTGCTCGACCCGCGAGCCCAGGAGCATGTACCGGGGCCTCGCACCGCGGCGTCGCGCGGATCGCTTCCCTCATTCGGACAGCGGCAGTTTCTTCGGCACGGCTTCCTCTTGAATGACGAGCTCCGGTCTTGCCTCGAAGCGCCAAACCCTGGCCAGCAACGGCAGCCTCCCTACCGTCTCGTTGTATTCCCGCACCGCCTTCAGATACGCCGCCCGGTTGAGGCGCATCTTCCTGTCGATGTCCTCTAGGTCGCGCATGAGGCGAGCCATCACGAGATGCGAATTGAGCTTCTCCTCGGAATCGACAACGTCGCGCAACCTGGTCAGCGCTTTCGATAATTCGGCTTGCGTCGCTTCGAACGCGGCGAAGCGCTTCGGCTCGACCAACAGTTCCATGGTAGGCGGATTCCTGTTCAGCCAGCCGAGCGCGGATTGGAGCGACCGGATCACCTCGAGCTCATACGGCGCGTACGTGCGGAGGATCTTCAGCGACTGCTGCGCCACCTGGGCACGCTGCCGGTACCTTTCCGCCAGCAAGGACCAGGCTGCGTTCACCTGATCGCTCTCGATGCGCAGCGTTCGGTATGCGTATCCCGTCAACGCAATCGCGACCGACGCCGCCAGGACGATGGCGACGATGATCGCTGTCTTCACCCGATCGTCCGACGCCCGGCGATCCGGTTCCCGTCTATCGAGGGATTCTCGACTCGCCACGTGTGCCGGATCGCAGGCTATCCATGGTGTCCCGCGCGAAGCATAGGTCCTCCCAAGCCTTGGCCTTGTCGGTGAGGTTGCGCAGCAGATAGGCCGGATGATAACTCACGATCAGCGGAATGCCCCGCCAGTCGTGCAGGCGCCCGCGCAGGCTGCCGAGCGAGGCCTCGGTGCCGAACAGATTGTTGGCGGCGACCTTGCCCAGCGCAACGATGAGCGTCGGGCCGATGAGCTCGATCTGGCGCGTGAGAAACGGCTCGCAGGCGTGCGCCTCGGCCGGCTCCGGCGTGCGGTTGCCGGGGGGGCGGCACTTGACGACGTTGGCGATGTAGACGTTGTCGCCGCGCCTCAGACCGATCGACGCCAGCATGTTGTCGAGCAGCTTGCCCGCCTGCCCCACGAAGGGCTCGCCGCGCGCGTCTTCTTCCGCGCCCGGGCCCTCGCCCACGAACAGCCACTGCGCGCGCTCGTCGCCGACGCCGAACACCGCCTGCGTGCGCGTCTTGTGCAGCGCGCATGCCGTACATCCCGCCACTTCGGCCTTGAGCTGCACCCAGCTCATCGCGCGGATGCGCGCCGCCCGCTCGCCGGCCGGCCGGTCTGCGAGCGAAAGCTGCGCCGGCCCGGCGTCCGCCTTGCCCCGCGGCGCGGCCCGCTCCTCGACCGGCGCAGTGCGCCTGACCCAGATCGGCGTCAGTCCGAGCGCCTCCAGCACGCGGTCGCGCCGATTCACAATGCCCGCCCCATCAGGATGGCATCCTCCCGCCCGCCGGCGGCGGGGTAATAGCCGCGCCGCACCGCGATGTCCCGGAAACCGAACTCGGCATAGAGCCTGCGCGCGGCCAGATTCGAGGGACGTACTTCGAGGAACATCTGCTCCGCCGCCGCGCTTCGCGCCAGTTCGATGAAGTGGTCGAGCAGCGCGCGCCCGTAACCGCGGCCCTGCCGCTCCGGCGCGACGCTCAGGTTCAGCAGATGCGCCTCCCGGACTCCCATCATCAGCACGCCGTAACCGACGCAGTCGCCTCCGGCCTCCATCACCCAGCAGCTGTAGCCGGCCTTGAGCGAGTCCAGAAAATTGCCGCGCGTCCAGGGATGCGAATAAATGCACGGCTCGATGTGCATGATCGAGTCGAGATCGGTTTCGCGCATCGGGCGAAATCCGGGCAGCGTGTCGAGCAGCGCGCTCATCCTTGCTCGTGCATTTTAAGCGCCACCTTGTCGCGCACATAGAGCGGCGCCGCCCGCTCCGCCGCCACGCCGCCGCCGAGCGCGAGCGCCTGCGCGCCGAGGCGGGCGATCTCGCGCGCGCAGGGCACGAGCCCGGGCCGCACGCCGGCAAGCTGCCCGGCATACCGTCGCCCGAGACGCTCGCCAAATCGATCGAATCCGCTCCCGCATCCGCTCCAGGCGTCTCCGGGCAGAGGCGGAGCGCTTTCCGGCGAGCACAGGCTGGGCGCGCTGATCTCGTGCCAGCGGCCGTCGCGCCGCAGATAAGCGCCGTGGTAGATCTCCCCCATGCGCGCATCCTGGCAGGCGACCACCCGCTCGCCGCCGCAGGCTTCGGCAAGCGCGAGCAGCGTGCCCACGGGCAGCAGCGGAATTTCGAGCGCGAAGCCCAGGCCCTGTGCCACGCCGCACGCGATCCGCAGTCCGGTGAACGAACCCGGGCCGGCGCCGAACGCGACGCCGTCCAGGTCCGCCGGCGTAAATCCGGCTTCGTTCAGCACCTCGTCGATCATCGGCAGGATCCGCTCCGAGTGGTGTTGGCCGGCACGCTCCTCGCGCAGCAACAGCTCGGCGCCGGCGAGCAAGGCGACCGAGCAGGTTTCGGTGGAAGTCTCGAGCGCGAGGATTTTCGACACCGGGGCGGGGAGAAAGTGGAAGGACGAGCCCGTATTCTATCCGCGGCGGGGGCCTGTTCCGTGGCGTTGTATATAATCCGGGCGGCGTGTGGGGCGCCGGCAACAAAGCGATTCACTCCCAGGACAATAAACGCTAAGGAGGAGACAAACATGAAAACCTGCCTGAAGTACGCCGCGGCTGCGGTTGCGGCATGCGCCGTTCTGGCCGCGCCTGCGCAAGCCGGCGACAAGATCCGCATCGGCGTCATCACCTTTCTCTCCGGACCCGCCGCCGGTCCGTTCGGCGTGCCGGCCAAGAACGCCGCCGATCTCGTGGCCGAGGCGTTCAACAAAGGCGGCATCGTCCCGGGTTATGCAACCAAGGGGCTGGGCGGCAAGCAGATCGAGCTGGTCTACGTCGACGAGGCGGGCGGCCCGACCAAGGTCGTCACCGAGTACCGCAACCTGGTGAGCCGGCAGGACGTGGATCTGGTCATCGGGGTGATCTCCAGCGGAGACTGCCTCGCCGTGGCGCCGGTCGCCGAGGAGCTGAAGAAGTTCACGGTGTTGTTCGACTGCGCCACCAACCGGATCTTCGAGGAAGCCTCGTACAAATACGTGTTCCGCACCACGACCATGGCGACCCAGGAGAACGTCGCTGCGGCGCGCTACATCGTGGACAATTTTCCCAATCTGAAGACCTTTTCCGGCATCAATCCCAACTACGCATGGGGACAGGACGCATGGTCGGACTTCACCGAGTCGATGAAAGTCCTCAAACCCGCGGCCCAGATCGCGACCAACGTCACGCCGAAACTGGGCGCCGGCCAGTACAACACCGAAATCTCCGCCCTTCTGGGCAGCGGCGCGGAGATCATCCAGAACTCGCTGTGGGGCGGAGATCTCGAGGCCTACATTCTCCAGGCCGCCCCGCGCGGGCTGCTGGAGAAGATGCCCAACATCATGATCACCGGCGAGACGGTGCTCGAACGTCTGGCGGACTCCGTACCCGACGGCACCATCATCGGCGCGCGCGGGCCGAACGGTCCCTTCGCTCCGCCCAACCAGATCAACGCCTGGTTCAAGAAGGCCTACCGCGACCGTTTCAACGCCGGCGCGGTGTACGCGTCGTATCATATGGCGACCGCCTTCTTCGGCCTGAAGGCGGCCTGGGAGAGGGCGCAGGCGAAAAACGGCGGCAAGGAGCCGACCATCGACCAGGCGATCGCGGCGTTCGAGCACAGCAAGTTCGACTCCCCCGCCGGCATCGTCGACATGGCGCTCGGCAAGGGTCACCAGGCGGTGCAGGGCGTGCCGTACGGCACGACGCGCAAGGTCGGCGGCAAGATCACGCTCATCAACGTCAAGTACTACTCTCCCGAGCAGATCAGCCCGCCCGACGGCATGAAGAGCATCGACTGGATCCGTTCCGGCTTCAAGCGCTGAGCGCCGTTTTCACCACAGAGGCACAGAGAAAATCAAAAACAGGTTAACCACCAAGGCGCAAAGGCACCAAGAAAAGCAAACACGGACTGTGGTTTCCTTGGTGGTTCGTAACAGTCTTGATTTCGCTTTCTCTGCAGCCTCTGCGTCTCTGCGTCTCTGTGAGTCAATCCAATGAAAGAACTCAACATCGCGCTGATTCCCGGCGACGGGATCGGCAAGGAAGTCGTGCCGGAGGCGGTGCGCGTGCTGGATGCGGTGGCCGCGCTGCATGGCGGCCTGAAACTTCGTTACGAGAGCTTCCCCTGGAGCTGCGAGTACTACCGGAAGCACGGCCGCATGATGCCGGCGGACGGCCTCGACAGGATCCGCCCCTTCGACGCCATCTTCCTCGGCGCGGTAGGCTTTCCCGGCGTGCCCGACCACGTGTCGCTGTGGGAACTCATCGCGCCCATCCGCAGGGGATTCCAGCAGTACGCCTGCGTGCGGCCGGTGAAGCTCCTGTCGGGGGTGCAGTCGCCGCTCGCGCAGCGCGGTCCCGCCGATATCGACTTCGTGGTCGTGCGCGAAAACAACGAAGGCGAATATTCGAACATGGGCGGCCGGATCTACAGCGGCACGCCGTACGAGGTGGCGGTGCAGAACAACGTCTTCACGCGCATGGGCACCGAACGCGTCATCCGCTTCGCCTTCGAGCTGGCGCGCCGCACCGGGAAGAAACGCATGACCTCGGCCACCAAGTCCAACGGCATCAATTTCAGCATGCCGTTCTGGGACGAGGTGTTCTGGCAAATCGCCAAGGGCTATCCCGACATCGAGGCCGAGCAGATGCACATCGATGCGCTTTGCGCCCGGTTCGTCACGCACCCCGACCGTTTCGGGGCGGTCGTGGGCAGCAACCTGTTCGGCGACATCCTCACCGATCTCGGCGCGGCGATCGCCGGCAGCATCGGCATCGCGGCTTCCGCCAACCTCAACCCGGAGCGGGAGTATCCTTCGATGTTCGAGCCGGTGCACGGCTCGGCGCCGGACATTGCGGGCAAAGGCATCGCCAATCCGATCGGCCAGATCTGGAGCGGCGCACTGATGCTGGATCATCTGGGATTTCCCGACCTGGCGCAGCGGATCGTCGCGGCGATGACGGCCACGCTCACCTCGGGCGTGCGCACTCCCGACCTCGGCGGCTCCGCCAACACCCGCGCGGTGACCGACGCGGTGCTCGCGAATCTGCGCGGCTGATGATGCGGGCGGCCACTGGGTGATCCGCACGGCCGACTCGAAAAGGGGGAAGAAACGAGCGACGGCATCAGGCGGCGCGCCGGTTGCGGCTTCGGGGTCGGACTGCCGGCCCTATCGCGCGCGCACTCGGACACCGCATAAGGAATTCCCGGACCTGATTCAGCCGACCCGACAGGAACATCGTTGCGTCATGCCAGCCGCTCAGCCGGCAGGGCGGGCTGCGTGCGAATGGCGCTGTATTCCATCGCATCGCCGACTGCCTGACCGGCGCGGTCGAATCGCGACGCTTCTTCACTCGGCGTACCGGCGATCTTTAGCGGCAACAAGGACAATCAATCTCGCGCGTCGGCGTCGAGTATCTTTTTCGTTCTGAGTTTCCTTCGAAGCGTTCGCGCCGGATGAATTTTCTCGACTTGGCACTTTCTGAGATGGATTGAGAATGGATCTTTCGGTGAAGGGATTGCGAGTCATCATCACCGCCGGCGGTGCAGGCATCGGCCGCGCGATGAGCGAGGTATTCCACAAGGCCGGCGCGAAGGTGCACATCTGCGACGTGGTGCAGGCGTCGATCGACGAGACGCTGCGGGCCTGCCCCGGCCTGTCCGCGACGCTGGCCGACGTGGCGAAGCTCGCCGACGTCGACCGGCTGTTCGCGGACGCGAAGCAGCGGCTCGGCGGCCTCGATTGCCTCGTCAACAACGCCGGCATCGCCGGCCCGACCGGCAGGGTCGAAGAGATCCCGGTCGAGGAATGGCGGCGTTGCATCGAGGTGGATCTGAACGGAATGTTCTACTGCACGCGGCTTGCGATGCCGTTGCTGAAAGCGGCGGGCGGAGGCTCGATCATCAATCTGTCTTCCGCCGCGGGACGGCTGGGCTTCCCCTTCCGCACGCCCTACGCCGCGGCGAAGTGGGGCGTGGTCGGCTTCACCCGGAGCCTGTCCATGGAAGTCGGCGCCGACAACATCCGCGTCAACGCCATCCAGCCGGGCGTGGTGGAGGGAGACCGCATCAACCGCGTGATCGAGGCCAAGGCCAGGGCGGTGGGCGTCAGCTTCGAGGAACAGAAGAAGATCTCGCTCGAGCGCGTCTCGATGCACAAGATGGTGAGCCCGCACGACATCGCCAACATGGCCCTCTACCTCGCCTCCCCGCTCGGCGCGAACATCACCGGGCAGGCGATCTCGGTGTGCGCCGGCGTGGAGATGCTGGGTTAACCACAGAGGCACAGAGACACAGAGAAAGACAAGGACCGAGTAGCCACCAAGGCACCAAGACACAAAGAAAAACATTTTTTGTCGCTTGATCTTCTTGGTGCCTTTGTGCCTTGGTGGTGATATGTCTTTCTCGAATTTCTCTGTGCCTCCGTGTCTCTGTGGTTCAGCTTGAAGGATAAGAGATGGAAAAAATAGGAATCATCGGCTCGGGACTGATCGGACGCGCATGGGCGATGGTGTTCGCGCGCGCCGGACACCCGGTGAAGATCTACGACAACGTTCCCGGTGCGGCGGACAGGGCGCTGGCTTTGATCGAGGACGGGCTGCGCGAGCTGCGACAGACCGGACTGATCGGCGAGGACCCCGCCGTGGCGGCGAAGCGCGTTCGCGGCGCGGCCTCGATCGCGGAGGCGGTGCACGACGCGGATTACGTCCAGGAGAACACCGCGGAGCGCCTCGACGTCAAGCGCGAGGTCTACCGCGAGATGGACCAGGCTGCGCCCGCGCACTGCATTCTGGCGAGCTCCACCTCCACCATCCAGACTTCGCGCTTCAGCGACGGACTGAAGGGGAAGCACCGCTGCATCGTCGCGCACCCGGTCAACCCGCCGCACGTGGTACCGATCGTCGAGATCTCGCCGGCGCCGTGGACTGCGCCGGAGGTCGTGGCGAAGACGCGCGCGCTGCACGAGAGGGTGGGCCAGGTGCCGATCACCGTGCGCAAGGAGGTGGAGGGCTTCATTCTCAACCGCCTG
>Ga0070741_10013629_pt1 | contig 14300 bp, 14 predicted proteins | sample Coa_R1_4_FD_66440 | JGI IMG/M metagenome (GOLD analysis project Ga0070741, IMG submission 66440) | Surface soil microbial communities from Centralia Pennsylvania, which are recovering from an underground coalmine fire - Coalmine... | ecosystem: Environmental > Terrestrial > Soil > Unclassified ... | reverse complement strand
CGGGCGACCGAGTCTCGCAGCAGCCGCCGCGCCACCGCGCGCATGCCCCGGTGCCACCAGTGCAGCCGGTCGACCTCGGACAGACGACGGTAGTAGTCGCCCGGGACGTTCTGCACGGGCTCAGCCGGACGGGCTCTCGGCTGCGGGCCGCGGCGCCCGCCGCGCGAAGACCGTGGCCAGCGAGGGCGCGAACCCCCGGCTGACGCAGGCGCGCTGGTTGAGGACGAGCATGAGCGCGTACGTCGCGAGGCGGACGCCGGCCGCCGCGGTGATGCCGCCGAGCGAGATCGCGACCGCGTTCGCGCCCAGGCTGAAGGCTGCGCCGACGAGGTTGTTGTGCATGAGCACGTCCTGGCGCTCGCGGGCGACGAGGACGGAGCTGTACGGAACGGCGAGCGCCGCGAGCGGGAGCGTCCAGGCGAGCACGGCGAGCGGCGCCGCGGCGCCCGCGTAGCGCTCGCCGAACAGGACGGTCACGAGCGGCGATCCGGCGCTGACGACGAGCGCCACGCCGAGCATGGAGCCGAAGCCGAGCAGCGCCGAGCGGCGGAAGAGGGGCGCCGTCTCGCTCGCCGGCGCCGCGCTGTAGCCGGACAGGAAGGAAACCGAGAACAGGCCGATCGCTCCGAGGAAGAAGGCGACCGGCTTCAGGGCCGCCCCGTACAGGCCCGTCTTCCCGTGCCCGAGGATGAGCGCGACGAGCACGACGTCCATCGTCAGGATCGTCGCGCGGCACGCCCCGTAGACGAGCAGCGGGAAGCCCTGCGTCAGCGTCGAGCGCCAGGCGGCCAGGTCGACGCGCGGCCGGACGTAGCCGTAGGCGCGCGCGACGAGGACGACGATGACGAGCCCGTAGGTCGCCTCGCTCAGCGCCTCGAGAAGCGGCACGCGGTCCGCGTGGCGTGGCGAGGCGACGAGGAGCACGATCGCCCCCAGGAAGACGACGCGCGAGGCGATGTTGCCGTACGCGACCGCGCGGGCCTGGCCGATCCCGAGCACCATCCAGCGCAGGTTCAAGGCGAGCGCGGGCAGCACGAGCGCGAACCGCGGCAGCACGTGGCCGGCCGAGGGCGAGTTCGAGAAGTAGTAGGTGACGAGTCCGAGCACGACGGCCGCGCCGACGGACAGCGCCAGCCTGAGGCCGAGTACGGCGTCCGCGAGCTGGCGGAAACGCTCGGGGCGGCGCGAGATCTCGCGCACGTTCAGCTGCTCGGTGCCCGAGTCGACGACGAGCCCGAACCAGCCGATCAGCGCGATGCCGAAGGTGATGAGGCCGTACGGACCGGGCGTGAGCTCGCGCGCGAGCCAGATCTGCACGGCGACGCCGATCGCGCGCGCGATCCACTCGCCCGCCGCCAGCGTGAGGAAGCTGCGCAGGACGGCGCTGAGGAAGGAGTGCCCGAAGAGAGCCCGGTGCACGCGGGCCCTGAGCTCGGCGCTGCCTACGGCTGCGACCCCCCGGGAAACCTCGGAAGGATCCAAGGCCCGTAGCTTACTGTCGGCCGTGGCCGGGACTCCCGCCTCGCGCGGCGGCGAGCGCCCGCGCCTCGTCGATCGCCGCGAAGTAGCCGTCCAGGTGGCGCTCCTCGCTCCACAGCCGCCGCCAGGCCTCGTGGCCGCGGGCGCCGAGCTCGTCTCGCAGGGCGCCGTCCGCCCGCAGTCGCTCCATCGCCTCGACCAGTTCCGCCTGCGTCCGGTAGACGAGGCCGGCGCCCGCCTCGCCGACGAGCTCGGGCAGCGCGCCCAGGTCGTGCACGATCGCCGGCGTCCCGCGCGCGAACGCCTCGAGCAGCACGAGCCCGAACACCTCGTAGCCGACGGAGGGGACGAGCAGGGCCGTCGCGCCCGCGTACAGAGCGCCGAGCTCGCCCTGCGCTACCCTCCCCAGGAAGCGGACGTGGTCGAGCCCGGCCGCCAGCCGTCGCAGCCGCGGTCCCTCCTCACCGTCGCCCGCGAGCACGAGGTCGGCCCGCCGGTAGGCGCGGAACGCCTCGACGAGCACGTGCGCGCCCTTCAGCCGTTCGAGCCGGCCGACGAACAGGAAGTACGGCCGCCGCGGCGGCGGGGCACCGCCCGGCTCGACCTCGACCGCCGGAAGGAAGTGCGGCAGGTGGCGCATCGGCCTTGTGAAGCCGCGGGCGCGGTGCGCCTGGAGAGTGAAGCGGCTCGGCGCCAGGAAGAGGTCGACGCAGTCGAGGCTTCGCTCCAGCAGCTGCGTGTACCGCCACAGCTGCGGCGGCCGGCGGAAGGCGAACGTGCAGCGCAGGCAATGCGGCTCGACGCACGGCTCCCGGTTGTCGCGGAAGAGAACGTGCATCGGGCACACGAGCCAGTGCTCGCTCGCCGTGTACAGCTTCGTGCCGGCGCCGTAGCGCAGCACGCCCGGTCCGCCCGCGAGCGAGACGTTGTGGAAGTGGACGACGTCGAAGCGCCTCCCGCGAAAGACGGCGTCGAGCGCCCGAGCGTGCAGCGCCGGCCGGCCGGTGAGGTAGGTGGCGAGCGCCGCGGCCCGTGGAGCGCCGCTGGCGAGCGGGACGACCGTCACGCCGGGCTCGTGCGGGAACGCCTCCGCGGCCGGGCTGCCGCCGAGGGCGGCGTAGGCGTCGCGGCTGTGCACGACCGTGACGTGGTGCCCGCGGCGGGCGAGCGCGTTCGCCAGGTGGTAGGCGTGGAGCGCGTCGCCGCCGAAGTGGTGCGGCGGGTAGAAGGTCGTGAGCAGGCAGAAGGACAGGCGCCCGCGCTCGGACACGGCCGCCCCGCTCACGCTCGTCCGCGCCCGCCGCGCTCCCGGGCGGCCCCGTGCAGGAGCTCGCGGAGCGCCTCGGCGGCCGCCGTCCACGAGCGGCGCGCGACGCGCTGGCGCCCGCGCTCGGCGAGCGAGCGGCGCAGCATGTCGGAGCCGAGCAGCCGCTGGATCCGCTCCGACAGCACGGCGGCATCGCCCGCAGGGAAGAAGAGCGCGTCCTCGCCGAGCGTCTCGCGGTGGGCGGGGATGTCGCTGAGCACGACCGCCGCACCGCACGCCGCGGCCTCGACGGCGGGCAGCCCGAAACCCTCGGCGAGCGAGGGCAGGGCGACGGCCGAGGCGGCGCTGTACAGGCAGGCGAGGACGTCGTCGGTGACGTAGCCGGTGAGCAGCACCCCGTCTGCGATCCCGAGCGCGCCGATGCGCTCGCGCACCGCGTCGGCGGCGGAGTGGTAGGGGTCGGCGTCGAGGGCGCCGGCGATCACGAGCCGCGGCGCGTTGCCGTCTTTGCGCACGAGCGCGTACGCCTCGAGTAGCGTGGGGATGTCCTTGTGCGGGCTGATCCCGCCGGCGTAGAGCAGGTACGGCTCGCGAGCGCCGAGGCCGAGGCCGGCGAGCGCCTGCTCCACCTCCGCCGCGGAGCGGGGGTAGAAGACGGGATCGGGCGCCTCCGACACGACGGCGATGCGGGAGGCAGCGATCCGCAGCCGCGCCGCGATCTCGCTCCGCGAGGTCTCGGAGACCGTGAACAGCCGGCGGGCGAGCGCGAGCGCGAGCCGCTGCTTGAGCGTCCACAACGTGCGCGCACGCCTGGACGGGAGCGTCAGCTGCGGGAAGTCGTCGGCGATCAGGTCGTGCACGCCGACGACGGTGGGTGCCCCGACGGAGGGGAAGTACGTGTACACGGACGGAAAGAGGAACGCGTCGAAGCGGGCGCGCGATACGGCCGCGCCGAGGCGCAGGAGGTCACGCGGCGGCCGGTACGACGACGCGGAGGCGGCCTCCGCGGGCGGGCGCGAGAGCGGGACCGCGAGCACCTCCGCCGCCGCCGGGAGCTCTGCTCGTCGCGCGCTCTCCTCGTCGATGACGAGCACGTAGCGCGTGTCGGGGTCGACCTCGACGAGACGCCCGAGCGCGTTCCGCGCGAAGCGCCCGTACCCGCGACGGTTGACCCAGCTCGTGGCGTCGACCCCGATCCTCACGGCCTCGGCCGTCCGCGTGAGACAAGCGGGCTCATCGCACCTTGAGGATGCTGCGGCCGCCACCGCGCAGGTAGCCGACCGCCTCGCCGAACGCCCACACGCACACGTAGAGGAGGACGAGCGGTGTCGCCAGCAGGAACTCCCTGCGCAGCCGCCGGCGGGAGAAGACGTTCCGGGCGATGCGCGCGTACAGGAGCGGCACGAGCAGCGGCGTGCCGAGCGCGTACAGGACGCGCTTGCCTCCGAGCTCGGGGTTGCGCATGCCCGCGTACGAACGCGAGTAGTGGTAGCGCTGCGACAGGAACTCGCGGGCGTCGAAGTCCTTGTCGTGCTCGACGACGGCCTGCGGCTCGCAGTGCAGGGCAAAGCCGCGCTCGACGAGCCGCGGATGCAGCCAGTTCTCCCAGCGCCCTTCGCGCAGCAGGTCGTCGATCTCCTCGAGCGCCGCCCGCCCGTAGGACACGTTCATCCCGGGCAGACCCGGTACCGGGCCGGCCGGCATCGGCTCCATGACGGCGCTGTACTCGCAGAAGAAGGCCGCCCAGTCGCGCAGCCGGCGGACGGCGACGTTGCGCACCGGCCCGCCGACGACGCCGTGCCCGGCCCGGTGGCCGGCGAGCAGGCGCTCACCCCAGGAGGGCGTGACGAGGCAGTGGTCCTCGATCAGCGCGACGACCGGCGCGCTCGAGGCGTAGACACCCGCCGCCCGCAGCTCCGGGACGGCCATCGGCTCGTCGAAGGAGAGCAGCTTCACGTGCGGCCAGCGCTGCCGCACCTGTGCGCGCGTCGCCTCGTCCGTCCAGTCGGCGACGACGACCTCGGCGCCGGGACAGTGCTCGGCGAGCGCCTCCAGGCAGCGTCCGAGGTACGGCTGGCCGTTCACGGACGCGACCACGACCGACAGCTCGGAGCCGCTCACCGGCCGCGCAGCGCGTCGAGATGACCGAGCGCCTCGCCCGCCGCCCAGGCGGCATCGAAGCAGAGGAGCGCCGGAAGCGCGAGCAGGAAGCGCGTCCGGTGGCGGCGGCGGGAGAGGACCTCGCGAGCGCTGCGGGCGACGAGGACGGCCGGCACGACCGCCGCGAGCGCGACCCCGGCCGCGTTGCGCGCGGCGCCGAAGCGCGCGCCCCGCTGGCGGCCGAACGCGCGCCCGTGCGCGAGCCGCTGGCGCAGGAAGGCCTGGAAGCCGGCGGAGCGGCCCTGGAAGACGACGACGTCCGGGTCGTGCCAGAGGCGAACGCCGTCCGCCGCGAGCGCGCGGTTCACCTCCGGCTCCCAGAACCCGTCGCGGTAGAGCTCCCGCGTCCGCTCGAGAAGCTCGCGCCGGTAGGCGCAGTTGTCGCCGGGGATGTCGGCGTGCTGACGGCGCGGGAAGGGGCGCATGTCGCGCGCGTAGCGGCAGAAGTACTCGGCCCAGTCGCTCGCCCGCAGCCCCTCGCCCGGCTCGATCGCGCCGGCGACGACCTCGTCGGCGGCGAGCGCGGCGCGGAGGCGCTTGGCCCAGTCGGGGGCGGGGCGCATGGGCGAGATGGTCAGCGCCACGATCTCCCCGCTCGCCGCGTCGATCCCGTCGCGCCACAGCGTCGGCACGAGCGCCCCTGGCCGCTCGAGGAAGCGCGCGAACGGGTAGCGCCGGCGCACGTCCTCTCCGCTCGAGCGCGGCTCGCACACGATCACCTCGGCGTCGTGCGCCTGCGGCGCGAGCGCGTCCAGGCAGCGCTCGACGGAGCCGGGAGCGCCGTTCGAGCCGACGACGATCGACAGCGTGGGCGGCACGCCGGCCTCGGCCCTGGCCCGGTCTAGCCGACCAGCTCGACGTCGAGGAGCGCGTCGACGAGCTCGCCCTCCTCGTGGTACGCGGCTTCCGTGTTGACGGCCCAGACGTCGTGGTGCGAGCCGTCGAGCAGGTTGAGCGTGGCGAGGATCGCGGTCCACATCGAGTGGTCCTGGTTGTTGTAGCGGTGGAGGCCGTTGCGGCCGAACGTCTTCAGGTTCTCGAACCCGGCCAGGTAGCCGTGCAGGACGGCGACGGCCTCGCGGTAGTCGCCGTCGTACATCGGATAGGCCTTGGGCACGCGCACCTTGACGCCGTCGCGGACGTCGGAGGGCTCGACGAGGCCGATCCGTGCCAGCTCGTCGGTGGCGAGCGCGACGGCCTGGTCGTCGGGGAGCTCCCAGATCTCGTCGCCCTCGAAGCAGAAGTACTCGACGCCCAGGCAGGTGGTGCCCGGCTTGACCATGTCCGGGCTCCAGGCGCCGAAGTTCTGCACCCGGCCGGCGCGCGTGCCCGGGTCGTGCAGGTAGATCCAGTTGTCTGGGAACGGCTGCTCGCGGTCGATGATGAGCGCGACGAGGCAGAGCGAGCGGTAGCGGAGCCGCCCGGCAGCCGCGAGGATCTCGTCCGGCGCGGCCGGCTCGAGCGAGAGGACGAGCTCGCTCAGCGGGATCGACGAGAGCACCGCGTCGACCGGCAGCTCGAGCGTGCGCCCCTCGGTCTCGACCACGAGCGTGTTGACGACGTCGTGCTCGTGGCGGATCGCCGTCGCCCGGTGGCGCAGACGAACGGGGATTCCCCGCCCTTCCACCCGCGCCTGCATCCGCTCCCACATCTGGCCGGGCCCGAGCCGGGGGTAGTGGAACTCCTCGATCAGCGTCGTCACCTTGCGCCGCTGCAGGTGCAGCGCGGCGAGGAGCGCGCGCCAGAAGGAGAAGTCCTTGATCCGCTGCACCGCCCACTCCGAGCGGATCTCGGAGCCCGGGATCCCCCACAGCTTCTCGGTGTACGAGGCGAAGAAGGCGTCGTACAGGCGGCGTCCGAAGCGGGCGGTCACCCAGTCCTCGAACGTCTCCTGGTGCTCGCGGCCGGCCGACAGCCGGCTCCACAGGTAGGAGAGGGAGCACATCGCCGACTCGTACACGCCGAGGCGCTTGACGACGTCGCGCGCCTGCAGCGGGTAGGCGAGGAACTTGCCGTCGTAGTAGATGCGCGACAGGCGTGGCCGGACGAGGAAGTCCTCCCCCATCACGTCCTCCCACAGCCGCTGCACGGGTGCGAGCTTGGTGAAGAAGCGGTGGCCGCCGAGGTCGAAGCGGAAGCCGTCGTACTCGACGGTCTTGGCGATCCCGCCGACGGCGCCGTCGGCCTCGAAGACGACGCCCGGCGCGCCGCGCAGGCCGAGGACGTAGGCGGCGGTCAGGCCCGCCGGGCCGGCCCCGAGCACGGCCGTGCCGACCGAGTTCGGGTTGTGGCTCATCGACCGGACGCGCGCATGGCGCGACGGGACGATGCCGCGCCGCGACGCGACCTCCCGAGCCTCGAGACGAGGTGCGTTCCCACGACCGGGGCGAGTCTACCCGAGCGCCACGCCGGCCCCGGTCAGGCCCGGCGGCGCCCCTGGGAGGACCGCTGCTCGAGCGTGCGGTCGAACGCTCCGACCGCCTCCGCGAGCGCACGCCGCTCGGCCGCGAGGCCGGTGAAGGAGCAGGCGAGCCGCCGCTCGCCCTCCTCCGTCAGCCGCAGGTGCGTCACGCGCCCGTCCAGCTCGGACGACTCGCGCCGGACGAGCCCCGCCTCGACGCTCCGTGCGACCAGCTCGGTGACCGTGCTCTGGGCGAGCTGCATGCGCTCGGCGAGCTCGGTCACGGTGGAGCGCTCGCTGCGGTCGGGCGCGCCCTTGATCATGAGCAGGAGCAGGTAGCGCTGCGGCGTCAGCCCGCAGCTGTCGGCGATGCGCTCCGAGCGGCGCAGGAAGTTTCGCAGCTGGGCGCGGAACTCGGCCACGGCGACGACGGCGTCCAGGTCGACCCGGTTCGGCGGCACCCCGTGACCTTACGAGATCCGCACCCGGCGTGGGTCGGAGCGCGCCGCCTGCCCGGCCCAGCGAGGAAGACGAAGGCGACGAGCGGATTCGAACCGCTGTACAAGGCTTTGCAGGCCTCTGCCTAACCTCTCGGCCACGTCGCCGCGCCTGACATCGTAGCCCGCCTCGACGCGAGCGCCCTACGCTCCGGCGGCGGCCCGGCGGGCCTCGAACGCCGCGATGTCCGCTTCGTGCTCGAGCGTGAGGCCGATGTCGTCGAGCCCGTTCAGGAGTCGGTGCCGCGTCGCCCCGTCCACCTCGAACGGGAGCTGCTCGCCCGTCGGCCCGACGAGCACGCAGCGCTCGAGGTCGACGGTCATGGTCGAGCCGCGGTCGAGGTCGACGCCCTCCATCAGCCGCTTCACGTCCGCCTCGTCGAGCTGCACGGCGAGCATCCCGATCTTGCCGGCGTTCGAGCGGAAGATGTCGCCGAAGGACGGCGCGATCACGACGTCGAAGCCGTAGTCCTGGAGCGCCCACGCGGCGTGCTCGCGCGACGAGCCGCAGCCGAAGTTGCGGCCGGCGAGCAGGATCTTGGCGCCGGCGAACTCGGGCCGGTTCAGCTCGAAGCCGGGGCGCGGCTCTCCCTGCTCGTCGTAGCGCCAGTCGAAGAAGAGGAACTCGCCGTAGCCGGTGCGCTCGATCCGCTTCAGGAACTGCTTGGGGATGATCTGGTCGGTGTCGACGTCCGGACGGTCGAGCACCGCCACCCGGCCGCTGACGACGCGCAGCGGCTTCACGCCGGCACCGCCTCGAGCTCGCGCACGTCGACGAAGCGGCCCGCGATCGCCGCCGCCGCGGCCATGGCCGGGCTGACCAGGTGCGTCCGGCCGAGGCGGCCCTGGCGCCCTTCGAAGTTGCGGTTCGACGTGGACGCGCAGCGCTCGCCCGGCTGCAGCACGTCCGGGTTCATGCCGAGACACATCGAGCAGCCCGCGTTCCGCCACTCGAACCCGGCGCGGCGGAAGATCTCGTCCAGCCCCTCCTCCTCCGCCTGGCGCTTGACGGCCGCGGAGCCCGGGACGACGAGCGCCTTCACCCGCGGCGCGACGCGCTTGCCCTCGACGACTCGGGCGGCGATGCGCAGGTCCTCGATGCGCGCGTTCGTGCACGAGCCGATGAAGACGCGGTCGATCGTGATCTCCCGGATCGGCGTCCCCGGCCGGAGCCCCATGTACTCGAGCGCGCGCTCGGCGGCGGCGCGGTCGTCGGGGTCGGGGAAGTCGGACGGGTCGGGGACGACGCCGCCGACCGGCACGACCATGCCCGGATTCGTGCCCCAGGTGACCTGCGGCTCGAGTGCCGACAGCTCGACCTCGAGCACGCGGTCGTAGACGGCGTCCTCGTCCGAGGCGAGCGCACGCCAGCGGTCGAGCGCGCGCTCGAAGGCCGCGCCTTTCGGCGCGAACTCGCGGCCTTCCAGGTAGGCGAACGTGGTGTCGTCCGGGCCAACCATGCCCGCTCTCGCGCCCGCCTCGATGGACATGTTGCAGACGGTCATCCGCCCCTCCATGGAGAAGCCGCTGATCGCCTCGCCGACGTACTCGAAGACGTGGCCGACGCCACCCGCGACGCCGACCTTCGCGATCATCGCCAGCACGAGGTCCTTGGGCGCCAGCCCGAGCGGGAGCTCGCCGAGGAAGCGGACGAGCGTCGTCTTCGGCTTGCGCTGGGGCAGCGTCTGCGTCGCGAGCACGTGCTCCACCTCGGAGGTGCCGATGCCAAAGGCGAGCGCGCCGAAGGCGCCGTGCGTCGCCGTGTGGCTGTCGCCGCAGACGATCGTCTGGCCGGGCTGCGTCAGCCCGAGCTCCGGGCCGATCACATGCACGATCCCCTCGCGTCCGCTCCCGGTCGCGTACAGCGGGATGCCGAACTCCTCGCAGTTGCGCCGCAGCGCGTCGAGCTGCGCTCGCGCGAGCGGATCCTCGACCGGGCCGGACGTCGTCGGCACGTTGTGGTCCATCGTCGCGACCGTCAGGTCCGGCCGGCGAACCTTCCTCCCCGCCAGCCGCAGGCCGTCGAACGCCTGCGGCGAGGTCACCTCGTGGACGAGGTGCAGGTCGACGTACAGGAGGGTCGGCTCTCCCTCCGCCTCCCGGACGACGTGCTCGTCCCACACCTTCTCGAACAGCGTCCTGCCCATGGATGCAAGCCTACCGCGACGCCCGCTGTTCCGGCCAGCCAGCCTTGGCCCGTCGGTTGCGCGCGTGCTGGTACAGGAACGCCGCTGCCGTTCGTCACGATCGAGGTGATCGAGCTGGAGCCCGGGCGGGCCGGGATCCGCGTTCACTGCCGAAGCTTCGGCGAGGTCGCGCTGGACCTTCCTCACCGACCACTTCCTCGTGCTCGCGTACATCGCGGGCGACCCGCACCTTCGGGTGCGCGACATCGCGGCGCCGGGAGCGCTGCCACCAGCAACCCGCACAGAGCCGTTCCGACGATCCGCCGCCGCATGCTCGACCAGCGCAGGATCCTGACACGCGCGGCAGCCGGTGCGCGCACCCGCCCCGCCTGCGGCGGCCGTCGGCTAGACTCGTCTGCCTAGGTAATGCCTAGGAGAAGGAGGAGATCGTGGCATCGAGAGCTCTGGGGCTGCTCGCGCTCGCAGCGTGCGTCGCCGCCGTCGCCACCGTCCCGCGCGCCTCGGCGCGCGCCGCCGCCGAGCGGGCGACGGTGTTCGCGGCCGCGTCGCTCACGGATGTCTTCCCGCAGATCGAGCCGAACGCCTCGTACAACTTCGGCGGCTCGAACGAGCTGGCGTTCCAGATCGAGCAGGGCGCCCCTGCGGACGTGTTCGCCGCGGCGAGCCCGACCTACCCACAGAAGCTGTACCGCGAAGGGCTCGTCGAGCAGCCCGTGATCTTCGCCACGAACCGGCTCGTCCTGGCCGTGCCGAGGTCGAACCCGGCGCACATCAGCTCGGTCTACGACCTGAGGCGCAAGGGCATCCGGCTCGTCGTCGGAGACCCGGCGGTGCCGATCGGGGCCTACACGCAGAGGGTCTTGGCGCGGCTCGGCCTGGCGAAGGTGCGGGCGGTCAGCAGGGAGCCGGACGTGCGCTCGATCCTGACGAAGATCGAGCTCGGCGAGGCCGACGCCGGTTTTGTCTACGTCACCGACGTGGTCGCGACGAAGGGGAAGGCGAAGGCGATCCGGATCCCGGCCAGGGCGCAGCCGCGCGTCGCCTACGAGGTCGCGGTCGTCAAGGGCGCGCCGCACGTCGACGCCGCCCGCGCGTTCGTCTTCCGCCTGCTCGGGAGCTTCGGCCGCCGCAAGCTCGCCGCGGCCGGCTTTGGCCTTCCCTGACGGCGGTGGCGGCCCCCCCTTCGACGTCGGCTACGCGGAGCGCTTCGCCCGCGTCCATGTCCTGCAGCGCACACGCGCGTGAGGACACCGCCTGGGCAGAGCTTTCTGAGGAGCGGATGATGGGACTCGAACCCACGACCTTCTGCATGGCAAGCAGACGCTCTAGCCAACTGAGCTACATCCGCCCGAAGGGGCCAGTATAGCGCCGGCCTCTACGGCGTCCGGGCGTCCAGGGCGTCGTTCACGAGCCGGTCGGCCAGGTCGTTGCACTCCCGGGGCACGGCCCGGTAGGTCACCGTCCCCAGCCGCTCTGCGAGACGCCGCGCCTGCGCCGACAGCTCCCGGAGCACCGGGTTCCTGACGCGGTACTCGCCGCGCATCTGCTTGACGAGGAGCTCCGAGTCGGACACGACCTCCAGCTCGTCGATCCCGTGCACGGCCGCCTCGGCGAGCCCGGCCAGCAGCCCCCGGTACTCGGCGACGTTGTTCGTCGCGTCCCCGATCGCCTCGCCGCGCGCGGCGAGCACGGTGCCGTCCTCGGCCTCGAGCACGAAGCCGTACGCCGCCGGACCCGGGTTGCCGCGCGCGCCGCCGTCGGTCGACAGCCGCGCCTTCACAGGAGCGGGTAGATGTCGAAGGCGGGCTCCTCGTACGGGTGCGCGCGCCTGAGCGCGGCGACGACCTCGTCCTGCCGCTCCGCCGGGAACACCGTCTCGAGGCGGAGCTCCGCCACCCGCTCCTCCTGCCCGGCCCGCCCGACCGTGGGCGCGGCGCCCTCGCAGCCGAGGAACGTGCCCGTCCCCTCCGTGTACCACGAGCAGCGCTCGTAGGCGCCGATCCGGCCGGCGCCGGCCGCGAACACGGCCTCGCGCACGGCGTCGAGCGAGTCCGCGGGCACGAACACGACCAGCTTGCGCCGATCGCTCACGCGTTCTCGCGCCGCTCGCCCGCTGCGGAGCCGCTCCCGGGAGGGCGAACGACCACCGCTCGCGCCCGACCTCTCGCTCCGGCGCCGTCCGCCGACCGCCGCCCGCGGCGCCGGTTCGCCTTCTCGGTCACCGCACCTCCCCCGCCGTGTCGATCTGCGCCCGCTGCAGCCTGCCCGAGTAGTCGACGTAGATCGACTTCCACTCGGTGAACACGTCGAGCGCCGCCTGCCCCGCCTCGCGGTGCCCGTTGCCCGTGTCCTTCGTGCCGCCGAAGGGGAGGTGCACCTCGGCGCCGATCGTGCCGGCGTTGACGTAGGTGATCCCCGCCTCCAGGTCGCGCATCGCCCTGAAGGCGAGGTTGACGTCGCGCGTGAAGATCGACGACGAGAGCCCGTAGCGGATGCCGTTCGCGACGCGGATCGCCTCGTCGGCGTCGCGGACGCGGATGAGCGCCGTCGTCGGCCCGAAGATCTCCTCCTGGGCGATCCGCATCGTCGGCTCGACGTCGCCGAAGATCGTCGGCCGGTAGTAGAAGCCGCGCTCGAGGCCGTCCCCGGTCGCGATCTCGCCGCCGGTGAGCAGGCGCGCTCCCTCGTCGCGGCCGATCTCCGTGTACGAGTGGATCTTCTCGAGCGCGGAGCGGTTGATCACCGGCCCGACATCCGTGTCCGGCTCCCAGCCGGGCCCGATGCGCATGCGCTCGGCTGCGGCGACGAGCCGCGACTGCAGCTCGTCGTACACGCGCTCGTGCACGATCACGCGGCTCGCGGCCGTGCAGCGCTGGCCGGAGGTGCCGAACGCCGACCACAGGATGCCGTCGACGGCCAGGTCGAGGTCGGCGTCGTCCATGACGATGATCGCGTTCTTGCCGCCGAGCTCGAGGTGGACGTGCTTGAGGTTGTCCGCCGCCGCCCGCAGCACGGCCACGCCCGTCTCCCGGGAGCCCGTCAGGGTCACGACCGGCACCTCCGGGTGACGCACGATCCGGTCTCCGACCTCCCGGCCGAAGCCGTGCACGACGTTGACGACGCCCGGCGGCACCCCCGCCTCAGCGAGCAGCTCGACGAAGCGCTGGCCGAGCAGCGGCGTGTCGTTCGCCGGCTTGAAGACGACGGTGTTGCCGCAGACGAGGGCGGGCACGATCTTCCACGACGGGATCGCGATCGGGAAGTTCCAGGGCGTGATCACGCCGACGACGCCGATCGGCATGCGCACGCTCATGTTGAACTTGTCGGGCAGCTCCGACGGCGTCGTCTGGCCGAACAGCCGCCTCCCCTCTCCGGCCATGTAGAAGCTCATGTCGATCGCTTCCTGGACGTCGCCGCCCGCCTCGGGCAGCACCTTGCCCATCTCGCGGGTCATGAGCTGGGCGAGCTCCTCCTTCGCTTCCCGCACGAGCGAGCCGAAGCGGAAGAGGATCTCGCCGCGCCTCGGCGCAGGCACGAGGCGCCACGAGGCGTACGCGTCGCGGGCCGCCGCCACCGCGCGGTCGACGTCCTCGGCGGTCGACTTGGGGAAGGTGCCGATACGCTCGCCGGTTGCCGGGCTGACGCTCTCGAACGTCTCGCCCCCGGCCGCGTCGAGCCACTCGCCGCCGATCAGGTTCCGGAACGTCCGCGACCCGGTGGCCACGGAGCGAGTCTAGCCGCCGGCCGGGACCTCGATGCTCGGAAACGTCCCCGGCGCCCGCGCGCGGCGGCGGTCTCGCACGACCCGCCGCTCGTCCGGCCGTGCCTGCGGCGATCGCCGCCGGTCCGGCCCGCGCCGGCGGTCGATGATCACGGTGACGTCGGGATTGTCCTTGTAGTGCTCCACGAGCCGGTCGTACAGCTCTTCCTTCAGCTCCGGGGGGACCACGCAGTAGATCACGGCCTGATTGTACGCAGTCTCCTGGGGAGCGCCACTATCCGGACGGCCCGTGTCGCGGCGGCTCTTCCCCGCCCGTGAGTCGGGGGACGATCAGGCCCGCCTCGCTCAGGTCGGCGTTCCAGCGGCGGAACGACTCGTCGAGGTCGGCGGGCTCGTGGCCCCGCTGGGCGAGACGCACCTGGGACGTGCCGAGGACGACTCGGTACTGGTACCAGGAGATGTCCCAGCAGACGGTGACCACCACCTCGGGGTTGGTGCCCGACAGGCCGACGATGCTGATCTCGGGCCAGCCCAGGCTCCGCGTCAGGCCCTCGACCGTGCGCCGGTGCGGGCTCGTGTTGAACACGTTCGCCGCCTCCACGATCGCCTGCTCGCCGGCGCTGAGATG
>Ga0070741_10013628_pt1 | contig 14300 bp, 14 predicted proteins | sample Coa_R1_4_FD_66440 | JGI IMG/M metagenome (GOLD analysis project Ga0070741, IMG submission 66440) | Surface soil microbial communities from Centralia Pennsylvania, which are recovering from an underground coalmine fire - Coalmine... | ecosystem: Environmental > Terrestrial > Soil > Unclassified ... | reverse complement strand
GCCTGTGTTAAGCGAACCGGCGCGGTGTTCTACTGGACGAGAGGAGTGGCTCCCCGAGCTGGGTTCGAACCAGCGACCCACGGATTAACAGTCCGTTGCTCTGCCAGCTGAGCTATCGGGGAACAGGCCGGCGAAGGCCGGCGTTTGTAGCCGCGCCCCGCATCAGTGTCAAGGTAGTACACTGCCTCGATGGAGCCGCTCCTTCCGGGCGATCCGATCGACGTCGTCGCGCCTTCCAGCGCGTTCGATCGCGAGCGCTTCGACAGCGGCATCCTCGCGCTGCGCGAGATCGGTCTGGTCCCGCGCTTCGCCAAGGACATCTTCACCCGCACCGCTCACCTCGCCGGCGACGACGCGCGCCGCAAGGCCGAGCTGGAGCGCGCCCTGCAAGGCGACGCCAAGGCCGTGATCCTCGCCCGCGGCGGCTACGGCCTGCTGCGGTTCGCCTCGGAGCTCCGGAGCGTCCCCCAGAAGATGGTCGTCGGCTACAGCGACGCGACCATCCTCCACGAGCTCTGGCGCCGGGCAGGCGTCCCCTCGATCCATGGGCCGATGTGTACGCAGCTCGGAGAGGACGATGTCGCCCTGCAGCGCCTCGAGGCGCTCCTCTTCGGGCACCCCACGAAGGCGATCTCATGGGCCCCGCGGAGCGCGGTGGGCGGCACCGCGCAGGCGCCGCTCGCGGGCGGCAACCTCGCCACGCTCGCGTCGATGTGCGGCACGCCGCTGCAGCCCCGCCTCGATGGCTGCATCGTCCTGCTCGAGGACCTCAACGAGCCCCCTTACCGCCTCGACCGCCTCCTCACCCAGCTCCTGCTCAGCGGCGCCTTCGACGCCGTCAAAGGATTCGTCGTCGGCGATCTCACCGCGCCCGGCGAAGACCCGCAAGGCCGCGAAGAGGTCTTCGCGGAGAGGCTGTCCAGGCTCGAAGTCCCGGTCGCCTTCGGCGCCCCCTTCGGCCACGCCGGCCGCAACCTGCCGGTGGCCTTCGGCTGCGCCCATGCGCTGGACGCCGACAAGGGCACACTGACGCCGCTCGAAGCTCCGGTCGTCCGCGCACAAAGCTGATACTGTCGGACGTCGCATGCGCGTCTACCTGCTCGGCATCGCCGGCACCGGAATGGGATCGTTCGCGGGCCTCCTTCGCAAAGCGGGCCATGAAGTCTCGGGCTCCGACGAGAACGTCTATCCGCCGATGAGCGACAAGCTCGCGGAGTGGAAGATCCGCACCTTCACGCCGTATTCGGCGGACAACCTGAAAAGGGCGGACATCGATCTCGCGGTGGTGGGGAACGTCATCCGCGCCGACAACGTCGAGGCGAAGGCCGTCCGCCGCCTCGGCATCCCGCACATGAGCTTCCCCGAGGCGCTCGAGGAGCTCTTCCTGCAGAAGCGCCACCCGGTGGTGATCGTCGGGACGCACGGCAAGACCACCACCACCGCGCTCTGCGCCCAGGTGCTGATGCACGCCGGCCGCGATCCGAGCCTGCTGGTCGGCGGCGTCCCGCTCAACTTCAACGAGGGCTTCCGTCTCGGCGGGGGCGAGCACTTCGTCCTCGAGGGCGACGAGTACGACACGGCGTACTTCGACAAAGGCCCCAAGTTCCTCCACTACCGCCCACGTACCGCCATCTTCACCGGCGCCGAGTTCGACCACGCCGACATCTACCGCGACACCCCGCACTACGAGAGCGCGTTCGAGAAGTTCTTCGCGCTCCTCCCGCAGGACGGCTATGTCGCCGCCTGCAGCGCCTTCCCCAACTGGAAGCGCCTCGCCTCGTTCGCGAAGTGCAAGGTCGAGAGCTACTGCGTCCGCGACGATGCGGAGGCGAACTGGCACGCGCGCTGGGTCAACCTCGGGCCCGCCGGCGCCGCCTTCGAGGTCGACTACAAGGGGCAACCCGAGATCCGTGTCACGCTCCCGGCCGCCGGCCGTCACAACGTCGAGAACGCGCTGGGCGTCTACGCTGCCTGCCGTGCACTCGGCCTCAAGCCCGACGAGATCTCCGCCGGATTCCGCACCTTCCGCGGGGTGAAGCGACGGCAGGAGCTGCGCGGCGAAGTCAACGGCGTGGCCGTGATCGACGACTTCGCGCACCACCCGACGGCGGTCCGGGAGACCATCGCCGCGGTGCTCGCGCAGTATCCGGGCCGGCGCCTGGTCGCCGTCTTCGAGCCGCGCAGCAACACGGCGATGCGCAAGATTCACCAGGACGAATACGCGCACGCGTTCCGCGGCGCCGAGGAGGCGATCATCAGCCAGCCCACGGCCATCGCCAAGGTGCCCGAGAGCGAGCGCATCGACGCGAAGAAGATGGCGGCCGACATCGCCGCCGCCGGCACCCGCGCGCGCTGGTTCGAATCCCCCGACGCCATCGTCGCGGCGCTGGCCAAGGAAACCCGGGCAGGCGACGTGGTCCTCGCCATGTCGAACGGCGCGTTCGGCGGCCTCCACGACAAGCTGCTCAAGGTGCTGGGCGCGAGAACATGAGTCCGGAGGAGATCCGCGACATCTGCGCGGCCGCCGCGGAAGCGGGAGCCCGCGTGTTGCGCGATCTCTACGATCAGCCTCGCGACGTCCACTTCAAAGGCCAGTTCGACCTGGTCACCGACGCGGACAAGGCCGCGGAGGAGACGGTGCTGCGCATCCTCCACGAGCGCGCGCCGGGAGCGCGCATCCTCGCCGAGGAGAGCGGCGCGCAGGGCGACGGCGAGGTCTGCTTCATCGTCGACCCGCTCGACGGCACCACCAACTACGCGCATGGCATCCCGGTGTTCTGCTGCACGGTCGGCGCCGAGGAAAACGACAGGGTCGTCGCGGGATGCACCGTCGAGCCCTTGCGCGGCGAGACGTTCCTCGCCGCCCGCGGGCACGGGGCGCAGCTTCGCACGGCGAAGGGAACGCGCCCTCTCCACGTGTCGAAAGCAGCGGAGCTCGGAGAAGCGGTCGTCTGCACCGGCTTCCCCTACGGCGATCGCGACAAGCTCCCCCAGATGATCGCGGCGTTCGCGAAGTTCACCGAGGTCTGCCGCGGGTCCCGGCGTCTGGGCAGCGCGGCGCTCGACCTGGCCTACGTCGCCGCGGGCCGGCTCGACGGGTTCTGGGAGAGGGGCCTCAAGCCCTGGGACGTCGCCGCCGGGGTGCTGCTGGTCGAAGAGGCCGGCGGCGTGATCTCGCGCTTCGACGGCGAGCCGCACCGGTTGGCGGGCGGCGAGGTCGTCGCCGCGCCGCCCGCGCTACACCCGAAGATGCTGCAGATCCTTACTTCTGGGCGTTGAGGTCGTCGCGCCGGTTCTGGCGCCACGCCTCTTCGTCGTGACCCTGCGCCTTCGGCTTCTCGGCTCCGAAGCTGATGGCGGTGATCTGCGGGCCCTTCACGCCCAGCCCGGCGAGATACTTCTTCGCCGAGTCGGCCCGGCGCTGTCCGAGCGCGAGGTTGTACTGCTCGGAGCCGCGCTCGTCGCAGTTGCCCTCGATCCGGACCTTCAGCTCCGGATGCGCGGTGAGCACGTTCGCCACGTTGCTCAGCTTCTCCTGCGCCTCCTTGGTGAGGATGGCGGAGTCGAACTCGAAGAACAGGCTGACGTTCCGGAGCTGCTCGAGGGCCTTGTCGAGATCGGCCTGACCCTGCGCGTGGTACTGCTCCGCGGGGGTCATCGGCTTCGCTTCGGCCTGGGCCTGCTCCTGCTTCGGTTGCTCTTGCGTTGCGCTTGCGTCTGGCTTGGGCTGGTTGCTTGCGCAGGCGAAAAGGCCCGCGAGACCCAAGGTGAACAGATGTCCGCTGATCTGCGACAGCTTCATGAGACCTCCGAGAAATGCCTAGAGAACCGGCGGCACCTTCAGCGTATGCCCGGCTGCACCCGCTTCGTGCAAGCGCAATCTGCCCCGAGATTGATTTGAGGTCAAACGACCAGGGTGGGCAAAGCTGACCCGCCCGGGAACAACGAACGAGGGCTGCAGGCTCGCGGCCTGCAGCCCTCGCAAAATCTGCGCGACCCGCGGCGGGGACGCGGTGACGTCAGACGGTCCTGCCCCGCCTTCCCGCGATCGCCAGGTACGCCCAAAGGACGATGATGGCGCCGATGATCGACGAGATCCAGCCGCCGGGGGTGAAGCCCCAGGAGCCGTCCGCCTGTGAGTTGCCGCCGAAGATGGCGTGGCCGATCAGGCCACCGACGAGCGAGCCGACCATGCCCAGAATCGCGGTGGTGATCCAGCCGAGGTTCTGCCGGCCTGGATAGATCGCCCGCGCCAGAAGGCCGATGATCAGGCCGAAGATGATGAAGCCGATGATATGCATTCGTAGTTTCCCCGCGTGAGAGGTCCAGAACCAACCGTATGCACGGAGGGTCAACGCAGGTAGCGGAGCCGGGCGATCGCTATCAGCGCCATCCCGACCAGGGCGCCGACCACCCAGCCGGCCAGTACGTCGGTGGGCCAGTGCACGCCGAGATAGACGCGCGAAATCCCCACCAGGACGACCAGCGCCAGGCCGAGAACCGAAATCTTCGGAGCGCCCCAGGAGAAAATCGCCGCCGCCGCAGCAGTGTCGGTCGCGTGGGTGGACGGAAACGACATCCCCGATCCGCAGCCCAGCGGATGCTTGACCCGCTGCGGGTCGACCTTGCAGGGGCGCGGCCGGTCGACCGCTGGCTTGATCAGGCGGACGCTGATCAGGTCCGCCGCTCCGATCGCGAGAGCGAGCAGCACCGCGGCGAGCGCGCGGTGCGGAGACTTGAGCCAGAGGTAGATGGCCGCGAGCGCCGCGATGGCGAGCAGCACCCCCCGGTTGGAAGCGGCGCTCATCACGCCGTCGAGCCAGGGAATTCCCGGGTGATTGAGGAACGAAAGCAGGTCGACGTCGATGTCCGGGACCGCGAGCAAGGGCGAACCGTAGCATCCCGGGTGCGTGGCAGAAACCCCGCCTTGGGTTATACAGGGCGCCCACGAGGAGAGTTTCGATGCCGAGGATGGTCAAGTGCGCAAAGCTCGGGAAGGAGCTGCCGGGCCTCGAGTTCAAGCCGTGGAACAACGAGCTGGGCCAGCGCATCTACGAGAACATCTCGCAGGACGCGTGGAAGCTCTGGCTCGAGCACTTCAAGATGATCATGAACGAGTACCGGCTGGCCGGCGGCTCGGAGCAGGCGAACCAGGTGCTCTTCGACCAGGCGGAGAAGTTCTTCTTCGGCGAAGGCGCGCAGCTCCCCCCCGACTACAAGCCGCCCGCCGCCAAGGGCTGAGTGCGCGGGCCGGGCGAGATCCTCGTCATCTCCTGCTACGAGCTCGGCCGCCAGCCCGTGGCGGTGGCGGGAGCGATCGCGGCGCTGGAGCGCGCGGGCTTCGCCCCCGCCGCGCAGGACATCTCCGTCGAGCGGCTCTCTCCGGAAGGCTTGTCGCGCGCGCGGCTCGTCCTGATCAGCGTCCCCATGCACACCGCCCTGCAGCTCGGCGTCCGCGTGGCGGCGAAGGCGCGCGAGGCCGGCGCGCAGGTCGGCTTCTTCGGCTTGTACGCCCTGCTCAATGCGGAGCACCTCCTGTCGCGGCACGCGGACTTCGTGGCGGGCGAGAATTTGGACGATCTGGTGGAGCTCGCCACCGCGCTTTCGGAAGGACGGCAGACACGCCCGGTCGAGCGCCGGCGCGACGTGGCCCTGCCGTCGCGGGCGGCGCTGCCCCTGCTCGATCGGTACGCGAAGCTCTCCTGGAACGGCGCGGAGCGGCTGGTCGCGTCCGTCGACGCGTCGCAAGGGTGCAAGCATCTCTGCCGCCACTGTCCGATCGTTCCCGTGTACCAGGGCCGCTTCCTGGCGGTTCCGCGCGAGACCGTACTCGCGGACATCGATCAGCAGATCCGGGCCGGGGCACGGCACGTGAGCTTCGGGGATCCAGACTTCCTCAACGGGCCTACCCACGCGCTGCGCATCGCGCGCGAGCTGCACGCGCGCTGGCCGCAGGTGACGTTCGACGCGACGATCAAGATCGAGCACCTCCTCGAACACCGCGCGCTCTTGCCCGAGCTGGTGCGCTCGGGACTGATCTTCGTCACCAGCGCCGTCGAGTCGCTGAGCAGCCGGGTCCTCGAGACGCTGCGCAAGGGCCACACCGCGGCGGACGTCCCGCTCGCCCTTCGCGCGGCGCGCGAGGCCGGCGCGGAGCTGAGGCCGACCCTGCTCCCGTACACGCCGTGGACCGAGCTCGCCGACCTGGCGGCCTTGTTCGAGTTCGCGCTCGAGCACGACCTCGTCGATGCCATCGATCCCGTCCAGTACACGCTGCGCCTCCTGCTCCCGCCCGGCTCGCTCCTGCTGGAAGGCGCTGGCGCCTGGCTGCGCGAGTTCGATGCGGAGGCCTTCAGCTGGCGCTGGGAGCACGAGGATCCGCGTGTGGACGCGCTCTGGCGCGAATCCGCGGCCGCCGCGCACGCCGGCGCCGGTTTCGACGATCTACGCGAGCTCGCCGATCGGGCTCTGCGCCGGCCGATTGCGGCCCGCAAGCGCCGCAGACAACGCAGCGTTCCGCGGCTCACCGAACCCTGGTTCTGTTGAGCGGAGCCTACCGCCGGCCAGTTGGGCCGGCTCTGATCCGAGCCGGTGTCGATCCAATCGAGGCCCGGGTGTAGATGTCACCGCCGGAACCCGGGAGGGACGCATGGCGCGGATCACGGGCATCGGCGGGGTCTTCTTCAAATCGACGGGCGATGGCGCGCGCCTTTCGGCCTGGTATCGCGACGTGCTCGGTCTGCAGCTCGCCGACTGGGGCGGCGCGGCGCTCAGATGGCCCGAGGACAAGGCCGACGACGGCGGGGTCACGGCCTGGAGCGTGGCCGCGCCGGACAGCAAGTGGTTCGCGCCGAGCACCGCGCCGTTCATGATCAACTACCGCGTCGACGACCTCGGCGCGCTCCTCGCGCAGTGCCGCGCCAAGGGAGTCGTGGTCGTGCAAGGCCCCGAGCAGCACGAGAACGGCCGCTTCGCCTGGGTGCTCGACCCGGATGGCAACAAGGTAGAGCTGTGGGAGCCGCAAAAGTGGGACGATGCGCGCAAGGCGTGACGCTGCGTCGGACCGACCCGCGCTGACGTCGTCAGGCGAGCGGCAGCGTCGGCGTGACGACCGCGTCGATGCGCGCGCCCGCCTCGCGCAGCGCCGCTTCCACCTGCTCCGGCGTGTCGCCGTGCGCGAAGGCGAATCCCAGGTACGAGCCGCCCTCCGGCAGAGGGACCAGCTCCTCGCGCAGGTGCGCCGTGATCACCACGTCGTCGATCAGCGGCACCTGTCGCGCTTGCTCCACGCCGCGCACGTCCTCCAGCACTCCGCGCCGCCGGATCGGGAGCATCAGGACGCCCGAAGCGCGCCGCTCCCGCGACGGAGGCTCCAGCGGAGCGCCTGTCGCATGGCGGAGGATCAGGTCCTCGAGCGTGACCCCGACCCCGAAGCGCAGCGCGCGCCCGCAGAGCCCGCCGATGCTGCGCGCGGCGATCTCCAGGATCCGCGGCCCATCGGGCGAGAGGCGCAACTCGGCGTGGACCGGACCCTCGCGCAGGCCCAGCGCGGCGCAACCTCGGGAGACTTCGCGGGCGACGCCGTCCTGGACTCCGGCCGGAGCGCGGGAAGGGGTGACGTAGAGCGTCTCCTCGAAGTAAGGCCCGTCCAGCGGATCCGGCTTGTCGAACAAGGCGAGCACGTGAAGGTGGCCACGGATCAGCAGTCCTTCGAGCGCGACCTCCGGCCCGGGCACGAACTCCTCGATCAGCACGCGCTCGAGATCCGGGTCGCGGCGCTGGGCAACGTCCGGGGAGCGCAGGAGCGCCGCCACGCGCGCGATCGCCCTGCGCAGGCTCTCCCGATCGTCGGCGCGAATCACTCCCCGGCTGCCGGACAGGATCAGCGGCTTCACCACGCACGGATAGGGCGCGCGGGCGAGAAGAGCTTCCCGCTCCTCGCCGTCGATGTCGCGGCGGACCACTTCGAACCGGGGCACCGGGATGCCGGCGGCCCGCAGCTTCTCGCGGCTGGTCGGTTTTCTTCGGGCGGCGGCAACCGCTTCCGGCGGATTGTGGGGGAGCGCGAGCCTCGCAGCGGCCAGCGCCGCGACCAGCGCCGTCAGGTCGTCCACTCCGACGACCGCCAGCGGCTTTCGCTCCGCGACAGAGCGCGCCAGCTCGTCCGCGGCGGCCTCCGCGTCGCGAAAGCGGAGCGCCAGGGGAGCTTCGTCCCAGCTCTCGGCGAGCCGATGGCACACGTCGGTGGCGAGGATCACCTCCAGCCCGAGCCGCTGCGCCGCCGCAAGGAAATCGTCGTTGCGGTAGCCGGACTTCGGGAGGAGCAGGACCACGGAAGACATGCCGGCGTGGATGATAACGCTGTCTCTCGGTCAGCGGACGGATGTTCGTGGCACGTCGCGCCCGCTACGGTCGCCGCACCATGGCCGAAGCCATCCTCACCCTTTCGGACCGCGTCACCGCGGAAGCGCCGCGCGACGCGGTTCCAGCGCACCCGCTCGCGCTCCATTTTCCCGGCGGCACGCTCCCGTTGCAGGGGACGCTTTGCGTAGGGGCCGACGTCACCAACCAGGTGGTGCTCGACGATCGCTTCGTCTCCCGATTCCATTGCCGCCTGCACTCCCTCGGCGGGCGCTGGGTCCTCGAAGATCTGCGCTCGACCAACGGGACCTGGCTGGACGGCGCCCGGATCGCGCAAGCGGAGTTCGGCGCCGGATCGCGCATCCGGGCCGGGTCGCAGGAGCTGCGCATCGAGCCGGCGGCTGCGCGTGCGCCGCTGTCCTTGCCCGGGCTCCTGGTGCGCGATCCCGCGCTCGGACCGGCGCTGGATCTGCTGCGCCGCGCCGCTCCGTCGTCGCTGCCGGTCACCATCCTCGGGGAGAGCGGCACCGGAAAAGAGCTCGCGGCGCGCGCCGTTCACGATCTCTCGACCCGCAGCGCGGGTCCCTTCGTCCCGGTGAATTGCGGCGCCATCTCGCGCGAAGTGGCCGAGGCCGAGCTCTTCGGCCACGAAAGGGGCTCGTTCACCGGCGCCATCGCCAGCGCTCCCGGAGCGTTTGGCGCCGCCGACGGAGGCACGCTGTTCCTCGACGAGATTGGAGACCTGCCGCCCGGACTCCAGGTCAAGCTGCTGCGCGCCCTCGAAGCAGGGGAGGTGAAGCCGGTGGGCGCGCCGAAGCCGCGGCGCACTGACGTGCGCGTGATCTGCGCCACCCACCAGGATCTCCGGGCGCGGGTGCGCGAAGGCACGTTCCGCGAGGACCTCTATTACCGGCTGCGCGGCCTCACGGTGGTCCTTCCTCCTCTCCGCGCGCGGCCGCACGACATCCTGCCGCTCGCCGAGCACTTCCTGCCGCCGGGCCGGTCCTTCGCCGCCGACGCCCGCGCCGCACTTCTCGCGCACCGCTGGCCCGGAAACGTTCGCGAGCTGCGGCACGTCGTCCAGCTCGCGGCGCTCCTCTCGGACTCGCCCATCGTTCGCGCCCATACGCTCCGCTTCGACGAGCCCGCACCCGCGAGCATCGGCCCGCGCGTGTGTGAACCTCACGGAGAAGACACGGTCGAGCTGCGCGGGCGCACCTTGGACGAGCTGGAAGAGCTCGCCATCCGGTCGGCCCTCGTCCGCCACGGCGGGAACCGGCGCGCCATCTCGGAGGAGCTGGGCATCGCCCGCTCCAGCCTGCTCCGCAAGCTCGATCTGCTTCGGCTCAGGGAGTGATCATTCGCTCTTGAGATAGGTGTAGCCGCGCATCGCCTGCTCGTAGAAATCGGTGAGCTGGACGCTCTCCTTCGGCTTCACCTGACCCTCGCGCACCTTGCCGTCCAGCGCCTGCTTGATGCGCTTCGCCAGGTCGCTCGGCTCGTACTGCACCCGCGCCAGCACCCGCTCCATGGTGTCGCCCGGGATCACTTCCTCGATGTAGTAGTCCTCCGGGTCGTCGTCATCGACGAAGACGTGCACCTCGTGCACGCGGCCGAAGAGGTTGTGCATGTCGCCCATGATGTCCTGGTAGGCGCCGGTGAGGAACATCCCCAGGTAGTACGGTTCGGCAGGCCTGAGCGGATGCAGCGCGATGGTCTCGTCGACCGTCTCCCCCTCGATGAAGGTGTCGATCTTGCCGTCCGAGTCGCAGGTGATGTCCACGATGGTGGAGTCGCGGGTGGGCTGCTCGGTGTGGCGGTGGAGCGGGACGATGGGAAAGAGCTGGTTGATCGCCCAGTGGTCGGGCGCGCTCTGGAAGAGCGAGAAGTTCGCCATGTACTGATCGGCGAGCCGATCGTCGAGGCCGCGCGTCGGTCCGGGCACGCGCTTGCGCTTCTTGTTGATCTCCACCAGGCGACGGCACAGCCGCCAGAACAATCCTTCCACCGCGGCGCGCTCCTCGAGCCCGAGGATCCCGAGCTTGAACATGGTGAGCGCCTGCTCCTTCTTGGCGACGGCATCGTTGTAGGCCTCGCCGGAGTTCTTGGGCAGGAGCCCGGCGACGATCTCGCGCATCTCGCGCACGATCGGCGCTTCCTGCGTCTCCGGCACCGGCGCCATCGCCTCCAGGGGAGCGCTGGGGCCGGGGCTGGCCGACGGCTCCTCGTGCACGGCGCCGTTCTCGCCAAACTCGATGTGCCCGAAGACGTTCATCATCAGGCAGGAATGGTGCGCGGTCAGGGCGCGGCCGCTCTCGGACACGAGGTGCGGCTCCGGCACGCCCTCGTTGGTGCAGATCTGCTGCACGGTGTAAACGACGTCCGCGGCGTACTCCTCCATCGAGTAGTTGAGCGAGGAGACGAAAGCGGTGCTGCGCGCGCCGACGTAATCGACGCCGAGGCCGCCGCCGACGTCGAAGTACTCCAGCCCGAGCCCCATCTTCCGCAACTTGGAGTAGAACCGCGCGCCCTCGTTCACCACGTCCTTGACGGTGCGGATGTCCGTCAGCTGCGAGCCGACGTGGAAGTGGAAGAGCTTGACGAGGTCGAGCTTGCCGGCCGCTTTCAGCATCTCGACGGCGCGGATGAGCTCCGGCGTGGTGAGCCCGAACTTGGCGAAGTCTCCGGACGACGACTCCCACTTGCCGGTTCCTTTGGTGGACAGCTTGCTGCGCAGCCCGATCAGCGGCTGCACGTTCATCTCGTCGGCGAGCTTCAAGAGATGCGGCAGCTCGGACAGCTTCTCGATGACGACGATGATCTTCCGCCCCAGCTTGCGTCCGACCAGGGCGAGGCGGAGGTACTCCTCGTCCTTGTAGCCGTTGCAGATGGTCAGGGCCTCGGGGTCGGTGTTGAGCGCGAGGACGATCAGCAGCTCGCCCTTGCTGCCCGCCTCCAGGCCGAAGTGATACGGCGCGCCGGCGTCGAGGATCTCCTCGACCACTTCCCGCATCTGGTTCACCTTCGTCGGGTAGACGCCGAAGTACTGCCCCTTGTAGCCGTGCTGGTTGATCGCGCTGCGGAAGACGTCGTTGAGCTGCTTGACCCGGCTGCGGAGCACGTCCTGGAAGCGGACGACGCAGGGGAACCCGAGCTTGCGCTCGCGGATGTCGTCCACCACGTCCATCAGATCGATCACCGGGCCCGGCTGCCCGAGGGGGTGGACCACCATGTGGCCCTTGGCGTTGATGCTGAAGTACCCGGCGCCCCATCCGGGAATGTTGTAGAGCTGCAGCGATCTTTCGATGGACCAGTCATTCGACATCGGTAGCGCCGATCTGCCACAGCGCGGCCAGCGATCACAAGCACTCGTGCGCGTGATCGACGGCGCGCTGCCCGCGGCGCTGGTGCGGAGGGCCCGCGCCGCCATCGCCCGGATCGGGAGCGAACGCCTGCGGCAGAGCTACTTCACCACCTTCTGGCTGGCGAAGGGCGCTCCGGCGGCGCATGCGCTGGAAGAGGCGGTGACCGCGTTGTGGCGCCTGGCGCGGCCCCGCGGCTGCGCCGGAGCGGAATGGTGGATCGGCCGCGCGTACACGACGCGCATCCCGGTGGAGTTCCACTTCGACCAGGACGTCAAAGGGCGGCGCCTTCGCCACCCGCGCATCTCCAGCGTCTTCTTCTTCAACGCCGTCCGGGGCGGCCAGCTTGCGGTCACCGACCAGACCCCCGGACGAGGCGAGGCGAAACGGCTGGAGACCGTGGCTCCGAAGCGGAACCGGTATGCGATGTTCCGGGGGAACCTGATGCACGGAGTCCTGGACGCGCGCGGCTGCACGCCGGGACCTCGCCTGCCGGGTCCGCCGGGGCGGATGCGGATCACGCTGGTGGTGAACTACTGGGAGCGGCAACCGACAAGCGTGCGCGCCTGGATCGGGAGCGGCGTGTACCGGAACCTCCGCAGATGAACGCCGCTCACCAGTCCGGGGAGCTTCCCCGGGTTAGAAGAGAGGGTATGAACCTCGCAGGGCTGAGCCGCGCGGAGGTCCAGGACCGGCTGCTCGCCGCCGGCGTCCGGAGCGGCGCGGCGCGCGAGCAGGCGCGTGCGCTGGTCGCGTGGTTCGCGGGCCGGGCGCCGGAGCCCCGCGGCGCAGGCGGCTTCGAAACTGCGCTTCCACCCGCCGAGGCGGTCAGCGACCCGGACGGCAGCGTGCGATTCGCCGTTCGCCTGCAGGACGGCGCAACCGTGGAAGCGGTGCTGATCCACCAGCCCTCGACCGCGTTGCGCGTGCGCGAGCGCTGGACGGTCTGCGTATCGTCACAGGCCGGATGTGCGCGCGGATGCGTCTTCTGCGAAACCGGCCGCCTGGGCCTCCAGCGCAACCTGACCGCCGCGGAGATCGTCGCGCAGTATGCGGTCGCCGCGCGGCATCTCGGCGCCCGGCCGACGAACGTCGTGTTCATGGGGATGGGCGAGCCCCTGGACAACCTCGAGGAGGTGCTCCGCGCCATCGCGGTCCTCCGCGAGCCCGCCGGCTTCGCCGTTCCCGAGCGGAAGATCACCGTCAGCACGGTCGGGATCGTCCCGAAGATGGACGAGCTGTACGCGCGTGCGAAGTCGCAGGTGGCGGTCTCGCTGCACGCGATCGACGAAGGGCAACGCCGTGCGCTCCTCCCGGTCGCACGCAAATGGCCGCTCGACGAGCTGCGGGCCTGCATCGCCCGATCGCCGCGCACCGTGCTGTTGCAGTGGACATTGATCGATGGCGTCAACGACGCGGAAGCAGACGCTGAGGCGCTCGCGCGATTCTGCCAAGGCCTCGACGTCCGGGTGAACCTGATCCCGCTCAATCCCGGACCCGTCCCGGCGCAGAAGGCGCCGCCGCTCGAGCGGTGCCGGGCGTTCCAGAAGCGGATCGCGGACGCCGGCGTGCGCGCGCTCCTGCGCATGCCGCACGGCCAGCAGGTCGGCGGCGCCTGCGGCCAGCTCGCGGGCTCGCGTCGGCTTTCTCCGAATTCTCCGGCGGCGGGCTGACAGCTTGCCCGCCGTGTCCTAGGTTGCGTGCCTATGAAACGGTGGCAGAAGATCGCCGGCATCGTCGTGCTCGTCCTGATCGCGGCGTTCGTCGTGCTCTCGTTCGTGCTCGACGGCATCCTCACCTCGAAGGCCAAGGAACAGGCCCAGAAGCTCTCCGAAGAGTGGGGGCGTCCGGTGCAGATCGGGGGGGTGGCGACGAAGTTCCTCACCGGAATGGGCGTCCGCGTCTCCGACGTGCAGATCGGCGCCGCGCCGGGCGAGGACGTGGCGCTCGTCAACCTCCAGCGCGTGGAGGTGAAGGTAGCGTTGCTGCGCGCGATCTTCTCCGCGGGCAAGAGCGTCGAGATCCGCTCGGCCGAGGCGCAGGGCCTGACCGTCACGGTGGAGCGGCTGCCGGACGGGACCACCAATCTCCAGCGTTTCCAGGACAAGCTGGCGAAGAACACCGAGCAGAAGCCCCCCGAGGAGAAGCAGCAGGATCTCTCGTTCCTCCGCGTCGATCACGCCGCGCTGCGCGAGGGCAAGGTCGCGTTCCTCGACAAGGCGACGCGCGGCGCGAAAGAGCTGGCCGTCCAGCACCTCGATCTCACCGTCGATGACCTGCGCTCCGGCCAGCCGCTCGAAATGGTGCTCAAGGCCGCCGTGCTTGCGGACAAGCAGAACTTCGAGCTGCGGGTGAAGACCGCGCCGCTTCCGCCCACGCTCACGCCGACCCCGACTCTCGTGGGGCTGCACGTGGATCCGCCCATCGACACCGGACCGCTCGGGCCGTTCATGGGGAAGGATGTCGGGCTGCAGTCCGGAACGCTGGACGCCGACTTCGACGCACAGATGGGAGCGGCGGTGCCCGGCGGCAGCGGTCCCACTTCGCTGAAGGGAACCATCAAGCTGGCCGGCCTGC
>Ga0070741_10013627_pt1 | contig 14301 bp, 15 predicted proteins | sample Coa_R1_4_FD_66440 | JGI IMG/M metagenome (GOLD analysis project Ga0070741, IMG submission 66440) | Surface soil microbial communities from Centralia Pennsylvania, which are recovering from an underground coalmine fire - Coalmine... | ecosystem: Environmental > Terrestrial > Soil > Unclassified ... | reverse complement strand
CAGCGGCGCGGGATGCGGATCCACGAGGTGCCGGTCGACTGGGTCGACGATCCCGACTCGCGCGTCGACGTCGTGGGCACCGCGATCGCGGACCTGAAGGGGATCTGGCGCATGGTGACGCGTCGCCCGCCTGACGAGCCGCGCCTCGGCTCCGCGCCCGCAGCCGAGCTCGGCGCCCAGCTCGGCAGCCAGCTCGTTCGCTTCGCCTCCATCGGCGTCGTCAGCACCATCGTCTTCGCGCTGCTGTTCGCGCTGCTCGCCGGCCCGGTCGGCTTCGTCGCCGCCGACGTCGTGGCGCTCGGGCTGTGCTCGGTCGCGAACACCGCGGCCAACCGCCGGCTCACGTTCTCCCTGCACGGACGATCCGGGCGGGCGCGGCACTACCGGGCCGCGCTCGTGCTCGCGCTCCTGCCACTGGCGCTCACGCTCCTCGCGCTGCTCGCGCTCGCGGTCGCCGGTGTCACGTCGCTGCCCGCGACGCTGGCCGGGCTGACGGCCGCCAACGGCGTTGCCGCGCTCGCCCGCTTCGTCCTCCTCCGCCGCTGGGTGTTCTCGTGAGCGCGCCGGATCCGAGCGGCGCGGCGCGCGACGCCGAGAGCGGGAAGGGCGTGCGCACATGCCTCGTGGCCCGATGGCGCCAGCTCGTGCGTTACGGCGCGGTGTCCGCGATCGCGACCGGGGTGAGCCTCACCGTGCTGGGTGTCCTCGTCGGGACGCGCGCCGTCCCGGCGACGTGGGCGAACGTCGTCGCGACGGCGGTCGGCACCGTCCCGTCCTTCGAGCTCAACCGCCGCTGGGTCTGGGGCAAGCGCGGGCGCCGCTCGCTGGTCGGCGAGATCGGGCCGTTCTGCGTGATGTCGTTCGCCGGCCTCGCCCTGTCGACGCTCGCCGTCGGGGTCGTCGCGAGCTGGGCCGCGGGCGCGGGCGTCGCGAACACCGTGCGCACCCTCGCCGTCGAGGCCGCCAACGTGGCCGCCTTCGGTTCGCTGTGGGTCGTGCAGTTCGTCGTCCTCGACCGCGTCCTCTTCGGCCGGGCGCCGCGTCCGGCCACCGACCCGGCGCCGGCGCCGGCCCGGCCCGGCCGTCTCCGCGCCGCCTGATCCCGGCGGCCGCCCCGGGTTTGCGGCAGGATCGCACCAGAGTCCACGGTCGAGGTACCAAGGCATGACACTCAGGCTCCGGCTGGTGATCGGGCTCGCGTTGCTCGTGACCGCCGGGCTCGCGATCTTCGGGTTCACCACGTACTCGCTCTACTCGCACTCCGAGTACGGGCGGCTCGACGACCAGATCAGCGCGTCGGCGCAGCTGGTCGAGTCGCAACTGCGGAGCAACGCGGGTCTCGAGCCGTCGCACAACGGCTCGGCGCCGACGCCGGGCGACGGCGACTCGGGCGGCGGAGGGCCGCGGCCACCGGTCGTCGTGCCCCCGGGGACGTACGGTCAGCTGCGCGACGCCTCGAACAAGGTCGTCAGCACGGTCGAGACGTCGACGACGACGGCCACGCCCAAGCTGCCGAAGAGCCTGCACGAGCAGCTCGGTCACCACCGATTCCTCACGACCGGCTCCGCGAAGGGCTCGGGCGAGTGGCGCGTCTACGTCGAGGGTGCCGTGCTGCCCCGGGGCGGAACGGTGGTGGTGGCGGTCCCCACGACCGAGGTGAGGTCGTCGCTCAACCACCTCGTCGTGATCGAGCTCGCGTCGGCCGGCGGCCTGCTCGCGCTCCTCGCGCTCGGGTCGTGGCTGATCCTCCGGCGCGGGCTGCGGCCGCTCGAACGCATGGCGACCTCGGCCCGCACGATCGCGGCGGGCGACCTGTCGGAGCGCGTCGCGCCGGCCGACGGCCGCACCGAGGTCGGCCAGCTCGGTCTCGCCCTCAACACGATGCTGACCGAGATCGAGGCCGCGTTCCGCGAGCGGGACTCGACCGAGACGCGGCTCCGCCAGTTCCTCGCCGACGCGTCGCACGAGCTGCGGACCCCGCTCACCTCGATCCAGGGGTTCGCCGAGCTGTTCCGGCTCGGCGCCGACCAGGACCGGGTGCAGCTCGAGGTGATCCTGCGCCGCATCGAGGAGGAGACGGCGCGGATGAAGACCCTCGTCGAGGACCTGCTGCTGCTCGCCCGCCTCGACGAGACGCGCCCGGCCGAACGGGCCCCGGTCGACCTGGCGGTGCTCGCGGCCGACGCCTGCAGCGACGCCATCGCGGTCGATCCCGGGCGCCCGATCGTGCTCGACGCGCCCGAGCCGGTCGTGATCGCCGGCGATCAGCACCACCTGAGGCAGGCGATCGGGAACCTCGTGAACAACGCGTTGCGGCACACGCCGACCGGCAGCCCGATCGAGGTCGGCACCCGACTCGACCACGGGGCCGCCGTCGTGACCGTACGCGACCACGGCCCGGGCCTCGATCCCGACGCCCTCGCCCACGTCTTCGACCGCTTCTGGCAGGCCGACAGCGCGCGGGCCGGTGCCGGCGCCGGCCTCGGCCTCTCCATCGTCGCCGGGATCGCGGCCGAGCACGGCGGGACGGCGACGGCCGCGAACCATCCGGACGGCGGTGCGGTGTTCACGCTCGAGCTGCCGATCGACGCGCCCGCGCCCGCGCCCGCGGCACCGCCGGCGCCGTCGCCCGCGCCGGCGCCGACCTGATTCTCCGGAACCTCTGAGGCCGCCACCAGACGCGGCCCAGGCTCGCCCGCATCGTGCACGTCGTGCACTGCGAGCGCGGCCGTTGAGCCGGACCGTCACCCTCGAACGTCCGTCGCCCGACCCGCCCATCGCGGCCGCCCCGCGGCGGCAGGGCCGGGGCGACACGGCGCGCGCACGCGACGCGCGTTGGGTCCGGCCGGCACTGGTCGTGCTCCTCGGCGCGACCGCGGTCCTGTACGTCTGGGGCCCGTCGGCGTCGGGCTGGGCCAACGGCTACGACGCGGCCGCGGTGCAGGCGGGGAGCAAGAGCTGGAGGGCGTTCTTCTTCGGCTCGTCCGACGCCGCCAACTTCAGGCGTCGCCGCCGTCGGTCTCCTGTGCGCGACGGTGCGGCGCTGGTTCACGCCGGGCGCGGGGTTGCTCGCCGGCGCGGTGCTCGCGACGACTCCGGTCGCCGCGCTGCACGAACCGGACCCGCGCCGCCTTGGTGTTGTGGGGCAGCTGGCTCGTCGTGACCGCCGCCGTCTTCAGCTTGGGCCAGGGGATCATCCACCCCGACTACACGGTCGCGCTCGCGCCCCCGATCGGTGCCCTCGTCGGCATCGGCGGGGTGTTGCTCTGGCGGCGGCGTGCGACGACGGGCGCGCGCTGGACGCTGGCGATCGCCGTCGCGGCGAACGCGGCGTGGGCCGACGTCCTGCTCGACCGCACGCCCGACTGGCATCCCGGCCTGCGCACCCTCGTGCTCGCGGCCGGTCTCGCGGCCGCGTTCGGGATCCTCGCCCTGCCTCGGCTGGGGCGTCCGGCGCGCGCCGTGGTCGCGTCGGTCGCGCTCGTCGCGGTGCTCACGGGACCGGGCGCGTACGCCGTCGCGACCGCGGCGACACGCATTCGGGCGCGATCCCGTCGGCGGGCTACCAGCTCGCGACCGGCGACGCGGTGATGGCGATCGGCGGCTTCAACGGGACCGATCCCGCGCCCACGCTCGCGCAGTTCCGCGCGCTCGTGCGCGCCGGTCGCATCCACGACTTCGTCGCGGGCGGTCAGGCCGCGGGTGCCGGCGGTGGGTTCGGCGCGACGACCGACGCGACGGGCACGGCCACGCAGATCACGGCGTGGGTCGAGTCGCACTTCACTGCGCGGTCCGTCGGCGGCGTCACCGTCGACGACCTCACCACCTGACGCGTGCGTCGCGGCGGGGTGCCCCGGAAGTCGGTGCGAGGACCCAGGGCGTCCCAAGGTTCGTCTGAGGGTCCGGCCCGATCATCGGAACCAGAACGAGATCGCCCGCGTGAGCGGGACGAGCCCCCACAGGAGTTCCGATGCCGAACGAGACCAGCCCCCGCCCGAACCGGTCGCCCGCTCCCCCGGCCGCACCGGCGGACCGGACGCGCAGACGGCGGCGGCCCCACCCCGCCCGCCGCTCGCGCCGGGCCGTCGGTGCGGCGAGCGTCGTCGGGATGCTGGCGCTGACCGGCGCGATCGCCGCGTCGACGCAGGCGGGCACGTCGGTCGCCTCGAGCACCACGAGCGGCTCGACCGCCACCAAGGTGAGCACGTCGTCGACCGACTCGGGCTCGTCGAGCTCGAACGGCGCCTCGGCGTCCGCGGCGACGCCGTCGTCGCAGTCGACCACGTCGAGCCACGGCAGCTGATCGCCACCGCGCACCGAGGGGAGGGACCGTGACCGTCACCGATTCCGGGATCGTGGCGACCGTCGACGCCGACGACCGCCGCACCGAGCCGCTCGGCAACGACCGGCGCAGTGCCCGCCCGCGCCTGCGTCGGTCGTTGCCGGCGCCCAGCCGGTCGGGATGGATCACCGGTGCGATCGCGGTACTGACCGCGGTGCTCTACACGTGGAGCCTGTCGAGCGTCGGCTACGCCAACTCGTACTACACGGCGGCGGTCAAGGCCGGCGGCGTCAGCTGGAAGGCGTTCTTCTTCGGTTCGATCGACCCGGGCAACTTCATCACCGTCGACAAGCCGCCGGCGGCGCTGTGGGTCCAGGCGCTGTCGGCGCGCATCTTCGGGTTCAGCTCGCTGAGCATGCTGCTTCCCGAGGCGCTCGCCGGCGTCGCGTCCGTGCTCATCCTCCACCGGCTCGTCCGCAAGTGGGCCGGCGACGCGGCCGCGCATCTCGCCGCCCTGGCGTTCGCGCTCACGCCCGTCGCGGTGTTGATGTTCCGCTACAACAATCCCGACGCGTTCCTGACGTTCCTGTGCCTCGCGGCGGCATGGGCACTCTGGTCCGCGGTCGAGACCGGGCGTACCCGGCGCCTCGTGCTGTCGGCGGTGCTCCTCGGCTTCGCGTTCAACACGAAGATGCTGCAGGCGTTCCTCGTCGTGCCCGCGTTCGTGCTCGTCTATCTCGTCGCCGGCAAGCCGAAGCTGTGGGCGCGCATCCGCCAGCTCGCGGCCGCGCTCGTCGCGCTCGTCGTGTCGTCGGGTTGGTGGATCGCGGTCGTCGCGCTGTGGCCCGCGTCGTCGCGGCCGTACATCGGGAGCACGTCCGACAACTCCATCCTCAGCCTGCTGTTCGGGTACAACGGCCTCTCGCGCATCTTCGGCGGCTCGGGCCCGTCGGGCGGCGGTGGGGTGGGCGGCGCGGCCGGCGGTGGTGGCGGCTTCGGCGGCTCACCCGGCCTGCTGCGCATGTTCAACCTCGCCAACGGCGGGCAGATCTCGTGGCTCCTGCCGCTCGCCCTGGTCGGTCTCGCCGGCGGTCTCTGGCTCACGCGGCGCAACCGGCGCACCGACCCCGCCCGGGCCGGTTACCTCCTCTGGGGCGGCTGGATGCTCGTGTGCGTCGCGGTCTTCAGCCTGTCGACCGGCGTCTTCCACCAGTACTACAGCGTCCAGCTCGCACCCGCGGTCGCCGCGCTCGCCGGCGCCGGGAGCGTCGCGCTCTGGAAGCTCGGCGGCCACGCCCGCTGGTTCCGCTGGGTGCTGCCCGCGGCGATCGTCGTCACCGCCGGCTGGGCCGTGATGCTCCTCGACCGCACGCCCGACTACCACCCGTGGCTGCGGCCGGCGATCGTCGCCGGCGCCGCGGTGGCCGCCGCCGGGCTGTGGCTCGGCCGCTGGCTGCGGCGGCGCGCGGTGGTCCTGGTCGCGGCGGGGGTCGCGGCGGCCACGCTGCTCGCGGGGCCGGCGGCGTACGCGCTCACGACCGTGCAATCGGCCCAGACCGGCTCGATCGTGTCGGCCGGGCCCGCCACGAGCGGCACCGGCGGCTTCGGCGGCGGGGCAGGCGACTTCGGCGGCGCGCCCACCACCGATGCCGCGCTCGTCGCATACCTCGAGGCGCACCGCGGCAACGCCAGGTACCTCGTGGCCGCCTTCGGTTCGCAGAGCTCGGCCCCGATCATCATCGCCACGGGCGAGCCGGTGATGACGATCGGCGGGTTCAACGGCAGCGACCCGGCGCCGACGCTCGCGCAGTTCGTCGCACTCGTCGCCAAGGGCGAGGTCCGCTACGTGCTCGTCAACGGCAACGGCGGCTTCGGGCCCGGGGCCGGTGCCGGCGGCCGGTCCATCGCCAACTGGGTGACGACGCACGGAAAGGAGGTGCAGCTGGCCGACTCCACCAACGCGGGTGGCGGCACGCTCTACGACGTGTCCGACGCCGCCTGACATCCCAGCGGTCCGGGCCGCCCGACCCCCCGCGGGCGGCCCGGACCCTCCCCACACGCGAGAGAGGAACCATGGACGCATTCGACGAACCGACCGGCGGCCCGGCACCGGAGCTCCGGGCGCCGGAGGTCCCGGTGGCCCCGGCATCCGTGCCCGCCACCGCCGACGACGACTTCTGGGGCGACCGCGCCGACCCCGCCACACCCGAACGACGAACCGGCTCGACCCGCCGGCGGCGGTGGCGCACCTGGCTCGTCGCCGGCGTCGGCGCCGCCGCGATCGGCGGGGCTGCCGTGGCCGGCATCGGCGCCGCGAGCTCCGACAGCTCGCTCGCCAGCGCGGCAGCCGGCTCGAACGGCGCGAACCCCGGCAACGGCCCGGGCGGCTTCAACGGCGCGCCCCCCGGCGCCGGCAACGGCCAGGGCGCGTTCGGCACGATCAGCGCGATCGACGGCTCCGCGATCACCGTGAAGGACGCGGGCGGCCGGACGACCAAGGTCACCACGACGGCCTCGACCACCGTCACCACGACCGTGACGGCGTCGGTCTCGGCGGTGAAGGTCGGTGACCGCGTGGTCGTGAGCGGCAGCGGGTCGTCCTCGAAGATCGCGGCGACGCAGGTGCACGACGACGGTGCCGCGAGCTCCACCGGCGGGAACGGGCCGGCCGGTGGCCCGGGCGGCGGGCCGGGTGGCACCTCGGGCGACGGCTCGTTCGTCTCGGGCACGGTCGCCGGGGTGGACGGTTCGACGTTCACGGTCACCGACACGATCGGCACGACGGTCACCGTCACGACGTCGTCGTCCACCACGGTCACCAAGGACGAGACGGTCGGCGTCTCCGACCTGGCCGTCGGCGACTACGTCATGGTCAGCGGCTCGAGGTCGAACGGGGTCCTGACCGCCACGCGGATCCGTGAGGGCGGCGGGTTCGCCGGCGGACCGGGCGGGCTCGCGCCGCCGCGGGGCAGCGCGTGACGGGCTCAGGGCGTTCTCAGCCGAACCTGAAAGGCTTTCCGGATGCCCGTCCCCGGGTTCCTGCGCCGCAAGCGTACGTACCTGATCGGCATCCCGATCCTCGTCTTGCTCGTGGCCGTCGTCGCGCCGTACGTCTACATCCACTTCATCGAGGGACCGGCACCCGAGAAGTTGACGCTCTCCGACCCCGATTCGTCCCGGGCCACCACGACCACGGGGAGCGACGGCTCGGCCGAAGCGTCGTCGGATGTCTCGGTCGACGGGACGTGGAAGGTCACCAAGGACGGCACGGTCGTCGGCTACCGCGTCGACGAGGTCCTGTTCGGCCAGAGCGCGACCGCCGTCGGGCGCACGAACGCGGTCACCGGGGAGCTGACGATCGGCGGCACGACCGTCACGGCGGGCAGGTTCACCGCCGATCTGACGAAGGTCACGAGCGATCGGAGCAACCGTGACGGGCAGTTCCAGGGCCGCATCATGGACACGGCGACGTACCCGACCGCGACGTTCGAGCTCACGGCGCCGATCCCGCTGTCGTCGATTCCTCAGAACCTCGTGAAGATCACCGAGAAGGCAAGCGGTGATCTCACACTTCGGGGAAAGACACGGCCGGTCTCCTTCGACGTTGTCGCGCGCCGCAACGGCGACAAGATCGAGGTCAACGGCTCCATCCCGATCACCTTTGCCGACTGGGGCATCCCGAACCCGAGCTTCGGCCCCGCGTCGACCGAGGACCACGGCATCCTCGAGTTCATCCTCGTCTTCACACGCCGGTCCTGAGAACCGGCTGAGCTCGAGCCCGCCGGGCTCAGCACCCCGTCAGCCGCATGCCGTCAGAGTCCGAGCATGAGCGAGCTGTGGGCGAGCGGGGCCCGAGCGGCCCGGCGGCGCAGCCGCCGGGAGCGGGCGTGATGAGCGAGCTGTGGGCGTGATGAGCGGGCGCCGGCGGGTCGTGATGGAGCTGCTGGCGGTCGTGCTCGCCGCCACGTTCGTGACGGTGGGGATCGGCGGGCTCGGTGGGTCCGGGGCGGCCCTGACCCCCCATCAGGCGCAGGCCCGAACCGAGTCGGTGCTGCTCGTCGGCGACTCGTTGCTGCACCAGGCCGCGGCCGGGATGACGGCCGCGCTGCCGGGATCGTCCGTGGTCGACGCGAGCGTGCCCGGCTCGGGCCTGCTCAACGGCGGCGTCGACTGGTACGCCCGTGCCGAGGCGCTCGTCGAGCAGTACCACCCCGACGTCGTGGTCGTGTCGTTCGTCGGCAACTACGACCGGTCGAGCGCGACGCTCGTCGTCGACTCGCCCGAGTACTACGACGCATGGAACGCGGCCGCGCAACGCCTGACCGACCGGTTCCGGGCCGCCGGTGCCCGGGTCGACTGGGTGGTGCAGCCGCCCCTCCACGACCCGAACTTCTACGGCGTCCCGACGACGCGCCCGCAGGAGCTCTCGAAGCAGTACGCCACGCTGGCGCGCCAGCCGGGCGTCGACCTACTCGACGCGGTCGCCGCGGTCTCGGCCGCCGACGGCGGCTTCGCCGAGCAGGGAACGATCTGCGGCTCGACCGTCACGTTGCGGATCGCGGACGGGGTGCACTTCACGGCGGCCGGCGCGGCCTGGTGGGGTGTGCACCTCGCACGCGCCCTGGCGAGGCTCGACGGCCTCGCCGCGACCGGCACGTGCACGGCGATGTCCGGGCTCGACCGCGCCGCATGAGCGAGCGTGCGCGCGCTCCCTACGGCGCGGGCGTGAGGATCATCCCGCTGCGACCCCCGGCGACCATCACGTGCTCGGCGCCGGGCACCTGGTTGACCGCGGTGCCGCGGATCTGGCGCACGCCCTCGATGATGTTGTTGAGCCCGTGGATGTACGCCTCGCCGAGCAGCCCGCCGTGCGTGTTCACCGGCAGGCGGCCGCCGAGCTCGATGTTGCCGTCCGCGACGAAGTCACGCGCCTCGCCCGGGCCGCAGAAGCCCATCGCCTCGAGCTGCAGGAAGACGATCGGGCTGAAGTTCTCGTAGAGCATCGCCGCGTCGATGTCGCCCGGCCCGACGCCCGCGGTGGCGTAGAGCTGCTCGGCGACGAACCTGGCCTCGGGGAACTCCGCCAGGTCGCCGTGGTAGTAGTTGAACATCACGTTGCCCTCGACGAGCTGACCGTCCGCGATCGCGGCGATCGTCGCGGCCGGGTTCGGGAGGTGGGGCGCACGGTCCGCGGTCGTCACGACGATCGCCACGCCGCCGTCGCTCTCCTGGCAGCAGTCGAGCAGCCGCAGGATCGGCTCGACGATCCACCGTGACGCCTGGTGGTCGTCGATCGTGATCGGCCGCCGGTAGAACCACGCGTTCGGGTTGGTCGCCGCGTGCTTGCGGGCGACGACGGTGTAACGACCGAAGTCCTCGTTGGTGAGGCCGTACCGGAACATGTAGCGCTGGAACGCGAGCGCGTACGTCTTCGCCGGGACGTCGAGGCCGAACGGCAGGTACCAGTTCCACCCCGGTGGCGTGACGCGGGCGTTTGGCTGGCCGAAGCGGCGGCCCGATCGCTCGTTGAACGCGCGGTACACGAGGACGGCCTTCGCCGACCCACCGCGCACCGCGAGCGACGCGTGCTGCACGGTCGTGTGCGCGCCGGCGCCACCGTGTGGCGTACGCGACCAGTAGCGGACCTCGGGGATCCCGAGGCAGCGCATCAGGAGCAGCTCGTCGTTCGAGTCGAGCGTGAAGGTGACGAGCCCGTCGATGTCCGCCGGCGTCATCCCAGCGTCCTCGACGGCGGCGAGCCCGGCCTCGGCCGCGAGCTGCAGCTCGCTGCGCCCGGAGTCCTTCGAGAACTCGGTCTGGCCGATCCCGGCGATGATCGCCGGCCGCTCCAGGGCGCTCAAGATCCGACCGCCGGGCGGAACTGGGGGAGGAGGACGCCGTCGATCTCCGCGAAGCAGAGCTCCACCGGCATCTCGTTGCGCACGTCGGCCGGGTCGACGTCGAGCAGGTTGGAGACGACGCGCGGACCCTCCTCCAGCTGCACGAGCACGACGATCCGCGGCTCCGTGTCGGGTTCGGTCGGGTGCTTCGAGACGATCCAGCTGTGGATCGTCCCCCGGCCGGCCGCGGCCTGGGTGTCCCACTCGAGCGAGTGGCACCGGCCGCACATCGGCACCGGCGGGTGCCGCAGGGTGTGGCACGTCGCGCAGCGCTGGAGCAGCAGCTCGTGGCGCTGCACGCCGTCCCAGAAGTAGGCGTCGTCGTGCTCGACGGTCGGCGGGATCACTCTCGGCATCGGGTGCGCTCCAACAGGTCGTGCCGGCGCGATGAGTCTGGCGCGCTCGCCGGGTCTACACGGGCATGGACGCAACGAACCTCGCCGAGCTGTACGACTGCCCCCTGGTCGACTGGACCCGCATCACGAGCCGCCTCGAACAGGGCCTCACCCAGGCCCCGGGCACCGGGGGCCCCGACCGCCACACGTGCTGGCTGGCGACGATCGACGCCGACGGGAGCCCGCACGTCACCGGGGTCGGCGCGCTCTGGGTCGACGGCGCCTTCTGGTTCGAGACCGGGAAGACGACCCGGAAGGGACGCAACCTCGCGCGCGACCCGCGCTGCACGCTCAGCGTCGCCGCGCGCGAGTTCGACCTCGTCGTCGAGGGCGAGGCGCACGTCGTCACCGACCCGGGGACGGTCGCCGAGATGGCCGCGCACTGGCGGGCCGGGGGCTGGCCCTGCCGCGTCGACGACAGCGGCTCGGCCCTCACCGCGGAGTTCAGCGCGCCGAGCGCGGGGCCGCCGCCGTGGTTCGTCTACCGGCTGACAGCGCGGGCCGCGACCGCGCTGCTCACGGTCGAGCCGTCGGGCGCGACCCGTTGGCGCTTCTGAACCCCGGTGCGCCGCGCCCGTCGCGGTGCGACGCGACGGCCGCGCTCACGGCCGCACCCATCACGACGAGCAGCGCGCCCCCGGTCCACGTCGACCGGGTCGCGCCGTTGTCCACCAGGTTCACGATCCAGGCGACGAGGCCGGCGGTCCACAGCGCGATCGCGGCAGCGAACAGCCACCGCGGTGTGTCGTCACCGCGCGGTCCGTGCGCGGCGGTGTCGAGTGTGCGCAGAGCCTGCTCGACCACCGCGAGCGGGAGGCGGTCGTCGAACTCGCGGACCCGCCCCGCGATCTCGTCGTCGGTCGACAAGGGGTACTGCGCGCGCGCCCGCGCGTAGCGGTCCTCGAGGCTCAACCGGGCGCGGATCCGCTCCGGCGACGCATCGTGGAGCTCGGGACGCTCGTCGAGCAGGTAGCGGAGCTGGCCGGCGATCCGGTCGACCGACGGTGGTGGTGGTGGTTGCGGCGGTTGCTGCGCCATGCTCCGCGGAGCGTACCCCCGGGGCCGGCGCGCGCCGTTCGGGTGCTACGCGACGATGCCCGCGGCGCGCAGATCCGCGATGCGGTCGCCGAGGCCGAGCTCCTTCAGCACCTCGTCGGTGTCGGCGCCGATCGTCGGGGCCGGCGCGCCCGGCGCCGCGGGCGTCCCGCCGAAGCGCGCGGGATGGCGGGGCTGACGGACGCGGCCCGCGACCGGGTGCACGTCCTCGACGAAGAGACCGACGGCCCGCGCGTGCGGATCGTCGACGAGCTCGGCCGGCGACAGCACGACACCGCACGGCACACGCTCCGCCTCCATGCGGGCCATGCCCTCCGCGGTCGTCATGGTCGCCGCCGCCTCGTGGCAGCGCTCGACCAGCGCCCGGGTGACCGACGGGTTGCGCTGGCGCAGCGTCGGGCTCGCGACGCGCGGGTCGTCGTACCCGTCGACGCCGAACGCGCGGCACATGCCGAAGAAGTCGGCGTCCGCGGTCGGCGTCGCCACCGCCCAGCCGTCGGTGAAGCGGAACGGGCGGGCGCCGGCGGCGAAGCTGCCGGGCTGCGAACCGTCGCCGTCGACCAGCACCTGGTTGCCGGCGGCGTCGACCCAGAGGAACGACACGAGCGCGTCCAGCATCGACAGCTTCACGTGCTGCCCGCCGCGGCCCCGCTCGCGCGCCAGCAAGGCGGCCGTGATCGCCTGCGCCGCAGTGATCGCAGTCACCTTGTCGGCGAGCACTTGCCGCGCGAAGCGCGGCTCGCCGGTCTCGGGGTCGGCCTGGCTGATGCCCATCCCGCCGTACGCCTGGATCACCGTGTCGTACGCGCCTTTCCCCGCGTACGGGCCGACATCGCCGAATCCCGAGATCGACACGTACACGAGGTCGTCGCGCCGCACGTCGTCGTAGCCGACACCCAGCCGTTCCGCCACGCCGGGCCGCCAGTTCTGCACGACGACGTCGCTCGTCGCCGCGAGCCGGCGGACGAGGTCGCGCCCGTCCTCGGAGTCGAGGTTCACCGCGATGCACCGCTTGCCGCGGTTGCAGATCTGGTAGAGCGCGCTGATGCCGTCGACCTGGATGCCCACCCACCGGCCGATGTCGCCGATCCCCGGCCGCTCGACCTTGACCACGTCCGCGCCCTGATCCGCGAGCATCGCGGTCGCGTACGGGCCGGCGGCCGCGATCGATAGGTCGAGCACCCGGATCCCCGCCAGCGGTCCGGACGAGGCGCCGCTCCCGCTCACTCGAAGTCCTTGCTCGATCGCGGGCGGCCGCCGGGGCCGCTGTAGGCCATCCCGAAACGCGGCTCCACGGCGAACTCGGCGGGCGGCATCGCGGCCAGCGCGGCCTGCCACGCGTCGAGCAGCCGGTCCTCGGCCGCGTAGTCGAACGGGTCGGTGAGCACCGTCTCTTCCTGGGAGCCCGGTCGCAGCGGGTTGTGGGCCAGCCACCGGGCGGTGTGCTGCACGGCCTCGCGGGCCGGCACGACGTCGCGGTAGCCGAGCACCGACTTGAGACGCGACAGGTCGAGCACCCGGTGGGTCGGGAGCGGTTGCGCGAGCAGCGGCCGGGCCGGGACGGCCAGCTCGTACGGCATCGACACGATCTCGAACTTGTGGCCCAACGCGGCGGCGACCAGCTCGACCACCTGGCGGATCGTCAGCGCTTCCTCGTCGGCCGCGTTGAACACCTTGCCGGCGGCGGCGTCGGGTCGGTCGACGCCGAGCAGCACCGCGTGGGCGAGGTTCACCGTGTAGCCGTGGTGGTGCAAGGTGAGCCCGTCGTCGGCGACGACGATGCGGGCGCGGCCGTCGAGCACCCGCTTCACGATCGACCACTCGCGCGGGACGAGCTGGTACGGGCCGTAGGCGTACGGGTAGCGGAAGTGGGCGGCGTCGGGGTGGTGCTCGAACACCATCTCCTCCGTGCGCGCGACGCGGTATCCCTTCTCGTCCTCGGAAGGATCACGGACGGCCTCGGCGTCCTCGCCGACCGGGACGGGCAGGCCGGGCGGGTCGAAGAGCCACGGGTTCATCCAGCCCCGCAGCGCGGGCACCCCGCCGACGGACACGAACCGGCCGGTCCGCCCGCGGGTGAGCTCGGCGATGCGCCGCAGACGCCCGTACATGGCGACGGTCACGTCGAAGGTCCGTCCCTCGAGCGCGGCGCGCGTCGACGGCTCGTGGTACGGGTCGGCGTGGAGGTGCTCGACCGACGCCGGGGTCTCGTCCCGCTCGTGGGTGCCCCGGTGAAGGATCGTGACGGCGTACCCGCGCTCGACGAGCCCCCGCACGATCCAGATGCCCGTCGGCCCCGTGCCTCCGACGACCAGAGCCCGGTCCCCGCTCATGGTTCCCGCTAGTGCGTCGTGTAGTCGATCCGACCGGCGCCCTCGACACCGACCGCGAAGCAGAAGCAGTGGATCGGGTCGTCTCCGATCGTCTCGAGGCTGTGGACGGCGTCGGGCGGGATGTACACGAGGTCGCCGGGCCCGATGTCGCGGCGCTCGTCGGCGACGACCATGGTGCCGTTCCCGCGCATCACGAAGTAGAACTCGTGGGTCGGGTGCGCGTGCGGGAACACCGCGCCGCCGGGCGGGACCTCGAACTCGTTGACCAGCTCGAGGTACCCGCGGTCCGTCCGGTCGAACATCTCCCGCGGCCGCACCATCCACCAGACGGGCAC
>Ga0070741_10013626_pt1 | contig 14301 bp, 13 predicted proteins | sample Coa_R1_4_FD_66440 | JGI IMG/M metagenome (GOLD analysis project Ga0070741, IMG submission 66440) | Surface soil microbial communities from Centralia Pennsylvania, which are recovering from an underground coalmine fire - Coalmine... | ecosystem: Environmental > Terrestrial > Soil > Unclassified ... | reverse complement strand
CTCGCCAGCGAACGAGCGCCCGCGGGCCGGGTATCCCGGCCCGCAGCGAGTGAGCGAGACGACATGGACTTCGAGCTGAGTGAGGACGAGGTCGCGCTGCAGGACGGCGTGCGCAAGCTGTGCGAGGGGCGCTTCACGATGGAGCGCGTGCGTGCGACCGAGTCGACGGGCGGCGTCGACCGTGAGGGTTGGCGCGACCTCGCCGACGCGGGCGTGTTCGCGCTGCGCGTCCCCGAGGGAGACGGTGGCGTCGGCCTCGGGATGAAGGAGGCCGTCCTCGTCTTCGAGGAGCTCGGCCGCGCGCTCGTTCCTGGTCCGCTCGTGGGCTCGCATCTCGCGGCCGCGACAGTCGACGGCGCGGCGGACGGCTCGACGATCGTCGGCGCGGTCGAAGCGGGCGACGAGCCGCTCCTGGTCGAGAACCGTGACGCGCTCGACGTCCTGCTCCTCGTACGCGACGACGGCGCGTTCGCGCTCGACCCCGGTGCGCTCGACGTCGAGCCGGTCGCCCGGCCGCTCGACCCGCTCACCCCGCTACATCGTGTGACGGGCGACGTGGCGCAGGGTGAGCAGGTCGCGGGTCCCGACGTCGTCGCGCGCTGGCGATTGGAAGGCGCCGCGCTCGTGGCCGCGCTGCAGCTCGGCATCGCCGAGGCGACCACCGACCTCGCGGTCGCGTACGCGAAGGAGCGTCAGCAGTTCGACAAGCCGATCGGATCGTTCCAGGCCGTGAAGCACATGTGTGCGGACATGCTCGTGCGCACCGAGGTCGCGCGTGCCGCCGTGTACGCGGCCGGTGTGACGCTCGACGATCCCGACGTCGGCGATCCCGAGCGCGCCGTGCACGCCGCGAAGGTCAACGCGGGCGAAGCCGCCGTCCGCAACGGCAAAGCGTGCATCCAGGTGCACGGCGGGATGGGCTTCACGTGGGAGGTCGACGCGCACCTGTACCTGAAGCGCGCGTGGTTGCTCGACACCGTCCTCGGGTCGGTCGCCGAGCACGCCGAGGCGATCGCGACCGCGCTGTAGGTTTGGGTCGGATGCACCTCGAGCTCGATGCCGACCAGCTCGCCCTGCAACGGGAGCTGCGCGACTACTTCGCGCGACTCATGACGCCCGAGCGTCGCGCCGCGCTCGGGTCCGGCAACGAGGCGTTCGGGCCCGCGTACCGCGACGTCGTCCGGCAGATGGGAACCGACGGCTGGCTCGGCGTCGGCTGGCCGAAGGAGTACGGGGGCCAGGGTCGCTCACCGCTCGAGCAGTACGTCTTCTTCGACGAGGCGCAGCGCGCCGGCGTGCCGGTCCCACTCGTCACGCTCAACACGGTCGGTCCGACGCTCATGCGCTTCGGCAGCGACGAGCAGAAGGCGTTCTTCCTCCCGCGCATCCTCGCCGGCGAGCTCCACTTCGCGATCGGCTACACCGAGCCCGGGTCCGGCACGGATCTCGCGTCGTTGCGCACACGCGCGGTGCGCGACGGCGACGAGTACGTCGTCAACGGCAACAAGGTGTTCACGACCGGCGCGCACGACGCCGACTGGATCTGGCTCGCGTGCCGCACCGACCCGGACGCGCCGAAGCACAAGGGCATCTCGATCCTGCTCGTCCAGACGTCGCTGCCGGGGTTCAAGCACTCGCCCATCTGGCTCCTCGGCGGCGGGCACACGAACGCGACGTTCTACGAGGACGTGCGCGTGCCCGCGTCGTGCCTCGTCGGCAAGGAGAACGAGGGCTGGAAGATGATCACGACGCAGCTCAACCACGAGCGCGTCGCGCTCGCGCCCGCCGGCCAGAGCGACCGCCACCTGCAGGAGGTGCGCCGCTGGGCCCAGGAGACGCGCCGCACCGACGGCACGCGCGTCATCGACCAGGAGTGGGTGCGGCTCAACCTCGCGCGCGTGCGCGCCAAGGTCGAGGTGCTGAAGCTCTCGAACTGGCGCGTCGCGACCGGGCTCGCCGAGGGGAACCTCAAGCCCGCGGACGCGTCGGCGATGAAGGTGTTCGGCACCGAGTTCCGTCTCGAGGCGTGCCGCCTGCTGATGGAGGTGCTCGGTTCGGCGGGCTCCCTGAAGGCCGGCTCGCCGGGTGCGGTCCTGCGCGGCGAGCTCGAGCACGCGTACCGCGCCGCACCGGTCGGCACGTTCGGCGGCGGTGTGAACGAGGTGCAGCGCGAGATCATCGGCATGGCGGGGCTCGGCCTGCCGCGCGCCCCGCGCTAGAGCACGAGCCGCGCCGCGCTAGAGGACGAGCTCCGCCATAACCCGGAGGGTCTCGATCGGCGCACCGACGAGCATCGTCGTGACGCGCGACTCCTTCCACGCGTCGAGCTCGTCGCGGATCTTCTCCTTCGGACCGATGAGGCAGATCTCCTCGACCATCTTCGTCGGCACCGCGGCGATCGCGTCGTCCTTCTGACCGTCGAGGAACAGCTGCTGGATCTTGCTGGCCTCCGCCTCGTAGCCGAGCCGGCAGAAGACGTCGTAGTGGAAGTTCATGCCCCGAGCACCCATGCCGCCGACGTACAACGCGATCATCGGGCGGAGCGCGTCGGCCGCACGCTCGACGTCGTCGTCGATGTTCACCGTGACTGTCGGCAGGATCTCGAACTCGTCCGGCGTGCGGCGCGCACCGGGACGGGCGAAGCCCTCGTCGAGCGCGTCCGTGTACATCCGCTCGTGCTTCGCCGAGTAGAAGATCGGGAACCAGCCGTCCGCGATCTCCGCGGCGAGCGCGACGTTCTTCGGGCCTTCCGCACCGAGGATGATCGGGATGTCCTCGCGCAACGGATGGGTCATCACGTTGAGCGGCTTGCCGAGGTCGAGCGAGCCCTCACCCCGGTACGGCATCGGGTACTGAGGTCCGTCGTTCGTCACCCGCTCGTCGCGCGCGAGCACCTTGCGGATGATCGAGACGTACTCACGCGTGCGCGCGAGCGGCTTCGCGAACGGGCGGCCGTACCACCCCTCGACGACCTGCGGGCCGGAGACGCCGAGACCGAGCACGAAGCGACCGCCCGACAGGTGGTCCATCGTGATCGCGGCCATGGCCATCGCGGTCGGCGTGCGCGCGGAGAGCTGTGCGAGGTCGGTACCCAGTCGCACCTTCGTGGTCTGGGAGCCCCACCACGCGAGCGGCGTCAACGCATCGGAGCCCCACGACTCCGCGGTCCAGACCGAGTCGAACCCGAGGCGCTCGACCTCCTTGATCGTCTCGAGCGCGCGCGGCGGTGGCTGCCGACCCCAGTACCCGACGTGGTAACCGAGCTTCATGTCTTCTCGCTCACTCCCGTTGATGGTCGCACTCACTGGGTGCTCGCCGCTCCGCGCTGCAGGCACGGGTCCTCGCCCCGGGTCGCCCGCGTCGTTCGTTCGCTGGCGAGCGCACTCCGCTCGCTTCGCTCGTCTCCGTGCGCCGCACCACGGAGGCGGCGGCGCTGCGTCACGCGAAGGGGGTTCGAGCATTTGATCACAGTGCGCGTGTCACTTGTGCAGCTGCGCGAGGACGACGCGCGCGATCGCTTGCTGGCCCGCGGCAGTCGGGTGGAACGGAGCCTGGCTCGCGGGGTTCAGCAGCAGCACCGACGCGCCGTACGCCCACGGGTCCGGCGTGCACCATTCGTGTCCGTCGAGCGCGTGCGACACGTCGGCGATCGTCACGTCCTGCTCGCTGCGCAGCGAGTCCTCGATCGTCGCGTTCAAGCGGTCGACCAGCGACCGCAGGTACGCGATCTCCGCGTGTGACAGGCCCGCGGCATCCGGGCACGCGAGCAGCGACACGTCCGCCGTGGGCTCCGGCAGCGGGTCGTAGTACGTCGTGAACACGATGCGCGGCGCGGAGCGGTGATCCGCGTGCGCGCGGTCGCGGATCGCGGCGGCGAGCTCGCGGTAGTGCGTCGCCAGAACCGGCAGTGCCGCGAGGACGCGTGATCGGATGGTCGGACCCGGGTTCGTCGCGGTGCACGTCCCGTTGCGAAGTACGGCGGCCTCGACGCACGACTCGACGACGGGGACGAACCCGAGGTCGTCGGCGCCGAGCGTCACGAGCACCACGTCGGGCGCGGCCCGGTCGTACGCGGGGTTCAGGTTCGTGCGCGTCTGCCAGTCACCGAACTGCGCGGGACGCAACACAGTGACGTCGTCGCGGTTCGCGTTCGTCGCGGGTCCCACGATCCCGTGCTCGTAGGACGACCCCGTGCACGCGAAGCTCGCGAGCGCAGCGTGCAGGTCCTGCGCGACGACGTCGCCGTACGCCTGCGCGGTCTGGTGACACAGCGGGTACGGCGGGAGCCAGCTCGGATCCACGACTCCGCCCGTCCACCGAGGCGGACGGTCGCCCGATGCGTACGTGTAGCCGTACGCGATCCCTTCGCCCGCCGCGACGGAGTCGCCGAGCACGACGATCGAGGTGCGCTTCGCCGGGCTCGACCGGTGCGTACCGCCGCCCGAGCCGCCGCATGCGGCCGCGACCACGCCGACGACCGCGGCGATCGCCGCGATCCGTCGCATGTCAGCCGATGCAGACGGGGTTCAGCGGGCTGCCGGTTCCGCCGGTGACGGGCAACGGGGCCGCGACGAACAGCGACTCGTAGCAGCGGTCGGCGGCCAGGTCGGAGAGCACGAGGTGCTCGATCAGCGGTAGGCCGAGCTTCACGAGGAGCTCGATGTGCACGCCGAGGAACCGGTCCTCGTCGAACGGGATCGCCTCGACCGCGCTGTTGTCGGAGCCGACCGCGGCGACGTCGAGCTGCGCGATCGTGCGGCACGCGTCGAGCCCGATGCCCGGCTGCATCATCAACGTGTCGTCGGTGCCGCCGGCCGCGGCGTTGGCGAGGAAGGCGTCGACCCAGCCGGTCCGGATGAGCAGGATGTCACCCGCGCGGATCTCGACGCCTTCGTGGCGCGCGCACGCGAGGAGGTCGTCACTCGTGAAGACGCGCGGCGCCTCGACGCGCTCGACGCCGAGGAACGCCGGCATGTCGAGCAGCACGGCGCGGCCGACGATCGGGCCCGTCTTGTCGATGCCGAGCTTCGTCGCGCCCGCCGCCGCGGTGACGGCCTCGGCCGGCACGCCGTTGTAGAGACGCCGCTCCGAGAACACGTGGCACAGCGCGTCCATGTGCGTCTCGTTGTGCGACGCGAGGACGATGACGTCCTCGTTCGCACCGACGTGGTCGGGTGCGCCGAACGCCTCGAACATGCCGACGTCGCTCTGGTGCGTGAGCGCGAGGCGCATCGGCGCGCCGCGGTAGTCGAGGATCGGGACGCCGCTGCGCTGGATCGGCAGCGCCAGGCTGTACGTCTTGCCGGTGCGGGGCAGCTTCGTCGCGGCGAGGACGACGTCGGGCGTGAGCAGGTTGAGCGTGCCCCGCTCGTCGTCGTCGCCCCACCGGCCCCAGTTCCCGACGCGCTGGTCCGTCGCGGTCATGACGTCCTCCCGGTCACCCACCCGCCCGTTCTGTGAATCGTGACGGCCACCTGGTTGCCGTTTCGCTTCACAAAACGAGGAGGGGAGAGGTTACGCCGTCGCCTTGAACGTCACCGGGAGGTGCTTGATCCCGTTGATGAAGTTCGAGCGCAGCCGCTGGGGCGGGCCCGCGAGCTCGATGTCGTCCATGCGATCGAGGATCGTCTCGAACATCACGCGGATCTCGAGCCGGGCCAGGTTGGCGCCGAGGCAGAAGTGTGGCCCGCCGCCGCCGAAGGCGACGTGCTCGTTCGGCGAGCGCGTGATGTCGAACGTGTACGGGTCGTCGAAGACCTTGTCGTCGCGGTTCGCCGAGATGTACCAGATGACGATCTTGTCGTTCTCCTTCACCGGGAAGTCGCCGATCGTCGTGTCGCGCGTCGCGGTCCGCCGGAAGTGCATGACCGGCGAGCCCCATCGCAGCATCTCGTCGACCGCGCCCGGCAGCAGCGAACGGTCCTCGCGCAGCTTCTTCATCTGGTCGGGGTGCTCGATGAGCGCGAGCATCCCGTGCGCGATGAGGTTGCGGGTCGTCTCGTTCCCCGCGACCGCGAGCAGCATGAAGAACATGTCGAGCTCGAGCTCGCTGAGACGGTCGCCGTTGACCTCGACCTCGGTGAGCAACGTGATGATGTCGTCGTGCGGGTTCGCGCGCTTCTCCTCGACGAGCCCGTGCGCGTACGTGAAGAGCTCCATCGCCGCGAGCTGCGGCGTCTCCTCCGAGAGCTGGTACTCCGGGTCCTCGGACCCCACCATGCGGTTGCTCCAGTCGAACATCTTGTGGCGGTCCTCCTGGGGCACGCCCATGATGTCGGCGATCACCTGGAGCGGCAGCTCCGCGGCGACGTCGGTGACGAAGTCGCATTCGCCCCTCTCCGCCACCGCGTCGACGAGGCGCGCGGTGCGCTCGCGCATCTGCTCCTCGAGCTTGTTCACCATGCGCGGCGTGAAGCCCTTGTTGACGAGCAGCCGGTAGCGCGTGTGCATCGGCGGGTCCATGTTCAGCATCATCATCCGCTGCTGCTCGAGGTCCTCGTCGGGCAGCTCGGTGATGAGCGCCGAGCGACGCGCGGAGGAGAACCGGTCGATGTCGCGGTTGACCTCGACGACGTCGGGATACGACGTCACCGCCCAGAAGCCGTGTCCGCCGGGCTCGTCCTGCTCGTGCCAGTAGATCGGCGCCTCACGACGCAGCGTGTCGAACATCTCGTAGGGCACGCGGTCGACGTAGCGGTCGCGGTCGATGAGGTTGATGTCGCTCAGCTGCATGTCGAGAGCTCCTGTGCTGGGGGGCGCTAGGAGAACGCGGGGATGACGTGCTTGCCCATCAGCTCGATGGACTGCATCACCTTCTCGTGCGGGATCTTGTACGGGTTGACGAGGCACAGCAGCAGGTCGCAACCGGCGGCCTCGTAGCGCTTCGCCGTCTCGATGCACTCGTCGGGGTCACCGACGACGGACGCGCCCGATTCGTGGATGTAGTCGAAGTTGAGATGGTCGAGCGCGCCGGCGCGGTGGTGCTCGAGCGGCGCAGCGGCGTAGCTGTACGTACCGAGGTCCTTGCCCTCGAGCCACTCCGCGACGGACCCGATGAGCCACGACCCGCGCCGGACGTACCAGACGAAGCTCTCCGCCGCGACCTCGTACGCCTCCTCCTTCGTCGGCGCGCAGTGCACCATCGTGAACGTCGCCGCCTGGTCGTTCACGAACTTGCCGACGGGCTGCTCGCACTCGGACAGGCCCTGCCGGTACAGCGCGATGCGCTCGGTCAGCTCCTCGGGCGGGACGCCCACGGTGAACGAGCACAGCCCGATCCCGTGACGACCGATCTCACGGTGACCGTCTGGACTGCTCGTCGCGCCCCAGATCGGCGGGTGCGGCTGCTGCAGCGGCTTGGGTTGCACGCGCCGCGGTCCGCCCATGCGCCAGTACTTCCCGTCGGCCTGGTACTCCTCCTCGGTCCACGCTGACACGATGTGGCGCAGCGCCTCACTCCACATCGCGCGCGTCGCGTGCGGATCGACGTCGAAGCCCTCGAGCTCGGCGCGCGTCGACGAGCGGCCGGTCCCGAACTCGACGCGGCCGTCGCTGATGAGGTCGAGCACCGCGACCGACTCCGCGGTGCGGATGGGGTGGTTGTACGGCTGCGGCAGGAGCCGCACGCCGTAGCCGATGCGGATGTTGCGCGTCTGCGCGGCGATCGCGCCGTACAGCACCTCGGGGTTCGAGCAGTGCGAGTACTCCTCGAGGAAGTGGTGCTCGACCGTCCAGAACGAGTGGAACCCGACCTTGTCGCCGAGGACGGCCTGCTCGATCGTGTTCTTGTACGCCCGGTGCTCGCTCTCGGGATCCCACGGCCGGGCCACGGGGATCTCGTAGAAGAGCGCGAACTTCATGCCCATCGCTTCAGGCCCATGGGGGAGCGCCTCCGGGGAAGGTTGACGCTAGAACGCGTTTCAATCAGCATACGCAGCCCGCCGCAGCGACCGCACGGCGGGCGGGGGAGACGCTGATGGGTCGGCTGGACGGGCAGGTCGTCGTGGTCACAGGGGCGGCGTCGGGGCTGGGCCTCGCGTGCGCGCAGCGCTTCGCCGCCGAGGGTGCACGCGTCGTCGGCTGCGACGTGCAGGACGCGCCGAGCGACTGGACCGGGACGTCGTTCTCCTCGGTTGACGTGACGGACGAACCCGCCGTCGCGCGCCTCGTGACGTCGACGGTCGCAGAGCACGGGCGGCTCGACGCCGTCGCGAACGCGGCCGGTGTCGCGGGTGGCGGCCCGGCGCATCTCGTCGGCCTCGACGACTGGGAGCGCGTCCTGCGCGTCAACCTCACCGGCACGTTCCTCGTGTGCAAGCACGCGGTCGTCCCGATGATGGAGGCGGGATCGGGCAGCATCGTGAACTTCGCGAGCATCGAAGGTCTCGAAGGCACGGAGGGAGGCAGCGCGTACAACGCGTCGAAGGGCGCGGTCGTGATCCTCACGAAGAACCTCGCGATCGACTACGGCCGGCGCGGCGTGCGCGTGAACTGCATCTGCCCGGGCTTCATCGACACGCCGATGTTCCGGTCGGTGATGGACAGCCCGGGCATGGCGACGTACCGCGAGCGCTACCGCGAGGAGCACAAGCTCGGGCGGTTCGGCCGGCCCGAGGAGATCGCGGGCGCGGCGCTGTTCCTCGTCTCCGACGACGCGAGCTTCGTCACCGGCCACGCGCTCGTCGTCGACGGCGGCTTCACCGCGGGGATGCGTGCGGGCGTGCTGGAGGGCTTGGGGCTGTAGCGCCCGGTCGACCGCTCGCGCGCCCCGTCGGTAACGTGATCCACCCCACGGGTGCGCCGAGGAGGCCCGGATGTACATCGGCTACACCGACGAGCAGCGTGCGCTGCGCGACGAGCTGCGCGCGTACTACGCGAACCTCCTGACTCCCGAGGTGCAGGAGAAGCTGTCGCAGGGCGCGGGCGTCGGCGAGGAGTCGAAGCGCGTCGTGCGGCAGATGGGCGAGGACGGCTGGCTCGGAGTCGGCTGGCCGAAGGAGTACGGCGGCCGCGGGTTCTCCGCGATCGAGCAGTTCGTCTTCTTCGACGAGTCGATGCGCGCCGGCGCGCCCGTCCCGATGCTCACGATCAACACCGTCGGCCCGACGATCATGCAGTTCGGCACCGACGAGCAGAAGGACTTCTTCCTGCCGAAGATCGTGAAGGGACAGATCCACTTCTGCATCGGCTACTCCGAGCCGGGTGCGGGCACCGACCTCGCCGCCCTGAAGACCAAGGCCGTGCGCGACGGCGACGAGTACGTCATCAACGGGCAGAAGATCTTCACGAGCCTCGCGAGCGGCGCCGACTACGTGTGGCTCGCCGTGCGGACGAACCCCGAGGTGAAGAAGCACAAGGGCATCTCGCTGTTCGTCGTGCCGATGGACACGCCGGGCATCAAGGTCGTGCCGATGAAGCTGCTGTCGGACCACGACATCAACCAGGTGTTCTACGAGGACGTGCGCGTCCCCGCGAGCTGTCTCGTCGGTGGGGAGAACAACGGCTGGGGGCTCATCACGAGCCAGCTGAACCGCGAGCGCGTCACGTTGTGCTCGTCGGGGATGATCGAGCGTTGTCTCGACGACGTGCACGAATGGGCACAGGAGACGAAGCTCGCCGACGGCCGGCGCGTCATCGACGAGGAGTGGGTGCAGATCCACCTCGCACGCGTGAAGGCGAAGCTCGAGTTCTTGCGCCTCGCGAACTGGCGTGTCGCGTGGCAGGCGACACGCGGTGAGCTCGACGTCGCGGCCGCGTCGACGATCAAGGTGTTCGGCACGGAGTTCTACCTGGAGGCGTTCCGTCTCCTGATGGAGATCATCGGCCCGCGCTCGTACCTGATGGAGGGCGCGCCCGGCTCGACGTTGAAGAGCCGGCTCGAGCGCAATTACCGCAGCCTGATCATCCTGACGTTCGGCGGCGGTGTGAACGAGGTGCAGCGCGACCTCATCTCGGTGTTCGGCCTCGGCATGCCGATGGCCGCGCGTTAGACGGGAGTTGACATGGACTTCGGGTTCTCCGAAGAACAAGAGGCCGTTCGGGATCTCGCGAAGCAGATCCTCGAGGGTCAGGTCACGCACGAGCGCCTGAAGGAGCTCGAGGCGGGCGAGGAGCGCTTCGACCGGAAGCTCTGGCAGGAGCTCGCGAACGCGGGGCTGCTCGGCATCACGTTGCCCGAGTCGGTCGGCGGCGCGGACCAGGGATTCCTCGCCGTCGCGCTGCTGCTCGAGCAGGTCGGTCACACGGTCGCGATGGTCCCCGTCCTGCCGACGCTGGTCATGGGCGCGATGCCGATCGCCGAGTTCGGCACGGACGACCAGAAGCAGCGCTGGCTGCCGGGCGTCGCGTCGGGTGACGTCGTACTGACCGCCGCGCTGACGGAGTTCGGGACCGACCCGCTGCACCCAACCGTGACCGCGACGCGCGAGGGCGACGGGTGGCGTCTCGACGGCGTGAAGGAGGAGGTCCCGGCGGGACTCGTCGCGGACGCCGTGCTCGTCCCCGCGAAGACGGGCGAGGGTCGTGTGGGCGTCTTCGTCGTGGATCCCAAGGCGAAGGGGGTCACGCTCGAGCGCCAGGACACGACGAGCGGCATCCCCGAGGCGCGCATGGAGCTGTCGGGCGTCGTCGTCGGTGCCGACGACGTGCTCGGGTCGGCGGAGGACGGTGCGGGGGTCGTCGAGTGGATCGTCGAGCACACCACCGCCGCGTTGTGCGCGGTCGCGGTCGGCGTGTGCGACGCCGCGCTGCACATGACCGCCGAGTACACGAAGACGCGCGAGCAGTTCGAGCGCCCGATCGCGACGTTCCAGGCCGTCGGGCAGCGCGCCGCCGATGCGTACATCGACACCGAGGCCGTGCGCCTGACCGCGTGGCAGGCGGTCTGGCGACTCGACGCGGGGCTGCCGGCCGCCGCAGAGGTCGCGATCGCCAAGTTCTGGGCGTCGGAGGGCGGTCAGCGCGTCGTGCACGCCGCGCAGCACCTCCACGGCGGCATGGGTGTCGACCGCGACTACCCGCTGCACCGGTACTTCCTGTGGGCGAAGCAGATCGAGCTCACGCTGGGCAGCGAGACCCCGCAGCTGCGCGCGCTCGGAGCGATGCTCGCGGCGGAGCCCGCTTGACGCTCACGAAGCCTGTCGACATCGCGATCGAGCACGACGGCCTGCGCATCGCCGCGCTCGACTGGGGCGGCGACGGCGAGCCGCTGCTGCTGTTGCACCCGAACGGGTTCTGCGCGGGCCTGTTCGACCCGATCGCGCGCGAGCTGCGCGACACGTTCCGCCCGATCGGCGTGGACCTGCGTGCCCACGGAGGGACGGACGAGCCGCCCGACGTCGCCGGCTATGCGTACGAGCACATGGCGCGCGACGTCCTCGCGGTGCTCGACGCGCTCGGGGTGCACTCCGCCGTCGCGCTCGGCGAGTCGCTCGGCGGCGGCGTCGCCGTCGTCGTCGACCGCGTGCGGCCCGGCGTCCTGCGCCGGTTGATGCTCTGCGAGGCGATCGCGTTCGAGCAGGAGGCGCAGCGGAGGGCTGGCCGGACGGCCGGGAGCCCGGAGCGGAGCCGACCAAACAACATGGCGGAGATCGCGCGCAAGCGTCGCCCGGTGTGGCCCGATCGCGAGACGATGATCCGGTCGTACGGCAGCCGGCCGCCGCTGAACGAGCTCGCGCCGGAGGCCCTCGAGGCGTACGTCAGGTGGGGAACGGTCGAGCGCGACGACGGGGCGGTCGAGCTCGCGTGCCGTCCCGACGCGGAGGCGACGATCTTCGAGGTCACCGCACGCGAGGGCGGCGCGCCGGCCGCGTGGTCACACCTGGGGTCCCTGCACGCGGACGCGACCGTCCTCGCGGGAACGCGTTCCGACCTCCCGGTCGAGTGGTTCCGCGGCCAGGCCGAGCGTGCCCGCTGCCCGTTCGTGCAGGTCGACGGCGGTCACTTCTTCCTCCAGGAGGACACCGAACGCGCGGTCGCGCTCGTCCGGCAGCACGTCGGCGCTACGTGACGGCGCCGGATGCCTTGAGCGCGGACACGCGACTGTCGTCGTAGCCGAGCTCGTGCAGGACCTCGTCGGTGTGCTCCCCGAGCGCGGGTGGCATCGACCGCGGTGACCACGTGGTGTCGGCGAAGTCGACGGGCGTCGCGACCATCGTCGCGGTCGACCCGCCGTCGGGCACCTCCACGAACGCGCCGGCCGCGCGGACCTGCGGGTCGTCGACCACCTCTTCCAGCGTCTGCACCGGCGCCCACCACAGATCCTCGCGGTCGAACGCGACACCCCACTCGTCGCGGGTGCGCGTCGCGAAGATCTCGTCGAGCAGTCGGCACAGCTCGCCCGCGTTGCGACGCCGCGCCTTGGCGGTCGCGAACCGCTCGTCGTCGATCCACTCCGGGCGCTCCACGGCGCGGCACAGGTCGGGCCAGTGACGCTCGCCCTCGAGGCCGATCAGCCAGAACCACCGGCCGTCGCGGTCGCGGTAGCTGTTGATCACCGGGTTGCCCATCGTCTCGCGCGTCGCGACGCCGATGCCGACGCCGAACCGCAGCGCGGTGTTCACGTCGAACCCGATCGTGTACAGGCCTTGGCGCAGCAACGACGTCGACACGACCTGACCGCGGCCGGTGCGTTCACGCGCGACGAGTGCGGCGCACACACCGCTCGCCATCGTCATGGCGGCGGAGTGGTCGCCCATCCCGCCCCGCTGGAACGGCGGCGTCCCGCCCGGCGACGTGAGCAGGTGCGCGATCCCGGAACGGGCCCAGAACGCGCCGATGTCGTATGCCGCGCGGTCCTTCTCGGGACCGTCGAGCCCGTAGCCGGTGATCGCCGCGTACACGAGTCGCGGCCAGCGCGCGGTGACGGTCTCGGGGTCGAGGCCGACGCGCGCGAGCCCCGCGAGCCGGACGTTGGTGAGGAACACGTCCGCGCGCGCGAGGAGGTCGTGCGCAACGGCCCGTCCGTCGTGCGTCGCGAGGTCGACGACGATGCTGCGCTTGGAGCGGTTGTCGAGCTCGAACGGCGGGTTGAACGGGACGTCGCCGCCGAGCATGGCGCCGAACGTGCGCCCCGGGTCACCGGCCGGCGGCTCGATCTTCACGACGTCGGCTCCCCAGTCGGCGAGGATGCCGCCCGCGCCGGGCCCCGCGACCCAGACGCCCAGCTCGACCACACGCACTCCGTCCAGCGGGCCCATCCACCCTCCTTCCTCGTGGCGCGCAGCTTGCCACCAGCCCGTACGGCGACAGCGCGCCGGGCCGGAGCAGCGAGTCCTCCTACACTCCCGCGCATCGACGTGCTCGTGATCTGCACCGGCAACATCTGCCGTTCGCCGATGGGCGAAGCCCTGCTCCGACGTCACCTCGACGTGCGCGGGCTGCCCGCGCGCGTCCACTCGGCCGGCACGATGCGCTGGAGCGGCCCCGCGTCCGACGAGGCCGTCGACGCGATGCGCGAGCACGGCCTCGACCTGTCCGCGCACCGCAGCCGCTCGCTGACGCCAGAGCTGGTCGCCGACGCCGACCTGGTGCTCGGGATGACCCGCGCGCACGTCGAGTTCGTGACGACCCGCTGCCCGGACGCCGCCGACAAGACGTTCATGGTGCGCGAGCTCGCGCGGCTGGGGCGCGCCATCGGCCCCCGAGCCGACGGCGAGCCCGTCGGCGCGTGGCTCGCGCGCGTGGCTGCCCTTCGCGAACCCGACCGTCCGGTCGGCCACCCCCAGGACGAGGTCGACGACCCGGTCGGCCAGCCGCTCGACGTCTACCGCCGCACGGCCGCGATCCTCGATGCGTCGCTGGGCGCGATCGCGGACCTCCTCGCCGGCATCGAGGAGTCGGGCGCGGCATGACGACGCGCCGTGAACGCCGCGGGGCACGCGGGCGCGCGGGGCGCGGGAACGGCGCGCGCACCTGGCCCCAGTTCTCGTGGATGAACTTCGCGCGGCGCTACGTCCTCGCGCTCGGCCTGTGCTTCGTGGTCATCGCCGGCGGCGTCGTCGGGATGCGGACGAGCGTCGACCAGAAGCTGTCGCGCATCAAGACGCGCAAGGGGCTCACGCTCTCGCACGAGCCTGCCGCGAACTCCGGCAACTTCCTCGTCATCGGGTCCGACTCGCGCGCCTTCGTCAACAACGCGGCACAGGCACAGGCGTTCGGCAGCGCGCAGCAGGAGGGCGGTCAACGCTCGGACACGATCATGATCGCCCACGTCGATCCGTCGCAGAAGCGGATGCTCGTCGTCTCGCTCCCGCGCGACACGATCGTGAACGTTCCCGGGATGGGGCGGACGAAGATCAACGC
>Ga0070741_10013625_pt1 | contig 14301 bp, 13 predicted proteins | sample Coa_R1_4_FD_66440 | JGI IMG/M metagenome (GOLD analysis project Ga0070741, IMG submission 66440) | Surface soil microbial communities from Centralia Pennsylvania, which are recovering from an underground coalmine fire - Coalmine... | ecosystem: Environmental > Terrestrial > Soil > Unclassified ... | reverse complement strand
CGTACAATCGGCCGCAGCTCACGAACCGGCCGCCGCCCATGGCCCTCGTCTGCCCTGCCAGGCAGCACGCGGGGTGGCCCGCCGGTAGAGCAAGGAGGACTCCAGATGGCGGCAGCTAACGTAGCCCAGCAGGCCCAAACCCTTCCGACCGCGGCGACAAACGAGCCGGCCCGGCCGGGCGAGGCCGATCACACGCGTGACCCCATCGTGCGCCATGAGCCTGATCTCGCCTTTCTCAAGCGCCAGCTGCTCGCGCTGATCCGCGTGCTGATGGACAAGGGCATCTTCACCTACCCCGAGCTGCTCGACGTGATGCACAGGTACGAGGCGCAGACCCATGCGCCGGGCGCGCGCGTCGTCGCCCGTGCGTGGGTCGATCCGGCGTTCAAGCAGCGCCTGCTGGCCAATCCCAAGGCTGCCTGCGCCGAGCTGGGGATCGAGATCAGTGGCTACGACGAGCTCGAGGTGGTGGAGAATACCGACCGCCGGCATTACCTGATCGTATGCACCACCTGCTCTTGCACGCCGGCGCCGCTGACGGGGCTCACGCCCGACTGGTACAAGAGTGCCGCCTATCGGCAGCGAGCGATTCCGCAGGCACGTGCTGTGCTGCGCGAGTTCGGGCTGGAGCTGCCGGCCGACGTCGAGGTGCGCGTGATCGATACCAACACCCGGCGGCGCTGCCTGGTGCTGCCGCGGCGCCCGGCCGGAACGGAGGGGCTCGACGAGGAGGCCCTGGCAGCGCTCGTCACGCAGGAGAGCCTCTTCGGCGTGGGTGAGCCGCGCAGCATCCCAGCTACGATGATCTGAAGGCCGCTATCGGGCTGCCTGCAGCTGCACCACGCGGCGCATGGCGACCGCACCGGCAGCAGCGAAGAGCGCCAGCCCCAGGCCACAGACGAGCAGCAGAGCCTCGTAGCCGAAGGCGGTGAGGAGCACACTCAAGATCGCGGTACCGGCGCCGCTGCCGAGAAAGAGGCTGAAGGCAAAGAGCGCCACTGCCGTTCCCCGCAACGAAGGCACCGCTTCGGTGACCCGCGTCTGCAGCGTGCTGTGGCACAGCACGAAGCCCACACCCATCACCAGCATGGCCACGGCGAAGAGCGGCTGCCGGTGCGGCCCCAGCAGCAGCAGATAGCTCACCGCCAGCAGCAGCCCGCCGCCCAGCACCAGCCGCGGGCTGCTCCAGCGCCGCGCTGCCTGGCCGATCAGCCGTGCCGTGGCCATTGTGCCCACGCCGTAGAGCCCCAGCAGCAGACCAATGCGTGCATAGTCCAGCCCATACTCGTCGTGCAGAAACGCGCCCAGATAGGTGATGCCGGCGGTGAGCGCGCCTTCAACGAAGACGAGCGCGTCGATGATCAGGGCGTTCTCGGTGCGTAGCACCGCACCAAATGGCCCCAGCAGCGCACGCAGCGAATGCGCCGCCGCGGTCGCCCGGTCGAGCCGAGGGGCATGGCTGCGCACGCGGTAGAGGAGCAGCGCCGGCGGCAGCGTCAGCACGCCGCAGGCGATGAAGAGGTCACGCCAGCTCAGCAGCGCGGCGATCACGCCGCCAATCGCCGGGCTGAGGGCCGTCGCCACCGACGTCGCCGTCACCAGGTTGCCAATCGTCTGCTGCCGCCGGCTCATTGGCACCACATCACCGATGTAAGCCAGCGCCATGGGGAAGACGCTGGCAGCGAAAGCGCCGGTGACGATGCGCAGCACCATGAGCGAGGGCAGGTCGCGCGCAAAGCCACAGCCGAGCGTGCCGGCGCCAAAGAGGAGCACGGCGCTGCGTACCACCGCCACCTTGCCGAAGCGATCGGCCAGCGGGCCGTAGGCAATCTGGAAGAGCCCATAGGGCAGCGAGTACGCGGTGACGATCAGCCCGGCGGCGCCCACGCTGGTGTGCAGCGAGGCGGCGATCGCCGGCAGCAGCGGCGCCACCATGCGCGCATCGATCGAGACGAAGAACGCCAGCGTCGAAAGCAGCCCCAGGGTGAGCCCCACGCGCTCGCCGCCCGCCGCCTCAGCCGGCTCACGAGCGCGGCTCGCTACCGGCTCGATGATCTCCTCAGTAACCACGGCTCACCACGGGGCCTGGACGAACCACTCTAACCGCCCCGGCATCAGGATCGATGATCTCCTCAGTAACCACGGCTCATCACGGATGGGGCTGTTTGCTCTTGCGGCGCAGGGGGCGGCGCGCACAGCGATCAGGCACCGGCGCGCTCGCGCATGCCGGTCTTGAGCAGCTGGCGCCTGGTAGGCGGCGTGCCCGCCCGGAAGGTGGCCAGATACTCGGCAAACGACCATTGCGTGTCCAGGAACTGGCGCGCTGCCTCCTGACCTGCCGCGAAGAGCACGCGCTTGTCGTCGTCGGTAAGCCGGAAGTTCGTCCCCGAGATCGAGCCGGTGGGAATGGTGATCGTCCGCGCGAAGGCATCGTTATCCAGGTAGAGACGATCATGCGCCGTGAGCATCGTATCGACCAGCATGAAGATGTAATCGACCAGCCCGCCCACATTGCCGTGCAACGGCAGCGGCAGGCGAGCAGCAAAGTCGCTACGCGGGTCGCCCTCGACAAACTTGAGCCCGAACGTTGGCCACGGAGGGAGCCCCGGCAGATCGAAGAGCCACACCGGGAAGTTGGAAAGCAGGCCACCGTCCACCAGGACATGCTCCTGCTTCGTCTGCGGATTGGTCATCCGTACCGGGGCGAAGAAGAAAGGGATGCTCATGCTCATGCGCACCGCCAGCGCCACCTCGAGCTCGTCCGGCTCGACGCCGAGCGTGGCCCGTGCGTCGAGCGGTAAGCGTAGCAGGCGCCTCGCCGCCACGTCGGAGGCAATCACGTGCACCTTGTAGCGGTAGCGCGGATCCGGCTCGCCGGCATCGTAGAGCAGGTCGCCATACGTGCGGATGCCTTTGGCCTGCAGCAGGTCGCGCATCAATCCCAGGAAGAAGTCGCCCCGATAGACCCCGCGCTCGTGCAGGATGGCCAGCATGTCGCCCGCCCAGGTGTCACCCACCAGGGGGAGCTGCTTCTCCATCACCGGATCGGTGAGCCGGCTGAAATCGAGGCTGAAGATGATGTCCTTCACCTCCGCCGCGTGGTACCCGGCGGCAATGAGTGTGGCCACGATCGCCCCGGCCGACGTCCCAGCCAGATTCTGGGGCTGAAAGCCTCGCTCCTCCAGGATGGAGTACGCCCCCACGAGGCCAATCCCCAGCACGCCCCCACCCTCGCAGACGAGATCGATCCGCTTCGACTGCTCCCACTCCGCCACGATGCGCGCAATCTCGCTCTGTACCACGGCGCCCGGCCCATCTCCCTCAGCATTGCCCGCCGGCACAGGGGCCGGCGCCTCCATGCTTCCCACCCCCGGCTGCTGCTGGCTCATCACACGCCCTCGCTCTTCCTCGACTGGAGCGGTAGCGCCGGCCCGGCCCGCTACCGCCGGCTACTGGCTCATCACACGCCTTTGCTCTTTATCCCCAATGGCTTACCTTGCGTTGCGGCGCCGGATCGCCTCGACGAACGACGTGGCCCCCCGCGCCACCCATGGAAGCCAGCTGGTGTAGACGAAGCGCACGCCCTGATCAAGATAGCGCTCGCGCGTCTCGTCGGTGACGAGCGTGCCGGCGATCCGGCCGGCGCGCACGATCTGCTCGATCGCCGCGTCGATCGCCGCCTGCACCTCGGGATGCGCGGGGTTGCCGGTGTGGCCCATCGTCTGCGCCAGATCCGATGGCGCCACGTAGAACACGTCGATCTGCTCGACGGTAAGGATCTCGGCCAGATTATGCAGCGCCTCGAGCTCTTCGATCAGAATAACTACGAGCGTCTCGTCGTTCGCGCGCCGGTAATAGTCGGCCACGCCGTACGAGCGCCGGCCGGCATACATGCCGCGCCGGCCGATCGGCCCGAACTTCGCCGCCTGCACCACGCGCTCGGCCTGCTCCCTGGTCGAAACGTGGGGCACGACGATGCCGCTGGCGCCTCGGTCGAGCGTGCGGGTGATCAGCCACGGCTCGTTGGCAGTGACTCGGACGATCGAGGCCATGCCCCACAGATCGCAGGCGCGAGAGAAGTCGCCGATCTGCTCCCAGCTCACCGGCCCATGCTCGCACTCGATCCACACGCCGTCGAAGCCGAACTGGCCAAGATAGTCGACCATGTCCACATTGTGCAGCCCGCTGACCACGCTCACCACCTGGCCGGCGTGCAGCTTTCGCCGGATGCCGATCTCTCGCTCCATCAACCATGTACCTCCCGGCCACCAAGGGTCGCATGCAGGGCGCGCCGAGGCAAGCGGCATACTCCAGGCAGAGAGCGGCCCGGCGGCAAGCGCGGGCACGGCGGAGAAGCAGCTTTTCCAAGATTCTGCCCATACCTCAATCGGCCAGTCGGCGCAGCACCAACGCGCATGGTGACCAGGTGCCTTCCGGCACGGATTCTGCCCGTACCTCAAGAGTACTTGTGCCGCCGCGTACGATTGAATTACCCTGGCTGGAGGGGCGAGCCATGCGACCTCACCGGCGTATGTGACCAGCGTATGTGACCAGCGTATGTGACCAGCGTGCGTGACCAGCGTGCGCGTGTACGGGAGCACCAGATACCGGGAGGGAATCATCCCGGCCGGAGGGGCAGGCTATGCAGCTCACGCATTCATTGAAGCTCGGGCGGATTGCCGGCATCGAGATCCGGGTGCACTACTCCTGGCTGCTCGTCGCCGTGCTGGTGACGTGGTCGCTCGCCGCCGGCTATTTCCCAGCGCGCTATCGGAGCTGGAGCGCCGAGGCCTACTGGGGTGCCGGCATCGCCGCCGCGCTGCTGTTCTTTGCTTCGGTGCTGCTCCACGAGCTGGCCCACTCACTGGTGGCGCGGGCCCGCGGCTCGCGCGTGCAGAGCATCACGCTCTTCATCTTCGGTGGCGTCTCGTCGATCCGCGACGAGCCGGCCAGCGCCGGCGACGAGTTCGCCATTGCCATCGTCGGGCCGGTGAGCAGCCTGGTCCTGGCGGGCATCTTCTGGGCCATCGGCGCGGCGGTGCCGGGCCGCGGGCCGGCCCACGCCGTGCTGACCTACCTGGCTTTCATCAACGGCATTCTGGCCGTCTTCAACCTGCTGCCGGGCTTTCCGCTCGATGGCGGGCGCGTCCTACGCTCCGTGCTGTGGGCGGCCACGAGGAGCCTCCGGCGCGCCACCGAGCTGGCTTCCTACGTCGGCCACACGATCGCCTACCTGCTCATCTTCTGGGGCATCACGCAGGCATTTGGCGGGGCGCTGCTCAACGGCATGTGGACGGTCTTTATCGGCTGGTTCCTCGATGGCGCCGCTACGGCGGCGCGGCGGGGCCAGGAGCAGCGCGCCGCGCTGCACGGCCTGCGAGTGGCCGAGCTGATGGAGACGAACCCACCCGTGGCCACGCCGGCCATGAACGTGCAGGAGTTCGTCTTTCTCTACGCCCTGCGCCGCGGGCGGCGTGCGCTGCCGGTTGTTGAGCCACCAGGGCCGGAAAGTCCTGCGGACACGCCGCCGCGCCTACTGGGGCTCGTGACCATCACCGACGTCAAGGAGGTGCCCCAGCCGGAATGGGCCACGACCTCGGTAGCCCAGATCATGACGCCCATGCCCCTCCGCACAGTAACGCCGGATACGCCGGTGGAGGAAGCCTTGCGGCTGCTGGTGGAAGGCTCGCTCAACCAGGTGCCGGTGGTGCGAGACGATCGCCTGGTCGGCCTCTTGACTCGCGCCGACGTGCTGCGCTACCTGCAGCTGCGCGAAGAGCTGCACCTGGACTCGCAGGGCCGCAGCGGGCGCGAGCCATCGCCTGCCTCGCCCTCTCCCCAGACACAGACGGCGGCATAGGCCGAATGCTGCTCCCTCCAATGCCGGCCGCGGCAGCGCCGGGCTTCGTGATCACTGCCTGTGTGAATGCCACCATCGAATCCGGCTCCCTCGAACGCCGGCAGCGGCAGCGGGGGCGAGACGGCGCAACGGCTGGATTGGCGCCGCTGCCTCAGGCGTGCTAGACCTTGAATGTGCGAGTGCTGGCCGTCGCCGATACCGAAGACCGGGCGCTACAGCACGTTGATCCCGAACGGTGGAAGTCCAAGCACATCGAGCTCATCGTTTCGTGTGGCGATCTCAAGCCGAGCTACCTGGACTTCCTCGTTTCGATCTTCAACGTGCCCTGCTTCTACGTCCGGGGCAACCACGACACCACCTATACGCCTGAGGCGCTGGGTGGGTGCGTGAACCTCGACGGCAGAGTCGAGACCTACAAAGGGATTCGCTTCTTCGGGCTCGAAGGAAGCCGCTGGTATAACGGGGGACCGGCGCAATATACCGAGCGCCAGATGCGATGGCGGGCATTCTGGGCTCAGCTGGCGCTGCGCCAGAGCGGGGGAGCCGACGTGTTCGTGGCGCACAGCCCGCCGCGCTTCTGCCCGATCCCGGAGGAGCGCTGTCGCTGCATCAATCCGCCGGAAGGCACGCCACCCAACCCGGTCGGCGCAACGTGCCTGCTGGATCCAGACCGCCGCACGTGGGATCTGGCCGATCTGCCCCATCGGGGCTTCGCCACCTACGCCCAGCTGATCCGCAAGTACCGGCCGCGCTACTTTCTCCACGGGCACACGCACCTGGCCTACGGCACGCGGCCGCGCGAGCTGACCCTGGGGACCACCCGCGTGATCGATGCCTATGGCTATGTGCTCCTCGACCTGTGAGCTGCGAGATGATCGGCTGAGGTCGTCTCGCGCGTTAGAACCGGCAGAACGGGGACTGCAGCCATGGCCATGATCGGTGATGGAGCAGCTAAGGCCGCGGAAACGGCCGGCGGAGCGGTGGTCGCTCCACGCGCTGCCACTCGCCGGCGCATTCTGGTCCCGCTGGATCTCCTTCCGGCTGGCGAGGCGAAGCTCCCCGTTGCTGAGGAGCAGGCCCGGGCTTTCGAGGCGGAGATCATCCTGCTGCACGTGATCGCGGCGCGTGGTGGCGACGGGGCGAGCGTCACGCCCGAAGAGGCGCACGCGCGGGCCTATCTAGACGCCGTCGCAGCCCGCCTGCGCGCCAATGGAACTCCCGCGCTGCCACTGGTGCGCTTCGGGCCGATCGCCCCGACGATCGTCGACGTGGCACGTGAGCTCGACGTCGACCTCATCATTATCGGGAGCAATCTGCGCGGCGCACTCTCGCGCCTGTTTCCCGGCGCGATTGCCGATGAGGTAGTGCGCAATGCGCCCTGCCCGGTGCTGCTGGTGCGCCCCGACCTGGAGCACGCCCCGCCGACGCCGGCGGTGCGCAGCTTCGCCGATGATGCCGCCCGTGCCGGGCCGCTGGCTCCCCGCGCGCTCGGCACGCGCACGGTGGAGGTGAGCCGCATCGTTGGCAGCGTAGGCCGGCCGAGCGAGCTTGGCCCCGATTTCCGCCCGCTGCGCCGCTGGGGACACGACGATCACCGCTTTCAGCGGGTGCTGCAGGCGATGCAGGAGGGCAGGTCGCTGCCGCCCGTCGAGCTCTACAAGCTCGGCTACGGCTATTACGTCCTCGATGGCCACCACCGGGTCGCAGCGGCCAGGCAGCTGGGCCAGCACTGGATCGACGCCAACGTTACCGAGTTTCTGCCGCTTACCAACCCCGACGCGCAGCGCCTCTTCAGCGAGCGGCTGCGGTTCGAGCGCGCCACCGGGCTGACGCGCATCGGTGTCGCCCGCCCCGGCAGCTACCCGCGCCTCGAGGAGCTGATCCACGAGTACGCCGACGAGCACGGCATCGGCGATCTGCGAGAGGCGGCGCGGCGCTGGTACTCAGAGGTCTTTCGGCCCCTGCAGCTGCGCATTCGCGCACGCCGGCTGGCCGAGCACTACCCGGGCGAGCGGACGGCCGACGTGCTGCTGCGCCTCGCCGACCATCGCCGCCTCGAGTCACAGCGCCGGGGTCGGCCACTCTCCTGGGAGGAAGCGCTGGAGAGCTTCGTGCCCGGCGCCCTGGAGCGCGAAGCGACGCCGGCGGCACCGGAATCGTCGTAGGCCGCACCGGCCGCGCTCCGGGTATCATGGCCGGGTCTCCGGCGGCCGGGGCGACGGGCGATCAGCCCCAGGCGCAAGCGAGAAGTGATCTGGCCGGCGTGGCCGGGCCCTCCGGCGGCCGGCTGAAGACCAGGGGGCAGCTGCTGTAGCTGGAGTAAGGGCTGGAGTGAGGGCAAGAAGTACGGGAAGGAGATTCAGCATCGATGACCGACTTGCATGAGCATCGGGAGGCTTCCGAGCAGGCCGAGGCGATGTACCGGCGGGTGGATGCAGCGAAGCTGGAAGTGCTCGTGGCCGAGCTCTTTCGCCGCGCCGGTCTCCCGACGAGCAACGCTGCCTTCATGGGCCACTGCCTGGTCGATGCCGACCTGCGTGGCGTCCATTCGCACGGTGTGCGCTGGGCGCCGACCTACGTGCGCGGGCTCCGCGCCGGCCACATCAACCCGCAGGCCGAGCCCAAGGTGGTGCAGGACCGCGGCGCGACGGCGATCGTCGACGGCGACCGCGGCGTGGGGCATATCGCTGTCAAGATGGCGATGGATCTCGCTATCCAGAAGGCGAAAGAATACGGCACCGCCACGGTGAGCATCCGGCGTAACGGCCACTGCGGCGCGATGGCGTACTACACGCAGCAGGCCGCCGATGCCGGCTGTATCGGCTTCGCCGCGACGACGGGCGGCACGATGATCGCTCCCTGGGGCGGGCTCGAGCGCCGCGTGGGGCTCAATCCGATCTCCTGGGCCGCACCCACGGGGCGCGGCTTCAGCTTCAACCTCGATATGGCCCCCTCGGTGGTCGCCGGCTCGAAGATCGAGATGGCCATCGCCCGCGGCGAGAAGATCCCGCTCGATTGGGCGTTCGATGCCGAAGGGAGCCCCACCGACGACCCGGTGCTGGCACGGCGCGAGGGGACGCTCGCACCGATCGGCGGGCCAAAGGGTGTGGGGCTCGGCATCGCCGCCGACATCCTGTGCGGCGTCCTCTCGGGCGGGCGCTACGGCCCCGAGCAGGGGGAGCGCGGCGGCGGCCAGATCGTCCAGGCGATCGATATCGCCCACTTCCAGCCGCTGGAGGAGTTCCTGGCCCGCATGGACCGGATGATCGACTACCTCAAGAGCGCGCGAGTCAGGCCGGGCGCACCAGGGATCTTTCTGCCCGGCGAGCTGGAAGCGCAGCGCAAGCGCGAGTACCGCGAGCGCGGCATCCCGCTCGATCGGCCCACGCGCGAGGCGCTACGCGCCGCCGCCGCTGAAGCCGGGGTAGCCTGTGAGATCGAGCTACCGGACTAAACCAGAGCCAACGCCTTGGTCTTCCGTCCTTCGTCTTTCGTCTAGTTTCGTCGCTCAGCGTCGAGATGCTCCTCCAGCCAGCGGCGGTACTGGATCTGGGCGACCGCCTCGACGTTGGCGCCATCGCGCAGCAGCTCACGCACACGCGGGAACGTGTCGTTGACGATAGCCGTTCGCTTGGCCTCATCGGGCGTGAGCGCAGCGATGGCCTCGGCAAACCGGTGGCGCAGCTCGGCATCGAGATCGTCTGTCTCGATGGCCGGGGCGCCGGGGAGTGTCCCTTGGGCCGCCGAGCGGCCGGCAGAGGCAGCTGCCTCTGCTTCCGGCCGGCCAAGCTCGGCACCACTTACCCGCAGCACCGCCAGGGCAGCCGCGTAAGCCGCACGATGGCTGGGCTGATCGAGATCGAGCGTCAGCGTCACCTGCCTGCTCGCCGCCTCGGCCTGCGCGACGACATTTGCCACCTGTGCCAGGATATCCATCTTCGCGCTCCTTCTCCTTGCCTCGGGCCTTGCTTCGGGCCTTGCCTGTAACCGTGGACGCTTCATCGTCCGCCATTGTGTGTACGTTCGCGGCGGCGGGTTTCGTTTTAACCGTACGCCGCCGCCGGGCCAGGCCGCCACTGCCGGCCACGCTGCAGTCGATCATCGTTTGATCGCCAAAAGAGTACCGCCCGGGGAGAGATCTCCCGGGCGGTGCACGAAGGGTGCCGGTAGGAAGGGGAGTGCTACGGAAGCCGAGGTGGAGTCCCCCGGGCATCTCCGGACCACCGCCGGGGGGCCATCTCGGCCTCTGGGCCAAGGGTTAGCTCGGGTTAGTAGTGGAACAGCAGGCTGCTCAGCGCCTGGCTGAAATCTTGCACCCGGCTCTGGAAGAGCGTAGGGTCGATCGAGGCCAGGCGGATATCGTAGCCCCAGTTGCCACGGATCAGGTACACGTCACGCATCGTCCAGTCGAGCTCGGTGAAGAGCGAGTCCGGGCTCGCCTCCCCGGCGATGTCGGTAATCACCGCGCCATCTGGAAACTCGCGAACAGCATAGCTGTCGACCACCTTCGCCGCTACGCCGCCGTAGGTGGCATCCTGCGCCCCGCTGGACTGGAAGCTATTCGCATCGCGAGAGAGGACACCCGTCTTGAGCGTAGCCAGATCAGCGACCGTCTTGACGTCAGGGTGGTAGCTGAGGTCGATGGCATCGACGCGAAGGTAGACGAAAGCCCCATCCGGGAAAGGCAGCACGCGCCAGCTGCCGATCGTGGCCTCACCGGGCAGCGTGCCCATGGGCATCAGATCGGCGAGCCCAGGCACATTCATCGCCTCCTCCCACCCGCGATTGTCGGGCGGGCTCAGGCTCACGTCGCCGGTAGGCCCGAGCACTGGCAGATGGCCGAGCGTTGCCGTGCTCATCGAGGCAGCCGTCGAGGCTGAGGTAGTCGCACCAGTCGTGCTCGTCGCGGCGGTGATCGGCGAGAGCTCGGCCCGCTGCAGGCTATCGACCGAGAAGCCATACTGGCGCTCCCAGTCGGCCTGGCTGAGCACGAGCGATCCATAGTTCTGCGCCGTAATGCCCATCAGCGCGAGGTCATTCGGGGACTGGACGTGGTAGAGCGTAGGCGCGCTGGCGTTGGTCTCCCACTTGGGAAGGTAGATTGCATCGCCAATCTTCACCAGGGCGGCTGAGAGCCAGGGATCGCCACGCGACGCCTGCTGGAGCTGATCGAGTGTGAGATTGGTCTGAACCGACCAGTTGACCGGATGGCTGGCCAGCGCCCGAGTGTCGCCGACGAGGTGCACTACACCCTGCTCATCGGCGACCCAGAGAAATGGGGTGCCGGTTACATCCACTACCTCTCCAGCAGTGAACGAGGTGGCCGCCGATGCCGCAGGCACCCCAAGTGCCCCGGTGGCGAGTGCGAGTAACGAGAGGGACGCCAGCGGTACCCGCCAGCGATTGGCTCGAGGTCGTAGTGATTGTGGTGTGCTCATTGCCATAACTCCTCCATACCAATCTGGCACAGCCGGCCGCGGCCGACCGTTGCCGAGTAGCTCTGAGCTCGTGTGACCTCCTCTCTGCCGGTGCCCATAGTGCGGCCGTGGCCGCAAGCCATGGGCGATATCCGGCAAGATCAGCAGGAGGGACCGGCGCCGGCGCTTTGCGATCCCGTCTATGACCATGCCACCGGCGGTTTAAGCGCGTGTCAATCGCGCGCTAACGCAGCATTAATCACCCTTCCCACCAGGGAAGGTTCACGAACTGTTAACGCAAGCTTTACCGGCGGCGGGTGAGCCAGGTGGGATGGCTGCTCCCTGCCCCGTGGAAGCGCTACCGCTCGCGTGCCAGCGTGACGCGGGAAGTCGCCCATGAAGATGCGCGACTCCTTGATCTCGTGGAAGCGCTATCGCTCGCGCGCCAGCGTGACGCCGTAGACACGCGGCACGCCAGCGGCCAGGCAGGCATGGGCGGCATTGGCCAGCGTGCTGCCGGTGGTGACCACATCGTCGACGAGCAGCACGGGAAGCGTGGCCGTAGCCGGTGGCGCAGCAGCGAACGCGCCGCGCAGGTTGTCACGTCGCTGGCGGCGGCTGAGCCCCACCTGGGAGGCCGTGGCGCGCTCGCGCCGCAGCCACCGATCGTCATAGGGCAGATCCAGCGCCGCCGCCAGATGGCGGGCCAGCAGGGCGGCCTGATTGTAGCCGCGCTCGCGCTCGCGCGCCGGGTGGAGCGGCACCGGCACGACTACCGGCCGCTCCTCCTCTGCCAGGCCCTCGAGCAGCAGCGCGCGCGCCGGCTCGATGAGCAGCGCCGCCAGATCGCGCGCGGCCGCGGTATGGCCACGATACTTGAGCCCGTGCACGGCGTGGCGCAAGGGGCCCTGCAGCACGGCAGCGCTGCGAATCACGAGCGGCAGCGGCTGGGCCCGGCATTCAGCGCAGCGGCCGGAGGCGGGGAGACGCTGGCCGCACAGGTCGCACCATGGCGGCGCCAGCCGGTCCAGCGATGCCATGCACTGCGGGCAGAAGTGGCTCCCCAGCCGGCCGCAGCCGGCGCAGCGCGGGGGGAAAAGCGCGTCCAGCCAGGCCAGCGTCGCCTCGCCGAGCCGGTGCCGGAGAGCCGAGCCGGCCGCCCGGCCTTGCTCCCACCATGCCTGCCTCCCGCTCCGCCCGGCCACGCCGGCGAGCGTACACCGTCCGCACGCGCGACGCAATGGGGCGGTGCCCTCAGCCGGGCGGGGAATCGCCCGCGCGCGGCAGCGTGAAGGTGAAGGTGGCGCCGCGGCCCTCGCCCGCACTTTCCACCCAGATGCGCCCGTGGTGCGCCTCCACGAGCCGCTTGGCAATGGCGAGCCCCAGGCCGGTGCCGGCAAGGCGGGCCGGATGCTCCCCTTGGAAGAAGCGCTCGAAGAGCCGGCCCTGCTCCTCCGGCGGAATGCCGGCGCCGGTATCGGCAATGGCGAAATGCACCTGGTCGTCACCGGCGCCGGCACCGGCGGCACGAGCAACCTGCAGCGTGATCCGGCCGCCGGCCGGAGTGAACTTGATGGCGTTGAGCAGGAGGTTGAGCAGCACCTGCTCAATGCGGCCGGCATCGGCGCGCACCGGCGGCAGCTGTGGCTCGACCTCGAGCTGCAGCGCAATGCCGGCGCGCCGCGCCTGAGGGGCAATCCGCCGAATCGTCGCCTGGGCCAGCTCGGCCGGATCGATTACCTGCGGCTGCATCGCAACCGCACCGGCTTCCAGGCGCGAAAGCTCGAGCAGCTCGTCAACCAGGCCGGCCAGCTTGCTCACCTCGACCTGCATCAGGCGCACGAACTCACGTGCGGCCGGGGGATCCTCGACTGCGCCCTCCTCGAGCGTTTCGACCAGCGCCTTGAGCGACGCGATCGGCGTGCGCAGCTCGTGTGCGACGTCGGCGACGAGCTCGGGCCGGACCACCAGCATTCCCGCCCGCATGATACCCGAGAGGCCGATGGCGCGTGCAGCCGCGCGGCCGGCCTGATACAGGTCCCACCGGCAGTGGGTAGCTACTCGGTGGAGCAGGCAGTACACTTCATATGCGTCCGCTCGCCTCTTAGCCAGAGGCGGAGGAGCGTGGTTGGGGCAGGATCGTCTCGCCAGCAGGTAGGGGGGCACGGTGGTAGCCATCGATACGGCAACGGGCACGCCGGTGCGGGTCGTTGGCGCCGCGCTGGTGGGCGGACCGGTGCTCAATTTCGTCGCCGGCGCTCCGGCCGAGCGACTGCGGCGGATTGCCGCGCTGGAAGGAGCCGGCCTGACGCCGCGCGGCACACTCCAGCCGCCGGTGGCAGCGCCGCCACCGGGTCCAGAGCCGGTGCCAGGTGCCGCCCAGCTCCCGAGCGAGGCAGCGCGCCAGGCGGCTCGCGCCACGTGGGCAACGCCGGCCTTCTTTGCCGGGGCGCCTTATGGGCCGCCCTATGAGCTGCCCTCGGAAGTAATGGCCTGGATGCTCAGCGCCGAGACGCAGCGGCTCTTCAAGCCCGTGGATCGAGCGGCGCGGATCACACAGCAGGCGCACGAGCAGCGCTCACCGCCGGCCGGCCTGGGCCCGCTGCTGGCTTCGGTGTACGGCATGGTGCCGCCGCCCAGCTTCCTGGCGCTTGCCGTCGACGTGACGGCGTAGCCGGAGCACCGGCCTCGCGTTGGCGGCGCCGCTCCTCGCTGCGCCGCCGGTGCCGATGAGCCGGGAATCGCCGAGACGGCCCTCGGACCCGCCTGCGTGCTTGAGTCTCCCGCCAACATCGGTGCCCATGAGTCGGGAATCAGCGAGACGGCCTCCGGGGGCTCTTCCATACGAGTGAGCGCACCTGGCATGCTTATGCCAGTGCGGTTTTCAGTAGCACCCGTTCGGCACCTGGCGCGGCGGAGCCTACGGGCCGGCCTTGGGCCCCTGGCGCGGCGGAGCCTACGGGCCGGCCTTGGGCCCCTGGCGCGGCGGAGCCTACGGGCCGGCCTTGGGCCCCTGGCGCGGCG
>Ga0070741_10013624_pt1 | contig 14302 bp, 6 predicted proteins | sample Coa_R1_4_FD_66440 | JGI IMG/M metagenome (GOLD analysis project Ga0070741, IMG submission 66440) | Surface soil microbial communities from Centralia Pennsylvania, which are recovering from an underground coalmine fire - Coalmine... | ecosystem: Environmental > Terrestrial > Soil > Unclassified ... | reverse complement strand
TTGCGATCGACCCTCGGGGGCACCACCTGGTCATAGAACCCACCCCAGTCATCCCACGCCAGGAAGATCGCAGTTGACCTCCACTCGGGACTCTGCATGATCGTGTTGATCAGCCCCGTGACGTACGTCTGCCCCTTGCTCACCAAGCTCGTTGGGTGCTCGGATACCGTCGCATCGGGAATGACCCATGAGACCGCCGGCAGCGTCCCCGACCTGGTGGCCGCGAAGAAAGCCTTCAACGACTTGACGTCCTTCGTCTGCCGATCTTGTATGACGTCTGTGAACGACGGCAGCGGATTCCAGATGCTCGGCGTTCGAGGTCCCTGGCGCACCGGTCTGCACGACATCTGAGCGTCTGACTCGCAGTCCGGCTCGATCCCCTTGAATAGGTAATACGCCCAGCTCACCTGGAAGCGATGCAGCAGGTAAGTGATGTCAGTCCACGCGAACTGGGCGCGTCCTTGCGGCCCCCTTCCCATGAGCGCGCTTCTGCACGAGAATGGATCGTACGGATTAGTGCACTTCGCGGCCCACCCCGAGACCATGAAGAGGTGCGATGGAACGCTCCACGACCTCACTGGCTCGAACATATGGTCCTGCAGCACGTAGTCCCGTGCGTAGCGCCAATAGTTCGGAATATCCGCCCCGGTGTGGTAACCCATCACGTCCGGGCACGAGCTGTACTTCGTGACCTGGCAAAGGCTGCACAGTGGATTGGTGCCTTTGCAACGCACTCCATCCTCCGACTGGATGGCGAACCCGTCCATCTGGCAGTGGTTGTAGCTAGCTTGATTCGCGCAATCCATGTCCGCGGTCGAGTTGCGCGCCCCGTGGGGACCGCCGAAGTTCTCATCAGCGGTGTCGTGGAAGGGCCTGTCGCATCCGCCATTCGGCTTCTGCGGATCGGGAATGCACGGCACCGCTCCCGGGTTTCCGGCCAGACCCGGGATTCCATCGGCCCCACGAAACGTGCCGAAGTACTGATCAAACGAGCGGTTCTCCTGCATGATCACGACCACATGCTTGATCTTGTGAATTTCGCTCACCACGAGCGGCAGCGAGGGTGAGCGGGACCCCACATTACGAGCATCGGCTGCGACGAATGCCGTGAAAGTGAACCGGCCGGACCGTGAGAACCTCCGCCGGAATGAGAAGCGCGAGCGACCGTTCAGCCTCTCGCTGGCCACGACGTTCCAAGCACCGCCTTCCCGGCGCTGGAGCGTGATGCGAGCACCGGGCTGCGAAGGCACGACTCGTCCCGTCAAGCTGACGCGGTTACCCGGAATGGGATCTGGGTTGGATGTGGAAAGTGACACCTTGGCATGAACATGCTCGGTGATGGTGCGGCTGCGTAGGCCAGCGGAGGTCGTAAACCAGGAGCGGTTGGTGTCGGCTCCTCGTACAAACGTGTATTGACCAGATGAGTCCGTCGAGGCGGTCGCGACGCGATGGAAGGACGTTGCGCCTGGCAGCCGCTGCCACAAAGCCACGGCGACATCGCCCGGGTTTGACGAGGAAAGTCGCCCAGTTATGGTGACCGGCGTACCGACCTTGGAAGGATTGGGCTCCGAGAAGATAGTCAGCGAGCCGGTCGCCGTCGACCGCTGGCCCGACGCGTTTGAGGTGGCCAGCGCAGCGCCGCTGCAGACGCCCGCAGCCACCAACACAGTCCACATCAAGATCAGCCAGCGGCGCATCGTCGTTACCGCCGCCCCCAGGCCCGTCTACCTACGAACCGCACCGCTTGCTGATCCTAGCGCCTCACGTGCCATGCGCGCCAGTACGGGCACGTTTGTCTATATATCGCCAGGGCGAAACACCGGCATCAACAGGACGGAGGATGCTCGAGAAGGGAGTGGGTTCCAGATACTCGGCGTCCGCGGGCCTCGACGGACGGGCTGCTTTCGGCTCGCGCCGGTCAGAGGAAAACGGGACCGCGAGGCGTTCGACTACAACTCGAGCGCCGCGACTGTCGTCTCGAGCGTCTCCGGCGCCGAAGTCGCGTCCGGCTCGAACCCGAGGTGGGTCCGCTCGCCGCGCTGCCAGTTGTAGAGGCCGAGGTCGAGGGCGGCGAGAGGGAGGTCACAGGCGCGCGTGAAGGCCGAGGCGCGTGCCTCAAGAATCAGCGAGTCGCCGATGCCGAACACGCGCTTGGCGCCGACGGTGGCCTCGTCCGGCCCGCCCACCATGAGCTGTCCGGGACTCAGCTCGCAAACGCCGAGCCGCCCGAGCGTCACGAGCAAGTCGAAGCGCGCGTCGCGGTGCAACCCGGGCAGCGCGAGCCTCTCGTATACCCGAGCGAACCTCCGCTCCGCGGTCCAGCTCGGATCGCCGGTCAACGCAGCGGCCTGCGAGCCGGCTCGCCGTGCCCAAGCGCGGTATGCCTCGATCGTGCGCAATGGGCGACCAGGATTGTGGGCGGTTCGCGGGCCCGTCCTGACGTCGCGCAGGTCGGGCAGGTCCGGAGCGTCCCACCGCGTCCTGACCGCTCGAACCGCGGCAAAGGGATCGGCCTCCTCGAGCGGGCAGAGATAGGCGATCAGGAATGCGAGCCAGGCCCGCTCCTCGACATCACCCGCCGCGGCCACCTCGGCGTAGAGACCGGGTGGGTGCTCACTGAGAGCCCGAAGACGGCCGACGGCAAAGGCGAGCTCGTCGACGAGACGCGCGGCCTCGGCACTCGAGCGCAGGCCGGGCGCGAGGTGCGAGCGGTAGCCGTCGTCGGCTCCCCGCTCGAGTCGGCGTATTTGGAGGTTTGTCGTACCGCCCGGCTTGCGACCGCCACCGTCGCCGCGGCGGCGTTCGCGCACGCCACTGCTGCCCGCGCGCGTCGATCCCCCGCGGCTGCCCTGGCCGAGATCCATGCGGGGGGCGCTGGAGGAAATCGGGGGCGCCAAATCGATCTCCTGCTCACGAGCGCAGATCGGGCAGTGATGCAGGAGGCGGTTGTGTCTGCAGAAGGTCGGCAACGCACACAGCTTGACATGCACACACTTTGGTGCGATGTCCGCGTCGGGTGGTCAGAAAAGACCTGGGGGTGGTTAGAAAAGACCCGGGGGGCCCAGATCCATCTGGGCCCCCCGGTGAGTCAGGGAAGTGGGGGCGCAGTTCCCTGACCGACAGGGGCGAGTTTCCCCGTCCCAAGCAAAAGCTAAACAGCCCCGGCTCGCCGAAACCCGACCAGAACGAGTTTCCCGGCTCTTTCCGAACACTAGCATGGAGATGTAGCGGGATGGCAAATTATGAGGGGCCGTGGTTGTTTAAAGCTTCCAAGGGGGATGCGAGGCTGACCGCCCCGCGTGGCGGCGCCTCAGCGCCTCTCGCTGGTATCCCAACCTCGGCTCATCTCCCGCGCCTCCCGCTGATATCCCGACCTCGGCTCATCTCCCGCGCCTCCCGGGGCCGCTGAAGAACTCCTCCCCCGCGCGCACGGTCCCTGCTGCCTCTGCCTCGTGGCGCAGAGTACGGTCCGCCTCGCCACTCCAGGCGCCGAGCGCGAGCATCTCGCGGTCGGCGTCCATTGGGCTCCCGCCCAGGTCTTTGTTGACGATGCGCGCACACTTGCGTCCCTCCGCGATCGCCGTCACAACCAATGACTGTCCGATCCGAGCGTCGCCGCACGCGTAGACACGATCGACCGACGTGCGGTAGGTCTGGCGTGTACGGATGTTCCCGCGGCGGTCGAGCTCAAGTCCGAGCTCCTCGACCAACCCCTCGTGCTCAGGATGCTGGAAGCCGATCGCGATCAGGACGAGGTCTGCCTCGAGCACAAACTCGGTACCGGGCACGGGGGTGAGATCGCGCGAGGAGGTGCCTGTCACCCGGCGCGCATACACGTGGCTCACGTGGCCCCCGCGACCGCCGAACCCGGTCACCTCCGTCCCCCACCAGCGCTTGCCGCCTTCGTCTAGCGCGTACGTCGTCGCCGTGCGCTTCGGCGGCAACGGCCACGGATGGCGCGGATCCTTGCCCCCGGCCTCGAGCGCCTCGTACACGTCGAGCATGGTGACGGCGTGTGCGCCCTCACGGTGAGCGTTGGAGATGCAGTCCATGCCCGTGTCGCCCCCGCCGACAACGACCACGCGCTTGCCCGCAGCACGAATCTCAGACCCCGGAGCGGTGCTTCGTGCCGTACGTCCCTCCTGCGCTGCGACCCAGCGGTTTCGCTGGTACAGGTAGTCCATGGCGAATTCGATACCCGCGAGCCCACGCCCGGGAGCATCCAGGTCGCGCGAGACCCGCGAGCCGATCGATACGACAAGCGCGTCGCACCGCTCCCGGAGCTCGGCGATCGTAACGTCGTGTCCGACGTCGACGTCGTAAACGAACTCGATTCCCTCCTGCGCCAGAATCTCGACGCGGCGATCGATGACCCGCTTCTCGAGCTTGGCGTCCGGCACTCCGAATCGCATCAGGCCCCCCGGGCCCTCGTCTCGTTCGTAGACGGTGACCTGGTGACCGCAGTGGTTGAGCTCGGCTGCCGCGGCCAGCCCGGCCGGCCCGGAGCCGATAACCGCCACGGTCTTCCCGGTGCGGCGGTCTGGTACCTCGGGTACCACCCAACCCTCATCGAACGCCCGCTCGGCAATCGCCAACTCGATCTGCTCGATCGTCACGGGGTCATCATTGATCGCAAGCACGCACGCCGATTCGCACGGCGCAGGACAGATGAGACCCGTGAACTCCGGGAAGTTGTTCGTCGCATGCAGCTGATCGATTGCCTCCCGCCACTTGTCGCGGTAGACGAGATCGTTCCACTCCGGGATCAGGTTTCCCAGGGGGCATCCCTCGTGGCAAAAAGGGATTCCGCAGTCCATGCACCTGGCGCCCTGCTGGCGCAGTTCGGCCTCTGACTGCAGCGCGAAGTACTGCTTGTAGTCGCGCACCCGCTCATCCGGATCGCGTTTGTCAAACCCGACGCGGTGAATCTTCAAAAAGGCGCCCAGCTCACCCATGGGGCTGGGGAGCGTAGCAACGGCCTGAGCGGCTGTTTGAGGCTGCGCTGGCGGCCTGCGAGGGCCTCTGAGGTGCTCCGGCTCGGCTACCCTGCGCGGGTGCACCCTGCTGGGGGCTTGGAGTGGAGTCGGGCGTCGTTTCGGTCCAGCCTGGTCCCGATGGTGATCGCGGACGATGACCGCCGCTACACCGCGGTCAATGCGGCGGCATGCCTGTTGCTGAGACTGGCCGAAGTGGACGTGCTCCGGCTCAGCGTCGACGACCTCACGCCTCTTGAAAACCGCGCTGCCGTTGAGCCACTGTGGAGGGCATTCATCCGTGATGGGGTCCAGCACGGCACCTTTGAGCTCATGATGCCCGACGGCCCACGACTACGGGTGGAGTACAGCGCGACCGCAAACGTTGAGCCGGGCCGGCACCTGTCGATCCTGATGTTTCCGCCCGTTGATAAGGACCGTCAGTCGGACCGGCACACCGGCCGCCGGACGGTGCTCACGGACCGGGAGCGTGAGGTGCTCAGACTGGTGGCGATGGGACGAGGCACCTCGTGGATTGCCGCCGAGCTCGGCGTCTCCGCCGCGACCGTGGAGACGCACGTTCGCAACTTCTTGGACAAGCTTGGTGCGCGGAATCGCGCGCATGCCATCGCGCTCGGACTGCAAGCCGACGAGATCAGTCTCGACCTCGGCTTGGCGCCATTGGCCCATAGCCGGTAAGCGCCGTACCACCGCGCGTGATTCACAGCCCGGCCGCGCGTGATTCACATCCCGGCGCTGTCAACCGAGGCCCGAACGCGCGCCGAACTTCTTGCAGATCGATCCCGCCCCAGTTTCACGGTTCGATTACTGGCGCGCTTCGAGCCTCAGGCAGACAACGATGTCTCATCGCAGCGCCGCTGACAATCGTCAATTTTGGGGAGTTGCCGGTTCTCGCGGTACCCATTGTCGGGCCGAGCGGCGCGCGAGTGCCCCCGCGACGGCGCCGCGACCCGCAGCGCCCGCGACGGCCCCGTGCCCCGCGACCCCCCGACCCGCAGCGCCCTCCGCCCCCCTTAAGCCCCGCTCGCCTCCGCGCCCTCCAGAGCCCGACGCTCAGCCAGTTCCGCGAGCGCACGACGGTAATCGCGCGGCATCACCTTGACGAAGCGCTCGACGGCTCGGCCCCACGAAGCCAGGACGTTGCGGCCGACCAAAGACCCGGTGCGGCCGACGTGCTCGGTAATCAGCGCGCGGACCTCCGCGACGTCCTCATCCGATGTCAATTCCTCGAGGTCCACGAGCTCCATGTTGCAGCGACCCTCGAAGCCGCGGTCGACGTCGTACACGTAGGCGACCCCGCCGCTCATTCCGGCCGCGAAGTTTCGCCCCGTCCGGCCCAAAACCACGACACGGCCCCCGGTCATGTATTCGCAGCCATGGTCCCCCACGCCCTCGACCACCGCGAGTGCGCCCGAATTGCGCACGGCGAACCGCTCGCCCGCCAGCCCCCTGAAGAACGCCCGTCCCGCCGTCGCCCCGTACAAGACGGTGTTTCCCACGATCATGTTCTCTTCGGCGCGGAAGCGCGCGCGCTCGGGGGGACGGACCGAGACAACCCCGCCGGACAACCCCTTGCCGGCATAGTCGTTGGTCTCTCCGCGCAGGGAGAAACAGACCCCGGAGGCGAGCCACGCCGCAAAGCTCTGCCCCGCCGAGCCCTGGAAGGAAATCTCCACGGTCCCCTCAGGCAATCCTCTCGATCCGAAACGGCGCGCGATCTCGCCCGAGAGAATCCCGCCCACGGTCCGGTTGACGTTGCGGATCAGAATTGGACCCAGCCGCACGGCCTCGCGTCGCTCCAAAGCCGCCGAGCACGAAGAGACCAACGACCAGTCGAGCGCGTCCGCCAGCACCGGCTCGGGCGGTCGCGTCCGCCGCCGAGGCGCCCCCGGGGGCAGGTCGGGCATCTTCAAAACCGCAGCCAGGTCGACGTGCCGCGCCTTCCAATGGTCGATTGCCTCGTCCATGTCGAGCAGGTCGGCCCGCCCAATCAGGTCATCGAACCGCCGTACTCCCAGTGCGGCCATCAGCTCCCGAACCTCTTCGGCCACCAGCATCAGGTAGTTGACGACCTGCTCGGGTGTCCCGCGGAAGCGGCGGCGCAGCTCGGGATCCTGGGTGGCGATCCCCACCGGACAGGTATTCAGATGACAAACCCGCATCATGATGCAGCCCATCGCGATCAGCGGCGCGGTCGAGAAACCGAACTCGTCGGCGCCCAGGAGGGCCGCCACTACGACGTCGCGACCGGTGCGCATTCCACCGTCGACCTCCAGCGTGATCCGCGAGCGCAGATCGTTCAACAGCAGCGTCTGCTGGGTCTCAGCCAACCCGATCTCCCAGGGGATCCCCGCCGACTGGATCGAGGACTGCGGCGAGGCCCCTGTGCCGCCGTCATGCGCCGCGATCGTCACATGGTCTGCGTTTGCCTTGGCCACGCCCGCGGCGACTGTGCCAACGCCCACCTCGGAAACCAATTTCACCGATACGGACCCCTCAGGGTTCACGCACCGCAAGTCGTAGATCAGCTGCTTGAGGTCCTCGATCGAGTAGATGTCGTGATGCGGCGGCGGTGAGATCAGGCCGACGCCGGGCGTCGAGGAACGCAGCCACGCGATGTACTCGTCTACCTTGTGACCGGGGAGTTGGCCGCCCTCGCCGGGCTTGGCGCCCTGCGCCATCTTGATCTGGAGCTGATCGGCGTTGACGAGGTAGTGCGCTGTCACGCCGAAGCGCCCCGAGGCCACCTGCTTGATCGCCGAGCGGCGCGAGTCGCCGTTGGGGTCGGCCACGTACCGCGACTGGTCCTCTCCCCCCTCCCCCGTGTTCGAACGGGCGCCGAGCCTGTTCATCGCGATCGCGAGGGTCTCGTGGGCCTCGCGACCGAGGGCGCCGAGGCTCATCGCGCCCGTGGTGAAACGCTTGACGATCTCGGTCGCGGGCTCGATCTCGTCCACGGGCACGGGGGTATCCGCCAACCGGAGCTTCATCAGCCCCCGCAGCAGCGATCTCCGCACCGCCTGGTCGTTGACCATGCGCGCGTATTCGGCGTAGGTCTCGCGCGGGTCGAACGTGACCAGTTCGGAGCCCTCGGTCCCGCCGCTGCTGCGGACGGCGTGCTGGAGCTTCGCGATCGTGTCGGGGTTCCACACGTGGCGCTCGCCGTGGCGGCGCCACTGAAGAACGCCGCCGACTGGAAGCACATCGCGGTGGGTGCGCGGATAGGCGCGGAAGTGTCGCTCCATCGCCTCCGTGGAAAGCTGCTCGAGCCCCACGCCACCGATGCGCGACGCGGTGCCCGTGAAGTAGCGGTCGACCAGTTCCGGTCCGAGACCGACGGCCTCGAAGATCTGCGCGCCGCAGTACGACTTGATCGTCGAGATACCCATCTTCGAGATCGTCTTGAGCAGACCCTTGCCAATCGCCCGGACAATCCGCTTCTCGGCCTCCTCGCGGCCCAGGTCGAGCGGCAACAGAGACCGCTCAGCCAACTCGTCGAGCGACTCGAACATCACGTAGGGGTTGATCGCCGCTGCGCCGTAGCCGATCAGCGTCGCCATGTGATGGATCTCGCGCGGCTCGCCCGACTCGATCACGAGACCGGTGCGGGTCCGGGTACCCGCTGTCACCAGGTGCTGATGGACCGCGCCGACCGCAAGTAACGACGGGATCGCCACCCGCTCGGGACCGAGGTTGCGATCCGACAGGATCAGGATGTTGGCGCCGTGGTCGACGTAGCGCGCGGCCTCCTGGCAGGCCGCGGCTAGACGCGACTCCATCCCGTCGGGCCCCTCCTCGATCGGCCACGTGATGTCGACCGTCGCCGCGTCGAATACGTCGTGCGAGACCTGACGCAGCTTCTCAAGCTCGTGGTTGCGCAGGATCGGCTGGTCCATCACCAACTGGTGGGCCTGTTCCGGAACCTCGTCGAGCAGGTTCACCTCGGCCCCGACCCCGGCCTGCAAACTCATTACCACCGCCTCGCGCAGCGGATCGATGGGCGGGTTGGTGACCTGCGCGAAGAGCTGCTTGAAATAGGAAAAAAGCGGCGGCTGGCGGTCCGACAACGCGGCCAGGGCGGCGTCGTTGCCCATGCTCGCCACTGGTTCCTCGCCGTTTGTCGCCATCGGCGCGATGATCAGGCGCAGATCCTCCTGGGAGTAGCCAAATGCCAGCTGCTTGGAGCGCAGGGGCTCGATGCGGGGAGTTCGCGGCTCGCGCTCTGGCAGATCGTCGATGTGCACGACGGACCGCTCGTACCACTCGCCGTAGGGCTTACGGCGGGCGGCGCGCCGCTTGACGTCCTCGTCCTCGACGATCCGGCCCTCCTCCAGATCAACGAGGAACACCTTTCCCGGTGCCAGCCTGCCCTTGCGCTGAACGTGCTCCGGCGCAACCGTGATGACCCCGGTCTCCGAGGCGAGGACGACGTAGCCGTCCGTGTCCTGAATCCAACGTCCCGGTCTCAGGCCGTTGCGATCGAGCACGGCACCCGCCACGCGCCCGTCGGTGAACACGACGGCTGCGGGCCCGTCCCAAGGCTCGATCAGGCACGAGTGAAAGTCGTAGAAGCCCTTAACGTCGGGATCGAGGTCGGTCCGGGTGCGATAGGCCTCGGGCACCATCATCATCACCGCATGCGGAATCGACCGTCCGGAGAGGACCAGCAGCTCGAGCACGTTGTCGAAGATCGCCGAGTCGGACCCCCCGTCCCGAACGACAGGAATGACCTTGCGCAGATCGTCGCCGAAGACCTCGGAGGCGAGCTGCGACTCTCGCGCACGCATCCAGTTGACATTCCCGCGCAGCGTGTTGACCTCCCCGTTGTGAGCGATCATCCGGTAGGGGTGGGCCAGCTCCCAGCTGGGGAATGTGTTTGTCGAGAAACGCGAGTGCACGAGCGCCAGCCGCGACGCCACGCGCGGGTCGCGAAGATCGGTGAAGTACTCGGGCAGCTGCGGCGCCTTGAGCATGCCCTTGTAGACGAGCGTTCGCGAGGAGCAGCTGGGCACGGCAAGCTCTGAGCCGGCCGCGCGCTCGATAACGCGGCGGATCACGTACAGCTTGCGCTCGAGCGCCGGCTGATCGGGGATATCCTCGCCGGCCGCGATCACAAGCTGGCGGATGACCGGCGCCGAGATCCGCGCGCGTTCGCCGATCTGGCGGTCGTCCACGGGCACGTCGCGCCACCACAGCGCGGTCTGTCCCTCCGCTCGAATGCTCTCCTCGACCAGCCGCTCAAGCTCTGCGCGCCGCTCCGCTTCGTGCGGCAGATAGCAGACGGCCACGCCGTAGCGGCCGGGCGGCGGCAGGGTCACGCCCGACAAGACCGCCCGCAGAAAACCATCCGGTATCTGGAGCAGGATGCCGGCGCCGTCGCCGGTGAGCGGGTCGGCGGCCTCCGCCCCCCGGTGCTCCATGTTGGCAAGCGCAGTAAGCGCCTTCTCAACTACCGCGTGACTGGCCTCTCCCCAGAGCTTTGCGACCAGCGCGATCCCGCACGAGTCGTGCTCGTTGGCGGGTCCGTAGAGGCCAGTGGCCCCGGGGGGAGCTGTGCGGTTCATGGGAGATGGTGTGAGGTGGCCAGCGGAAGGTCACGAAGGAGGCCAGAGCGTACCAGCGGCCCCCCTTTATCCCGAAGGGACCGGGCTTAAAATCAACACTGCGAGGCGCATTCTTTTATCCACGGTGTTCGTGTTCGCGGCGCTCGGCACGCAGGCGCTCGCAGCGCCAAATCCAACGGCGCCAAAGCCCATCATCTCTGCGTCTGAGCCCGACAGTGATATACCTCGGGCATGACGATCAGGGGCGCGCGGCGCACGGTCGTGCCGCTGGGGGCAGTTCTGGCGACGCTGAGCGCGGCGACGGCGTTGGCCGGCTCAATCCCACCGGCCGGCTCGGTCCACCAGCCATCCGGCAAAAACGGCTGTTACACCTGGGACGGCTCGAGCGCGAAAGGCCCGGGCACCTGCAAGAACATCCGGGGCGGTAATGGATCGACGACGGTGGCGATCAGTCCTGACGGGCACTTCGCCTACCTGGTCGGCTACGGGGAAAATAACTCCACTGTGCCCCCAGTGCTGTCGGTCTTCCGGCGCGACAAGAACGGCACGCTAAAACAGCTCCCCGGCAAAAGCGGCTGCTTCTCGCGTGACGGCTCGAGCGAGGATGGCCCGAACACCTGCAGCAAAGCCCGCGATCTCGATACCGGCGACGCCACCTCGATCGTGATCTCGAACGACGGGCGGTTCCTCTACGTAGCGTCCCAGTACGAACCCGCTAGCACGCCGATCGGCGGCGTCGCGATCTTCAAGCGCAACCGCACGACGGGCACCCTGCGTCAGCTCTCTGGCAAGGCCGGCTGCGTCTCGAGCAATGGCTCGAGCCAGGACGGCCCGGGTACCTGCACCCCCGCGCGCGCCGTCGACTTCGTCTCCAACTTGCACATCACTCCCGATCAAAAATTCCTTTATGCCTCCGACTATGGATCCGCCCCCACCAGCGGCATCGCAGTTTTCGCGCGCAGCGCGCAGAGCGGGACGCTGCGGCAACTAAAGGGGATGAACGGCTGCATCACCGGCAACGGCACAACAAAACCCAGCAGCACGAAGAAGGTATGCCGAGCCTGGTCCAACGTGAGCGATCCTTGGGACGTTGCGACGCCCGACAATCACTTCGTCTACATCCCGGCCGCGGATAACGGCACACCGACTGTAGACCTCGTCCAGGCGTTCAAGCGAAACTCACAAGGCGGCCTGGTGCCGCTGAAGGGCAAGGGTGGTTGCGTTTCTGACTCCGGCACGAGCCCGGCAGGGCCCTGCGTGCAAGGCCGGGGCCTGGTGCGTCCTGAGCGCGCGGTGCTCTCGAACAACAAGCGCTTCCTCTACATCAACAATTACTCGTTTGGGCCGGAATCGCCGATCGCCGTGCTCAACCGCAACCCTACGACCGGCCTGCTCTCCCAGCGTGCCGGCAAGGCGGCCTGCATCAGCGTCGACGGTCTCAGCGGCGACGGCTCGACCTGCCGCACCGGCCGCGCGCTCGACGGCGGCTACGCGGGTGCACTCTCCCCCGACGGGCGCACCCTCTACTTCAGCGAGAACGGCGCCAACGGATCAAGTGGAGCGCTCGCGGTCTTCCACGTCTCGCCGACGACCGGGGCCTTCTCGCAGCTTTCAGGGAAGTTCGGCTGCGTCACCGATGACGGCTCAAGCGAGAAGGGTCCGGGCACCTGCCAGAAGGCAAGGGCGGTCGCGGGCGCCTACCAGGTGGCGATCGGGCGCAGCGGGCGCACAGTCTACGTCGCCTCCTACACCGACAACGGGGTCGCGCTCTTCCACGCCACGCCGTAAATAGGACCGGGTGCGCGCATGCGCGCACCCGCCGGCCGGAACATGTTCCGGCCGGGGCCGGCGCACATGTGCGCCGGCCGACATGATGATTCAGCTCTTCGCGGCGGCCTTTGACTTGGCCTTGCGCGGCGCAGACTTCGAGGGCTTGCGCGCCTTGCCGTCCTTGCCGGCCGTTTCCTCACTCTCACCCTGCACGGCCGCGAGACTCGCCTCGAGCGCGGCCATCAGATCGGGCGCAGCCGCCGGCTCCTCGACCTGCGGTGGCACCGCGATCTCCTCGCCCGCCGCCTTGCGCTCGATCATCTCGAGTATCCGCTCGCGATACTCGTCGTGGAACTTGTCCGGCTCGAAGTCGGCGGAAAGGGACTCGATCAGCTGCTCGGCCATCCGCAGTTCCCGGGCTGAAGCTTCGGCCTCCTCGACCGCATCGAGCTCGTCAAGCTTGTCGGGGGCGACGACCTCGTCGCCAAAGAGCATGGTTGACAGCGTCAGCACGTCGTCGCCGGGCCGCAGCGCGCACAGCTGCTGCTTTGTGCGCAGCACCAGCCTCCCGATGCCCACCTTGCCCGCCTCCCGCATCGCGTCGAGCAGCAATCGATAGGCTTTGGCCCCTCCGGCGGCCGGCGCGAGATAGTAGGAGTGGTCGTAGTAGATGGGATCGATGTCCTCGAGGTCGACAAACTCCTCGATGTCGATCGTCCTGGTTGCCTTGGGATCCAGCGACTCGAGTTCCTCCGAGGAGATCAGCACATAGCGGTCGGGGCCGATCTCGTAGCCCTTGACGATCTCGTCGTAGGGGACCTCTTCGCCGGTGCTCGGATCCACTCGTTGCTGGCGGATGCGGGTTCCGGTCTTGCTCGCGATCTGGTGAAACCGGACCGACTTGGGCGAGGTGGCGCTATAGAGCTTCACGGGAACATTGACTAGCCCGAAGCTGATGGCGCCGCTCCAGATTGCACGGGGCATAGCAACCTGTATATCGAACCGCTCGCGTTAGGCAAGCGGTGGGCGGGCCATTGCCACCGCCTACTTGTTGACGCCCGACATGTCGGGATAGCGGGCGCCCGCGGTGGCCCCCACTGGCGCCGCCTCGTCGAGCCGGCGCAGATCCTCCTCGCTCAAATCGATCTCCACGGCCTCGGCGTTCTCCTCGAGGAAGGCGCGGCGCTTGGTCCCGGGGATGGGCACGACATCCTCGCCCTGGTGCAGAACCCAGGCGAGCGCGAGCTGGCCCGGGGTGCAGTCGTGCTCGGCGGCGAGCTCCTTGACGCGCCCGACGAGGCGCAGGTTCGCGTAAAAGTTCTCGCCCTGAAAGCGTGGGTTGTTGCGGCGAAAGTCGCCTTGGGGAAAGTCGTCGGGCGATTTGAAGCGACCCGTGAGGAAGCCCCGGCCGAGCGGGCTGTACGCGACCAGGCCGATCCCCAGTTCGCGCAGGATGGGCAGGATTTCATCTTCGATGTCGCGCGTCCACAGCGAGTACTCGCTCTGAAGGGCGGTGATCGGGTGGACGGCGTGGGCCCGCCTGATCGTCTCGGCGGACGCCTCCGAGAGGCCGAGATGCCGGACCTTGCCCTGCTCGATCAGCGAGGCCATGCCGCCGACGGTCTCCTCGATCGGGACGTCGGGGTCGACGCGGTGCTGGTAATACAGGTCGATGTGGTCGACACCCAACCGGCGCAGTGAGGCGTCGCAGGCGCGTACCACATACTCGGGTCGGCCGTTGATGGAGCGTCCGCCGGGATTCTCGGGGTCGCGCACCACCCCGAACTTCGTCGCGAGCACGACCTCGTCGCGGCGGTCCGCGATCGCTTCACCAACCAGCCGCTCGTTTTCGCCTCTCCCGTACATATCCGCCGTGTCGAGGAAGATCACCCCCAGGTCGAGGGCGCGGTGGATGGTGGCGATTGACTCGGCGTCGTCGCCCTCGCCGTAGAACTCGGACATGCCCATGCAGCC
>Ga0070741_10013623_pt1 | contig 14303 bp, 11 predicted proteins | sample Coa_R1_4_FD_66440 | JGI IMG/M metagenome (GOLD analysis project Ga0070741, IMG submission 66440) | Surface soil microbial communities from Centralia Pennsylvania, which are recovering from an underground coalmine fire - Coalmine... | ecosystem: Environmental > Terrestrial > Soil > Unclassified ... | reverse complement strand
TACTGTCAGGATTAGTGATGCTTCTTCCGCACGGCTACGAGGGCCAAGGACCGGAGCACTCAAGCGCCCGCATCGAGCGGTTCTTGCAGCTTGCCGGCGAGGACAATTTGCAAATTGCGCAGCCCTCTACGGCCGCGCAGTACTTTCACCTGCTCCGCCGGCAGGCCGTGAGGCGGTGGCGCAAGCCGCTCGTGGCCTTCACCCCCAAGAGCATGCTCCGCGATCCCAGGGCGTGCTCGCCGATCGAGGCGTTCACGCAAGGCCGCTTTCTCACCGTGATCGCCGATTCAGAAAGCCAGCAACCCGACCGCGTGCTCCTGTGCACAGGCAAAATCGGCCACGAACTGCGCAGCGAGCGGCAGAGAAGAGGCGATTCTTCGACGGCCATTCTATTTCTGGAGCAGCTTTATCCGTTCCCCGAACAGGAGCTCGCTCGCGAGCTCGATCGATACCCCAACGCCGAGATCGTATGGGTGCAGGAAGAGCCGGCCAACATGGGGGCCTTATTTTTCGTGCAGCCGCGGCTGCGGCGTCTCGCGGGGAAGCGCCCGTTCCGTTCCGTGAAGCGTTCGGCGAGCGCCAGCCCGGCAACCGGCTCCGCAAAGGCGCACGCGATCGAGCAAGCCGCTCTGCTGGCGCTGGCCTTCGGCCCTGGCCGCTCCGCCACGAGAAATGAGTCGCTCGCCCGCAAGGTTTCGTGAGCGCAGCGCATCGGCAGGCGCGTGCCATTACCGCATTAAGCGAGATGGCCGGAGCGGCAGGTTTCACCCCGCCTTTTTTCCCGCGGAACAGCCAACGGGACCGCGGAGCGGCGACGCTCTCAACCGTTGCGATTTTTGTAGTACTTATTGGTAATAGCTCTCGCCTGGCCAGGACCGAGGCGGCCGGCGAGCTCCTTATAGAACGAATCGGCGGGACGTTCTCTCGCCATTTGCAAAAACCGGCGCTCCTGCTCGGCGAAAGCGCGCCCAGTGACAGCGTCCGGGTCAAGCAGAGAGGTCAGAATCCCGTGCAGCTCCTTCTGAACGGAAGTTGTTTCCGGCTTGCCGGCCAGGTTGCGCAGCTCTCCGGGGTCTTCCTTCAAATTGAAAAGCAGGGGCTCATACCAACTGAAATAAATATACTTCCAGTTGTCTTTGCGAACCATGAACGATCCCGTACAATTGCCTTCTGAATGCGATTCGCTCACAGCGTACCCAGGATGATTTCCCGGCTGGCCATGGGCCAGCCGCAGCAGGGAGCGCCCTCGCAAACCTCCCGCAGTGGACGCCGCGGCCAGATCAAGCATTGTGGCCACAAGATCCACATGGGCCACCGGGGTTTCGACTGTGCGGCCGCGCGGCAGGCCGGGACCGGCCATGATAAGAGGAACACGCGCCGAGCCTTCGAGCAGGTTGTTTTTCAGCCATAGCCCGTGCTCGCCCAGCATCTCGCCGTGATCGCTGGTATAAACCACAAGCGTATTGTCGAGCAGCCCGGATCCTTCCAGCTCGTCAAGCAGATTGCCGATATACGCGTCCAGCTCGGTGATCATCCCGAAGTAAGCGGCCCGTGCGCGGCGTACCCGGGCTTCCGGGATCGGCGTCGAAATCAGCTTGAAATTGGCCAAAGCCTGGAACACAATGTGGCGCTGCTCCAGGTAACCGGCAGGGATATTGGGCAACGGCATGTCTTCCGGCCGGTAAGTTTCAGCATATTTTGGCAATGCGACGAAGCTCGGATGGGGAAGCGTGAGGCCCACGTAAGCAGCCCACGGGTTCTGCTGCCGGGGCGCCTCGTTGCGCAGAAAATCCAGAGCGTATTTCACGTGCGCATCGTCGGAATGTACGCGCTGCTGAAACCTTCCATCGATCTGCCGCCGCTCGTCGACGCGAAAACATAAGGGAGCGCGGAAAAGTGACGTTATGTCCGGATGCTCGGCGTGGCCGTTGGCGGTGTGGACCTCGCGAAAGCCGTAATCCTTTCCGGGCGCCAAATCCAATTTTCCCGTCGCCCAGCAGTGATAACCTGCGTCGCGCAGCCGGTTGCCCCAAGTCGGCACGCGCCCGTCGAAATGCGTGCTGTTGCAGTACGAGCCTACGTCGGAAGGAAACATGCCTGTCATCAGGCCCGCCCGGGAGGGCACGCAAACCGGGCTGCCGCAATAAGCGTTGCGGAAATTGACGCCTCGCGCGGCAAGGCGATCCAGATTGGGCGTGCGGACGATGGGGTGGCCGTTCGGCCCCATTACCAGTCCGCTATGCTGGTCGGCGCAGATGAAGAGAATATTAGGCTTCTTAGCAGAAGAGGCTTGCGGGTGCAGCGGCGATGCCGTGACCAGAGACGCTCCGATCCCTGAAACAAGCGTCTCGTTAAATCGCCTGCGGGAAATGTCGGACATAGAAGCAACCTCTGTGGAAACCGGATGGCAAACCACAGCATACATCCGGAAACTAAGCGATGCAAACCGGCCCGGCTGCGGAAAAAAGAGCCGCGGCTCCGTTCCTATGAATTCCGGTGTGAAAACGGGATTATGCTCGCCGGCTGTACTCGTCCCGGCACTTTGGCGAGCAGAAATGCATGATTTGACCGCGGATTTCCTGGGTCACAGCGAGCTCCGGGGCCACAAATGTGCCGCAAACCGGATCTTTCTTGAGTTCGCTCGCGCGGGGGGCGGAGCCGGATCTGACGCCCGCGGCTGTATGCGTGGCCGCCGGGGGCGTCAGCAGGGCTACCACAGCCTTCACCACCGGTTCGAGCAGCGACCGCAACAGTATAAACGCTGCCAGAATCGCGATCAGGCCGAGTAAAAAACGCATTTACCTCTTCTTCTTTGCCGCAGGCGCAGGAGCGGGCTTCTCGGTTCCATACTGCGTTTGGACCGAGCCGCTAATGGCCTGCAAGCTTCCTTTTGCCGATGCGGCATTGGGGCCGTTCGGCGCCAGTTCCAAATACTTCTGGAATGCTTCGGCGGTTCCCGGAGCCGGCGTGACCTTCCCGTCGGCTGCTACTTGGGCCTTGCTCAGTAAGTACACGCCGATCTGATAATATGCGTCAGCATAGTTAGGATCGGCGGCGACAGCCTTCTTGAACGCCTCATAGGCCTCGTCGTTGTGGCCGGTGTTGACTAAAATCGCTCCCAGATTAAAGAAATAACGGCCTGCATTCGGCTTGTCCAGCTCGGCTGCTTTGCTGAGCTCGGCTTGGGCTTCCGGGTACTTGCCGGCGCGCGCCAGCGCCAAGCCGTAATTGTTGTGGTAAGCGGCATCATCAGGCTTGATCTCGATCGCCTTGGTGTAATCCTCCATGGCTTTCGCGATCAACGGGGGCTGCTCAGCCGGAGGCTTGGCGGAAGCCAGGTTCATGGTTGCTTCGCCCAAATTGGCCCAGACTACGTGTTGTTTGGGATCGATCTCGGAGGCCTTAGTCAGCGAATCGATGGCGCTTTCCCAATTTTTGGCGCGCATCGCTTCCATGCCCGCGTTGAAGGCGTCGTTCAACGCTTTGTTCTTGCTAAGCTGCTCCTGCCGTCTCTTGGTGGCCTCTTCAATCTGCCGGCGCTGCTCCGCGGTCATCTGGCGGTTCTCATTCAATTCCATGCCCGCCGCGGCCGCCTCCGCCCGCGCCTTGGCCTCGGCCAGGTTGAAATCCACCGTGGTCGGGTCGCCGAGTTTGGTGCGGACGTTATCCACCGTGTCCATGGTTTTGCCGTTCACTTCGACCGATACCTTATACACACCGAGCGGCAAGCCTGCGTGGAGGTATTGGCCCTTCTTGTTGGTCTTTACCTGGTAATTGCCTTTGATGTCTTTTCGCTCGATGTGGACCATTGCGTTTTGGAGAGGTTTTCCGTTCTCATCCTTTACCTCCCCTTGCAACGTGGATACCTGCGCCCGGGAAACGCTCGCGAAAAACACCAGCAATGCGGCGACGCCCAAGAGGTGGCGTCCATGAAACTTAGGCATACTTTGCCTCCAGGAAATCTCCTTGACAAGTCTAGCATACAACAGGAAAAAGCCCGGATGAAAGCGGCGGCCCAACCGTTCCTTCGGAGGCGCGCCTACGCTTTACTCCGCGTGCGTAGGGCCGGCATCTCTGCTATCGATGGCCGCCCTCATGTCCCGCGAAGCAGGCGGCATCCGCCGACTGAATCCCGGCCAGAGCACCGGGACTCACAGCGCCGTCAGCCGGCGGCTTTCAAAAATAAAATTTGGCGGCGACCTGCATTTCCCGCGGTCCGCGGCCGGAGGCGTAGCCGCTGATGACGCCAAAGGTGTTGGAACCGTAGTTGGAGTCAGGCCGCCCAAAAGTCGGGGTGTTGGTCACGTTGAACGACTCCAGCCGGAGCTGAAGCTGCTGGCGCTCTTTGAAGCGAAAATTCTTCATCAGCACGATGTCCGCGTTGCGGATGCCCGGTGTGCGGCACGCCGGAAGCGTACGCGGCGCAGTGCCGAAGACATCTTCATCCGGTTGTGAGAAGGCGCTCAGGTTGAAGTAGGATCCGTTCATGCGCGATTCTACCGAACCCGATGTGCATGGATTACCGATGATGTTCGGCCTTTGGGACGCTCCGTCCCAAAGATTCGGCGAGTCCAAGCCAGGCACAATCGGGTAACCGGAACTGAACGTAAGAATCGTCGCGACCTCCCAGCCGCCGACCAACGCTTCCGCCACGCCGTTCATGCTGCTTCCAAACCTTCTCCCGCGGCCCAGGGGCAGTTCGTAGTCCAGGCTGATCACCGCCCTTTGAGGAATGTCGAATTGAGAGAGCGAGCGCTCTAAGCGCAGATTCCATGCGTTCTGAACGCCCGAAGAGCCGCCCTGCCAGTCCACATCGCTCGAGGATTCGTCGCTGTCGCTGATCAGCTTGGAGATGGTATAACTGGCGAGCACCGCCAGACCCTTCGAAAACCGCTTCTCGTATTTAAGCTGCATCGAATGATACATCGAATTGGCGATATTCGGAGGGGCGTTATATTCTCCGAGGCCTCCATCGTACTGCGGGTAAGGCCGCAACAACACGTTCAGCGGCACGGTCGGCAGACTTTCCGGAGAGGTTGGATCGGTGATGATTCCATGAAACGGGTTCGGCACGAGCGATTCCAGGGCGGTCCGGCCCAGGCCCCAATAGACGGGATTCAGCTTATTGTAATTTCCGGGCAGGTCCTCGCCACCAAAGTAATTATGGGTTGCCTTGCTGGCCGAATAATTGACCTCCAGAACAGCATTGCCCGGCAATTCGCGCTGGATAGAGAAGAGCCATTGTTGAATCTGCGGATTGATGTAGCTAGGTATATAGGAATCGACGCCATGACCAATCCACGCCAGGGGATTTCTTCCCGGCGCCGGCGTCAGCCCGCTCGGATAAGGGTTCGAGAGGGACGCATACTGCGTCAAGCCTCCGTCGAGCGTCCACAGAACACTCGTGCTGGAGCGGAACGTGGGTCCGACCTCACCCTTGATCGAGTCGCGGTTCTGGGAATAGAAGATGCCGTACGCGGCTCGAACCGACATTTTGTTTCCCAGCGCGTAAGCCAGCCCGATGCGCGGCCCGAAGTTGTTGTAGTCCCCGTCAAACGGGCTGCGGCGGCTGGAATTCACGAATTTCATGACGCCCAAAAGGTTGCTGCACGCCGGGCAATTGGGGCTGGCCGGAACCTTGCCCGCCAGCGGAGACGGTGAATAGTAGTCGAAATAGTCAAGACGGTCGAAACGCTCCGTGCGGGGAACGTCGAATTCATAGCGCAAGCCGATATTGAGGGTTAGCTTCCGGGTGATTCGCCAGTCGTCCTGTATGAAGCTGCCGAAATAGCCGGAGGCCGCTGCCACGGGATGGTCCCACCACATGTACCCGCCTTGCCCCCAGCCGAGCAGCAGCGAGGCGATGGCATTGCCCTGGCTTGAAGTGCCGACCAGCGGATTCTGGCCCGTGACCTGCCTGCTGAAGCTGAATCCGCCCGCCGGATACCCGGGCTGAAAGTAGTTCTCATACAGAAACAGGCGCTCGGCTCCGCCTTTAATCGTGTGCCCGCCGATAATTTTGGTAAAAGCTCCGCTGGCTGTGCGCGTTTCCTTGCCTTCATGGATCAAGGAAAATCCCCCCGCGCCCAGAGTTCGATAGCCGGAAGCAGAAACATTCGGGAACTGATAGACTCCCCCCGTCTGAAGGACCTTGGGGAAACCCAAGGTCGTCGAATCGAAGCCCGTGCTGCGCGGCAATTGATCGTCGTGGACCCGGAGTTCGCCGATCCGCGCCTCGAAAATCGTAGTAGGGCTGTGCGTACGAGTATAGTTCAAAACGAAATTCTGGTTGCGGCTGGGAACGAAGTTGCCGCTGTCGGCGATATTTCCCAACAGGTTGGCCGGCGTGGTGTGCTGCCAGTAAACGCTGTAGCGCCCCATAATGCGCTGTTTGTCGCTGACCGTCTGATCGATTTTCGCATCCATCTGATTCGAAGTCAGCTCGTTCGCGCCCTGCGCAAAGTAATTGTTGGAGTGGGTCACCGGGTTGCCGGCCGAAGTGGGCTCCGGATAGTAAGAGATCAGCTTCTTCGCCACCGCGTTCATCATGGACGGGGGAACTACGTTTCCGGGAAAGGGATTCCGCAGGGTCTGTCCGTTGGAGACGTAGGTGTCGAACGGGTTGTAAATCACCGACAGCTTGCCGTTGGAATTCAAGGTTTGCGAAAAGTCTCCCGCGCGCTGCAAATCCGTGGGCACCGTGGTCGTTACCGAAGTGGCGGTGCTCTGGCGGGCTCCCTCATAGTCAAAGAAAAAGAAGGTGCGGTTTTTGCCGTTGTAGATCTTGGGGAGAGACACGGGGCCGCCCAAGGTGCCGCCGAAAACATGACGCTGGAAATCCGGGATGGGCAGGCCGGCGCGGTTCGAGAACCAGTTGTTCGCGTTCAGCCCGGAGTTGCGGGTGAACTCGTAGAGCGAGCCGTGCGGGTCGTTGGTACCGCTCTTGGTGATGATGTTGACGATGGCGCCGCCTGTCTCGCCGAACTCGGCGTTGAAGAAGTTCGTTTGCACTTTGAACTCCTGGATGGCATCCACTGAAGGCGAGTACTCGATGTCGGTCCAGCCGCCGTTCTGCTCGATGCCCGAAACATTCGTGCCATCCAGCATCGCTTGCGAGGTCCGGTTCCGGTTTCCGTTGGCAATGAAGTTGGTGTTTGCCGTCCCTCCGGGACTGTTGTCACTGGGGACCACGCCCGGCGTCAGAAGCACTAAGCTCAAAGCCGTGCGGTTTACCAGAGGGGCGGTCGCCATGAACCGGTTCTCCACGACCTGCCCCAGCGTCGCGCTGGCAGTGTTCAACAGCGGCGCCGTGCCTTCCACTTCAATCGAGGTGGAAACAGTCGCCAGGCTGAGCTGGACGTTAATCGTGGCCTCCTGCTGCACCTCCAGTTGGAAAGTCGCAGGCCGCATGTATTTTTGAAAGCCGGGCGCCTCTACACTAAGGCTATAGGTGCCGGGCGGAAGCGCCGGAAGGATGTACCGGCCCGCTACATCGGTTTTCGTGCTGTGCGGCAAATTGCGGTTCACCTCGGTCACCACCACCGAAGCGGAGGGAACGGCGGCCTGCGCTGCGTCCGTAACAGTTCCGCGCACGGACGCGGTGTAAGACTGTGACCAGGCAAGACAAGGAAACAGAATCCAAACAAGGAGAGACCAAATTCGCCTTTGCATTTGTTCCTCCCCAAAAAATTGGCCGTATGCTACACCCGCCCGGCGGCGATGTCAATATAGAAATCTCCAGGCTTTAGCGTTAATTTTCGGAGTCTCTTCAGCGTCCAGGAATTTCGGTTTTCCGCCGCGCTCACGCACGAGCACGCTACGGCCGCCGGGATGCTTGGGGGAAGTTCGAAACCGGAAGCTGGCCGCGCTTCTAAGAATTGAAGCTGGCTACCGCCTGGCGCTCGTCGTAGTAGGTCTCGAGCACGGAGTCGATGTGGGTGATGTGCAGCAGCCGCTGCACCTCCATGCTCGGGTTCAGAAGTTTGAGCATCCCGCTGTTGCGGACGGCATGGGAGTAACAGTTGATAAGCATTCCCAGCCCGGCGCTGTCAATCCGGCTTACCCGGCTCAAATCGATCAGCACCTTGGTGTCCTTCTGCTCCAGCATGCCGCGCAGCAGCCCCGTCATCTCGGACTGCCGGGTTAATTGCACGGGGCCGGAAAAGGCGATCACCACAACATCTTCCAGCCGGCGCCTGTCCACCTTGGACCAAGAAAGGCCGCCCATCAGCAATTCGGAGGCCCTCAGCTCCTCGAAGCATTCGTCACAGATCAAATAATGGCTCTCGAATGCTTTTGTCGCCGATTCATCCAGCCGTTTCAGCAGGTAGTTTCGGATCAGCTCTTCTCGGAGCAATGGATCCTCGTGGTACTCCATGCCTGCTCTCCTGATAATTAGTGAACCCCGGGGGACTTGTGTTTCATCTCCTGGCGATAAATTTTCCGAAAACGCTCCTTGGCTCGGAACAACGCCACGCGGAATTGGCTGTCCGAAAGGCCGGTCCTGCGGCAAATTTCGTCTTTATCCTGCTCCTCCAGGAAAAAAGCCCGCAAAAGCTCACAGTCTCTGTCGGACAGCTGCGCCAGGGCGGCGGCCACCGCCTGCCGCAGCTCCACGGCCTCGGAAGCTGGTGGAACGGCAGGGTGCTCGGGCAAAGCCGAATCCGGAGGGGCCTCGCGCCACAGGCGCCTCCAGTATTCGTGAATCACGTTGTTGCAAATCCCGCTGAGGAAGGCTCCGATGCTCTCCGGGTTGTGCACCTTCTTGTCCCGCAAGGCGGTGACAAACCGGGCAAGCGTCTCCTGTACAATGTCGTCGACATCTGGACAAAACGATCCTAAATGATAGCAGGCCTTATACCGCAGCTTGAGCCGGTAGCCTTCGAGCGTTCGGGGATCGAATTCCATTTCGGAAGCACCCGGAAAAAATGCGGAAAGCGCCAGCGGCCCGTGATAGCCGGGGCCGCCGGCCCCGGAGAAGGGCCGGCGTCAAAACAAATAGGCGTAAATCTGGCCAGCTGGACCTCCGCCGTCACATGTGCATGTTCTCTGCCAATTACTCCTCGCGAACCGGCGTGAGTCCTGCCGCGCTTCTCCGCCGTGATTCCTTTCCATTCCCACTCCGAAATCTCCGCATACCGCCGGAGGCCCCGGCGGCTGGTTTCCGGCGATAGAAGGGCTCGGCCGATTCGCAGCAGCCGGGACTCTGCATCGTTTTCACAGTGTTGCATTAAGACATAAAAACGAGTGAACTGCAAGTATGGGAGCCACTCGTTTTTACGGGCGTGGTACGCCGGCATTTTTTTCACAGCCACCAAACCCGCGGTCTTTCTCCGAACCAAAGTTCGCACTCCTCTCCCCTATCAGCCGCCAGATTCACGTCGAATTATACAGGGCCGAAAAGAAAGCCGCGCTGCTTGCGCGCCGGATATTGCGATATGGTGGATAGGACGTGATCTCATGAGCGAAGTGCGCATTCGCAGCAACGAGACCGGGCGTGGCGCCAAGCGCGGGTTTACCTCTCGTTTGGCCGCAGCGGCTTTGGCCCCATTGTTCGCCCTCTGGCTGCTCGTACCCCTTTTGCGGCGCGAGCGGCGGCGCCGGGGGTGGAAGTGGGTCCGGATTTGCGGACTGATGGCGGGCGCGGCGCTGCTCGCCGCCGGCTGGAAACTGCGCCCCCTGTTGTTTGCGGGCGCCACGCTTCTGCTGCTCTCGGCGCTGTTGGGGCCGCTGGCCGATCCCGGCCAACTACACGCTCTGGCCGAAAGGCTCGGAGCAAAGCATATTCTGAATGGGGGGTTCTTCGCCGGCGGCGAAGCATGCCTGCCGGTGGGCGCTGCGGTATTGCTGTTTCTCACCGCAGAAGAGCTGCTGGCGGCAGCCGCTGAGTCTCCCGGGCGGAAACAATGGCGGTGGCCGCTGGCCGAAGTGAAAAATATCCAAATTGATGGCCAGGACTACCACCCCCGCGACGTCGGTTTCGCCAAGGCTCCGCCGGCGCGAGACCAAAACGTTAGCCGCAACGCTGCCTGCCTTCTGGCGCTCCACCTCGCCGGAGAAAACGAGCATCAGCTGTACTTCGAATACAAAGGCGTTTTTGCGCGCCACCTGGCCGAAGTTGCGGCGCATACCATTTACCGCTGCCGGGCCCTGGCGGCAAAGGCGCCCGTCCAAATCCTGCGGGTGATCCGATGACAGACGAGGTCTGGAAAGACGAAACGCTGGTTCGCGCCTTTCTGGCCGGAGTGCGGGGCGGGCTGCCCTTCGCGGCCGCGCAGATCGAGATTCTGCTGCGGATTGTTTATGCTCTCGGCAGGCCCATCGAATCGCTGGCCGACCTGGGCTGCGGCGACGGCATCCTCGCGCGTGCCATTCTAGCCAAGTTCCCCGCCGCGTCGGCCACCCTGGTGGACTTTTCTGAGCCTATGCTGGAGCAAGCCCGGGGCCAGCTTTCCAGCGAAGGACGCGACGTCTGTTTTGTGCCGGCGGATTTCGGCGAGAAGCAGTGGAGCGGTCTGATAGCCGGGCGCGGCCCCTTCGACCTGATCCTGTCAGGCTACGCCATTCATCACCAGCCGCACCAGCGAAAGCGGGAGCTCTATCAGGAAATTTTCGAGTTGCTCAAGCCGGGCGGACTGTTTCTGAACACAGAGCACGTCTCATCGCCGACCAACTGGGTGCGGTCCATTTCCGATGGTCTCTACATCGATTCCATTTGTAAGTTTCAACGCAGTCAAGGCTCCCAGAAAGGCCGCGACGAGATTGCCCGTGAGTTTTTTCATCGCCCGGATAAAGCGGCTAATATCCTTGCGTCGGTTGAGTCGCAATGCGACTGGCTGCGCGCCGCGGGATTCGTTGACGTCGATTGTTATTTCAAAGTATTCGAGGCGGCGATTTTCGGCGGGCGCCGTCCGTAGCGCTGATCCCCGGGGAAGAAGCCTGTAATGGATTCTGTTCTCCGAGCTCTCAAAGAGGTCATCGCCGCACATCCCGCCGGCCCAATCCGGCGCGCGCTTCGTCCGGGCGGCTTGTGCCGGGGATGGAATCAGAAGGAAATGCACAAAGGGGACCGGTGCTCGGTGATGATGTCCTGGCCCTAAGGCCTGCTGCTCGTTGCGGAAAGCGGCTTGGCCGCGGCAGCCGTCCTTCGGCTCATCGGCGGATGGTATCGCCGGCGAAGCCCCAGAAATCTTCTACGTAGAATGACGAGACGACATTGCCGAACAAGTAGCAGATCGACTTGCATTCCGGGACTTCGCCGTAAAGACGGCGGCCCCGCTCGAAAATTTTGGCGAAGCCGCCGTCTTCCAGCACATTGCCGGCGATCTTGCGCAGCGGCTCGCAAGGGTAAAACACGTCGCCGTTGGGATAAACACGCGGGAACATCGTTGGATAACAATGAAAATCCTTGAACTCGAGCAGAGTCCGCAGAAGCTTCGGGGTGCCGTTGATGGGGATCTTTCGTTCGGAGCGCAGCCGCACCAGCTTATCCACAAAATCCCGGTAGCGGCGGTTATAGAGCAGCGAGAAGTCGGGGTGCAGGCCGTTCTGGGCGGATTGTACTGAAAATACATGGCCGTGCCCGGCGCAGTACTCCAGAATCCGCTCCGCCTCGCCGATGTTCCACTCCTCGAGAACGCAACTGATAGTCACCGCGCGCGGCGGAAGCTTCGAGCGCACCATATCGAGGTTGTCGAGCACCCGCTGGACCACGCTCGACTTGGTCAGGCGGCCGTTCGGCTCCGGGGTGATGGCGTCCAGGCTCACGACGAGGCCGGTAAGATGATCGAGGATTTCCTTCCGCTGGTCGAGCAGCACGCCGTTGGTCACCAGCAAAACGTCGAGAAACTTCGCTTCGCGCCGGGCGGCGCGCACCAGCTCGCCAATGTCGGGCCGGATCAGCGGCTCCCCGCCCGTGAAGAGAATCGTATCCACGCCGCGGCGAATGGCGTGTAGCACTTCAATGGTCCTCGCCGTATCCAGCTCTTCGCTAAAAACCTCGGGGTTCTTTTGAGTGCAATAGGAGCAGTCCAGGTTGCACTTGTGCGTGGCATAGAACACCGCCGAGTAGGGACGCACCACATTGCTCTTTTTGATCCGGCGGATATAAAGATTACCCAAGTAGGTCCGGAAGTTTTTTAGAACAACCGGATAGTAGCGGATCATGCCCCGCAGCAGCTTGGAGTAGTCGGACGCCATGGCATCCAGTGTACCGCCGCGTAACGGACGGCCTCTGTGTCTGGCTCAACGCAACGCTGGTTGTTCCGGCCGCACGCTGCCTGCAAACAGCGACGCAGGAGACGCCAATTTCCGATCAGAGAAGAGCCCCCGGCGCTGTGAGCTTCAGGAGCGCATGCGGCAGCGCAGCGCGGCGCTCCCGGCGCCGTCTGCCCAGTTCAGAAAGGCGCGGCAGCTTGAGCGGAACGGCGGCGCACAGCGCCTCCTGCGTGCGCCGCAAATCCTATTTTGTAACGTGTTCAGACTTGTGGCTGGTGCTGCGAGATGCAGCGCTCAAAAGACCCCGAGGCTATCGCCCGTAGTAGGCGGCGTTTTCCGCCGCGAAATGCTGCCACTTTTCCGGCAGATCATCGAGAGCAAAGATAGCCGAAACCGGACAAACCGGAACGCACGCGCCGCAATCGATGCACTCCACCGGATCGATGTAGAGCATCTTGGCTTCGGCGTGATTGGGCTCGTCCTTTTTAGGATGAATGCAATCGACCGGGCATGCGTCCACGCACGCAGTGTCTTTCGTGCCGATGCAAGGTTCGGCGATGACGTAAGCCATGTTTCAGTTCTCCAATGTTAGGGCAAGCGGCCCAGCTTTAACTCACACATATAGCATGGGCAGTGAGAAAAAGAAAGTGGCCCGGACGGAAGGCGATGGCGGGGATCCGGCTGTTTTCAGCCGCACAGCGGCCCGGCCCACGATCATCGGCGCATGGCGCCGCCGGCCGGATCAAGCGCCGGCGGTCTGGCTGTAATCTGGCCCGCAAAGACCTCAGGGTCGGCGGTGGGCAGCTTGCATACCCGCTTCTCGCAGACGTAAGCCGTGGCCCGCCCATCCTGGGCGATCTTGTTTTCCACCAGCGGGATCAGTTTCTGCGCGGCGGCCAGGGCGGTGCCTTGCGGCGCCACCACCAGGATTCTATTGGGTACGAATCTCCGCCGCAGTTGCTCCAGCAGAGGCTCGGCCTCGCTGCGCGAGTGCGGGGTAACGATTACGATTTCTTTCGGGGTGTCCAGGGCGAAATCCACACCGAGCAGCATGTCGGAAAGGTACGCCGGCGCTTCGCTCAGAATGCCGTTGAACGTGGTCAAAGCGCGCTCGGCGCGCTCGCGGAAGCGTTCGCTGGAGGTCAGTTCGGCCAGCCGCAACAGGTTGCGGACCGCCACGGAGTTGCCCGAGGGCTCCGGACCGTCGAAGCTCGGCTTGTGGCGCACCAGAAGCTTTTCGTCATCGTCGCTGGTCAGAAAGAAGCCTCCGGCTGGATCTTCATAATGCCGCGCCAAAGCGGCGTCGAGATCGAGAGCGGCGCTCAGCCACCGCAATTCGCCGGTGGCCTCGTAGAGATCGAGCAGCCCGCCGATGAAGAACGCATAATCGTCCAGGTAGGCGGTGCGCCCGGCCCTGCCGTTGCTGTAGGTCCGTATCAGGCGGCCCTCCCGCCGCAAATTTCGCAGAATGAAATCGGCCGCACCCGCCCCGAGCCGGGCGTAGCGATCGTCGCCCAGCGCCAGCGCAGCCTGTGCGCAGGCGGAAATCATCAGGCCGTTCCACGAAGTCAGGATTTTCTCATCCCGCAGCGGGCGGGGACGTTTGCCGCGCGCATCGTAGAGCAATCGCTTCGATTCCTCGAGCATCGAATGCGCTTTGCCGCCCGGAATGCCGAGCTCGCCGGCCACGAGATCCAACGGGCGGTCCACATGGAGAATGTTCCGGCCATGGAAATTGCCCTGTGTTGTAACGCCGAAGTAAGCTTTCGCCAGGCGGAATCGGTCTGGCCCGAGAGCCGATTCCATCTCCTCCGGCGTCCAGGTGAAAAACCGGCCTTCTTCCGGCGCCCCGTCGGGACCGGCGCTATCGGCGTCGGTCGCGGAGTAGAACGCGCCTTCCGGAGAAAGCATGTCGCGCTCGACATATCGCAGCGTGTCGCGGGCGATCTGGGCGAAGTCCCGGCGTCCCGTGGCCTGATAGGCTTCCAGGTAGGCGGAAATCAGCAGGGCGTTATCGTACAGCATTTTTTCGAAGTGCGGCGCCAGCCAGCGGGAATCTGTCGAATACCGATGAAACCCGCCGCCGA
>Ga0070741_10013622_pt1 | contig 14303 bp, 13 predicted proteins | sample Coa_R1_4_FD_66440 | JGI IMG/M metagenome (GOLD analysis project Ga0070741, IMG submission 66440) | Surface soil microbial communities from Centralia Pennsylvania, which are recovering from an underground coalmine fire - Coalmine... | ecosystem: Environmental > Terrestrial > Soil > Unclassified ... | reverse complement strand
GTCCAATGCGGCGGAAGCGTTGAGCTCCATTTCCATTTGTTTGGGGAGATCGCGGAAATGGAGTTTAAGCGTGTCGTCGGCGAAACCCTTGAACATGGTCGACTCATCATTGGAAACATAGGAGGTATGGGAGTCCCCGATCAGAAGGATCCGGAAAGTCCTGGATGGTTTGCGGATCGGATAATCGAAATCCTTCAATCCATCCGCGTTGATGACTTCCCCTTGGGAAATGCTCTGCTGGCCCAAAGCCCGGAAGGACGTGATGAAATTGAACCGGGGGTGGGACAAGTAGAATTTTTTTTCCGAGAGGGGATCGGCCACCAGCCCCGCGGGTAAATAGGCGGTGCAATTGGAAAAATAACCGTCGTGCCCCGGTTCTTTCAATATTTCCCCCCAAATGGAGACAAAGGTCATGGGCTCGTAATTCGGGGCGAGCCTGGCCAAAGAAGCGTTCGGATCGCATTGGACCCCATAGAGGCTTTTCCCCGACCAAGCCATGCTCAAAAGATGTTTCCCTTGAGTGAAGATCTTCCAGGAATAGGCCGCGTTGACGGTACTAGAAGAAGCCTCCGGAAATGACATTTCGTAGACCGAATCTTGGTATTGACCAGCCACGTAAAGAGTTTTATCTCCCCCGCAAAGGGCCGCGGGCCGGGGCATTTCAGGGTTCGCCCGGAAGACCGTTGAGACTTGCCGGGTCTTCAATTGGATCGCCCTCAAGGTCCCGAATTCCGGTTGGGTAAAATAGAGGGTATCCAGCCCCGGCACATAGGCCATGTTCCAGATCAACCCGGCCTGGGCTTTGGAGGATTCGCCGTCGCCCAAACCGGGGGCCGAAGTGCCCATGAGGGTCGAAACGGTCTTCAAACCCAGGTCGATCAAACGGATCCGGTTATTCCCCTCGTCATCCACCGCCAATCGATCCTTGCCGATAAAAACCAACCCGCTGGGTTTGTCAAAGGCGGCTTTGGAAAAAGGGCCATCCACATAATCCGGACTCCCGTTCCCGGCAAGGGTGGAAACGCGGTTCGAATGTTCCAGATCGATGATCCGGATGCAATGGTTTTGAGTATCGGCCACATAAAGCTGGGTCCCTTCCGGGTTGATGGCCAAACCCTGGGGGTTATTGAAAAGAGCGGAATAAAAAGGACCGTCGGACAGGCCCGGCGCTCCCTCCCCCGCAACCAGGTCATGAAAACCGCTCATGGGGCCGATAGCCCAAGCCGGATGGGAACTGAGCGCCGCGATGAAAAGCAAAAGGAGGCGATAGATCGTTTTAGGGGATCTTTCAAAACACATGGTCATATCCTAATACTAAAATTGAAATAAACGGCCGGTGATCTTCGCCACTTGATCCATGGGATAAAAGAATAAAAGCCAGCCATAAGCCACGAAGATATTGGTGGCGCCGATATCGATCCAACGGCTGAAAGGCTTCGCCTTCCAAATCCGCCCGTAGCGGGATTTTTCCCATACATTATGCAGGGCCAGCCCCACCCCGTGATACATGCCCCAGAGGCCGAAATGCCAGCTGGCCCCATGCCATAGGCCGCAAACGAACATGGTGACCATGAGGTTGAAGAACTTCCGGAAGACCCCGAAGCGGTTGCCGCCCATGGGGATATAGACGTAGTCCCGGATCCAACTACTCAAGGACATATGCCATCGACGCCAGAATTCGGTGATATTCCGGGAGATATAGGGAAAGTTGAAGTTCGCCGGGAGGTCCAATCCGATCATCTTGCCCAAACCGATGGCGATATCGGAATAACCGCTGAAGTCGAAAAGGATGCGGATGGAAAGAAGGGAAAGGAGAAGACAGACCGAACCAAAATGGAGGTCGGTTCTTTTTTCCAATAGATGGATGACCAGGGTGGCGTTGTCCGCGATGACGAGTTTCTTGAAGAACCCCAACAGCACCTGGGCCAATCCCAGGCCCGCCTTTTGGAGCGCCGGACGCTCCAATCCATTTTCCAATTGGGCCAGGAAAGGTTGGAACCTTTTGATCGGACCGGAAACGATGGAGGGGAAAAAAATACAGAAGATCCCGAACTTGAAGGGGTTCTTCACCGGTTCCCCATGCCCATGGTAAACATCGGTCAAGTAATGGACGAACTCGAAAGTGAAAAAGGAAATGGCCAGGGGCATGGCCGGTTGGACGGCGTTGGCGGTCAGCCAATTCCCGAAGGACCCTCCGACCAGGGGACCGATGGACCCCAGTAAAAGCGCGCGGTATTTATAGAACAAGAGCCCAAGGACGGGCACCAGGAGGGCGGTCCCGAACACCCAATTCTTTTGGGAACTCCCTTGGGGGAACTTGGGGATCCAAAGCGCGAAGAAAAAAGTGACGACCGCCATGACGATGATGGGTTTGATCCCGGCGGGCCCGGCGAAATGATAATGAAAAATAGCGCTGCAAATAAGCACATAGTAAAAGCGGATCTTGGCCGTGGGCATGAGCCAAAGAGAAAAATAAAAGAGAAGAAAAAAGAGAAGGAACCAGCTGGTGTTGAAGATCATTTAGAAGTCCACGTAAATAAATTTAGAGGCCGATAGGTCGCCCGAGAAAAGAAGGATGGCCAAGAAGAGGGCGAACAGGACCACCCCGATCCCGAAGCCTTTCCAGAAATCGTTGTTTTTCATCTAATCCCTTCCTTCGCAAGAGAGCATCAGGTCCTCGGTGTAGCGTGCGTTCCCCTCCGGGGTCAGGTGGCAATGATCCAGGAACATGCCGGGCGGATAACGATCCGCCCAATCCCGGTAGACCACCCCTCTTTGGGCGTAAATCTTCAAGAATGCTTTTAAGGACCTGCGGTTCTTCTCGAAACTGGGTTTATCCAGGTAGCCGCCCAGGAATTTCCGGTTTTGGGGGGTCAGGACCACGTCGACGGGAATGTGCTTCTTCGTCCATTGATCCAAGATCTCTTTCAAGCAGGTGAAGGGAAGTGCCGACCGGTCCCAAAGATAAGGTTGATAATAGGACGCGACCTTTTGTTTCAGGGCCGCCTCGAGAATGTCCGATTGGGCTTCATTCTTCCCCACGATCCCCTCCAAGAAGCGTTGGAAAAAATCCTTCTGGCTGGGGTAATACCAAAGGGTCTTCAGCATTTGGGTTTCCCGAAAAAGCTCCCAATGGTCGCACATCCCAGCGTAAAGCCGGTCGCTGAGCAGGGTTTCCGGGGTCGGCACCTTGTCCGGGGCCAGTCTTTTTTGGATATCCTCAGGCAGGTCCGCCTGAAGAAAATTACGGGATAGGGCCTTGGAGCCTTCGGCGAATTCCATGGAAAACATCCGGAAGTTCAAAAGGAGGATTATTTTTTCGGGTGGGCGGGTGGAAAATTCCTGGGTTAAACCCAGTATGTCGGGCAGAAGCAACCCGTCCGAGCCCAAACTGAGGGCGTGGATGCCGGTGGCAGCCATATCCTTTCTTAATAAATAAGAAATTGTTTTTTCCCGGGCTTGGGTGAGGCGGTGTTCCATCAGTGCGCTGGCCCCCAGGACGCTATCCCCCAACAAGAGGACCCGATGGTCGGACGGAGCCGCATATTGAAGCCGGTCCCTCAGCTCAGCCAAACTGGTCATATCCCCTGAAACCTCAAAATGCCGATACCAAAAACCGCTGGGAACGGTCGAACGCAGGAGTATTTCGGAAAGGATCAACAGACCCGCGAAAGAGGTGAGAGCCCCTAGGAAGAATGGTTTATTCAAGGTCATGGAAATAGAAGATTCCGCCGGTTTATTTCTATGGGTCAAGGATTCGAGGAAAGTTTATCACTTTCAAAGGCCGGACCCGTCTTTTTAGTGTCCGAAGGGGCGGGCGGGGCGAGCCCATCCGCGCAACAGCCCCCGGAAAGGGTGAAGTCCTCAATAAAGTATGGGACTTCCTTCTCGCAAGCGGGGTCCGGCACCTGAGAAAAGGGCGGCAGTTCCTCCATAAAAGGGATCGGCTTCGTTTGACCTTCGGATGAATTCATTTCATTTCCTATGCGAATGGCTTTTTTCCGTCTTCATTTTATCCCATTCCGCTTCTTTTTTTAAAAATCTTCAATAGGGGGTTGACCCTAGAGTATGCTCTAGATTGTACCCTAATGTTCAGGAGGGGCCATGGAACCCAAGAGCGTCGCCTTGCGGATCGGTCGGGTCGCGAAGGAAAGCAAAGCCTCCATCCATACCATCCGCTACTACGAAAAGATCGGTTTGCTGAAAAGGCCCGCCCGAAGTGGTGGAGGTTTCCGTTTATATCCCTCCGAGACCGTGGACCAATTGGTTTTCATCCAAAAGGCGCAGGATATGGGCCTCACCCTGCGGGAAGTGAAGCAGATCATCTGCTGCGGGGATAAGGGTTTGGGGCCCTGCTGCGATCTGACGGTGAACGTCTTTTCCAAGAAGGTCAAGGAATTGGAAGGCAAGATCGCCGAGTTGGAAGCCATGAAAAGCCGCTTAAAGGCCGTCCTAAGACCCTGGGTGGCCCACCCTAAAAAAACGAGAAAAAAAATCTCGGCCTGAAAGGGGATATATTGCGCCCTCATTTATCCATCGATGTTAGAAGCGTTGAAAAATCCGTTGAGTTTTACGAAAAGGTTTTCGGTCAAAAACCCCAAAAACGATCGGATCATTACGCCAAATTCGATCTTCAGGCTCCGGCCTTGAATTTTTCCATGCAAAGCCACGAGGGCCACCCTGTGAGCCGCGTGAACCATTTGGGCATCGAGGTGGATTCTCCCTTGGACCTGGCCAAATGGCAGGAAAGGCTTCAGGCTTTGGGCCTCGTGAAAGGGGTGGAGACCCAGACCTCTTGTTGTTTCGCCCGGCAGGACAAGATCTGGTTCGAGGATCCGGATGGGAACGCTTGGGAAGTTTTTCATGTTTATGAACAGCTCCCCGTGCATCCTTCGGCCTTGAAAGACAGCCAATGCTGCCCTACTTGATCCTTGGTTTATTGAGAAAGAGATTCTTATGAAAAAACGGGTTCTTATCCTTTGCACGAAGAATTCCTGCCGGTCCCAAATGGCCGAGGGGGTCCTGCGACATTTTGGTTCCGACAAGTTTGAAGTCTTCAGCGCGGGAACGGTGGCTTCCCATGTGAACGCCAACGCGATCCGGGTCATGAAAGAGATCGGGATCGACATCTCCAGCCAAAATTCCAAAAATCTCGAGGGTTTCCTGGACCAGCCCTTCGATTTCGTCATCACGGTCTGCGACAACGCCAGGGAAAGCTGTCCTTACTTTCCCGGCGCCAAACATCAGCTCCATTGGTCCTTCCCCGACCCGCCCCAAACCGAGGAAAGGGATGAGGTTTATTTAAGGGAGTTCCGGAAGGTCCGGGACATGATCCTGGAAAAATTCAAGCAGGCGGCCGAAGAGGGGATCCCGGTTTGATCCTCTTCAAAAAATGCCTGGCCGAGGCCATCGGCACCTTCACTCTCGTCTTCGCGGGCTGCGGAAGCGTCATGGTGGCCGAGCGTTTTCCCGGCACCGTCCCCCCCTCCGTCATCCCCGTGGTCTTCGGTTTGGCGGTCGCCGTCATGATCTACGCGGTGGGCCATATCTCGGGCGCCCATTTCAACCCCGCCGTGACCCTGGCCTTCGCGGTGGGCCGGCATTTCCCCTTGAAGCAACTGCCCTTCTACTGGTTGGCCCAATTCACGGGCGCCGTCGCGGCCAGCGGCCTTTTGGTTCTCCTCCTTCCCCCGGGCGGGACTTACGGGACCACCTTCTCCTCGGTGCATCCCCCGCAAGCCCTCGCCTGGGAAGGGGTTTTGACCTTCTTCCTTATGTTCGTCATCATGGCGGTCGCGACCGACACCCGGGCCGAAGGGACCATGGCGGGAGTGGCTATCGGCGGAACGGTCATGCTGGCCGCTTTCGTCGGTGGACCGGTGACAGGCGCTTCCATGAACCCGGCCCGCTCCTTCGCCCCGGCCTTGATGCAGGGCCAAATGGGGGAAATGTGGATCTATATCCTGGGGCCCATCCTAGGCGCCGTAACCGCCGCCCTTCTTTATAATTTTTTACGGCTTCCCAAAGACAAATAAGCGTTTATCTCATCCCCTTTCTCCCTTTATTCTGGGGCCATGAATTCACCCCTACCGCCTCATTTGCGGGCCGCTTACGACCTATGCCAAAAAACGGTCTTTTCGCATTACGAAAATTTTCCAGTGGCTTCCCTTCTTTTACCCAAGGAAACCAGGCCCCATGTAGCGGCGCTATACGCCTTTGCCCGAACCGCGGATGACTTCGCGGATGAGGAAGCTTACGAGGGAAAACGCCTGCCCCAGCTGAGACTTTGGGAAAAGCAATTGAAAGCCGCCGTCAAAGGTAAAAAAGCTCCGGCCCCACTCCAGGCCTTCGCCCATACCCTGAAAACCTTCCAAATCCCCCTATCCCTTCCCTTGGATCTGTTGAAGGCCTACCGGATGGACCTGACCATCAAGCGCTATTCCTCTTGGAAGGATCTCCTCTATTACTGTCGGCATAGCGCCAATCCCGTGGGCCGCATGGTCCTGTTGATCTCGGGCATCCGGGAGGAAAAACTCCACCAATATTCGGATTTTATTTGTAGCGGCCTTCAACTCATCAATTTTTGGCAGGACAGCTCGATCGACCTCAAAAGGAACCGGATCTATTACCCCGGGCAGGAATTAAAAAGAGCCCGTGTGAATGAAAAGGAACTATTGGCCTTGAAAGACAGCCCCCAAGTCCGACAGCTGGCGAAAAACGCAGTGAATTATACGGAAAACTATTTTCGCCGGGGAAAACCCCTGTTGAAAGGTCTATCGGGCCGTTTAGGACTGGAGGTCAAGGCCACCTATCTGGGGGGACAGGGAATCCTCAATAAAATCAAGGCCATGGACTACAATGTGCTCGACCAAAGGCCCCTGCTGACCGCCGGCGATAAGTGCTTTTTGCTTTTAAGGACCCTTTTCTCGCGGTTGGATTAAAATTTTAATTGTTCAAAGAGGTCGCTTGAATCCGCAAAAAGACCCGTTGGAAAACAAGACCAGTTTTTACTATCCCCTCCTGCTCCTCGACCGGGAAAAACAAGGGGGCATGAAGCTTCTCTATCGTTTTTGCTGGATGGCGGACGATATTTCGGACGGTCCCGGCTCTCCGCCTGAAAAAAGACGGAAATTGGCCCGCTTTAAACGGAACCTGAAAGATGCCTTCCAAGGCCGACCCACGGACCTGTTTTTCCTCCAATTCCAAAAGATCATCCAAATATTCGGCCTGACACCCGGACCCCTGGAACGGATCATCAAGGGGGTGGAAAGGGATCTCAAGCCCATCCGATTCAAGAAATTCGGCGAGCTCCACCAATATGCCCTTCAAGTGGCGGGGGGCCCCGGGTTGGCTAGCATGGAAATCTTCGGTTTCAAGGACAAAGCTCATCAGGTTTACGCCGAGAATCTGGGGGTATTCCTTCAGATCGTGAACATGGTCCGGGATTTCACGGAAGATAAGAACATGGGCCGCTTTTATTTTCCCCAAGCGGATTTTAAGCGCTTCCATTTGAACCCGCACCAGATCGATGGGAAAAATTCCCACTGGAAACCCTTCGTGGAATTCCAGCTGGACCGGGCATGGACTTTCCTGGAAAAATCCCGAAAGGCCCTGACGCGCTCCCAAAGGGCGCGATTGATGACGGCCGAATCCATCGCCGCGGTCTATGTGAAGCTGTTCCAAAAGCTCCGGGCCAATCCTTATCGGATCTTGAAGGACAAGACGGCTCTTTCCAAGTGGGACAAGGGGCTTTCCGTCCTGGGGGCCGTGGGACGGTGCTGGTTCTGGAAAGTCTTGGGCGACTGATGGGAAAGGTCCTTGTGGTCGGGGGCGGATTCGCCGGACTTTCGGCCGCGACGGCCTTGGCCGAGGCCGGCCATCGGGTGGAACTGTTGGAATCGAGGAACGCCTTGGGCGGCAGGGTCTATTCCATCCCTTCGACGGAGTCCTTTCCCGCTCCCTGTGACAACGGCCCCCATCTTTTGATGGGTTGTTATCATGAGACCCTGCGCCTCTTCGACCGCATCGGTGCGGCCGAGCCTTTCCGCTGGATCGATCCCTTGAAACTTTCCTGGCTCCTGCCAGGCGGCCAAAAGGTTTCCCTGAACTGCGCGCCCCTGCCCGCCCCTTTTCACTTGGCCTTCGGGCTCCTGACCTCCAACGCATTCCCTTGGGCTGAAAAGATCCGGCTCGCCAAAGCCCTTTCCGCTTTTTCCCAACAACCCTTTCACCTGGCTTCGGGGATCATCACGGTCGATCAATTCCTCAAAGTCACCGGTCAAGGCCCCGCGGCCCGGGAAAGATTTTGGCTCCCTATCTGCAATGCGGTCATGAATGTGGGTCCGGAAGAGGCCCTTATCGCCGGACTGGGACAGGTGCTGCATCGGGTCTTTTTCGGGAATCGGCGGGACAGCGCCCTCGCGGTGACCACCCGTCCCCTGAGCGAATTGGGATTTCCCCAGGGAATCGCTTATCTCAAGGAAAGGGATTGTTCGGTTTTGTTCGGGGAGGGGATTCAATCCTTTCAAACGGATGAAAAACACTTCCAATTGACCTCGCGAACGGGAAAAAAATTTACGGGAGAAGCCCTCATTTGGGCCGTCCCCCCCTCCTCGCTTTTGGCCCTTTGGCCCCAAGGAACCTGGCCCGCGTTACAGGAGGTTCCGCGTTTGGGAAAGTCTCCCATTGTTTCCGTGAATTTGATCCTTTCATTGCCCGTCATCGATCAGGACTTGGTGGGCTTATCCGGCGCCCAATTCGAATGGGTCTTCAATCGAGCCTCCAATTGGGGTTGGAAGGGGGAGGGGCAGTACTTGAGCCTTGTGGCCAGCGCGGCGGAAAAGTTGGCCCGGGGAACCGAAAAGGAATTGGTGGACTTGGCTTTCGGGGAATTGAAGGACCGCTGTATCAAGGCCCGTGAAGCGACGGTCCTTCACGCGAAAGTCATACGGGAAATGGCGGCCACTTTCCGTTGGAGCCCAGGTTCCGACGCCCTCCGCTTACCCTGCGAAACCCCTTATCCGAAGGTCTTTCTCGCCGGCGATTGGACCGCCACCGGACTTCCCGCCACTATCGAAGGGGCCTGCCTTTCAGGGCATCAAGCGGCGGAAAAAACACAGGCCGCCTTGGAAAAAATCGAATAAAATCGCTTTATGGCACCGAACCGAGGGTTTAAGGATTTTTCAATTCCCTATTACCCATGGGCCTATTTCTTGATTTTTTTGGTCTCCAACACGGTTCTTTCTTATTTCCCAACTTCACTGGAGTCAAAACTTTGGCTGGGCCTATTGGGCCTATTGGTACCTTTCATTTTTGCCGCTTTGGAACCAATCCATCCGGCGAAAAACGTCCCCTTCCTTCGAGAGACCTTTCAACCGCCTCCTCATTGGGTTTGGATGCTGATGGTGGTCACCGCTTTCACCCGACTTTGGGGTTTGACCTCCCTTTCCGCGTGGCCGACACCGGATGAAGGTTGCTATTCCTTATTTGCGTTGAACTTGACCCAAAATTGGAGCTGGAGCATTTTCTCCGGCTATTGGTTGATCCTTCCGATCCCCCTCTGGTCTTTATCCTTTTTCTACCGTTTCTTTACACCGTCGCTTTTTTCCCTATGGTTCTATCCCGCGCTTATTTCAATACTGATCGTGGCCTTCGTTTATTTTTCAGCGCGAAGGATCTTTCCAAAGTCATTTGCGTTCCTCCTGGTGGCCATGAGCGCCGTCAGCTTTCCACTTCTTTATACCGGAAGATTTTGTATGGGTTCGGTGGTGATGATCTTTTGGGAGGTCTTGGTTTTCGGTCTTTTAGGGTCTTGTTTCGAACGAATCGGTCATCCGGGCGAAACCAGGTCGGCTTTTCTCTTGGGAACCTTGACCGGGTTGGGATTTTTTACCGGGTTGAGCTGGCCGGTCGTGGCCTTGGCCGTTTTGATCGGGGCCTTTTATCTGTACCGTTCTTCCTCCCGCATGAAAAACTTTTGGATCTTCCTATGTCCTTTTTCCTTATTCTCTTGCCTCTTTATTTCCGCTTCCTGGGCGATGTTGACCCAAGGATCGCGGTTAGGGGGTTTGTTGGCCTTGGGACCCGCCGATCAATGGTCCGTCAGGCTTTTCGATGCCTTGGGAAGTTTGGTCCCTCTTTGTTGGTTCTCATCCTCGCCTTATGCCTATGGGCCTCTTTGGGGGGGAATGTTGAATCCCATCATGGGCTCTTTTTTTTTGTGGGGCCTCGTGGAATGTGTGCGTTATCGCCGCCGCTTTGTCGCTTATTACGCTTTGGCCTCCTTATTCTTGTTCCTGATCCCGGGATTGATGGCCAGAGGGGACGACGAAGTCTTCAGGTACACCCAGGTTTTTTTGTTGTTGATCCTGATCTCCGCTTTGGGATTTCAAAGTCTTTTGGGCGGCTTGGAAAACCTGAAGAACGGCCGGCGTTTTATGACGGCCATCTTATTTCTAGGACTCTCCGGTTCCCTCGACTTTTATCATCTAAACGTCCCTTACCACGCCCTTTGGGGAACCTTCAACCCCTACACGCGGATCCTAAAATCGCTGAATCATTGGCGAACCTATGAACTGTTGGAAAAGATAAGTCATGACGAAGGCGCGGGGTCCGTTCTTGCCGATCTCCAACCCAATTTCAGCGACTACACCTTAGCGACGGCGGTTTTTCCCTTCGACGCCGCCCGAAATCCCCGGATCCTTCCTGAAAAGGTAAAGTGGGTCGCCATAATTGTTAACGTCAATTATGTGCCGTTCCTTTCCACCCGATTTCCCCAATGCCAATGGTTCGATCTGGAAAGGAACCTGCCCCAAACAGCCCAATCTCAAATGCTTGGGGTCATTCCCCTCAACCTTTCAACCCGATCCATCTTGACCCAATGGATCGAGGCCGACCAAAAATTTCAATCCGTCACGACCGCCATGATGTACCATCCGGCCCAGCAGTCCCTCAAACCCATTACGGATAAGATCCTTGAGAATTACCCCTTCTTCCGCGGTGATCCTTTTCTCGAATCCTGTTTTTGGGAAAAGGTCGCTTTTCAATGCGTTGGAACCGGTGACAAGCCCGCGGCCCTTCACGCGATCGATCGAGGATTGAAGTACGGCTATCCCTTGCCCCAACTCATCAGCTACAGGAAGATCTTGTTAAAAAGGATCGCGGACGGGAAAGAGTAAAAGGTCGAAGGCCGCCTCCTTACCCAAACACACCGATAATGATCGCCCTTAGCCAAAACCCTTTCGGGGTTCGGAACGGCGGATAAATTTAAAGCGCTCCAGGCCCAAATTCCCTAAAATGAACGGAATGACGAAATCCAACAAGCTTGAATTCTTTTCCTTGGATCCTTGGGTTTGCTTCTTCTTTTTTCTCGTTTCCAACAGCCTGATTTCTTATTTTCCTCTTTCGACCAAGACCCAGATCTGGATCGGTTCGATCGGGCTTGGGATACCTTTCGCCTTCGCCCTTTGGCGCGGGAAAGGACGAAAGGGCCGGATCCCTATTGATCAAATGGAGTTCCTGCCCGGATTACCGCTTGGGGGATGGATCTTGTTGGGGGTCCTCGCGATTTTTTTCCGCTTTTACCGCCTTACCACCCTTTCCATTTGGCCCAATGGGGACGAAAGTAATTACATCTTTTATATTTTTCATCTCATGCGGTTCGGTTTTGACCGTTTTTTTTTCGCCAGCAGCCTGGTACCCCCGGCTTATCCCGCCTGGATGTGTTTGAGTTTCAAGATTTGGGGCCCCTCCCTTTTGAACCTTTGGTTTTGGCCCGCCTTTTTTTCCGCCTTGGCCTGGTTCCTGGTTTATGGCGCGGCGCGGCGCCATTTCTCAGGGTCATTTTCCCTGGTGTGCGCCTTGTTGATGGCCTCCTGCTTCTGGGTCTATTATTCGGCCAGATTCTGCCCCTGCACCCACCTTATCCCCTTGGCGGAAATATGGGTCCTTGGATGGATGGGGGAACTTTTTCGGGAAGGTCCGAGGAAAAAACGCTTGGTCGCCGCCGTGGTCCTGGGCCTTAGTTTGGCTTTGACCTTTTATGCCGTTTATCTCCACTGGATCTCGGTAACGCTCGCGGTGCTCCCGACGGTCCTTTGGAAAACCCGCAAGGACCAGGATTTAAGAAACGCTTTCGTCTTGGCATTCCTTACCGCCCTATTGCCCTTCGTTTATTTCGCTTCCCGATCCGGATTCCCCCCCTATGTGGGTTTTCTTTCGTCAGCGCCTCAGAACCAATTCCTGTCGGCCCTCAGTTACTTCAGACCGATTTTTTGGGGATTGCCGATCGATTACTATTCTTACCAGCCAGTTTGGGGCGGGTTTTTGAATCCTATTTTGGGTTCCCTGTTCTTCATCGGGCTGATCCAGGCTTTAAAAAATATTCGGAATGCACGTTATGCGTGGCTGACCGCGGCCTTTTTCTTTTTTCTTTTGCCTGGAATGTTGACCCAGGACATGGAAACCTATCGGATTCTCCCCGTCCTGGGCGCCCTCATTCCCCTGGTGGCCTTGGGGACCGCCCGGTTATTGGTTGATTTCTCTCCCCGGAAGGCGGCCTGGGTTCTCCTTCTTCTTTTCCTTCCCTCGGCGGGTTTGGACTTCTACCATCTGGCGGGGCCCTATCACCGTCTCTGGGATTCCCCCCAATATTGGATCCATTCGGTTAAATCCCTCAATAACTATAGGGCTTCTTTGATCCTTCGAAAGATTGCCCAGGAACAAGGCCCCGGCCTGGTATTCCAGGAGTTCACTCCCAACAATTCCGACCGGACCCTGGCTCTGGTGACTTTTCCCTTTGACGCCGTCGCCAACTGGGATCTAAGTTTCGAGGAAACCCAATGGGCCGCGGTTTTGGTGAATGTTCATTATCAGCCTTTCCTGAAAGAGCGCTTTAAAGGGGGAAAAGCTTATGGATTGACGAAGGATCTCGCTCCTTCGGACGGCGGAAGGATGCTTTGGGTCTTCCCATTGAACGATTCCAACCGTCCCGTTATTCGACGATGGTATGAAGCGGATCGGGCACTGGATGATTTCCTGGATCAGAGCCAGCAAAACATCGATTACTTTTGGGGAAAACCTTCCGAAAACATATTACAGGCCCTCCAAAAAGCTTATCCCGCTTTTCACGGGGACCCCTTTTTGGAATCCTGTTTTTGGGAAAAAATATCGGACACTTATATTAAAGACCGCCTTTATCCCGAAGCCATCGCCGCCTTGCGCCAGGCGGTGTCCAAAGGCTACCCTGCGGCCCACTTGTTTAACCGGCTTGGGGTATTGGAACTGATCCAAAACAAGCCCGATGAGGCGCGGAACTATTTCCAAAAGGCCGTCGCCTCCTCGCTGGACCTTACCGATTCCAGGGCGATGCTTCAAAAATTAGGAAAGTGATTGATCCAATGAAAAAAGAGTCGGAGTTGCGACCCATGCTCAAATCCCGTCAACCGATGAGCCAAGGCTTTATTTTCATACTTCTTCTAGGCGTGAATATGGTCCTGTCTTACTCGGGCCTTTCCGCTGGGATCCAAATCGTCTTGGGTTTTCTAGGGCCCCTTTTACTCCTGACCTCTCAACGGGAACCCGCTTCTTTCCCGGTTCTTTCCCTGGAACGACGGGAGTTCTTACCGGCATTCTCTATAGGGCTGTGGGGGCTATTAGCTATCCTTGCTCTAGGTCTTCGGCTTTACCGCTTGTCCACCCTTTCAGTTTGGCCCCTTTATGACGAGGGCATGTACGGGGACTACGCGATCCATCTTTCCAATCAATGGACTTGGCAATTCTTTTTTGGCCCTAGCCAAGCGCCGCCCTTCTATCTATGGCTTTTGGGATTATTCTTCAAAACTTTCGGGATCTCCTTGACGACTCTTTGGCTTTTACCAGCCCTCATTTCAAGTCTGCTCCTTCCGGCGGGATATTGGGCCGCCAGGGGATTTTTCTCACGGTCCTTTTCCACCCTTTGCGCCCTGTTGATGGGTTTCAGCTTTTGGCCTCTTTATGTCGGACGATTTTCACTGATGACCGGACTGGTACTCTTGGCCGAATGCCTGACTTTGGGTTGTTTGGGGCGGCTGGTCACAATGAAAAATCCCTCGACCCTGGCGGTCTTTACTTTAGGCTTGTTCACGGGACTGGGTTTTTACACTTACTTACATTGGCCGGCGCTGGCTCTGGTGGTTTTAGCCACCTTCCTGTCCTGGATGCATTACCGGCGGGGCAGAAACCTTGGTTTTTTCCCCTACCTTTATTTTTTTATTCCCCTCCTGCTTGCCCTCATTCCCCTGGCATGGGGGCTTGGGCGGGAAGGC
>Ga0070741_10013621_pt1 | contig 14304 bp, 15 predicted proteins | sample Coa_R1_4_FD_66440 | JGI IMG/M metagenome (GOLD analysis project Ga0070741, IMG submission 66440) | Surface soil microbial communities from Centralia Pennsylvania, which are recovering from an underground coalmine fire - Coalmine... | ecosystem: Environmental > Terrestrial > Soil > Unclassified ... | reverse complement strand
CCCTGGTGGGGGCGACGCGGAATACTGCGAGCGTCGCCGGGGTAGGGGGGTGAGGGGTCACTCCCTCGCGCCGGACTCGTACTCCGCGGTGCGGGCGTCCAGCTCGTCCTGGCTGACGAGGCCCTTCTGGAGAAGCAGGCGCTCGAAGGAGGCCAACCAGCGCTCGTAGTAAGTGGACGGATCGCCCTGGGCATCCGCCTGGCCGATCTCGGCGATGAGCTGATCGCGGAACTCGTCCCAGACGTAGTAGTTCTGCTCGGAGAGGCTGACCGCGAGACCGAAGACGCGCCCCTCCCACGGCGCCTCGAACACCAGCTCGCCGTTCTTCCTGGGGAGGCCGGCTGCCCCAGCCAGGCTGGCGACCGCGTTGTTGACCGTTGGCTCTGCGCTCATACGTGTCTTCCTGACTGGGGCGCTCAGGCGACGCTCGCCGGCGCCTTCACCACGGCGGTGCCGATCATCGCGTCGCGGCTGACTAGCCGCGCCAGCTCCTCTTCGCTCAGGTGTTCGGTGCCCTTCGGCCGCTCGGGCAAGACGATGTAGCGGATTTCGGCGCTGCTGTCCCAGACGCGCACCTCGACCGACTCCGGCACCTCGACGCCGAACTCCCGGAGCACGACGCGCGGCTCGAGGACGATGCGGGAGCGGTACTCGAACGACTTGTACCAGCTCGGCGGCAGGCCCAGCACCGCCCACGGATAACACGAGCACAGCGTGCAGCAGACGACGTTGTGGACGGACGGCGTGTTCTCGACGACCACGAAGTGATTGCCCTGGTGGCCCATCTCCGCAATGGCGGCGGTGGCGTCGTCCAGCAGGCGCCGCTTGAACTCGGGATCGACCCAGGCGCGGGCCACGATCCTGGCTCCGATCATCGGGCCGATGTCGTTCTCGTAGGTGCTCACCACGCGATCCACGACGTCGCTGGACAGCAAGCCCTTCTCGATCAGCAGCGATTCGATGGCCTTCGTCCGCAGGGCCGCGTAGGACTGCGGCTCGGGGTGGTGGTGCGACTCACCGTTGTGGTCGTGCTGGTCGCTCACGGATGCCTCCTTTTCGATCGACTCGAGATCTCCCGCCGGCCGCTCGGAATGGTCGGCGCGGCCCAACGTTCTGGGCCGCCTACTCCACTGGGCTCTACCCGTGCCTAGCGGGCCGGCTCGAGGTAGCTCTCCCACAGGTCGAGGTACAGCGACTCGCGCGGCTCGCTGGAGCTGCCCCACAGCTCGTCGCCGTCGAACCGCACACTGTACAGCGGCTGCGGGTCCTCGCCCTGGCCGGCGACGATGGCATCCGGGAAGACGTAGGTGCCGTGGATGCGGTCGATCACGCCTCGCCTGCCGCGGGCGTAGCGCGGCAGGCGCGTATGCCCCATCGGCTGGTCGCGGCGGGTAATCACCGGGTCGCCGACGGCGAACCGCGGCGGCCGCGTCGCTTCGCGCTGGAAGCCGGCCGGCGCCTGCAAGCTGGCCATGACCCGGTCGGCCAGCGCGGGATCTTCCTTGCGCGGCACCTCTTCGTCCGGGTGCTGGATGAAGTGGGCCACGCGGGCCTCGATCTCCCCGGGCGTCAGGATCCCCTTCTCCACGAGCAGCATCTCGTCCGACGCCAGCCAGCGCTCGTAGTACCTCGAGGTCAGGTATTCGCGCGGGTCCATCCGTTCCGTGCCGTAGCGCTGCTCGTCGATCGACCACAGGCCGAGCGCCCCGCGCAGGCGGCTGATGGTCAGGATGACCTTCTCCCAGTCGGCGTGGAAGACGGGCTCGTTCTCCTCGCGCGGGACCGGACCGAAGCCCTGCATCCCGCCCATGTCGTGGATGCCGTTCACGCTGTGCCTCCTCGGGATCGACGGTAGCCGGCCGCGGCGCGGGCGGCGACGCCTGACAGACGATCTGGCCCGTAGTATACGACCGCTCGCGGCCCACGCGCCGCCAGGGCAGTCGGCGCGCTCAAGTTCGCGGCTTGTAGTGGCGCACTTCGATGAACAGCGCGCCGTCCGGGTAGGTGAATGGACCGTGCGGCACCCCGGCCGGGAAGACCGCGACGGTGCCCGCCGGCCGCTGCGCCCCCGTCGTCACGTCCTGCCAGGTGCCCTCGAGGACGTAGACGATCTCGTCGAAGTCGTGCTGGAGCGGCTGCTCACCGGACTTGAAGTTCGGCGGCATGCGCAGCAAGCGAACGTAGGTGCCGGTGGTCGGGTCGCGGTAGAGGATCTGCTCGGTGGCACCAGGCTGGTCATAGCTGGTGACGGCCTGGGCGGGGATCTCGCTCGCGGGGCGGAAGTAGCGGCTGGTGTCGTTCGCAGTCACGTATCACCTCCTGCTCGTACGAGCCAATGCTAGCGCACTGAGGTCTGGCCACGCCGCAGTCGCTGAGGTAGTTTGGTGGCAGCGGGCGAGCGGCAGTTGCCGTTAATATTGATTGGGTGCGGCCGAGAGCCCGGCTCGCGCCCACAGAACGCAGCGACCGCCTGCGCCTCGCGCGGAATTGGGTCGCAGGGAGGCCTCCATGGACGGTCAGGACGGCGAGGCGCGCATTCGGCTGGTGAAGCCCGACGAGGCGAGCGGCGAGGTGCGCGCCATCTTCGACGACATCGTGGCGACCAAGGGCGCGAAGTACCTCACCCCCACCTGGGGCTTCTTCGCTCACGATCCCGAGCTGCTGCGCCACTGGTGGGGCCTCACCAAGCGGCTGCAGGCCACGCCGGGGGAGGTGGAGAAGCCGTTGATGAACAGCATCTCGCTGGTCTGCGCCGCCGAGGTGGACTGCCCGCGCTGCATCAACAACCACCAGACCCACCTGATGGACCACTTCGGGATGAGCGCCGAGTACGCGCAGGAGATCATCAACTTCGAGACCTCGGAGCAGGTGCCGCCGAAGTGGAAGGCGGTCCTGCGCTTCGCTCGCAAGGTGGCGTTCGGCGAGGAGACGACCGACGCCGACCTGCAGGCCCTGCGCGACTACGGCTACAACGACCGCGCCGTGGTGGAGATCGTCTCGATGGCCTTCCTCGAGTCGTCGATGGCGCGGCGAGCGGTCGGCGTGGCGAAGTTCGACGACGGGGAGCGCTGGCCGCGCGAGAACGTGCCGAGCGCCTTCTACCACGACAACGTCCATGCCTGAGCGGGTGCTGCGGGGCACGCTGCTGCGCCTGGGGGACGACGTGCGAGCGGACCACATCCTGCCGCCGGCGTACGCCTTCTTGCCCGACCCGGCCGAGATGGGCAAGTACGCGCTCAGCGGACTGGGGCGGGAATGGCCGGGGCGGCTGGCGGGCCACAGCGTGCTCTGGGCCGGCCGGAACCTCGGCGCGGGAACGGGGCGGGAGGCGTCGGCGATCTGCCTCAAGGGCGCAGGCGTGCGCGTCATCGTCGCCCCGTCGATGGCGCGGCTGTTCTTCCGCAACGCGATCAACAACGGGATCCTGGTCCTGGAGATCCCGGCAGCAGCGACCGTGGACGTGGAGGACGGCGACGCGGTCGAGGTGGACCTCGGGGCCAGCGTCGTGCGCGTGCGGGATACGACGCTGCGGTTCCCGCCGCTGCCGCCGCTGATCGAGGAGATCGTCGCCGCGGGCGGGCTCGTCGAGTACGGCCGGCGGCTGCTGTCCGCCGGCGCGAGCTAGTGCGGAATCAGGCAGCCTGTACAGCGACATGGATGTGTAGGGGCGGCTCGTGAACCGCTGCCGAAGGCAGGCGGGCTGGTCCGCAGACCAGCCATAGAACGCGCCCGTCCGTGGACGGGAGCCAGGGCGACGAGGGCCGCTGAGGGGAAGGACATGGGAGCGACGTTCGCCGAGAAGATCCTGGGACAGAAGAGTGGGCTGGGCAGCGTTCGCCCGGGCCAGATCGTCGAGCTGGTGCCCGACATGACCATGTCCCACGACTACGCGGCGAACGTCATCCAGCACTTCCGGGCGATGGGCGCGAGCCGCGTCTGGGACCCGGAGCGCGTGTTCATCTGCCTGGACCACAAGGTACCGCCGGACAACCAGGAGGAAGCGAACAACCACCAGCGCATCCGCGACTTCTGTCGCGAGCAGGGCATCCAGGCTTTCTACGAGGGCGGCACGGGGATCGGGCACCAGGTGATCGTGGAGGAGGGGTTCGCGCTGCCCGGCGAGGTCGTCGTCGGGACCGACTCCCACTCCTGCTCCTACGGCGTGACGGGCGCCTTCGCCACCGGGATCGGCGAGACGGAGATGGCCTTCATCTGGGCCACCGGCCGCCTGTGGCTGCGCGTGCCCGAGACGATCCGTGTCGAGCTGGAGGAGCGCTGGGGCGCGGGCGTGTTCGCCAAGGATGTGATGCTGGCGCTGCTGGCGCAGTTGGGCATCGACGGCTGCAACTATCGCGCGGTGGAGTACGCCGGCAGCGCCGTCGCCGCGATGACGATGTCCGAGCGCTTCACGCTGTCGAACATGACCGTCGAGATGGGCGGCAAGATCGGCGTCTTCCCCTGCGACGCCACGACCGAGGCATACCTGGCGGGCCGCGCTCGCCGGCCCTACGTCCCGCTGAGCGCCGACCCGGACGCGGCGTACGAGCGCGTCGTGCGCCTGGACTGCGCGGCGGTGGAGCCGATGGTGGCGCTGCCGGGCAGCGAGGACCGCGGCGTGCCCGTCGGCGAGGCGCGCGGGGTGAAGATCCAGCAGGCTTTTCTGGGCTCCTGCACCAACGCGCGGGCCGACGACCTGGCGATCGCGGCGAGCGTCCTCAAGGGGCGGCGCGTACACCCGGACGTACGCCTACTGGTCGTGCCGGCGTCGCGCGCCGAGGGGCTCGCGGCGATGCGGAGCGGCGACCTGGCGATCCTGGCCGAGGCGGGGGCCACCTTCCTGCCGTCCGGCTGCGCGATCTGCTACGGCGGCCACCAGGGGGCGCTGGCCGACGGCGAGCGCTGTATCTCGTCGTCGAACCGCAACTCGACCGGCCGCATGGGCAACCGCAACGCCGAGATCTACCTCGCCAGCCCGGCCACCGTGGCCGCGGCCGCCGTGGCCGGCGAGATCGTCGATCCCCGCTCGCTGCTGGGTGACTAGCCGCGCTCACTGGACGGAGGAACCACGATGCACAGGCCCCTCGCCCACGCGGTCGTCGCCGCGCTGGCCTTCGTCGCGCTGGCCTGCTCGGCACCGAGCGCCCCCGCCGCGAAACCGGCACCCGAGAGCAAGCCCGCGGCCAGCGCGCCGGCCAGCGCGCCGGCCACCAGCGCCCCGGCCGCGGCTCAGCCGACGGCCGCCCCCACCCGCGCCCACGTCGAGTACATGATGATCGTGCCGATCGTGAACTACTGGCACCAGTACGTCGCTCAGGAGCTGGGATACTTCGACCAGCAGAGCCTGGACGTGGAGTTCAGCTACAGCGAGAACTCCTCGAAGCTGGTCCAGGCGCTCGCCTCGGGCTCGATCAACCTCGGCGGCCCGTCACCCGACGCGGTGATCAACGCCGTCGAGCGCGGCAACAGCCCCCTCGTGTTCGTGGCCGGCGAGGTGAACAAGATGGCCTACTCGCTGGTCGCCGGCAAGGACGTCCGCACCTACGCGGACCTGAAGGGCAAGACGCTCGCCGTGATCGGCGTCCAGGAGGGCAGCACGGTCGTCCTGAAGAAGATGCTCGGCGACCACGGCCTGCGCGCCGACGAGTACAGCTTCGTGCCGGTGGGCGGCACGGCGAACCGCGCCGCGGCCGTCCAGAACGGCACCGCCGCGGCGGCGTTGATCGGCCAGCCGCAGGACTTTCGCCTGACCGGCGAGGGCTACACCAATCTCGGCAACAGCTACGACGTCTTCCCCTACTACCCGCTGGACGTGATCACGACGCGGCGCGACTGGGCGCAGCAGAACCCCGACGTGGTGGTGCGCTACATCCGCGCCATCGTCCAGGCCGATCGCTGGCTGTACGACCCGGCCAATCGGGAGGCGGCGGCCAACGTGGCCGTCAACGTGTTGAAGATGAGCCAGGATGAAGCGCTGCGCAGCTACGACCTGCTGGTGACCCAGACCCAGGCGATCCCGCGCGAGGCCGACCTGCCGATGAGCGGCCTGCAGGCGGTGATCGACACGATGGTCGACATCGACCTGCTCAGCCCGCCGCTCCCCTCGCCGGAGAAGTACGTGGACCTGAGCTATCTCGAGCGCGCGCGCAGCTAGGCGGCGCGAGGGAGCCCGCGTGGCGACGGAGGGCCGCGACCACCTGCTGATCGTGGAGGACGAGGCCGAGCGCTACCGCGACGGCGTGGTGGCCCGCTGCCCGGGGCTGACGGTCGAGGCGCGTCGCCCGAACGCCCCGGACCTGGTCGAGGCGATCCAGCGCGCGAACCTGCTGCTGGCCTGGACCTTCCCGGCCGAGGCGGCGCGGGCAGCGCGGCGGCTCGAGTGGATCCAGTCGATGGGCGCTGGGGTGGACCATCTGCTGGCGATTCCGGGCCTCGACGAGCGGATCCCCGTGACCCGGGTCGGGAGCGGCTTCGGGCCGGCCATGGCCGAGTACGTGCTCGGCTACCTGCTGGCGCTGGCGCTGGATGTGCCGCTGGCCGTGGAGCAGCAGCAGCGGCGGGTGTGGAAGCCCTGGGGGGCGCAGTTATTGCGCGGCCGTACGGCGCTGGTCGTCGGCCTCGGCACGATCGGGGGCGAGGTAGCGCGGCTGCTCCGCGCCGTCGGGCTCATGGTCCTCGGGGTCAACCGCAGCGGAAGGCCCGACGCCGCCGACGAAACGGCAGGCGTGGCCGCGCTCGATCAACTGCTGCCGCGCGCAGACGTGCTCGTCCTGGTCGTGCCGCTCACGGCCGAGACGCGCCGGCTGATCGACCGCCGCCGGCTGGCGCTGCTGCCCCGCGGCGCGTGGGTCGTGAACGTGAGCCGCGGCGCCGTAGTGGACGAAGCCGCGCTGACCGACGCGCTCGAGTCAGGGCAGGTCGGCGCCGCGGCGCTGGACGTCTTCGAGACCGAGCCGCTGCCGGCCGAGAGTTCCCTCTGGGCCATGCGCAACGTGCTCATCACGCCGCACATCGCCGGGCCTTACGCCGTGGACCACGTCTGCGAGGTGTTCGCCGAGAACTACCGCCGGCTGCGGGCCGGCGAGCCGCTGCTCTATCTCGTCGACCGGCGCCGCGGCTACTGATCGGCAGCGAGACGATCTGTGGTGGTGCGGGAACCTGACTGTTAGCGGGCCTAACCCGCGGTGTAGCCGCCGTCTAGCACGAGCGCCTGCCCGGTCATGAACGCCGCTGCGTCGGAGCACAGGTAAAGGACCGCGCTGGCCACGTCGTCCGTGGCGCCCAGCCGATCTTGCGGCACCGTGCTACGCAACTGTGCGAGCGTGGCCTGGTTGCCGTCCACGAAGCGATCCAGAGCACCGCCTCCCTGGATGAAGCCGGGGCAGATCGCATTGACACGAATGCCAGACCGAGCATAGTCGAGCGCGGCGGAGCGGGTCAGGCCGATGACGGCGTGTTTGCTCGCGGCGTAAATCGCCGCACCGGGGAAGCCTACCACGCCAGCCAGGGACGCCATGTTAACGATGGCTCCACCTGTCGCGAGCATCTGGGGAATCTCGTACTTGAGACACAGCCAGACACCCTTCACATTGACGTCCATGACCTGCTGGAACTCATCCTCGGTCATTTCGACGAGCGGTACGGCTCGCTGCGAGACGCCCGCATTGTTGACGGCGTAGTCGAGGCGGCCAAAGGTCTGAACCACGCGCTCGATCAGGGCGCGCACCTCAGTTTCTTGCGTCACGTCCGTCCGGACGAACAGCGCGTCCCCGCCGGCCGCCCGAATCTGCTCAACGGTGTTCTGCCCGTCCGCCTCGTGCCGGTTGGCGACGACGACACGAATCCCTTCTCGCGCCAAGGCGAGCGCGGTTGTGCGACCGATCCCGGAACCGCCGCCGGTGACGAGCGCCACCGTCCCGGCGAAGCCTACCATGTCTGTGCTCTCCTCGCTCCGGTGCTGCGTCGGAAGCTGGAGCCCTCCCCTACCGCTCGGGCGCCGGTGGTAAAGTGGCCTCGATCCTGCCGCGGTTGTAGCGCGGCGCGGCTGGCTTGGCAAGTGCTGCGCGGTGCGCTCGAACGGGGGCACTGCTCGTCTTGCAACCCCCGTATTGCCAGGCGCGTCAGAACACCTACCTGATCGGTTCACCCGCCAACGTGTGCCGCGGCTCGCCAGGCAGCCAGCCAGGCGGCAGTGTACTGGCCGACCGCCGGAAGCACAGTGAGTCGTTCTAGGTCGGCGGGTGTGTCGACGTCTATGGCGAGGTTGGGCCGCCAGACGAGGCGAGCGCGGACGCCCAGAGTCGCTGCCGCAGCCAGGTGGGCGCGAAGGCTGTCGGCGCCAAAGCGCGCCGGAATCGCCAGCGGCGGGCAGCGGAGCAGGGCGCCCGTGCCCCCGTCGGCGGTCGCCGCGATGACGATCCCTGGCGCCGGCAGGGGATCGGCCGCGAGCGCCGCCACGTCAGCAGGCGTGACGAGGGGGAGATCGGCGGGGAGGGCGAGGAGAGCGGCTACCCCGTTCGCCTCGGCGGTCGCCGCCGCTTGATCCAGCGCGTGGTTGAGCGCCGCTTCGGTGTCCAGGTCGTCGGGCGGGAGCACGCAGTCGGCCGAACCGAGCGGGGCTTCTGGGAGCGGCACCGCGCCGAGGCGGGCGGCCAGGATCAGCGCGGCGGGATCGGCGCTGACCACGAGCGCGCGCTCCACCGCGGGTGCGCTGGTGAGACTCTGGAGCACGTCGGCCAGCAGCGCTTCGGCCAGGGCGCGCCGCTCGGCGGGCCCGAGCAAGGACGCCAGCCGTCCCTTGGCCGCGTCGAGCGTCTTGACGGGGACGACGGCCCAGAGCGTCATGGCGCCGGCACGAGCCCCAGCGCGTCGAGCGTCGCGCGGGCCAGCGCGGCCTTCTCGGCGCGCCCGCGCATGATGGTATCGGTCACCACGGGCCGGATGCCGAGCGCTTCGACGCGGGGCGCCAGGGCGGCGTCGACGGAGTCGAGCACGAAGGCGTCGATCAGGCCGCGGTAGCCTTCGGCCACCCCCACGGCCGAGACCTCCCGCCCCAGTCCGCGCAGCATGCGATCGGCGGGGCCCTTGATCGTAGCGCCGCCGACGATGGGACTGATCGCCACGCGCGGCGCGCGGGTGTCGCGCAGGGCGGCGCGGACGTCCTCCAGCGCCAGGATCGGCCCCAGGCTGACGATAGGGTTGCTGGGGGCGAGGATCACGCCGTCGGCGGCGCCGATCGCCTCGCACACGCCGCGCGCGGCCAACGCCACCTCCGCGCCGCGGAACTGGACGCCCAGCACCTCGTCCGCCGCGCGCCGCTTGACGAAGTACTCCTGGAAGGGCAGCCAGCCGAGCGGCGTCTGCACGTAGGTCTGGACGCGGGAGTCGGTCATCGGCAGGATGCGACAGGCGATGCCCAGGCCCTGGCGCAGGCGGTCGGTCGCGGCCGAGAGCGACAGCTTCCGCAGGAGCAGGGTGCGGTAGATGTGCGTGGCCAGATCGCGGTCGCCGAGCTGGAACCAGGTCTCCTGGCCGTAGCGGGCGAGCAGCTCCAGCGCGCCGAACGTCTCGTCGCGCACGCCCCAGCCGCGCGCCTCGTCGGCGAGACCGGCCAGGTGGTAGAGCACGCTGTCCACGTCCGGCGAGACGTGCAGCCCGTGCATCTCGACGTCGTCGGCCGTGTTCACCACTACGGTGACCTCGGCCGGCGGCACGACCTGCACGAGCCCCTGGAGGAAGCGGGCGGCGCCGACGCCGCCCGCCAGCACTACGATCATCGGCCGCCGGCCCAGTGGTGGTTAGTCTGCGTCGTCGGCATCATCGTCGCCCCACTCGTCGTCATCCTCGTCCACCATAGGATACTGCGGTGGGGCCTGTCCGTGGCGCGCCACGATCCGAACGGTGTCCTCGCCCTGCTCGGGAGGGAGGATCGCCTCCACCTCCACGTCGTGCCGGAGCTCGTCCCCGTAGTCGAAGAGGTAGAGGAAGCGCTGCCCCACCTGCAGGTCGAGGTCGGCGAGGAGGACCTCGTCGGCCATCGGGGGCTCCGCCTCCGGGAAGGGGCGCGCCACCTCGGTCACCCGGTCCCAGGCCTTGCCGCTGAGGAAGAACGAGTAGAGGTGGTCGTCGTCCCAGCCAAAAGCCTGCTGGATGGCATAGTGCAGCTCCTCGAGCGCCTGGTCGGCCCGGATCTCGATCACCCGCCACACGTCGGGCGCCCACTGCAGGGTCACCTTCAGGCGGTACCACTCGCCGGGAGCAGCAGATGGTTCCGGCTCGGGTGGTGGGGACGGCTCGGGCGGGACCGGCGCGGGCAGCTCCAGATGGTCCCGCACCACCTCGTCGACCCAGTGCTGCTCCTCGGCCAGGCGATCGCCAAACAGGCGCCACAGGGCGGGCGTGAGGCTGGGATGGTAGACGACGAGGTGCGGCGGCTCCAGGTAGAACGGGGAGCCCGGCCGCAGGAGCGCGGCGCGCAGCGAGTCCGGCGGCGGGGCCGGCTGGTAGGCGCCCTGTGCCAGCAGCCGGCGGGCCAGGCCCAGCGCGTCCATTCCGCGGGTGGTCTTGAGCACCTGCGCCGCGACCTGGCCCAGACGCTCGTTCCGAGCGATTCGCTCGGCAGGGTCGATCTCAGCGCTCCGGGTCGGCTCCACCGCGCAGGCCTGCGCTTCGCCGTCCAGACTGCGCACCACGACCGCGTCCGCACCGGCCTGCTCGTGGGTGGCCCACCACTCCCAGAACGGCGGCGGCAGGTCGAGCACGTGGACGAGCCCGATCAGCAGCGGGGTGCTGTGCGGGACGTCGATGGTGGGCCCGCCCGCCAGGGCCAGGCTGGCGACGGACTCGCTCTGGCGGAATTCGGCCCGCGGCCAGAGCAGCACCGCGACGTCCGCATCGACTGCGAGCCGCTGCAGGCGCGGCGAAGCCTGGTCCATCGCCACGCGGATCGCCGCGCCGCGGATCACGGCCGGGAGGTAGGCGTAGCGGCCCCGCCCGACGCTCTGGCAGAGCGGATCGTTGGCCAGGACGTTCCGCAGCGTCTGGCGCGGGTTCCGCGACTTCCCGAAGGCAGCGGCAGGCACCTCGGCCAGCAGCTCGTCGAGGCTGAGGGGGCGCCCTGGACGCAGCGCGGCGCGGATCGCCGCCTGGGCCGGTCCAGCCACGTGCGTCTCTCCTTCCACGCCTAGCGGGTCCGCGGGCCGTCGGGCGGCCCGCCCGAGCAGCCGGTAGCGCTCCTGGTAGCGCCGGCCTACTCCCCGCACTCTACGGCTCTGCCACGCACCGCGCAAGCCGCGCTCGGCCCCCCGCGCTGGTCGCGCAGGGTGGTCGACCAGCCGTCGGCGGCCGGCTCGACGGTCAGGTAGCCGAACTGGTCCACCGACGTGCCGGTGGAGACCGTGGCGCCCGCGACGACCAGGCCGGTGAGAGGGGAGGTGATCGCGGGGTCGAGCAGCGTGCCGCTATTGCCGATCACGAACTGCGGCGGGCGTTCCGGGAAGAAGCTCAGCACCTCGAACAGGTGGAGGTGGCCGGAGTGGACCAGGCGCACGCCCGGGGGCAAGGCGCCCCCGAGCGCGGCCTGCAGGGTGGGGTTGGTGCGGAACAGCTTCTCGATCCCCGTATCCTCGTCGTTCTGGCCCACGGCCCACAGCGGCCGGTGGGTCAGCAGCCAGGCGTTCTCCGAGGCCATCGCCCGCACCGCGTCGAACTGCGCCCTGTAGACCGCCACTTGATCGGGATGGACCGTGTAATCGTCGGCAGCCGCCGAGTCGAAGACGATGAGCTGCAGGTCGCCAAGCGGGATCGCGTAGGGGTCGGTGTAGCTCGCGCAGCTAGCGGTCCAGGGGCGCGGCTCGAAGAAGCGGAACCAGCCGTAGCCGCCCTCGTCGCACAGCTCGTGGTTGCCGCGCACGAACACCCAGGGGGCGGCGCGCAGCAGCGGCGCGGCCGGCGCGAAGACGTCGGCCTGCCAGCCGCCCCAGTTGTCGCCCCAGGGGCTGCCGGCGCAGCCGGCGTTGCCAGCGGGACAGGGCGCGAAGCGGTAGAGATAGTCGCCGACGTGGATGACGAGATCGGGCTGCCAGGCCGCAGCGCTCTCGGCCACGCGCGGGAACGGCCAGGCCGCGGGATCGTTGCAGGCCTGCGGCGGCCAGCCCGTACTGATCGTGCAGCCGCTGTCGCCGATGATCGCCACCCGGCGGGGGACTCCCCGCGGGACGGGCAGCGCCTGCCCCTGGACAGTCGCCACCGCGGTCCCGGGCGGAACGACGGCTTCGCAGACGTGCGGAAAATCCGCGGTGGCCGGCGCGCGCTCGGCCATCGACTGCGCCGTGGCATCGAGGGTGATGGTCGGGCACTCTCTAGCGCCGGCGATCGCTCGGGCGATGAGCAGCCCGTCTGGACCGAACTGCAGCCAGGCCAGCGGCGGCTCACCCTTCTGCCCTTCGGGCGCGGCCGGCGCGACGGACCAGGGACCGCAGCCCCCGAGCGTGGCGAGCAGCAGCAGGGCCAGGACCGCGGGCAGGAGATGAGGCGAGCGGGCCGCTGAACGCCGCCGCGGCTCAGCCACGCGCCGCAGCCGCCCGGGCCAGCGTGACGGGGGTGCCTGGCGCGGAGGCGAAGACCAGCCCCGGGCCGCCGCGGCTAGTAGTCGCAGCGACACGCCCGGCGCACCAGCTCGGGCCCGACCTCGGCGATGCTGGCCTGCCCGGTGTTGGCCATCGCGATCCGCAGCTCGATTCCCAGCAGCTCGAGCGTGCGGGCCACGCCCTCCTCGCCGGCAGCGGCCAGGCCCCAGGCGGCGGCCTTGCCGATCAGGACCGCGCGCGCGCCCAGGGCGAGCGCCTTCAGCACGTCGGTGCCGCGCTGGAAGCCGCCGTCGACCACGACTTCGGCGCGCCCGGCCACCGCCTCGACGATCTCGGGCAGGATCTCGATCGTGGCCGGGGCGTGGTCGAGCTGGCGGCCGCCGTGGTTGGAGACGTGGACGACGGGTACGCCGTGCTCGACGGCGAGGCGTGCGTCCTCCGCCGACTGGATGCCCTTGACGATCAGAGGGAGCTTCGTCGTCTTCTGGAGCCAGTCGACGTCGCTCCAGTTCAGCTCGGCCAGGCGCGCGTCGTTGCGGGGGATGGTCATGGCGCGACGCCCCGTCCCGCGGGGGTCGAAGCGCTTCTCGAGGTCGCGCTCGCGGCGGCCGTAGGCGGCAACGTCCACGGTCAGGGCCAGCCCACGGAAGCCCGCGGCCTCGGCGCGCTGCAGGATCTCGCTGACCCAGCCATTGTCGCCCCAGCGGTAGAGCTGGTAGATCAGCGGCCCCGACGCGGCGGCGGCGACCTCCTCTGGCGTGTACGACGACACGGTGCTCAGCCAGTGGATCGTGCCCAGTCGGCCCGCCGCCCGCGCCAGCGCCACGTCGCCGTCGGGGTGCAAGAGGTACATCGAGCCCATCGGCGCGATCATGATCGGCAGCGCCAGCGGCAGGCCGAGGAAGGTCGTGCTGGTGTCGATGCGGCTCACGTCGCGCAGCACGCGCGGCCGGAAGACGTAGTGGCTCATGGCGCGCTTGTTGCGCCGCAGCGTGGTCTCGGTCTCCGAGCCACCCGAAGCGTAGTCCCACACGTCGCGCGAGACGTTCTGCAACCCCGCTCGCCGAATCTCCGGCAGCGTCATGAACTGGTGCACCGCGACCATCGTGCCTCCTTCCCGGGCGGCCGCGCCCGCCAGGTCAATCTACACGACGAGTCGGCGGGCGGTCCAGCGACGCCGAGCGCCGATCCGGAGCGCGGTTCATCCGTTCGGCCCTGCCAGGGGCTGCCGCCTGGCGCGGCGACGGGCTGGCCGGACCTAGCCCGCGCCTGCAGGACCGGCCGCGGCTGCCCGCTCGAGCAGGGCCACCTGGGCCTCCAGCGGCGCGGCGCCGTCGCGCGGCTGGCGGCGCACCCAGGTGCCATCGGCCGTCAGGTCCCAGGACTGCAGGTTGTCCTGGAGGTAGAGCTGGAGCAGCTCGAACACGGAGGCCTTGATCGCCTCCGAGGTGATCGGCGCCAGCACCTCGATCCGCTTGTCCAGGTTGCGGGGCATCAGGTCGGCGCTGCCGAACAGGATCTCCGGCTGGCCGCCGTTGTGAAAGTAGTAGGCGCGGCTGTGCTCGAGGAAGCGGCCGACCACGCTCATCACCCGCACGTTCTCGCTATAGCCGGGCACGCCCGGGCGCAGGCAGCAGATGCCGCGCACGATCAGGTCGATCTGGACGCCGGCCTGGGACGCGCGGCACAGCAGCTCCACCAGGCCGGGGTCGACCAGGGC
>Ga0070741_10013620_pt1 | contig 14305 bp, 14 predicted proteins | sample Coa_R1_4_FD_66440 | JGI IMG/M metagenome (GOLD analysis project Ga0070741, IMG submission 66440) | Surface soil microbial communities from Centralia Pennsylvania, which are recovering from an underground coalmine fire - Coalmine... | ecosystem: Environmental > Terrestrial > Soil > Unclassified ... | reverse complement strand
AAGGCGACCTCAGGCCCGAACAGGTCAAGACCATCGCCAAGAAGCTCGGCGTGACCGAGGAGGACGTGGTCTCGATGAACCGGCGGCTTGGCGGCGACACCTCGCTGAACGCGCCGCTGCGGACCGATGGCGACGGTGGCGGCGAATGGCAGGATTGGCTGGTCGACGAAAGCCCCGACCAGGAAGAGCGCATGGCGGAGAACGAGGAGGCGGACAACCGCCGTGCCCTGCTGCACGACGCGATGGACGTCCTCAACGACCGCGAGCGCCGCATCTTCGAGGCGCGGCGCCTTGCCGACGATCCGATCACGCTCGAGGAATTGTCGAGTGAATTCGGCGTGTCGCGCGAGCGGGTCCGCCAGATCGAGGTACGCGCCTTCGAGAAGGTCCAGAAGGCGGTGAAAAAGGGCGCGCGGGAGCTGGAGAAGCCCCGCGCCGCCTTGACTGCGCCCGCCGAGTAGCTACGGCGCGTCTTCCGCCCTGCCATACTCCGTGATGTTCGGGCTGGTGAAAGGCTCGGTCCCGGCCACGTCGCTGCGCAGGATCCAGCCTCTTGTGCCGTTGGCGCAGGTCAGCCCCAGCCACTCGTCCTGTGGGGTGTCGGCTGCCGCCTGATCGAGGGCCTCGGAATTGTCGATCAGCTCCTGCCCGGCGGAATAGCGCTTGCCGCGATACTCCATAACGAACATGCCTTCCGCCCCATAGACGAGGTAGTTCCAGCGATCCCCTTTCTTCAGCTTCAGCCTGGAATCGTTGTTGCCGGGATCGCTGGTCACGTCGGCGACGAACGGCGTCTTCACCGCGAAGGGCACGATCTTGCTGTAGGAGAGGAACTCGAGGTGGTCCGACTTCACCCGCACCTCGTTCCAAGGGTGGTACGTCGCCTTCGCCTTGAGGTCGCAGGCAATGGCCTGCGGCGCGTCCCGATCCGGCGCGTCGCGGATCATCACCCGCGCATCGGCCGTCAGCGTGAACCCGCCGGGATACTCGCCGCTCCAGCCGGCCGCGCGATACCAGGTCTGGTCATAGGCGAGCGCGGGAGCGACCAGGGCCAGCGAGGCCAGGAGCGCGCATGTCGTCATTCCCGAACGCATCGGCACGGCCCTCAACGAAGCTCGGTCGCATAGGTATCGAGCGCCGGCACCGCTTCGACAAGCCCCTCCTCCCGCATGAAACGGGCAAACGCATCGTAGCGGTCGCGGTCGAGCCTGCCGGGATCGGCGGCGAAGAGGCTCGCGGTCAGCGCGTAGGACTGGCGGTTCGGTTCGTCGTCGAGCGTCGGCTCGGCGGCGGCGAAGACCTTCCATGCCGCCGCCGGGTCGGCCGCAATCGCCGCGGTCGCCTCCTTCACGGCGGCGAGGAAGCGCGGCAGGCGCGGGTCGCCGCGCAGCGCCTCGCGGGTCACGTAGATCAGCTCGTCATAAGGCGGGACGCCGTTATCCTCGGGCAGGAAGACGAGCGGCTCGCCGCCATGCCGGCGAATATCGACCGTCTCGACATTGCGAAAGGCTCCGACGACGGCATCGACCTGTCTGGCGAGCAGCGCCGGAACCAGATTGAAGTTGAGGTTGACCGTCCGCACGTCCGACGGCGCAAGGCCGGCCGAGCGGAGCATCCGCGCGAGATAGGCCTCCTGGAACCCGGCAATCGAGTAGCCGACGGTCCTCCCTCTGAGATCGGCGAGCGATTTCACCGGCCCGTCCTTCAGCGCCACCAGCACCGAGAGCGGCTGGCCGATGAGCGTGCCGAAGCGCACCAGCGGCAGTCCTTCCTTGACCTGGAGAAGCAGATCCGGCTGGTAGCTGACCGCGACGTCGACCTGGCCGGCGGCGACGAGGCGGGGCGGCGAGGCCGCGTCGGCCGGCGCGATCAGCTCGACGTCGAGGTTGTGCCGGGCGAAGTACCCCGCCTCCTTCGCCACGACCAGCGGCGCATGGTCGGGATTGACGAACCAGTCGAGGAGGACGGTGAGCTTGTCGGCGGCGGAGGCCTGCGATGCGCCAAGGGAAGCAATGGCGATTGCGACGACCGCTGTGGCCAATGCGATGCGCTCGCCCCAGCCCCACCACGTCATTCTCCGCGAAAGCGGAGGATCGGATTCCCTGCGTTCAACCGGGGGCGTGGGGGCATCGGCGAACGATCCTCCGGTGAGGCCCGAGGACATGGCGGGATTTGAGGTGGCGGAGAGAGAGATGCGGGACAAGGAACTCATCTTTCGCTTTCCGGCGCCCAGGGAGTGAGGTTGCGGGTGAGGAGGTCGACGCCGGCGCGCAGGACCACCGACATCGCGGCAAGGAGCAGGAGCGCCGCGAAGACCACGTCGGTCTCCGAGCGGCCATTGGCATGGAGGATGGCGTAGCCGAGCCCGGACGAGGCGCCGACCCACTCGCCGAAGAGCGCCGCGATCGGCGCATAGACCACCGCGACGCGAAGGCCGCTGACCAGCGACGGCAGCGCCGCCGGGATGCGCAGGAGCCGCACCTGCGCGAACCGCCCGGCCCTGTACAGGCGGGCAAGATCGAGAAGCTGCGGATCGGTGCGCAGGAGCCCGTCGTGAAATGCCGATGTGACAGGAAAGAAGATGGCGATGGTTGCCATCGCGATCTTCGGGGCGAGGCCGAAGCCGAGCCAGAGGACCAGGATCGGCGCAATGGCGAAAACCGGCACCGCCTGGCTCACCACCGTTACCGGCAGGAGGATGCGCCGGAGCGGTGGCAGGATGACCATTGCGAGCGCCAGGAGAACGCCCAGCGCGGTTCCGGCGACAAGGCCGATCGCCGCCTCCGAAAGGGTGGTCAGAAGGTCCCCCTGCCAGAGAGACGGGCGCTCGGCGAGCGCGGCGAGGACCGCGGCCGGCGGCGGCAGGATGTAAGGCGCCGGAGCGAACAGCACGACCACCGCCTGCCAGAGAACGAACAGGCCGAGGGCAACCAGCAGCGCGCGAAGAAGGAGCATCGACGGTCCCGTCCCTTCGCCGGTATGACCCGGATCAGGTTCGAAGGGTTCGGCGGGATCGCCGTCTCAGCTCGCCATTGGGCAAGCACCCCTCGGAACGGGCAAAGCTTCGCAGATGCGCCGGGCTACCGCAAGCACTGCCCCTTCCGGGCAGGCAGGAGCCGCCAGAAACAGAAAAAGGCGTCAGCCCGGCTGGGCCTGCCCCGACCATGCGGCGGCGGCTTTCTCGAAAACGCGCTCGCCGGGGGTCCCCTTCTCGAAGGTGAGAATGGCGCGCTGGCCGGTCTCGTAGACGAAGGGCAGGTCGATCCAGTTCCGCTCGCGCATCAGGGCGAGGTTGGCGTCGACGTCCTCCTGGGCCGAGGAAAGCGCGATCCAGAAGAATCCGTCGGTGACCTTGGCCGGCGCGCCGACCAGCGGCTGACCGCGCGCCTCCTCGGTCGGCTTCAGCACCAGCCGCGGCACGCTCTTGATCCCCTTCCCCGGAAAATCGGGCGGCGTATCGACGACCACCTCGATGAGGTGGCTGGCGGGCAGGGAAGTGTCGGCGTTCTTGTGGATGGTGAGGCGGACCTTCATGTTGCGCTCGGGCACCTGCAGGCTCGCCTCGATCTCCGGCCCGTTTGGGCCCGTCTCGACGAAGCGCCAGGTTACCGCGGCGTTGATCGCCACGACGCCGCTCGCCGCCGCACTGGCATCGACCGGCTCCTCGTAGAGGATGGCTTTCTGGGCAACCAGCGCGTCGCCGCTGGCCGGAGCCGGCGTTGCCGCCAGGGCCGGCGCCGCGGGCGCCTCTGCGATCGGCGCCGGCGGCGCCACGTCGGTGACCGTATCGGTTCCGGGCGGGGTGGCCTGGTCCGCGGCAGTCGCGGCCGGCGGATTGGCGGTTGCCGGTTCGACCGGCGCGGAGGCCGGGGCCGGCGTCACGACGCGCACGTCGGTAGTCGGCGCGGCCGGCGTTGCCGCGTCGGGCAGGCGGTCGCTGTTCTTGTTGGACGTGTCGACGGCCACCGGCGTGACCGGCTTCGAGGCGGTCGCCGAGTTGCCCGACGTGAACGATTTCATGAGGTCGGCGAGCTTGTCGCGGTTGGCCCAGCCAAGCGCGGCCACGCCTCCCAGGACTGCCAGAATGAGGACGGTGAGAAGGATCGCCGGCAGGCGCGACTTCCGCGCCGTTGCGGCGCGCTCGTAGAGCTTGCGGTCGTCGTCCTCGAGGTAGCCGCGCTTCCGCTTGGTAAGAAGCGGGCGGTCGCGGCTGTCGAGGAAGGGTGAGGGCTGGATCGACGGCGTCGGCGCGGGTGCCGGCTGATCCCATTCCGGAGCGTAGTCCGGCACCAGGCGCGGCTCGTTGGCGGGACGCGGCGGGTCGTAGGTCGCCGGCGGCTGGTAGGGCGGTTCCGGCCGCCGCGGCGGGGGCAGGTCGTCGCGGACCGGGAGATTGCGCGGACGCAGGTCGGCGGCGGTTGCCGCGCCCGACGCGTATTCCTGCCGGTAGGCGGGCGGCGGGGCCCGGTCGATCGCACCGGCGGCGTTGCCGCGCTGCTCGGCCTCCTGGATCGCGCGGCGGAAGACGTCCTGCGGCGACGGTCCGCCATCGGCGGGCATTTCGGATACCGGCGGGGTCGATGCCGGCGGTGGCGGTGGCGGTGGCGGCTCGGCGCGCGGCAGCGCGATCGCGATCGGCGGATTCGCTGGCCGCGCAACCGGCGGCGATGACGGCGCGGATGCGGCCTCGCGCTCGACCTTGCGGATCGCTTCCTCGAGTTCCAGACGCTGGCGCGAAATCTCGGCGGTGGTGAGCGGCGGGTCGACGGCCTTCAATTGCCCGATAAGGGCATTGCGCGCCTTGTCATAGACGGCGCGCCGGGCATCGGCGGCATTGCCGTCCAGGCTTCCGACTGCCTTCTTAAGTACCGCGTAGTATTCGGCCATATTTCCGATTCGGTCCGCAAGACCCCTCTTACCGCGCCAACCCTAGCCCTGGAAAGGATCGTGCACGAGGATCGTATCGTCCCGTTCGGGGCTGGTCGACAGAAGCGCAACCGGCGCTCCGATCAGCTCCTCAACGTGGCGGACATATTTGATCGCCTGTGCCGGCAGATCATTCCATGTCCGCGCACCGCGCGTCGAGTCCCGCCATCCTTCCATGGTTTCGTATATCGGCTCGACGCTCCCTTGCGCCCCGGACATGGCGGGAAGATGGTCAATCGTCCGCCCGTTGAGGCGATAACCCACGCAAATCTTGATCGAATCGAGGCCGTCGAGCACATCGAGCTTGGTCAGCGCGATGCCGTTGATGCCGGAAATCCGCACCGTCTGGCGGACGAGCACCGCATCGAACCAGCCGCAGCGGCGCTTGCGGCCGGTGACTGTGCCGAACTCGTTGCCGCGCCGGCCCAGGAAATCGCCGATCTCGCCGCTCTGCTCGGTCGGGAAGGGCCCCTCGCCTACCCGGGTCGTGTAGGCCTTGGTGATGCCGAGGACAAAGCCGAGAGCGCCCGGCCCGAGGCCCGAGCCGGCGGCCGCCTGCCCTGCCACGGTGTTGGACGAGGTGACGTAGGGATAGGTGCCGTGGTCGATGTCGAGGAGGACCGCCTGCGCGCCCTCGAAGAGAATCCGCTTGCCGGCGCGCCGGGCCTCATCGAGGCGGCGCCAGGCCGAGCCGGCGAAGGGCAGAATCTTCGGCGCGATCTCGGTCAGCGCCTTCAGCAATTCGCCGCCATCGACCTCGCTGCCGCCCATGCCGCGGCGAAGCGCGTTGTGGTGCGCAAGCAGCCGGTCGAGCTTCTTCGGCAGCGACTCGAGATCGGCGAGATCGACGACCCGGATTGCGCGGCGCCCGACCTTGTCCTCGTAGGCCGGACCGATGCCGCGCTTGGTCGTGCCGAGCGCCTGCACCGCGCCGGACGTCTCGCGGGTCACGTCGAGTTCGCGGTGGAGCGGCAGGATCAGCGCGGCGTTCTCCGCCACGACGAGGCTGTCCGGCGTCACGCTGACACCCTGCCCGCGCAGCTTTTCGATCTCGGCGAGGAAAGCCCACGGATCGAGGACGACGCCGTTGCCGATCACCGACAATTTGCCGGGCCGGACGACGCCGGACGGCAAGAGGCTCAGCTTGTATGTCTTGCCATCGATGACGAGCGTGTGACCGGCATTGTGTCCGCCCTGGAAGCGGACGACGATGTCGGCGCGCTCGGAGAGCCAGTCGACGATCTTGCCCTTGCCTTCATCGCCCCACTGCGAACCGATCACCACCACGTTCGCCATACGCCGCTACGCCCCTCGCCCGATTGATAGACACGCCAAATCGGCCCGGCACCATGGTGCGGGCTTTGCGCCCGATTCGTGGCGCAGACTAGCGGTTCAGCGCCACGCTGTCGCCGGCTTGCGCCCGCGATCGTGCCGCCCGGTCGCTGAGCAGCGTCCGCTCGCGAGCGTTGCGGGTAAGTCCGGCGGCCCGTTCGAATTCGACGGCCGCCTCGGCATAGCGTCCGAGGCGGGCGAGCATGTCGCCGCGGACCCCCGGCAGCAGGTGGTAGCCGCCAAGCGCCGGTTCTCCGCGGAGCGCGTCGACCGCGGCGAGCCCTGCCTCCGGCCCTTCCGCCATTCCCACGGCCACGGCGCGGTTGACGGCCACGACCGGCGACGGCGCCAGGGCGAAGAGCCGGTCGTAAAGCGCCACGATCCGCGGCCAATCGGTCTCGCCGGCAGTGCGTGCCCGGGCATGACAGGCTGCGATCGCCGCCTGGAGCGCGTAGAAGCCGCCGGCGCCGCCGAGCGACTCCGCCTTGGCCAGCGCCGCCAGGCCGCGCCGAATGAGGATCTGATCCCAGCGGGCCCGGTTCTGGTCGAGGAGCAGGACAGGCTCGCCGCCGGGGCCGGTTCGCGCCTTGGCGCGCGACGCCTGGATCTCCATCAGCGCCACGAGCCCGTGCACCTCCGGCTCGGCGGGCGCGAGGCCGGCGAGGATGCGGCCGAGGCGGAGGGCTTCCTCGCAAAGCTGCGGGCGCATCCAGTCGGAGCCGGCGGTCGCCGAATAGCCCTCGTTGAAAACGAGGTAGATCACTTCGAGAACCGAGGCGAGACGCTCGGCCCGCTCAGCGCCGCGCGGCACCTCGAAGGGCACCCGCGCATCGGCCAGCGTCCGCTTGGCGCGCACGATCCGCTGCGCGATCGTCGGCTCGGGCGTCAGGAACGCGCGCGCGATCTCGGCCGTCGTCAGGCCGGCGACCAGACGAAGCGTCAGCGCGGTGCGCGCTTCCGCCGAAAGCAGCGGATGGCAGGCGACGAACATCAGCCGCAGGAGGTCGTCGCCGATGTCGTCGTCGATCGCGCTTTCCAGCGCTTCGACCGCGGCCTCCCGTTCCTCGTCCATGCTCCGGCCGATCTCGGCATGGCTGCGGTCGAGGAGCGGCCTGCGGCGGAGGCGGTCGATCGCCCGCCGCCTGGCGGTGGTCAGCAGCCAGGCGCCCGGATTTTCAGGCACGCCCTGAGCGGGCCAGGTTTCCAGCGCCGCGAGGAGAGCATCCTGCGCCAGCTCCTCGGCGAGGCCGACATCGCGGACCATGCGCGCGAGCGCGCCGATCAGCTTCGGCGATTCGATCCGCCAGACGGCGTCGATAGTGCGCTGGATATTGTCGGCGGCCGGCATGGCCGCCGATCAGACCAAGATCGGCCACTCCCCGCAAGGCGACGGCGATCCCGGACGCCTAGCGTGCCGGCGGCATTTCTCCCTGCCCCATGATCTGGCGAAGCTCCACCTCGCCTTCCCAGCCGGGCCAGTGCCGGCGGTGCAATTCGAGGAACCGCTTGCTCCACTCGATCGCCTCGGCCTTGGACGTCACCTCGTAGACGGCGTAGCCGCCGATCACTTCCTTGGCCTCGGTGAACGGCCCGTCGATGACATTGATCGTGTCGTTGCGGAGCGTCACGCGCGCCCCGGCATCGCTCGGCAGCAATCCGCCCATCTCGACAAACACGCCGGCCTTCGACGCGTCCGCGCCGAGCTTGCCGATCGCCTCGAACAGAGCCATCGGCGGCGGACCGAACTTCATCCCCTCCGCCGATTTCACCATGGTCATGAAACGCATCGTCGTTCTCCCTTTGCGGCCGCTGCGGGCCGTCCACACCAGGACGACGAACGAGCCAGCCCGGAATCGACAAGCGCCCGCGATTTTTTTCGCGGGCGCCTGTCAGGCCGGCTCAACCCTTCTTCTGCAGGCGGTCTGCCTCGGCGCGGATCCGCTCTTCCTGGGCGCGGAGCTCGGGCGTCAACTCGGCGCCGAAATCGTCGGCCTCGAAAATCTGGCGGATTTCGATCTCCGACTCGCCGGGCATCGGGTTCGGGCAGCGTTTGACCCACTCGATCGCCTCGGCGAGGTCCTTGACCTGGATGATCCAGAATCCGGCGACGAGTTCCTTGGTTTCCGCGAACGGGCCGTCGATGACGGTCCGCCTGGGGCCGTTGAACTTCACGCGGGCGCCCTTCGAGCTCGGGTGCAGTCCCTCGCCGGCGAGCATCACACCGGCCTTCACCAGCTGCTCGTTGTAGTTGCCCATCGCGGCGAGCAGTTCCTCGCTCGGCATGACGCCGGCTTCGCTGTCCTTGGTCGCCTTCACCATCACCATGAAACGCATTGGTCGTTCTCCCTGACCTCAAAGGAGCAGGCCGGATTGGCCGCTCTCAGCAAGGACGACGAACGGGCCTCCCGATCTTCGACAGAGCCGCCGAAAAAATCGTCGCCTGGCGGGGAAAATCGGGCTGAAGCCTCAGAAATCCAGCCGCCTCGCCTGCACGACCCCATCCAGCGCCTGGACCTGGGCGAGCACATCGTCGGAAAGCGGCTCGTCCACCTCGATAAGCGAAATGGCGTCCGATCCGGGCGCGGCCCGGCCAAGGTTGAAGTTGGCGATATTGACCCTGGCGCCGCCCAGAAGCGTCCCAAGCCGGCCGATGAAGCCGGGCTTGTCGCGGTTGGTGACATAAAGCATGTGCGGCGCGAAGCCGGCTTCCATGTCGATGCCCTTGATCTGGATGATGCGCGGACGGCCGTCGGAGAAGACGGTTCCGGCGACCGAGCGTTCGAGCTTGTCGGTCTTTACCGTCAGCCGGATATAGGTCTCGTAGGCGCCGCGCTGGGTCTGCCGGGTTTCGTCGACGGCGATGCCGCGCTCGCGGGCGACCACCGGCGCGTTGACCATATTGACCTCGGATAGCGCCGGGCGGAGCAGGCCGGCGACCAGCGCCGCGGTGAGCGCCTTGGTGTTCATCTCCGCCACGTCGCCGGCATATTCGACGGTGATCGCCTTGATCGTCGACTCGGTAAGCTGGCCGGCAAACGAGCCGAGATGATCCGCAAGGCGAACGAACGGCGTCAGCCGCGGCGCCTCCTCGGCCGAGATCGAGGGCATGTTGAGGGCGTTGGCGACGGCGCCCTTCACCAGATAGTCCGACATCTGCTCGGCGACCTGGATGGCGACGTTCTCCTGCGCCTCGCTGGTCGAGGCGCCGAGATGCGGCGTGCAGACGACGTTGGGCAGGCCGAAGAGCGGGCTCGACTCGGCCGGCTCCGTCACGAACACGTCCACTCCGGCCCCGGCGACCTTGCCCGAGGTGATCGCCGCGGCGAGGTCCTCCTCGACGACCAGCCCGCCGCGCGCGCAATTGATGATGCGCACGCCGTCCTTCATCTGCGCGATCGCCTTGGCGTCGATGATGTGCTTCGTCTTTTCCGTGAGGGGAGTGTGCAGCGTGATGAAGTCGGAGCGCCTGAAAAGCTCGTCGAGCTCGACCTTCTCGACGCCGAGCTGCACCGCGCGCTCTGCGGACAGGAACGGATCGAACGCGATCACCTTCATATGGAGGCCGATGGCGCGATTGGCGACGATCGAGCCGATATTGCCGCAGCCGATGACGCCCAGTGTCTTCGCTGTGATCTCGACGCCCATGAAGCGGTTCTTCTCCCACTTGCCGGCCTGGGTCGAGGCATCGGCGGCGGGAATCTGCCGGGCGATGGCAAAGAGGAGCGCGATGGCGTGCTCGGCCGTGGTGATCGAATTGCCGAACGGCGTGTTCATCACGACGATGCCACGCGCCGTCGCCGCCGGCACGTCGACGTTGTCGACGCCGATGCCGGCGCGGCCGATGACGCGAAGCCTCTTCGCCGCGCCGATCAGCTTGGCGCTGACTTTGGTCGCCGAGCGCACGGCGAGACCATCGTAACCGCCGATGATCTCGAGGAGCTTCTCCTTGTCCTTGCCGAGGTCGGGCTGGTAGTCGACCTCGATGCCGTGGTCCTTGAAGATCTGGACAGCGGTCCTGGAGAGCTTGTCGGAGACGAGGACGCGGGGAGCCATGGTGATTGGTCCGTTGGTGAGAGAGGGCCGGAACCCTGGCCGTCATCCCCGCGAAAGCGGGGACCCAGGAAACGTTGCGATTGGAGAAGCGGTCACGTCGGCCGGTGTTTTGCTTGCTGAACCTTGGGATACTGGTTCCCCGCTTTCGCGGGGATGACAGTTGAGCGTCAGGCCGCCTGCTTGAGGCCGGCCTTTTCGATCGCGAAGCCCCACTCTATCCACGCGGTGAGCAGGGCGAGATCGGAAGGCTCGACGGTGGCGCCCGCCCAGATGCGGAAATGCGGGGGCGCATCCCGGTGGAAGGCGATGTCGTGGGCGACGCCCTCCTTGTCGAGGCGCGAAGCGATGGCGCGCACGAACGCCTCGTGCGCTTCAAGGGGCAGCGCGGTCACGGCCGGATCGACGATCTTGAGACACACCGATGTGTTCGAGCGCGCCGCCGGGTCGGCTGCGAAGAAATCGATCCACGGCGTCCGTTCAGCCCAGTCGGCGAGCACCTTGAAGTTCCGGTCGGCGCGGCGCATGAGACCGGCGAGACCGCCCACCGACTCCGCCCAGGCGAGCGCATCGAGGTAGTCCTCGACGCAGAGCATCGAGGGCGTGTTGATCGTCTCGCCGACGAAGATGCCGTCGATGAGCTTGCCGCCTTTGGTCATGCGGAAGATCTTCGGCAGCGGCCACGGCGGCGTGTAGCTCTCGAGCCGGGCGACGGCGCGCGGCGACAGGACGATCATCCCGTGCGCGGCCTCGCCGCCGAGCGCCTTCTGCCAGGAGAAGGTGACGACGTCGAGCTTGGCGAAGTCGAGGTTCTGCGCGAAGGCGGCGGAGGTCGCGTCGCAGATGGTGAGGCCCTTCCTGTCGGCGCTGATCCAGTCGGCGTTGGGCACGCGGACGCCCGAGGTCGTGCCGTTCCAGGTGAAGACGATGTCGTGATCGGAATTGACCGCGCCTAGGTCGGGCAGCTTGCCGTAGTCGGCCTTGATGATGCGCGCGTCTTTCAGCTTCAGCTGCTTCACCACGTCGGTGACCCAGCCGAGCCCGAAGCTCTCCCAGGCGAGCACGTCGACCGGCCGCTCGCCGAGGAGCGACCAGAGCGCCATCTCGACCGCGCCGGTATCCGACGCCGGGACGATGCCGATCCGGTAATCGGCGGGAACTTCGAGGACCTCGCGGGTGAGGTCGATCGCGCGTTTCAGCTTTTCCTTGCCGATCTTGGCGCGGTGCGAACGGCCGAGCGCGGCACCGCGGAGCGCATCCAGCGACCAGCCGGGGCGTTTGGCACAAGGACCGGAGGAGAAATTGGGATTGGCCGGCTTCTGGGCAGGGCGCGCGGGGCCGGCGACGGCGGCTTGGTTCGTCATCTTCTATCCTCTCAGATAGGCGACCCTCGGTGGGGAGGGCTGTCCCGGCGTCGCCATTACGCTCGGTGCCAGACCGAGTCAATCGCGGAACCCGCGTTTTGAGCCGCGACGGAACGGCGCTACCAACTTCAGCAATGACGCAGGCCCCGATTCGCATCCTCGGCGTAGACCCCGGACTCCGGCGGACCGGCTGGGGAATCGTCGGCATGGCCGGCAACGCATTAACCTTCGTCGCGGCCGGCACGATCCGCGCGCCGCTCGACGGCGATATGGCGTCCCGGCTGGTCGCCCTGCACGTCGGCCTGAGTTCCGTCCTCGCCCTTCACCGGCCGGACGAGGCGGCGGTCGAGGAAACCTTCGTCAACCGGGACGCGGCGGCGACGCTGAAGCTCGGCCAGGCGCGGGGCATTGCCCTGCTCGCCCCGGCGCAGGCCGGCATTTCGGTCGCCGAATACGCGCCGAACCTCATCAAGAAGACGGTGGTCGGCGCCGGGCACGCCGAGAAGGGGCAGATCCGGGCAATGGTGCGCGTGCTTCTGCCGCGCGCCGAGTTCGACTCGGACGACTCCGCCGATGCGCTCGCGGTCGCGATCTGCCATGCGCATCACCGGCGGAGTGTGGCGATGCGTCTGATGCGGGCGGGTTGAGGAGGTCGATATGCGCGTTTGGTCTGATGGCCGGGTGACGATCCCAAAGCGTGTCCGCGACGAATACGGGTTCCTGCCCGGGCGGAACGTGCGCATGCAGACTGTCAGCTATGGCGTCATCCGGATGTGGCTTCCCGACCATCCGGAATCGCGTTCCCTCTTCATGGTGAAGAAGGGTTCACGAAGATACGCCAAGGCCATCGTGCCTGACCCTGATTCATTTCCTGAGCCGTAACCGTGATCGGCAAGCTCCGCGGCGTCATCGACTCCTACGGCGAGGACTGGGTCATCGTCGATGTCGGCGGCGTCGGCTACCAGGTCTATTGCTCGACGCGCACGCTCCAGGCCCTCCCCCGCCCCGGCGAAGCGGCGACCCTCTCGATCGAGACTTACGTGCGCGAGGACGTGATCCGCCTCTATGGCTTCACCGGCGACCTCGACCGCGAATGGTTCCGCCTGCTGCAGACCGTGCAGGGCGTCGGCGCCAAGCTCGCGCTCGCCGTCCTCGGCACGCTGAAGCCGGGCGACCTCGCCACGGCGATCGCGCTCCAGGACAAGGCGACGCTGGCGCGGGCGCCGGGCGTCGGAAAACGCGTCGCCGAGCGGCTGGTGGCCGAGCTGCGCGACAAGGCGCCGGCCTATTCCAGCGCCGACCCGGCGGTGGTCAATCTCCAGGCCGACCTCGCCGAACGCCGCGCGCCGCAGCCGGTGAGCGACGCCGTTTCGGCACTGGTCAACCTCGGCTATGCACAGATCCAGGCGAGCGCTGCGGTCGCTTCCGCACGGCGCGCCGCCGGCGAAAACGCAACCACCGAGCAGCTCATCCGGCTCGGGCTGAAGGAACTGGCGCGATGAGCGACGGAGCAACACGCCCGTGCCTCGCCGCGGACGCATGCCGGCGGATCGCCCAGCTCAGGCCGGTTGCGGCATGAGCGACACCCGCCTCGTTTCCGGCACCGAGCGCTCGGACGATTCGACCGACTCGACGCTTCGCCCGCAATACCTCGCCGACTTCGTCGGGCAGGCACAGGCCTGCGCCAACCTCAAGGTCTTCATCGAGGCCGCGCGCAGCCGCAAGGAGCCGCTCGACCACGTCCTTTTCGTCGGCCCGCCCGGCCTCGGCAAGACGACGCTGGCGCAGATCGTGGCGCGCGAGCTCGGCGTCAACTTCCGCGCCACGTCGGGTCCGGTGATCGCCAGGGCCGGCGACCTCGCCGCGCTCCTCACCAACCTCGAGGCACGCGACGTCCTCTTCATCGACGAGATCCATCGTCTGTCGCCGGCGGTCGAGGAAATCCTCTATCCGGCGCTCGAGGACTTCCAGCTCGACCTGATCATCGGCGAGGGTCCGGCGGCGCGCTCGGTCAAGATCGACCTTGCGCCGTTCACGCTCATCGGCGCGACCACCCGGCTCGGGCTCCTCACCACGCCGCTCCGCGACCGCTTCGGCATTCCCGTCCGGCTCAATTTCTATACGGTCGCGGAGCTCGAGCACATCGTAAGGCGCGGCGCCCGCATCCTCGGCGCAGAGCTGACCGCGGACGGCGCCACCGAGATTGCCCGGCGCTCCCGCGGTACGCCGCGCATTGCGACGCGCCTGCTCCGCCGCGTGCGCGATTTTGCCTCTGTCGCCGGCACCGGCAGGATCGACGCGGCTGCCGCCGACAAGGCGCTCCTTCGGCTGGAAGTCGATGCGCTCGGCTTCGATTCGCTCGACCGCCGTTACCTCGACCTGATTGCAAGGAGCTTCGGCGGCGGTCCGGTCGGCATCGAGACGATCGCCGCCGCGCTCTCCGAGCCGCGCGATGCGATCGAGGAGATCGTCGAGCCCTATCTCCTCCAGCAGGGCTTCGTGCAGCGCACCCCGCGCGGACGCATGCTGACGCCGCAGGCATTTCGCCATATCGGGCTGGAAGTCCCGCGCGACGCCGCCCAGATGCCCCTGTTCGGCAGCGAGGCAGCGGAGGAGTGAGCGAAGGCGCCGGC
>Ga0070741_10013619_pt1 | contig 14306 bp, 13 predicted proteins | sample Coa_R1_4_FD_66440 | JGI IMG/M metagenome (GOLD analysis project Ga0070741, IMG submission 66440) | Surface soil microbial communities from Centralia Pennsylvania, which are recovering from an underground coalmine fire - Coalmine... | ecosystem: Environmental > Terrestrial > Soil > Unclassified ... | reverse complement strand
GGCAAGCTCTACAGCCAGATCAAGGATCCGCGATTCTACGGACGCAAGGTGATGCACGAGTTCGTGCGCGCGGGTGCGCCAGCCGAAATTCTCCAGGTCAGCAAGCCGCACATTGGCACCTTTCGCCTAACTAGCATCGTATCGAGAATGCGGGAGGAGATTGTCTCGCTCGGCGGTGAAGTCCGATTCGAGAGCAAGGTTACCGACCTACTGATCAAAGCAGGTCAGGTCGAAGGCCTGTTGCTCGCGAGCGGCGAGACACTGCACGGCCGTCAGGTGGTACTCGCGCTTGGACACAGCTCCCGCGACACCTTGCGCATGCTGGAGCTGCGGCGCGTCTATCTTCAGGCCAAACCCTTCGCGATCGGCTTTCGTATCGAGCATCCGCAGTCGCTTATCGACGCCGCACGCCTCGGGCGCTTTGCGGGTCACCCACAACTGGGTGCCGCCGACTACAAGCTCGTACATCACGCCGCCAACGGGCGTTCGGTCTACAGCTTCTGCATGTGCCCTGGCGGCACCGTCGTTGCCGCCACCTCCGAGCCGGGGCGCGTGGTTACCAACGGCATGAGCCAGTATTCGCGCAACGAGCGTAATGCCAACGCCGGCATCGTGGTGGCGATCAATCCCGAACCCGATTTTCCCAACGGACCGCTCGCCGGCGTTGCGCTCCAGGAGACACTGGAATCCGGGGCTTACTTGCTGGGCGGTAGCGACTACTGCGCGCCTGGCCAATTGGTCGGCGATTTCCTGCGTGGCGTCGGCTCCAGCCAGCTCGGCGGTGTCGTTCCTTCGTATAGGCCGGGAGTGCGGCTGGGCGATCTGTCGCATGCACTGCCGGCTTACGCCATCGACGCTATCCGTGAAGCATTGCCTGCTTTCGGCAAACAAATCCGCGGCTTCGATCGTGACGACGCAGTTCTCACCGGTGTCGAGACGCGCACCTCATCCCCCGTGCGCATTGCTCGTGAGGTGGATACGCTGCAGAGTCTCAACGTGCGCGGCCTGTATCCTTGCGGTGAAGGGGCAGGCTATGCCGGCGGCATCCTCTCGGCAGGCGTTGATGGCATCAAAGTGGCCGAGGCGGTCGCGCGAAGTCTGTCGTGAAAATCGAAGACGTCAAAAAGCTCCATCAGAAGAAATATCGCGTGGAGTTCGGCTGTTTCCTTCTGGAAGGCGAGCATCTGGTGCAGGAGTTGCAGAAGGCGCTGGCTCATGACGCACGTCTGCGCGCCAGCGAAATCTATCTCACGCGTGAATATGCGCACTGGACGAGCCCGCTGCCGATACACCTGATCACTTCAGGCCGCATGACCCAGCTCAGTGAAACGCGCTCACCCCAAGGCATCGCGGCGGTCGTGCCGATTCTTCCAATACCCGCACCCCGGCCGGGCGAGCGAGCCATCTACCTGCATGAGATTCAGGATCCGGGCAATCTCGGCACGATCCTACGCACGCTCGCCTGGTTCGGTGAGTTCCGGTGTTTGCTGAGCCCCCATAGTGTGGACGTCTACAACGGCAAGGCGGTGCGCGCAAGCATGGGTGCCATCTTTCATGTGCCGGTCGAAACCGATGTGCCGATTCAAGCACTGCCAGCGCGCTTTCGTCGGATCGCCAGCATCGACTTGCGCGGTCTGCCGATCGCTGCTCCGGAGTTTCGTGACTTCGATTGCTACGTCTATGGCAATGAATCCCGGGGTTTGCCTCGTGAAGCGATGGTGGGGATGAATGCCACGGCGTTCACGATTGCGGGGACGGGGGCGATTGAATCGCTGAATGTCGCGACGGCGGTGAACATCTGTCAGTATGAGCTGACGCGGTCAGCTTAATATAGAACTGTCGACCTCGAGAGACCGGCTGTAGCGCCATCTACAACCAGGAGGATATTCCACGTACCGCTGACGGAACAGCCTCCTCAGCATGATTCAGGCATTCCCTGAGATTGGCTCCCGGGCGCATTTGGCACATGATTGGAGCCTCGTGAACCTCGGCCAACATTGCCTTCGTTGCTTGAACCATCATCGCAGGAGGGGCAAATGAGCAGCAGACTTCTGGCACTGGGTTGTTTGGGAATCGCGGTCACCACGGCGGTTTCGGCAAGCTTGCACCCGCTCAATGTGAAAACAGGCTCGTGGCAGATCGCCCAGACCATGACATGGACCGGGGTACCGCCACAGATGAGCGCGGCAATGCCGAGTGGCAGAACAAATGAATATCAGACGTGTGTGAAAACCAAGGACTTGAGTACGAATCCATGGGCAGAAGGGTCCCACGACAGCTGCACCTGGACCGTTCTGAGTTCGACGGGTACCGACATGGAAGTGAAGGGAAGCGGATGTGAGATGGGTAAAGAGCTTGGCATGGCCGCGGACGTTCGCGGCAAAATTCATGTGCTGGATCCCCAGAACGGTACTGGATCGTTTGATATCACTCTGACCGGTAACGGGCTGACAATCACCGGTCATGCCTCCTATAAGGGCAAGTGGACTGGACCAACCTGTTCTGAGGAGTGAGAACGCCTCTGACAACGGGGGTGTCAGCGGGCTGGGAGCGAATCGTTCTCCAGAGGGAGGGCGCTCCTCGAGGCCGTGGCCCGCGTGATCGCGGTGAGGGTCACCTGGGGGGTCAGGGCCAGCACCGCGCATCACTCCCCTCGCACCACCGCCCGATTGGCAGACTGGGGCGACCTTGGTCGAAATTTAGCAAGAGGAGCCACAGAGTTGAGGTAACGTAGCAACTAGACTCTACGCACCCCAACCTGGAGCCTCGTCAGTTGCAATGAAGGCAAAAAATGAAGCGGAACTGTTCAAGGCCGCATTACGGGCCGGAATCCGCTACGCCGAGGGTCGTGGAGCGGTGGAGTTCGAGGCGACCGATTCTGCCGGCGATAAAGCGCTCTATGTCTACCGACTTCTCGTGCATGACAAGATCATCGCGCCGATGCCGGAACACGAGGTGGCCGAGAAGACCATTCGCCACAGACTGGCCGCATGGTATGCGCACCTGCCTGAGGGCCACCCCTTGCGCAATGGGCCTGCGTAGCAATCAGACGGTGGCCGCCTGCGCGACTGGCTTCGCGGGCGCAACGCACTAGGCCGATGCACTTCCCCGTCGGCGTCTCGCCTTCAGAGCCCTGAATCGGCCCGTGGCGGAAAGCTGCTCGCGCCCTGCTTGCGCAGTCCAAAGCGCATTGCGGCAAGCGACGAACGAACTCTTCGATATCTGCTCGAGCGGACCCGCCTCGGCGAACAAGAAGCCCTGCCCTGCCACGCACCCTAGCTCGAGGAGGGCTGTAACCTGTGCCTCGAGTTCGATCCCTTCTGCGACCGTATCCAGTCCCAGCGTCTCGCCAAGAGTGATGACCGCGCTCGCCACCTCGGGGCCATTGTCGGAGTCTGTGAGGCGACCCACGAAGGACCGATCGATTTTCAGAATGTCGATGGGGAAGCGGTGCAGGTAAGATAAAGAGGAGTACCCCGTCCCGAAATCATCGATCGCAACTCGAACGCCGAGTGCCTTGAGGCGATGGAATCGCTCCAAATTCGCATCGGTGTTGTACATGATGGTACTTTCGGTCAGCTCGATGACGAGGTTTCCGGGCTCGAGCCCCGATTCCCGCAGAGCCTGCGCAACATCGTGCGCAAGATCGCCGTGCTGAAGATGGCGCCCCGAGATGTTGACCGCCAGCCGCAGCTCGCTTCCGCCGGCGACCGCATTGCGCCACGAACACAAATCGTGGCACGCCTGCCTGAGGATCCAGCGCCCCAGCTTGTCGATCTGACCGGACTCCTCGGCGACCTGGATGAACTGTCCAGGCATCAACACCCCCGCTTCCGGGTGACGCCAGCGCAAAAGCGCCTCCACGCCGAGGAGACTTCTCGTACCGAGATCCACGATGGGCTGGTATTCGAGAAAGAACTCCTCCCGAACCAGTGCGCGACCAATATCCGCCTCGAGGCGCAATCGCTCTTGAAGCTTATCCTGCATCTGCGGCTGAAAGGCAACGTAACGGTTCTTGCCAGCCGCCTTGGCGTGGTACATCGCAATGTCGGCATTACTCAGCAGCGTCTCTGCGCCAGCTTCAGAGTTCGAGAACGCGACGCCGATGCTCGCCCCCACACGTACTTCCATGCCATCGAGCGTGAACGGCGAATCTAGAGTCTCAATCAGCGCGGCTGCCACCTGCTCGATTTCGGCGATAGTCGCCAGATTCTCGAGCAGGACGGCGAACTCATCTCCGCCCAATCGCGCAACGGTATCCGACGACCGAGTCGATTTGACGATCCGTTGTGCGGCCGCTTGCAGCAACCGGTCACCCGCATCATGACCCAGCGAATCGTTGATGTTCTTGAAGTTGTCCAGGTCGAGGAACATGACGGCAACGAGGCTGTGTCCGCGCTGGGCCAGCGCCAACGCGTGCTGCACCCTGTCCCGGAAGAGATTGCGATTGGCGAGTAATGTCAGTGGATCGTGAAATGCGAGCTGCCGCAGCTGCTCCTCGAGCGCCTTGCGTTCGCTGACATCGCGAAAATTGAGCGCCAGTCCCTGCACCGCGGGATCCTGCATGAGATTGCTGCCCACGCCTTCTACGACATAGCGCTTCGCTCCTCGCTCGAAGCGCAGCTCGACAGGTCCGACAGTCCCGGAACCCGCAGCGACCACATCAGCGAGGAAGCTCCGGAGCTTTTCCCGATCCTCGCCGACCCAAAGGTCGAATAGCACATTCCCGGTCATCTCCTCAGGCTTGAGCCCGAAAGTTCTCTCGGAGGCCGGGGATACGAAGCGCAGCGTCCCATCGGAACCGACGATCACGATCACGTCGGACGCGTTCGCGATCAGGGAGGCGTAGCGGTCCTCAACTATGCGGGCGGCCTTGCGCTCGCGCACCAAGGCGTCCCCGCGCAGGACCACTACTTGTCGAACCATGAATAGCAGAGTCAGAGCAAATACGATCATCGTCATGATGGTCGCTGGCCCGCCGATCTCGCCGCGGCTGAGATATACCAGTGCCAGAAATGCCGCAAGCATCGAGGCGTAGGGGAGAGAGCGCGTCAGAGAATCCGAGGTGCTTGATACCGTGAGCTCAGATGCCGCCGTGGAGTGCATTTGCCGGCGACCCGCGGCAGCTATGGGCACGTACCAGCACAAGTACAACACGTCCTGAAATTGGCCAGGTAAGTAGTAACCCCGCATCTTGGCGAGCGCGTAGAACACGTCGCTCACAAACATCGCCGCGATACCAAGCAGGAGGAGTAAGGCAACGCGGCGGCTGCGGACGCTACCGGCGCCCGCAAGCAACAGCACGCCCAGCGTGAGCACGAGAACGCAATCGAGCGCTGCGTAGGCCAGACTCAACGCCTGCTTGAGAAAATCGACTTCGGTGACGGAGACGGTATTTCGAATTACCAGGAACCAGAAGAACGCGCCGAAGCCGACCACGAAAATGGTCGCATCGAGCGCTAGTTGAATCCAAGGCACGCGCACGGCGGCCGCCCGGATGAAGAACAGCATGCTCAGCGACCAGGCAAGATAGAACGCGATGAAGAAAATGTCGGCCGGACCTGGGAACGGATCCTGGCCTCGCAACCAGGACTGGGCTCCGATCACTACGCCGACTAGATAAAGAGCGATGGCGATCGAGAGCAGGATCCAAGCGGACCGCACTGGCCCGCGGCCTGCGTGGCGCGCCGTTGTGGCGAGCAGGATGAGGGTCACGAAAGCCGCCGGCGCATCGGACAAGAGCCCAACGTAACGGGTGACCTCAGCGCCGCCCAGACCCGTGACCATCCACGCGGTGGCGACGGCCGCGTACCCCATCAGCCCCCTGAAGAGCGTATCAACCCAGCGGGGTATACCTGTGAGGTGAAGCGGTTCCGCCGATATTACTGCTGAGTCCACGTCGGATTATCTGTACGCGCGTCTATAGAATCACAGTACACGGGGTGTACGTGCGTGATTGGCCGCCAAGAACTGAATTTGACGCCAAAACCCGCGCGGAGCCAGAAAAAAGAGCCTGGGCGTGACGTGGTTCTCGCGGACAAGGCGAGAATCGGGCTGTGCGTCATGCCCCCCGGACCGTGACGCAACCCTTGAATGGCGACTCTGCATCCCAAAGCCTGTCGCTCAGAAATGAGGAGCTGGCTAATCGAGCGATCGACGAAGCTGGAGCCCTCAGGGTTCGGGCTGGAACATCGAGCACCGAAAAAGTCTCGCGCGCAGACTCTCACCGCGTCCATCGCCCGGCCGTGCCTGCGGATGCACTCGATCGACGTATCGCGCGATTCGGCAGGGCTCCGTGAGCTCCCTCGACCTGCTCACGGCCGAGCGGTCATTGGTCGTCCTCGATGCGGTAGTCGCCTCCTCCGATCCGGGACTCGTGCGCAAACAAAATGCCGTCTTCAAGGCATCGGAATTGGGAGGGCGAATGGGTGCAGCAGGTGAGCAGGCGCGGTAAGCGACCCGGCCAAATCGCACGCCATATCACGAGCTGGGCCTCGATGCGCTGGGGAGCCCATCAGGGGGTCACTAAAAATCGCCGGGGTAAGGGGTGTAAGTGCCTGCTTGAACCCCCCATTACCCCGGAACATGCCATACCCGAAAGTCGCAGCTGCAAAGCTGCCCCGCTCTCAATGAATCAGCGACTCCGTAATCCGCTAACTCACTGCCTCCGGGCTGTGCAGTAAACGTACCGCCTAATCAGTCATGGCAATGCTCATCGTGCTCAACACATTCATGCCAAGCATGCTCATGCCACCAGCGGTGATGTTCGCGATCGTAATAGCCCTCTTGGTACCCCTCGTGATATCCCCGGCCATGCTCGATGACGCAAGCCGATGTAAATGTCATAAGTGTCAGCAGCAAGGCGCCCATCCCAAATCGAACAATGCTCACGGTTTGGCTCCCGGTATGATTGCCTACACCTTCAACGGGGGCCGGAGCATGAAGTTCCCACGCTGCTGACCCCCGCGCCCCAGACCGGAGCCATCTGGGGCCCGGTCTGGAGGCACGTGGGCGGTTCCAGGGCTCCCCTCTGCCGAAAGCGCTCGACTACTTAGCCTTTGAGTCTGGATTCCAGCCCGATGCGTTTCTTGGGTTGACGGGTGCTGGCGAACGCGTACCACCGAAGGCGAACTCTTCCGCCGTGGGTTCGCCCACGACATCCGTAAGCTCGCGCACGCTGAAGAGGCCGTTGCTCTGCAGCGTCAGTAAAGCGAGGTGCCGCGTCGGGGAGGCACCTTGCTCGTCGATTCTTAACGTGTATTCGGCGAAGACCGTGCCGGCATCATCGGTTGGAAACAGCCACAGATCGGCCAGAGGCCCCTCAGAGGTCTCCTGCGTGGAGTTCGGATAGAAGTCGTAGAGGGCCCGGGCGGCCCGGTGAAGTAAGTCCATGCTCGCCTTTGCGCTGGGCGTGGCGGGCGCATTGAATGGCAGCTCACCGGCGATCAAAGAAGGTGAGCCCGAGAGCAGTGAGAGGGCTGCCGCCAGAGCAGCCAGATGACTTTTCATGATCGATTCTCCTCAATGTTAAAGTGTATATGCACATATACACCCAAAAAAACACACCTGTTTGCATCGAATCCTCAAGGTCGCTCTTGGCCTACGAGCGCCAGCAACGCACCCCGAAGCCGGGCCGCCTCGCGGGCGCCGATGCCAGACTCGAATTCCTCCTGGGCTTTCTTCCACAGCGGAAGCGCCTGATTGAGCTTGCGCTCGCCGGCGGTGGCGAGAGAGAACACCAATTGCCGTGGATCCGCCTCGCTCGAAGTACTCTTCAGGAGACTCTCCCGCTGCAACGGCTTCATTGCCCTCAGCAATGTCGTACGATCCATTACCAGAGCTGTTGCCAACTCAGCCATCGTCATCTGCCCGGCCGCCCCGAGTGCCGCCAGGATGGAGAACTGTGCGCTGGTCAGCTGCGCCTTCCCGAGGTGGCGCTCATAGAGCCTTGTCACCTGTCGGGCGGCCTGTCGGACCGCGAAACAGTTGCAGAGATTCAAGGCGGCTGAAGAGCTCATCGCGAGGGAGTATATCTGTGTATATGCACGCCGTCAACCGAAGGGGATTGCACACGGCCCCGCGGCGTCCCCGCACAGCATCCCACCGACAGACCTCGAGTTCGACCAAAAGTCGAGGAATAGCTATGCTGCGAGCGGGCTGGGTGGGTGAAAATCAATGCCCGGAACCGACGCTGGCGGCACGCGCCGCGGCTCAATGAGTTAGGAGAAGCTTTGAGCTCGTACGTTGCAGAGAGCCTGTCCCCCGGTGAGGAGATCAAGTATTCCGCCAGCGTGTCGATGTGGCGCTACTGGCTGTCCTTCCTGATTGGCGCGGCCATCCTCCTCGGGGCTCTTTGGGGATTCGAGCTCGGGCTCAATTCCGAAAAAGCTATGCGTGTCGTCTTGATTATCCTGGTCGTATTGGGGCTGGTGCTGCTCTTGTGGCCGTTTGTGGTACGCAAATCCACAGAGCTCGTTGTCACAACCAAACGGCTCATCGTGAAACACGGACTGGTTTCGACACACTCGATTGAAATCCGTTTTGAGAAGATCGAGACCGTTCGAGTAAACCAGGGTCTCCTGGGAAAAATATTCAAGTATGGGGACGTCATGGTGACGGGCACGGGTACCACTTTCGACCCAATTCCCGGCATCTCACATCCCCTGGAGTTCCGCAGTGCCCTCAATCAAGCGATGGAGCTGAGCCCAAAGGAGCCGCTTTAGCCGAGGAGGATTGGTGCACCGGTCAAAGTCGCCTTTCACCTGCGCACGCTCATCAGCGCGCGGTCCAGCATCACAATGATGAAGACGCTGGCCGAGAATTGCAGAAAGCGCGTCGCCCACTCGCCTTGCAGTGCCGACATCACCTGCGCACAGGCGAAAACGATGAACAGCACACAGGCGCCCACCCATTGAGTTCGCCGGCCCATCAAGAGCAGAGCGCCAACTATCTCGATTGCGGCGAGAAGCGCCACATGCCGGTGCACTTCACCAGCGAACATCAGGGTCTGGGCACTGGCCACCATGATCAAGATGGCAAAGATCCAGCGGTAAAGCTTCAGAACTGACTCTGCGCTCACAGTGCTGCTCGGGCTGCAAGTCCACACGCGCTCGCTGGCCTGTCGTTCAGGCCCATGAGCCATGAATTAAGGTACCACGGTAGCATGGTACCATCAGCTCTGACAATCCGCTAGCCGTGCGCTAGGGCGGGGATTTCTCAATGGAGCAAACGGCGGCCGACTTCGGGGCCGCCGCTTGCTTGATTCACTCCCACTGGTGTAGGCCCTCTACGACCGTACGAGCCTGCCCTCCCCTACAGGATATGCAGGTTGCCGAACTGGAACAGCAGCACTTCGGTGAAGACCGTGATCACTGCGGCGGAGGCCTGCACCACCCGAGCAACGAACAATTTATCTTTCATGACACTCTCCACTTTGATGGCGTTGATTCCCATGGCGACCAAGATGCTCTTTCACCATGGAGACAACAAACGCAAAAATTGACATTGCGTTAAGAGTGACTTAATTGGGCCACAGCGTCCGCTGCGGATAAAGGGCTTCCGCGATCCTGTTCCAGCTCCCCCGGCTGCCGGCTAACCATGGCGTTAGGGCTCGCTGAGCGGTCCAAAATCCTCCGCAGGCGGTGACCCCATCGAGGGCGCTTGCGATCAGAATGGTGGTCTGACCACGGCGTGGTTCCCGGCCGTCACAGCGCACGTGACCGCGGTGCCCTGGCGCCGCCTCGCCTGGACAAAGGGCCTGCCAGCGGAGAGCGCTGCAAGCCTTCATTTCATTTGCGCAGCCGCGCTGGTAACGTATGCGCCAAGCCGGCGCTGTTTTGACAATGAGACTTATGCGCGCCAACCGCCGCATGCGAGGGGTTCGGATCGGGGTTTTGATTGCGCTGCTCACGGCAGCAGGCGGCGCGGCGCCGCTCTGCGCCGATCCGTTTCGCTTTTCGACCCAGGAGCAGCAGGAGCGCGCCAAGGAGCAGGCTCTCGAGGCGCAGCAGGCGCTCGCGACTCGCCAGCTCGTGTCGGTGTCGTGTCAGGACAAGTTGAAAAATCGCAAGATCCTGCAGCTGGTCGCCGAGCGATCGAGCGGCCATTGGCAGACCCGTCAGGAGGATTACGCCCCCTTTTTTGACATTATCGACGCTCGGCTGCGCGCTTTGGGGCTCAAGACCTACACCCAACAGCAGATCAAAGGGAGGATCGCCCAGGCTGAAATGGATGCCTACTTCAACAACGATCCCGATGCAGCTCTGGCCGCTTCCAAGCGTCTGGCGGCAGACTATGTTCTACGTGGCGAGATCCGCACGACGACCGGGATCAATCCAGTGGTCGGGGTCAAAGAGGTCGCGGTGGACGTACGCCTGACGCTCTCCAGCGCCTCAGGCCGCCAGCTATCCGAAGTCAGCAGCCACTCGGACGCCTTCTCAGGGCATGACACTCTGGTGACGGCCACCGATCTTTTGCATCGGGAGGCTGACCGGCTGGTAGCTCAGTTGTACAATGACTACTGCCGCAAAGCAGACGAGGCATCCCGTTCGGCACAATGAATTCGCGGCAGGGGTTTCATATGCAGCGCAGTCGCCTCATCCAGGCCGGGCTCACCTTACTGGCGCTCGGACTGTGGCAGCTCACCTGGGCCCAGACACCTCCATCCTGGGGTAACGAGTCGAGCCCTTCGCCGACCGCGGGCGGCGGGGTATCGCAGCGCGCCAACGCTGCCGCGGACAAGGCACTCGACAAGGGCGTCGTGTATACGAACGCCTCCAAGCCCGGACCGCGACTGATTGTCATTCCCGGGGAGATCAAGAGCAACAACGCCTCATTCACGCAGAAGATCGGCGCCAACAACATCGCCGACTACGCGGAGCTCGAGCTCTCCAAGGCCAACTTTACGGTTCTCGAGCGCTCGGATCTCGGCCCGCTGGTCAATGAGATCCAGCTCGCCTACAACACCGGCGATCCCGATGAAGCCCACAAGATCATGCAGAAGGGAAAGCTCAAGACCACACGCTGGGTCGTCCGCTTCGACATCCTGAAAGCCGAGCCTGTCGCGGCGCAAAAGAGCGGCTTCAACGGAGGCGTGGCTTCCTCCCTCCTTGGCGCATTCGGGCGCGGGGGTCAAGCGGCGAGCGCAGCGCAAACGGTCGCCGGGTCGGTGGACACTTCGGGCGCCTCCAATGTCTGGATAGTCGGCATGCGCTACAAGATCCTGGACGCAACGACCACTGACCAGGTGGCGAGCGGCTATAACGAGCTGAAGATGGAGACCGGCGCCACGTCGACCTCGGTAGGCGGGGTATCCTCGGCCGCCGGAGGCGGAGTGTCTCTGGACACCCTGGTGCAGCGGCTCGTGCAGCGAAGCGTCTGGGAAATCGATTACAAGAACAAGTGAGTTCGCGCTGCCGGGCACGCTGAGCACGGATATGGCCGACGAGCCCACTACGCTGCGCCTCAAGCTGGGGAAATACGAAGTCCGGCGCGAAGTCGGCCGTGGCGGCATGGGTGTGGTCTACGAAGGCTACGATCCGATGATTCACCGGCGGGTTGCGCTCAAGACGCTGGTCAGCGAATTGTTTGCCGGTCCCGAGGCGGAGACCTATCTCACGCGCCTGCAGCGTGAGGCGCAGGCTGCCGGGCGGCTCAATCATCCCAACATCGTCGCTGTATATGATTTCGGCGAGGAGCAGACCACGGACGCCTCCGGATCCGGGACGCGAACGGCCTATATCGCCATGGAGTTCGTGGAAGGCAGGGAGCTCAAGAGCTACCTGAACGCGGATGAGCGGTTCACCTTGCCCGTCATCGCCCGCATCATGCGTCAATTGCTCGATGCTCTGGAGTATTCGCACCAGCATGGCGTGGTGCACAGGGATATCAAGCCCGCCAACGTCATTCTGTTGCCGGACGGCAGCGTGAAAGTGGCGGATTTCGGCATTGCGCGCATCGAGTCCTCGACCCTGACGCAAGCCGGCACCATCATGGGATCGCCCTCTTACATGTCGCCGGAGCAGTTTCTGGGGCAGACGGTCGATAGTCGCTCCGATCTGTATTCCGCCGGCGTCGTCCTTTACGAGCTGTTGACCGGAGAGGTGCCCTTCTCGGGGTCCTTCTCCAACATCATGCATCGGGTCCTCAACGATCAGCCCTCTCCGCCGTCCGTTCTCAACGTCCATGTTCCGAAGAGCGTGGATGCACTCATGGCGCGCGCTCTGGCCAAAAGACCCGCGGATCGGTTCCAGACCGCGACCGAGTTCCAACAGGCGATCATCTGCGAACTCGCCGGGAATGCGGGCGCCGCCGGCGAGGCCGTCCGCAGTGCCGCCACAGCAAGTCCGGCTGGTGCCCCTGCCGTAACCTCCGCAAGGGGTCTGGGGTCCAGGACCACCCTGACGGGAGCGATCCAGCGCTCACCCAAGGTTGCGATGATCGTTGCCGCGGCCGTCCTATTTTTAGCTGCAGGGCTGATGTTCAGCCTATTGAGGTCCCATCCATCCAGCGGCGAGGCCGGAAGCGCCGTAGCAGCCGGCGCGACAGCCGCTCCCGGGGGGCGACCCGTATCATCTGAGACCCCGTCTGCATCAGCTCAGGGACCGGCCGCGGCCCCAGGGGCTGGTACTGTCGCATCATCCGGCGTGTCACCCGAGCTTGAACAGTCGCAACCTGTGACGAAGTCAGGCACAGCGATCATCACCGCGATAGGGCTCGCCGATCCCAAAGATCCTCGCAACGCGCAGGCGCCCGCGCCGATTGAGCATCAGGTCTGGGGAGACGCACGCCGACAGCTCGTCGAGAAAGCCGTCGCGCTTTACATAGATCCCCGCTCGATCAATGCCAATTACGCACTCCTGCGTGACAAGCTGTTTTCACGCAGCGACGCTTACATTGCCTCCATACTCGAGCAAACGCCCCCGCAGTTGAGCTCGTACGGGCTCATGCTGGGCACAATGCGCGCCCGGGTTAAGGTACGCGACGTCCAGAAGTCACTCAACGAGCTCGCGCGCGAGGAGCGTGTCGATTTCATCCGCAACAACGGCAATCCCAGCATTGCGGTCAACATCAGCGTCCGCAGCGACGCGGATGACCAGGCCACCCAGGATCCCCGCTCGGCGGTTGCCGAAAACATCCTCATGGACCGTATCCGCTCGTTTGGCTTCGTGGCTGTGGAGGAATCGCAAGCCTCACCACCGCCGGATTTCCTCCTGCGCGGTGAAGCCCGACTCAAACACCTCACAGCCAAACTGGCGGCCTCAGGACTCACGATCGAAAAGGTCGTCCTGACCTCCTGGACGATCCGCACCATCGATGCGCGCACAGGCGAAGAGATCTATCTCAACACCAAGATCCCGAAGCAGCAGAGCTGGGCAAGCGAGGAGCTTGCGCTGCAGGATGTAGGACGTCTGATCGGCTCGGAATTCTCGCGCGACTTCTTCCTGCAATATTTCGATTTCGGCACCAAGCGCGTGCGCCTGCGCTTCAAGGGCCTTCCGGCGAAGGCCGCACCTGCCGTGCTGGCGGAGGCCAACGCGGCCATGCGCATATTGAATGCGACCCCGCGCGCGCCCGAAGGGAGTGAGGTGATCCTGGATGTAGATCTGTCGGGCGGGGCCGATTCAGCGGCAGATCTGGTGCAGGGCGCCCTGCTCGACCCCCTGAATAGAAAGCTCGGCAAACCGTGCTTCACTTCCCACGGCAACAATGGCAGCGAGCTGCATGTCGACTACGACCAAACGTGTGCGACGGATCCAATTCTTTCCCGGCTGGACGGTCTGCCACCGGAAGCGCTCATCGATGCGCCCAAGTCACGCATCGAGGACATCGTGAGCGATCCGGCCAGGTTGCGCGGCACGACGTTATAATGGCTCGCCCGAGCAGAGCTCTGTGGTCCGCATTCTCGTTGACCATCGTTGCTGCAATAAGTTGTGCTGCTGCGCAGGCGGGCACAGGAGAACGGATTGCAGTGGTGGGCTCCTCGACCGTCTACCCCTTCAGCACTCTTGTCGCCCAGCACTTCGCCAAGTCGGGCCCGTTCCCTGAACCCGACGTTCGCGCCACCAGTACCGCGGAAGGCTTTAAGCTGTTTTGTGCGGGGGCGGGGCCGGATACGCCGGATGTGAGCAATGCATCTCGCCCCATCTCCGACGGCGAGCGTGAAATGTGTGCTCACAATGGGGTGCAGAAAATATCGGAAATTCGCATCGGCTACGACAGCCTCATTCTCGCCAGCTCTGTGAAGTCACCCGGATTCGATATCACGCTGGATCAGTTGTGGCGCGCGTCGGCTGAATTCGTGCCGG
>Ga0070741_10013617_pt1 | contig 14306 bp, 15 predicted proteins | sample Coa_R1_4_FD_66440 | JGI IMG/M metagenome (GOLD analysis project Ga0070741, IMG submission 66440) | Surface soil microbial communities from Centralia Pennsylvania, which are recovering from an underground coalmine fire - Coalmine... | ecosystem: Environmental > Terrestrial > Soil > Unclassified ... | reverse complement strand
CTCCACCTCGTGTCGCCACGACGCAGTAGCCTTCGGTTACAGGCGGGTGAACGTTCCGCCTGACGGGGACTTGCACCCCGCAGTGTGCACGCCTTCACAGGCGCACGCGCGCGGGCATTCCTGCCCGCAGCAACCTCCGATGACCACCTAACGCCAAACCTGACCCTTCGCCAGATTCAGCTGGAGGATCTCTGCGGACTCAGAAGTCAGCGCGCCAGCTGCCGCATAATACGGCGTCCCGAGCAAGGGGCGGCGTTCCGTTTTGCCGTTCTCCGGCCGACTAGTTATTGGTCGCCTTGGCTGTGCTGGCAGCCGGGGCAATAATCTGTGGCGCCTGATTTTCGGCCGTCTCCTTGGGCTTGAGCCGCTCGTCCAGAATCTGAATGCCGGAACTCTTCTTGAGCTTTTGCAAGTAGTCCTGGAGATCCGCTTGGCGTTTTTGCATTTCCTGCTGTTTGAGATATTCCTTCACATCCGGCGCGACCTTGGCCAGTTCGATTTTCTTAGCGGGGATCTTCTCGCTGAGCTTGATGATGTGATAGCCATAAGTGGTGGTGACGATGTCGCTGACCTGATTGGTTTTGAGACTGAACGCCGCGGTTTCAAACTCCGGCACCATCTGGCCGCGCGCAAATTGGTACTCGCCGCCCTTGTCCTTCGAACCCGGATCGTCGGAATTCTCTTTGGCGAGTTTGGCGAAGTCTTCGCCGTTTTTCGCGCGCTTCAAGAGTTCCTCCGCTTTTTTGTGTTTGGCGGCTTTCTGCTCATCGGGAAGGTCTTTATTCGTTTCGGGATCCTTGGTGCTAACCAGGATATGGCTGGCGCGAACCATTTCCGGTTGCTCGAACTTTGAGGGATTATCGTCGTAGAATTTTTTGATCGCATCGTCCGACACGTTGATGTTGAGCTCACGTTCGAGAACCACCTGGGCAGTAGATTCGTCGGTCATTTTGGCCTGAAGTTCCTCGGGAGTGGTGCCGACGGACTTGAGCTGGCGAGCGAAGGCTTCGGCTCCGCCGGCGCGGGTCTTAAACGCGTCGAGGCGCTTAAGGCAGACTTCTTTGCCGGCGGTCTTGTCCGCTTCGGTCGCTTTGGTCAGGAGGATTTGAACTTGAATCAGCCGATCGAGTACCTCCTGCTCGAGATGATCCATCTCATCAGGTGGCAGTTGTTGACCGCGAGCGGCAAAGCTGGATTTAATGCTGACCATGGCATCGTCCAGTTGGCTGCGCTTGATCTCGATGCCTTTTCCCTTGGCAACCACCTCATCGGGGAATAAATCGTTTAGTTTGGGCGCGGGTTTGGCCGGCGCTGCGGTCTCGGGTGGGGGGGCGGTGGCCGCCGGACATTCGGTGGCGGTCAGGCCGGCGAAAACCAGCGCGGTGGCGAAGAAGCAAATCTTACATTTCATAATCAAAAGCGGGATCTTAACAGCAAATCAGAGTTTGACCACATTAACATTACGAATATCGGGATCTTTCTGGAGTTCGTTTAGCACCTCCCCTGGGGGTACGCTATCCAGATTCAACACTGTCAGCGCGTGGCCTCCGGCGGTATCACGCGTCAGGCTCATACTGGCGATATTGACACGATGCCGGCCCAAGAGTGTTCCGAGGTAACCGACAATGCCTGGCCGATCTTTGTTTTCCAGCAACAAAACCACCCCCGAAGGCACGATCTCAGTGGGCTGGCTGAACAACCGCACAATGCGAGGATTGTCCGGCGACCCGAAGAAGGTGCCGCCGGCGGAGATCACCTTTTCTCCATCACGGAATACCTGGACGTGAAGCCATTCATTGAAGGTCACCGGCTCAGCCGAGCGCTTTTCCTCGACGGTCAATCCCAGCGTCGAGGCCACGCTGCGCACATTGACGTTATTTAAATCATTGACCGGGGTGCGCGAGAGAAAACCCAGCAGAATGGCCCTGGTAATCGGATCGATGTTGGGGAGTTCCTGAGCCTTGCCTCCGTACGTGATGTGAAGCCGATCAACTTGCGCCGGAGCGAGCTGAGAGAGCAGCTTGCCGAGTTTCTCTCCCAGCACAAGGTACGGCTTGACTTGCTCGTAGGTCTTGGCGTCCAGGTATGGAAGGTTGACCGCGTTACGCACTTCCCCGGTTAACAGGTACCCGGCGATTACCTCGGCAACCTCAATGCCACATTTCTCCTGAGCTTCAGTGGTGCTGGCGCCAAGATGCGGCGTCAGGGTGATGGCGGGATGAGCGCGGAAAGGGTGATCCGCGGGCAATGGCTCAGTCTCGAAAACATCCAAGGCTGCAGCCGATACTTTGCCGGAATCCAGGGCGGCGAGTAAATCTTTCTCGACGATAATTTCCCCGCGGGCGCAGTTGACCAGGCAAACTTTCGGCTTCATTTTGGAAAATGCCGCTGCCCCAAGCATGCCTCGCGTTTGGTCCGTGACGGGCATATGCACGGTAATAAAGTCCGCATCGCGATAAAGGTTGTCCAAATCGGCCTCCATCTGGACACCGAGGGATCGGGCACGCGCCTCGGTTAAAAACGGGTCGTACGCCAAGACCCTCATGCCGAAGGCCAGGGCGCGCTTGGAAACCTCGGTCCCGATCCGTCCCAGGCCCAGCACACCGAGGGTTTTGCCGGCCAGTTCCGTACCCTGGAACTGCTTGCGGTCCCACTTGCCGGCAGCCATCGAGGCATACGCCTGCGGCACTTTACGGGCAAGGCTCAGGAGCATCGCGAAGGACAGTTCCGCCGTCGAAATGGTATTTCCCCCCGGCGTATTCATCACGACGACGCCATGCTCGGTTGCAGCGTCGACGTCGACATTATCCACGCCGACTCCAGCCCGGCCGACCACACGCAGGGATCGCGCCGCCTCGATGACTTTGCGCGTTACCTTGGTCTCGGAACGCACCACCATCGCGACCACATCCCGCACGACCGGGAGCAGTTCCTCTTCCGTATGCCGTTTAGGCAGCACACTGACTTTGAACTCGGGCCGTTGCTGAAGTAAGGCGATTCCCTTCGCGGACACTGGATCACACACCAGGATGTTCATAAAAGAAGCGGGATACTAGGCAATCGGGTTGGACCGGTCAATGATTCGAATCCGGCTCATCCAGCTTTGCCGCAGGGCGGAGTGGACCCCGGCCACGGCATGTCGGCCGCAGACCCGAAAGCACTGGGAGACTGCAAGTTTCGCGCGCTTAGTGCGTAAGGCCTTGGATGGCAGCCGCCAGGTTTCCTTTAGACAGCAACGACAGGTAATCAACCAGGATATGCTCCGATTCGATTAAAGGCGCGTCGACGGCGGGTGGCTTGTCCTCATCCAGTTCATTGTCAAGAGTCGCAGAGGTGGCGCTTTCCTTGGCAACTGCTGCGGTGGAATTAGTCCCGCCAATGCCAGGAGAAGCCGTCTTGGTGGACGAGACCTTTGCCATGGTTGCATTGGTCTTGCCCAGGGGAGGCGGCAGTCCCGGCTGTTGGGCCAGCTTCAGAGTTATTTCATAGGTCTTTTCCAGCGGCTCCGGCCGGGCCAACCGCTCCTTGTCCCGAGCCTTCATTCGAGCGTCTGCTTCCTCTTTTTCTTTGAGGCGCAGCGTCTCATTGAGGGAAATGGTCTTGTCGGCCTGTTGCTTCTTGAAGATTTGAATATCCTCACGGATGTAGGCGAACTCCTTGTCAGCGGCCACTCGTTCCGCCGAGCGCTTGCGCAATTCAACCAAATAGGGGTCCACCATGTTGAGGTGATCGTACTTGGCACTGCGGATGGTATCCCAGGGCAAGGGGTTTTCCAGAGCCTTCTCCCCGACTTCGGTAGACTCGTTCAAAATGGAAGGCAGCACAATATCGGGCACAACGCCCTTGAGCTGGGTCGAGGCGCCGCTGGCCCGATAGAATTTCTTAATGGTCAGTTTCAGGGCACCGGGGTTATTGGTCAGCCCGCGGATGCCCATGTGCACCAGGGCGTCTTTGAGAGGCTGAACGCTTTGAACCGTGCCTTTGCCGTGGGTCGAGGAATCGCCCACAATCAACGCGCGCCCGTAGTCTTGCAGCGCACCGGCGAGAATCTCGGAAGCGGAGGCGCTGAAGCGGCTCGTGAGGACGATCAGGGGGCCATCGTAAAAAATGGAAGGATCGCGATCATCATCCTCCTGCACAGTGTTGTCGTAGTCCTTGACCTGAACCACTGGCCCGTCTTTGATGAACAGACCGGTCAGGTTAATCGCTTCTTCCAGCGATCCGCCGCCGTTTCGACGCAAGTCCAATATGACACCGGACACGTTCTCCTGTTTAAGCTTGGTCAGCAGACGGCGGACGTCCTCGGTCGTGCTTTTGGGCTCGGCTTTGCCCCGGGTATTGGAAGGATCAAAGCTGGCATAAAAAGAGGGCAAGTCGATAACTCCAAGTCGCAGCTTGCCATTTTGGCCGGTGGGTAACTCGATGATTTTGGCTTTGGCTTCCTGATCTTCCAGCTTGATCTCGTCCCGGACCAGAGTCAGGGTCGTGCGCGCCGAAGAGTCAGCTCCGGCTGGAATCATAGTCAGGCGGACCTCGGTTCCTTTGGGACCCCGAATCAACTGCACGGCCTTGCTTAGGCTCATGTCCACCACGTCAACCGGCGGCTGATTGCTCTGGGCCACCGCGATAATCCGGTCGTTTTCCTTAATCTTATTGCTTTTAGCGGCTGGCCCTCCCGGGAGTACCGGTGAATCGTGCAATAACCGTCTTCAGCCGTCAACTCGGCGCCGATCCCGAACAGGCTCAGATTCATGCCGATTTCAAAGCTGTCCAACTGAGAGCGATTGAAATAATCAGAGTGAGGATCGTACACGTGCGCCAAAGCGGTCAAATACACCTGCAGGACATCATCGTTGTCCCAATCCATAAACGTGTGCAGGTTGCGGTGGTACCGATGGCTCAAGGTTTCCACGATCTGCTCCGTCTCGGTCTTCTTGGGCTCGGCCGTTTCATTGATCGACGAGCCCGACGTCGCCGGCACTCTCAGTGCCGCGTCGGCCGCGGAATCAGGAACGGAAGTCTTCTCACCGGCGGGAACGACGCTGGCGGCAGGTGTTTTCTTGGCGCCGATTTTGCCTAGCTTTTCCTGCAGGTACTCGGCGCGGAGGCGTTCGCGCCAGAGTTTCTTGGCTTCGGTCAAATCCTTGGGGAAGGGCAAGTCTTTGCGGTTGAGCACGACCCGCTCGTCGGTATCGAAGGTGAATGGTTCGGAATGCAACAACTCGTCGGCATAGGCGACGCGTTGTTGCAAGCGCTCGACAAAGCGATTGAAAATCTCACACGCCGGCCGGGTGTCCGGAGGCGTTCCTCGGTCAGGCAGGGTCAGATGATCGAGATTAGTGCGGTACACCTCGAACTGGGCCAGGTCGGATTGGAGGAAATGGAGGTGTTGGGGATCGAACATTTCGATGTAGCGATCGAGGAACTTGCTTGAAACGGCGTCATTGAAGGGCTGGCGCAAATATTGAAACCGCTCCAGCATGCGCGCCGTCACGTTGGCGATCGGCCCATCAATCGGTCCCGGACTGACCGGATGAAAAACATTCGTGCTTTTGCCGGCCGCCGGGCTGGTTAACGTGGCGGTGGCATCCGCGGAAAGTAGAGGGGCCTGAGCGAGACCGAAGGTGGCAAGGAGTTGGCTGCTGAGCAGGAGCACCAGCAGTCGACCGACATGGCGTTCTATCATGATGTGAATAACTTGACCAAAAAGTGCTTAAAAATAGCACAAGTTCGACGCTTTGCACCGCGGAATCTTCACGCTTTTCAGCCGCCTTCCCGGCAGCCTCTACGTCGACACCTTAACTGTGCCCGATTTAGAAGCGCCGGGCAACAACAAGGTTGGAAAATAACCGGATCGGGCCGCGGCCGGAGCCATCCGACGGCGCCGCGGGACTCGACAATCCACCGCCGCTCTTTTAATTTGCGGATATGGCGGAGATAGCCACACCGGAACTCTTGCCTGGCACGATTCAAGAACAGGAAGGCAAGTCAAAAGCCGAATTGGAGCCGGGCTACCTGGTTATTTGCTGGAATGATCCGGTTAATTATATGCAATACGTAACACACGTATTCCAAAAAGTCTTTGGGTGGCCCAAAAAGAAGGCCGAGTTTCACATGCTCCAGGTCCATGAGCAGGGCAAGAGCATCCTGGCCCGTGAGAGCCTTGAGAAGGCGGAACACTACGTCCATCAGTTGCAAAAACATAGTCTCCACGCCACGATGGAGCGGGACGAGTGAGATTGATTCAACAGGCCGGCGAGCACTGTGAATTTGAACTGTCGAGCCGGGAAAAAGCCCTGCTGCAACAGGTTCTGTCGCTTTACCCCCAGATTCCCCCTGGCTACCAGCCTTTGAGCAAGACGGCCGATGCCCAAGATCCCAACCAACGTTTGCTGGATGAGGCTATGAACGAAACCCGGGCGCACAGCGCAAAAGCCGTGCAGAATCTGCTGGCGGACCCCAACAGGCTCAGCCGGTCCGAATCCGAATGGCGGCTGCGCCTGTCGTCGGCGGAGCTGGATTGGTTGCTCCAGGTGCTCAATGATGTGCGGGTTGGAAGCTGGGTACGGCTGGGCTCGCCTGAAAAGCCGCTCGAAGCGTTGACCGCTGAAAACGCGGTCCATTATTGGGCCCTGGAGATCGCCGGCTATTTTCAGGGCGGCTTCCTCGAAGTATTTGACGGTTAACTCAGCGCTGGCGGCAAAGGAGGCGCTCCTGAAGATCATTCTGCCTGTTCTGGGTGCGGCCCTCCAATTTCCCGATCCTCGGAATTCCGCCGCCGATGGGTTGGTGGCTATTGGGGGAGATTTATCGGTGGATCGCCTCTTGCTGGCTTATCGGCGCGGTATCTTTCCGTGGACAGTTTCCCCCTTGACCTGGTGGTCGCCGGACCCGCGTGGTATTTTTGAACTCGGCGCCTTTCACCTGTCGCGAAGCCTGGCGAAAATTCTGCGCAAAGCGCCTTTCAAAATCACTCGAGATCGGGCCTTTCGGCAGGTGATCGAGGGCTGCGCCGAGCCCAGAGCGAGCCGGCGGACGACCTGGATCAGCCCGCAATTCATCGAGGCCTACACGACCCTCCACCACCAGGGCTACGCCCACAGCATCGAGTGCTGGCAGGATGCAAGGCTGGCTGGGGGCATTTATGGAGTCGCGATAGGCGGATTATTCTGTGGCGAATCGATGTTCCACCGCGCAAATAATGCATCCAAAGTTGCACTGTTCCATTTGGTAGAACACCTCAACCAAAGGGGCTTTCTATTGTTTGACATCCAAATGGTAACCCCGATCACAGCTCAACTCGGGGCTACCACGATCTCCCGGCGCGAATACCTCGAACGGCTGGGTGTGGCCGTCCAGGCGAACCGCTCGTTCTGAACAGCTGCCGGGACATTCGGCTTGGAGCCCCACCTCCAGACGGGTTGGGCGGAGAGCGGCACAGGGCGGGATTTGTGCGAAGCGCGTTCGGGATCTCACCGGCTGAAGCCGGGACTCCGAACATGCGGAGGCGGTGCGCTGACGCGCTGCGGTGGCAAAAAGCCACGTTCCTGCTTGTGATCCCGAGGCACTCAACTATCCTTCAAGCTCCGTTCACATTTTAAGTTTAAGCAGTTGAAAAATAGAAAATTCTCTCGCCGTTGGTTTATTAGAGCCGGAACCGTTGGACTGGCTGGCGTTTGGTCCGGCTGCTCAAATCAGCTGGGAGCGCGCGCGGTGCGGGGCTTCATCGCCGAATCATGCCGGACAGTTCTCCCCCCCAACCAGACGCCTTCGCCGGCAGCCTGGGATCCAAATGGAATCACCGCGGCGTGGCTGGGTCATTCAACGGTTTTGATCAACTTTTACGGACTGACCGTGTTGACCGACCCGGCGCTATGCCGCCGCATTGGCGCGGACACTTGCCTCGGAACGGTCGGGCCCAAGCGGTTGATCGCCCCGGCCTTGGCCCCTGGCCAATTGCCGAACATTGACCTGGTATTGCTTTCTCACGCGCACATGGATCACCTGGATCCAGCTACCTTGCGCGTCCTGCCAGGGCAACCGCAAACTGTCACGGCGCACGCCACCGAAGATCTCCTGAACCGAACGGAGTTACGCCGGCCCGCTTCCTTGCGCTGGGGCGAAAAGACGAGGATCAACACAGATCAGGGTGACTTGGAAGTCGAGGCATTCGAAGTGAAGCATTGGGGAGCCCGCTGGCGGCACGATACGTATCGCGGCTACAATGGCTACATCCTGGCTCGCGGCGGCAAAAAGCTCATCTTCGGCGGCGACACTGCCTTGACCGCCTCATTTCGATCGTTGCGCCGGAAAGGTCCATTCGATTTCGCCGTGATGCCGATCGGAGCATATCAACCTTGGGTTAGCTCGCATTGCACACCGGAGCAAGCGGCGCGCATGGCCAATGACGCCGGAGCGAACTACTTGTTGCCCGTTCATTTCAAGACTTTTGCCTTCGGCCGCGAGGGATCGGTCGAACCGTTGCGAAGATTAGAGGCAGCCCTCGAGCCGGAACGAATCGGCTGGCGTGAGGTCGGTGAAACTTTCGTGTGTGCGGTGTAAGTCAACGCACCGGTTCGTACTGTTTCTGATGCAGGTCGCAAAGGAACGACTCGAACCACAGCTTCAGCCAAAGCCAAACGACCTTGCCAACGCCACAGCGTTCGTAGCGGCGCATCGAGGTGGTTGCACTGACCGAACCAATATACTTGTAACGCCCAAAACGTTTGAGGCGTTTGAGCAAGTCGCTGTTCTCCCGCACCTCGAGGCCTTCGTCAAAACCGCCCACCCGGATGAAGTGTTCTCGCCAACAGAGAATCACTCCCGAACTGCCCGGATGTAGCGAGGACCGGTGAACGAAATTCTTGAGCGCATAAATCAGCCGGTATGCCCAGCGCGGATCGTCCGGACGCCCCTGCACCGTGCCGGCCGCATCAGCCGCGGAAAAGCTTTCTGCAATCACCCGCAGGGCCATAGGTTCGAGAATCGTATCGGCATCGAGAAATAGAAGGATATCACCGCGCGCCATCCGGGCGCCCAGGTTGCGCGCCACCCCCAGGTTCCTTTCGGAAAGCACAATCAGCCGATGACAGCGGCCGCGGGCAATTTCGCGCGTGCGATCGGTGCATCCGTTGGCCACCACAATTACTTCGAACCAGCCGTAGTTCTGGCGTTGCAAGCCCTCCAGTGTCTGTTTGAGATATCGCTCCTCATTGTGAGCGGGAATGATCACCGAAATCATTCGCGCCGCAGCTGCTCGCCGCTGCGGGTGTGACACGAAAATTGGCGCGGTCAAGGCTTTGGATAATTGTCCGAAAAACGGAAAAGGCTTTTGCAACAGAAATCCTCGAAATTCCATGCTAAAGATTCTGGCGACAGCAAATATCCCGCTAATGGGGCAAAACCCGAATTTTGGAAGGCCGTCCCGCTAGTGCGGGGCAACTGGGCCGCAAAAGGCAGAACAAACTCCATTTACAGAGTCATGATGCTGGCAAAGACTGGAGCACCACTGGGCAAATCTGAGAACCAGCTTAAGCCAATTGCAACAGGCACTCAGTGGAACTAGATTGGCAGCCGTCAGCTCTGGAACAGGGGAACAAATGAAAGCAGCGTACATCGAACAAATCGGGCCTCCCGATGTCATTCAATTCGGCGACCTGCCCGATCCTAAACCAAAACGCACCGAGTGTCTGATCAAGGTCACAGCAGTGGATGTTAATCCGATCGATGTGTACATACGCGCCGGGCTCATTACCCCGCCGCTTTCATTCCCGTTCATCCTCGGGCGGGACCTCGCGGGAACGGTGGTCGAAGCCGGGCCGGCCGTGAAACGATTCAAGCCAGGGGATCGCGTTTGGGCATCCAATCAGGGAACTGACGGCAGGCCCGGGACGTTCGCTGAGCTGGCCAGTGTGGATGAGCGCTGGCTCAATGCCATTCCGCAAACCGTCCGCGACGAGGATATTGTGGCACTCTCGCTGGTGGGAACGACGGCGCACCTGGGTTTGGTCCGCAAAGCCAAGCTCAAGGGCGGCGAGGTTCTCTTCGTCAACGGCGGTTCCGGGGGAGTCGGGTCGAGCGTGGTGCAGATGGCCAAAATCCTAGGTGCCCGAGTCCTGACGACAGCCGGAAGTGACGAGAAGGTGAGGCTTTGTCGGGAACTTGGCGCGGACCTGGCAATCAACTACAAAACCCAGGATGTCGACGCCGCCATTAAAGACTTTGCCCCCAAAGGGATCAATGTTTGGTGGGAAACACTTCGGGAACCAAACTTCGAGCGTGCAATCCCGCTGCTTGCCCTGCGCGGCCGCATGATCGTCATGGCCGGACGTGATGCTCGCCCTGCCCTGCCCGTTGGCCCGCTCTATGTAAAGGATTGCGCGCTGCACGGCTTTGCGATGTTTAATGCCTCACCCAGCGAACAGCGGGCGGCCGCCGAGGACATTAATCAGTGGCTGGTTGAAGGCACGCTCAAAGCCCGCATCGATCGAGTCCTGCCGCTGTCGCAGGCCGCCGAGGCTCATCGGTTGCAGGAAGAGAGCACCGTAAAGAAGACAGGTGTTCTGGCGGGCAAAATTGTGCTGAAGCCGTGACCGACGGCGGGGTCAGGTTATCAGGTTATCAAGTTACTATCATGTCACCGTTGCCAGGCATCCTGATAACCTGATAACCTGATAACCTGATAACGACGCCTTGCCGGGCTTTAACCTTTAAACTTCTTGGCAACCAGGGTGGCGTTGTGGCCGCCGAAACCGAACGAGTTATTGACGATGGCCTCGACCTTCATTTGGCGGGCGGTGTTCGGCACGTAGTCCAGATCACAATCGGGATCCGGCACCTGATAATTGATCGTCGGCGGAACGGTATCGTTCTGAAGCGCTTTGGCGCAGACCACCATTTCCACGGCGCCGGCGGCGCCCAGCATATGGCCGGTGGCCCCTTTGGTGGAACTGACGGCCAGCTTGCGCGCATAATCTCCGAATACGGTTTTAATGGCCTCGGTCTCGGCAATGTCGCCTTGAGGCGTCGAGGTACCGTGCGCGTTAATATAGGAAATGTCTTCAGGATTTAAGCCGCCGTTGCGCAGAGCCATGCGCATACACCGGGTAGCCCCCTCGCCGCCCGGCGAAGGCGCAGTCAGGTGGTGGGCGTCAGCCGTGTTCCCATAGCCGGCGAATTCGCAATAGATTCGCGCGCCGCGCGCTTTGGCATGCTCCAATTCTTCGAGCACCAGCACGGCGGAACCTTCGCCCATGACAAATCCATCGCGCTCTTTATCGAATGGCCTGGAAGCGTGCTTGGGGTCGTCATTGCGCGTGCTCATCGCCTTCATGGCACAGAAGCCGCCTATCCCAATGGCCACGACTGTCGCTTCGGCTCCGCCGGCGAACATCACCTGGGCATCGCCCATCTTGATGGTGCGCCAGGCTTCTCCCAGGGCATGATTGGCCGTAGCGCAGGCCGAGCAAGTGGCAAAGTTAGGGCCGCGCAAGTTATGATACATCGAGAACACGCCCGAAGCCATGTTCGAGATCAGCATCGGAATCATGAACGGGGAGAGCCGGCCCGGACCGCGCTCGAGCAAAACCTTGTGTTGCTCCGTAACCGTCTCCAGTCCGCCAATACCTGAGCCAATGAACACTCCCACCTCATCGAGGTTGACGCGGTTGAGGTCCAATCCGGAATCGCGCAACGCCTGCCAACCGGCATAGACTCCGAATTGCGAGTAACGGTCCGTTCGCCGGATTTCCTTGGGTGATGGAAAGGCGGGCGCCGGATTAAAGTCTTTTACCTGCGCGGCGATCTGTGTGTCGAAACTGGAGGCGTCGAATGAAGTAATTTTGTCGACGCCACATTGTCCGGCGATCAGATGATCCCAGAAGGTCTGAACATCCTGCCCCAAGGGGGAGACGACTCCCATTCCGGTGATCACCACTCTGCGTTCGGTCCAATTGCCGGCCATAAAATCAAACGGGGCAGCCCAACCTGATGCCAGTCCAAGCTGCCCCGAAAAGTCTCAAATCTAGATTACTTTTGTTGGAGGTCTTCGATGTACTTGATGACGTCGCCCACACTTTGGAGCTTCTCAGCTTGTTCATCAGGAATTTCGTGGCCGAACTCCTCTTCCAACGCCATGACCAATTCGACCGTATCGAGCGAATCGGCTCCCAAATCCTCGATGAACTTGGCATCGGGCGTCACCTGGTCGGCATTGACGCCGAGTTGCTCGACAATAATGTCTTTGACTCGTTGTTCTATGGTTTTCTCAGCCATGATTTACTCCGGTTCTAAGTTTTGCTGTTGTCTATGCTACGTTGTCAGGGGCGTCAAGCCCCGAAATGGGAAATCTTACATCACCATTCCGCCATCAACCGTAAGCACCTGCCCGGTGATGTAGCGGGCGGCGGGGCTCGCCAAAAATAACGCCGCGCCAGCGATGTCCTCCGCGTGACCAAATGTCCCCAAAGGAATCGTTTTCAGCAGTTCGGCTTTCAATTCTTCTTTCAGACCGGAAGTCATGTCGGTCTCGATAAAGCCCGGAGCGATGGCGTTGACCAGCACGCCGCGGGAGGCCAATTCGCGCGCGACGGACTTGGTGAACCCGATCAAAGCCGCCTTGCTTGCGGCATAATTGCATTGTCCAGCATTGCCGATCAACCCAACAATCGACGCAATATTAATGATCCGACCCGAGCGCTGCTTCATGAAAGCGCGAGCCAGAGCTTTAGTCAGCAGAAAGGCGCCTTTAAGATTTGTGTCCAACACCGTGTCCCAATCGGCTTCGCTCATGCGGGCCAACAGGCCGTCACGCGTAACGCCGGCATTGTTCACTAGGATATCAACGCGGCCGGTCGCGGCCAGAATGGCTTCGGCCGCGGCGTTCACCGCGCCAGCATCCGCCACGTCGACGGCGTGCGGCCACGCTTTGCGGCCCAGCGCTTTGATTTCATCGGCTACACGCCGCGAGTTTTCAGCGGTGCGCGAGACGCAGACCACGTCGGCGCCTTCGGCGGCAAATTTCAACGCGACGGCGCGTCCAATGCCTCGTCCAGCGCCCGTGACAAGCGCGATTTGACCCGTAAGTTGGCTCATGGGCGAGTGGTGATACGTTAAGGCGATGTGGGGATCAAGCTCGCAATGGTTGCCTCGAGGCTCGCCACATCAGCCACATTAAGCATGATCGCGTTTTTGTGGATCCGTTTCATAAAACCGGCAAGGGCGCTGCCCGGCCCAAGTTCAATAAAGTGAGTGAATCCCTGTGAGAGCAGACCTTGCATCGACTGTTCCCATCGGACCGAGGAGGTAACCTGCTCGACCAACAGTTTACGAATAGCTTCCGGGCGGCCATGCGGCAGGGCTGTGACGTTAGAAATGACCTGAACAGCGGGCGCGTTAATGTGCACGCGCTCAAGCTCAATGGCCAATTTGGGTGCAGCGCTGGCCATGAGGGGAGAATGATATGCGCCCGCGACCGGCAGCGGCAAGGCCCGGCGCGCGCCTTTGGCCTTGGCCAACTCACAAGCGATCGTAATTTTTTCCGCTTCACCGGAAATGACCAATTGGCCAGGGCAGTTGAGATTGGCAAGCACGACCCCGGTCTGAGCGCAAACTTCGCGCGTCGCGGCCTCGTCCAAGCCAATCACGGCGGCCATGGTACCGTGAGTGGCGTCACAGGCTTCCTGCATGAACCGCCCACGCTGGCGCACCAGGCGCAGCCCATCCTCAAAAGTCAGCGCACCAGCAGCGGCCAACGCCGTAAATTCACCAAGCGATAATCCCGCGGTGGCCTCATACTGAAGGTTCGGAATGTGTTCCTTTAGCAATTGCCAGGCAATCCAACTCACCAGAAAGATGCCGGGTTGCGCATGCTCGGTCTTGGTCAACTCGGCCTCGGGACCGGAAAAGCAGATCTGGGCCAGGTCATAGCCGAGGACAGCATTGGCCCGATCAAACCATGCCCTGGCTGAGGGGAACTTCGCGGCCAGATCCCGTCCCATGCCCACGACCTGGGCGCCCTGGCCGGCAAATAGCAACGCGGTTTTACTCATAAATGCCCGCGCACTAAACACCAAAGCTCATCGTGTGGAAAGCACGGACTTTGCAGCAATTCGCAAAGCCGACGCTTTTAAGCGCGGCGCGCGGGCTTCCTGCCCGCAGCAACGTCCGACCGCCCACCTGACGTCAAACGTAAGCGTTCATAGGGGTGCATTCTATTCGGACTGGGCCGGCCGCGATAAGCTGCCGGGATGAATAACGGAATAGTTCGTCGAGAAGAGTTTTCCTCGACAGAGATCTCCAAGGTCCTG
>Ga0070741_10013616_pt1 | contig 14306 bp, 17 predicted proteins | sample Coa_R1_4_FD_66440 | JGI IMG/M metagenome (GOLD analysis project Ga0070741, IMG submission 66440) | Surface soil microbial communities from Centralia Pennsylvania, which are recovering from an underground coalmine fire - Coalmine... | ecosystem: Environmental > Terrestrial > Soil > Unclassified ... | reverse complement strand
GAGGTCGAGCCGCCGGAACGAACCGCCGATCGGCTCGAGGCGCGCGACTGGGACTATCCGGGCCTCGAGCCGGTGCCGACGCCCGAGCGCAAGCGCCCGGGTCTCTCCTCTATCTATGCGCTGACGAAGTACGACCAGGAGCGCGCGTGTCTCGTCGCGGGCGCGGCCTACGGCGTCCCGACGGTCGCGCTTCGCCTCTTCAACACGTACGGGCCGCGGCAGGCGCTTTCGAACCCGTACACCGGCGTGCTCGCGATCTTCGCCGCGCGGCTGCTCAACGGGCGCGCGCCGCACATCTTCGAGGACGGCCTGCAGCGCCGCGACTTCGTGTCCGTCGACGACGTCGCCCGCGCGTTCGCGCTTGCGCTCGACCGAGACGGCGCGGACGGCCGCGCGCTGAACATCGGGAGCGGCCGCAGCGTGACGATTCGCGCCCTCGCGGAGGAGCTCGGCGACGTGCTCGGGACGCACGTCGAGCCGGAGATCACCGGTGCGTTTCGCGTCGGAGACATCCGCCACTGCTTCGCGGACGTCCGGCTCGCCCGCGCGCTGCTCGCCTTCGCGCCGCAGGTCGAGCTCGCCGACGGCATGCGCGAGCTCGCCGCGTGGCTCGAGGGCCGGGCCGCGGACGACCGCGTCGACGAGGCTGCGGCCGAGCTCGCGCGGCGCGGGCTCGCCCGCTAGGCGGGGCCCACTAGGCGGGGCGGACGAAGAGGCCGGCGGCGGCCTTCTCGCTCACCGACCGCACGCCGCCGTCGAGGCCGACGGTGAACTGGTCGGCGGCGGGCTCCGCCGTGCGCAGCTCGATCTCCTGCCCAGGCACGAGCCCCTGGTCGTAGAACCAGTGCAGGAGCTCGCCGTCGTGCTCGGCGAGCCGGACGATCGTCGCGTGCGTCCCCGGCGGGAGCGCCGCGAGCGGCGAGAGCGACTCGTTCTCGGCCTGCTCGACGTCCGGGTCGACCGGCCACCCGTGGGGGCAGCGCTCGGGCCGGCCGAGCCGCTCGTCGATCCGCTCGATCATCTCGTCGTCGAAGGTGTCGCCCATCTCGTCGGCGCGCTCGTGCGCCTCGTATGCGGTGTAGCCCATGAAGTCGGTCAGGAGGCGCTCGATGATCCGGTGCTTCCGGACGACGCGCTCGGCGCGCTCGCGGCCGCTCGCCGTGAGCAGGGCCTCCTTGCGCGCGCCGCGCTCGATCAGCCCTTCCGCCTCGAGCCGCTTCAGCATCTCGCCCGCCGAGGCGCGCGAGACGCCGAGCATCTCCGCGACGCGCGACGCGAGCGGAGGGGAGCCAGCGCCCTTCGGCGTGTACTCGCCGATCGGGAAGGCGAGGAAGTAGATCGTCTCCAGGTACTCGTCGATCGAGTGTCGGTCCGCCACCGAGGCCATCTTGCCCGCTCGGGCGCTGTAAGGTGCGCCTTACATGAGCACGGCGCACATCCTGCTCCTCGGTGCGATCGCCGGGGCGACGATCTTCCTCGGCATGCCGGTCGGTCGCATGCAGCTCGGGCCCGCGGCGCGCGCCGGCCTGTCGGCGCTCGCGACCGGCATCCTCATCTTCCTCGTCTGGGACGTCCTCTCGAACGCCGTCGACCCGATCGACTCGGCGCTCGAGGCGCACCACTGGGGCCGCTTCGCCTGGCTCTGTGCGCTCGGGATCGGCGGCTTCACGCTCGGGCTGATGTCGCTCGTCTACTACGCCGAGTGGATGAAGGCGCGCTCCGGGCGGCGCGCCACGCCGCTCGTCGGGCCCGGTGCGGCCGCGATCGACGAGTTCGAGGGCCGCGGCTTCCTCGAGTCGCTGACGCCGGGGAAGCAGCTCGCGCTCCTGATCGCGGTCGGGATCGGCGTCCACAACTTCGGCGAAGGGCTCGCGATCGGACAGGCGGCGGCCGCGAGCGAGATCAGCCTCGCCGTGACGCTGATCATCGGCTTCGGGCTGCACAACGCGACCGAGGGCTTCGGCATCTGCGGGCCGATGGCGGGCGAGGGGACGAGGCCGAGCTGGCGGCTTCTCGGCGCGCTCGGGCTGATCGGCGGCGGGCCGACGTTTCTCGGCACCGTCGTCGGCCAGGCGTGGTCGAGCGAGGCGGTCTCCGTCGTCTTCTTCACGGTCGCGGCCGGGTCGATCCTCTACGTCGTGCAGGAGCTCTTCGCGGTCAACCGCCGCTACGGCCACACCCGGCTCGTGATGTGGCTCGTGCTCGCCGGCGTGCTCGCCGGCTTCGCAACCGACTTCGTCGTCACTGCCGCGGGCGTCTAGCGACGAAGACGGCGAGGTCGGGGCGGACGAGCGTCGCCGTCGCGTCCTCGAAGCCGGCCTCGCGCAGCCACGCGAGCTGCTCCGGCACGCTCGACGGCACGTCGTAGACGCCGTCGATCTCGATCACCGCGTCCTCGGGCCGCTCCGGCACGACGACGTCGCCGAACACGAAATCGTGCGAGAGTCGTGACACTCTCGTGAACAAGTCGCGCTTACCGTCTCCGGGGAGATGGTGGATCGCGAGCACCGAGACGACGAGGTCGAAGGGCCCCTCGGGGAGCGCGTCCTCGAGGCGCGCGGTGCGGAGCTCGGCCTGCGGCAGGCGCCTGCGCGCATGCTCGAGCATTGCCTCGCTCGCGTCGATCCCGACCCATTCCGCCTCGGGGTGCTTCGCGAGGATGCGGACAGCCGTTTCGCCCGTGCCGGTCCCGAGCTCGAGCACGCGCCTCGGCTCGAGCCCGTCGGTCGCCGCCGCGACCGCATCCTCGAGCTCGGCGTAGCCCGGGATCTCCGCGAGCATCTGCTCGAGGTAGGCGTCCGGGTCCCACACATAGTCGGCCATCTGGCGCCGACCATAGCCCCGGCTACGCTCGGCCGGTGAGCCGGCTTGCCTCCGTCTACCCGCTCGTGACCGCCCGCTCGGTCGCGCGGCCCTTCACCTACGAGGTCCCGGACGAGGCCGAGGTCGGAACCGTCGTCGAGGTGCGCTTCGGCAACGCACGCCGCCGCGGCGTCGTGACGGAGGTCGACGTCCCCGCGCCGAAGGGGATCGAGCCCTCGTCCGTCGACCGCGTCGCCGAGACGCTGCCGTCCGCGCTCGTCGACCTCGCGCTCTGGCTCGCGGACTACTACGGCACGACCCCGGCGCGCGCACTCGCGCTCGTCGCGCCGTACAACGCGAAGCGGCGCGGCGAGCGGCGTGACGCGGTGTCGCTCGGAGCGCTACCCGCGGAGGCCGCGCCGGCGTCGCCGTCGGACTCGCAGGCGCACGCCATCGCACGGATCGAGCAGCTCCTCGCCGGAGAGGGCGGGAACGTGCTCCTCTACGGCGCGACCGGCAGCGGCAAGACGGAGGTGTACATCCGGGCGTGCGACGCCGCGCTCGCTCGCGGCCGCGGCGCGATCGTGCTCGTGCCGGAGATCGCCCTGACGCCGCAGACGCTCGGACGGTTCCGTGCGCGCTTCGGCGACCGGGTCGCCGTGCTGCATTCCGCGCTGACGGAGGCCGAGCGCCGCGACGAGCGCGAGCGGATCGCGGCGGGGGAGGCGCCGGTCGTCGTCGGGGCGCGCTCGGCCGTGTTCGCGCCGGTGCCCGCGCTCGGCGTCGTCTGCGTCGACGAGGAGCACGATGCCTCGTACAAGCAGGAGTCCGATCCGCGCTACGACGCGCGGACGGTGGCTGCGAAGCGGGCGGCGCTCGAGCACGCGGTCGCCGTCTTCGGCTCGGCGACGCCGCGCCCCGAGTCGTGGGCGAGCCTCGAGCGGCTCGAGCTCGGGGGCCGCATCGCGGCGCCGCTCCCGAGCGTGCGCGTGGTCGACCTCCGCCGCGAGGCGGGCTACCCGCTCTCGGCGCCGCTGCTCGCCGAGCTCGGTGGGGTCGCCGAGCGCGGCGGCAAGGCGATCCTGCTCCTGAACCGGCGCGGCGTCGCGCCGGCGGTGCACTGCAGGGCCTGCGGGGCGACGCGCCGCTGCCCCAACTGCGACGTCGCGCTGACGCTGCATCGCGACGACTCGCTCCGGTGCCACCACTGCGGCCGACTCGAGCGCCTGGGGGAGGCGTGCCCCGCGTGCGGCTCCGCCGAGCTCGCGCGGATCGGAGCCGGCACGCAGAAGCTCGAGCGCGAGCTCGCGAAGCGGCTGCCGGAGCTCGAGGTGATCCGCCTCGACGCGGACGCGGTCGAGCGGCCGGAGCAGCTGCGCGAATCGCTTGAGCGGTTCGCGCGCGCGGAGCGCGCGGTCCTGGTCGGCACCCAGATGGTGGCGAAGGGGCATCACTTCCCGGGCGTCGAGCTCGCGGCGGTCGTCGACGCCGACACCGGGCTCGGCCTGCCGGACTTCCGAGCCGAGGAGCGGACGTTCCAGCTGCTGACGCAGCTGGCGGGCCGCAGCGGCCGCGACGCGCCTGGCCGGGTGCTCGTGCAGACGTTCCAGCCGGACGCCCGCGCGATCGCGTTCGCCGCCCGCCACGACGTGCGCGGCTTCCTCGAGAGCGAGCTCGAGCGGCGCCGCGTGCTCGGGTACCCGCCGTACGCCCACCTCGTCCGCGTCGTCGTCAGCGGCCCCGACGAGTCATCGGGGCTGCGCGCCCTCGAGGAGCTCAAGGCCGGTCTGGGCGACGCGGCGCTGCTCGGCCCGGCGCCGCTGCTCCGCCTCCGCGGGCGTCACCGCGCGCAGCTCGTCGGCAAGACGGACCGGCCGCGTGCGCTCGCCTCACGGGCGGCGCAGCTCCTCGCCGCCGCTGCAGCGCCGATGCGCCGCGCGGGCCTCACGGCGGTCGTCGACGTCGATCCGCAGTCGCTCTAGTCCTTCACGCGCTCGAAGAGCACGTGGTCCCGCCAGTCGCCCGCGATCTCGAGCAGCTTCGTCGCATAGCCGTAGCGCACGAAGCCGTTCTTCTCGAGCACGCGCTGCGACGCGACGTTGTCGGGCAGGGTCCCCGCCTCGAGGCGGTGCAGCCCGGCCTCGCCGAATGCGAACGCGACGACGTCGGCGACCGCGCGCGTCGCGAGGCCGCGGCCGTTGTGGTTCCGGTCGACCCAGTAGCCGACGTTTCCGAGCTGCAGCGACCCGCGCATCACGTCGACGAGCCCGATCGTGCCGGCGATGCGGCCGTCGTCGTCGATCGCCCAGCGCCAGTGGTCCGGCCCGATCTGCTCGATCCGCCTGAGTTGCCCCTCGGCCGTGTAGAACTCGTCGTCGCGCGTCGGCTCGAAGGGCGCGAGGAACTCCCGGTTCGCCCGGTAGAGCGCCGCGAGCTCCTCGGCGTCCGCGGCCTCGAGCAGCCGGATCACGCCGAGCGACGCGCCGACTCGAGCTCGGCGGGCCACCGCGCGAGGATCCAGCGCTCGTCCAGCAGCTCGCGCTCGTAGGAGCGGCCGTTCACCTTGACGAAGTCCCGGGTGCGCGGGTCCATCGGCAGGCGCGCCTCGGCCGGGAAGTAGCGATTGTGGCGTTCGATCAGCTCGTTGACCGCGGCGAAGCTCCAGCGCCGCGCCGTCTCCCGCCACGTCTCCGCGAACTCCTGCGGGTCGCGCACCTCCGCGGCGAGCGCGTGCCACGCCTCGTCGAGCTGAGACTCGTGCCGGTCGAGCTCGTCCTCGATCGCGCGCAGGCGGCGCATCCAGTGCGCGGGACCGCCGAGCGCACGCACCGCCGCATCCGCATCGGGGCGGAAGTTGCGCGGACGACTCGCGAGCGGGCGGCCCTGCACAGGGCTCACGGAGAGCTCCTCGGCGAGCACGCGTCGCTCCTCGCGGTCGCGGGGCGTCTCCGGACGCACCGCGCCCTGGTTCATGATCGCGGCTGCTTCTCGCCTGTCCATCGCTCGGTAGTGTGCCGACTGCATGTCGGACGCCGACGAGCACATCGAAGGGCAGGTCATCGACGAGGAGCTCGACCCCGAGCGCGAAGCGCGGCGACGTCTCGCGCTCGCGCAGATCCGGCAGTACCCCGACGCCGCGCTGAAGATGCAGGCGCGCGTCGTCGAGGACTTCGACGACGAGCTGCGCAGCCTGGTGCAGCGCATGAAGCTCTTGATGATCGACGCGCACGGCATCGGTCTCGCGGCCACGCAGGTCGGCGTGCTGCGGCGTGTGTTCGTGTTTCAGCTCGACGAGGACGAGGTCGCGGCGATCGTCAATCCCGAGATCCTCGAGCGCAGCGACGAGACGGAGGTCGCAGACGAAGGGTGTCTCTCGATCCAGGGCGTGACCGTGCCCGTCGAACGCTCGCTCGGCATCGTCATCGCCGGGAAGGACGAGGAGGGCGCAGACGTGCGCTACGAGCTCGACGACTACGTCGCGCGCTGCGTGCAGCACGAGACCGATCATCTCGACGGCGTGCTGATGATCGACCGCACGACCGACGAGGCTCGGCGCGAGGCGCTCGCGCTGCTGCGGCCGCGCATCGTCCTCACCTAGTGGCCGCGATCACGGTCGCGGCGACCGCGCCGCTCGGTGCCGACGTCCTCGAGCGGCTCGCGCGCACGCACGACGTCGAGCTGCTGCTCACGCGTCCCGACAAGCCTCGCGGCCGCGGTCGCACGCTCCAGCCGACGGCCGCGAAGGAGGTCGCGCAGCGACTCGGCATCGCGGTTGCGCAGCCGGCGCGCCTCGACGAGACGGTGGAGATCCCGACGCCGACCGTCGTGGTGGCGGCCTACGGGCTGCTGATCCCGGAGCCGCTGCTCTCTCGCGCGCTCTGGCTCAACGTCCACCCGTCGCTCCTGCCGCGCTGGCGCGGCGCCGCCCCGGTCGAGCGCGCGCTGATGGCCGGCGACGCGCGCACGGGCGTCACCATCCACCGCACGACCGAGGCGCTCGACGCCGGGCCGATCGCCGCGCAGGAGGCGTTCGACCTCTCGCCCGACGACGATGCGGGCACCGTCTTCGCACGGAGCGGCGAGGTTGCCGCCCGCCTCCTCGACGACGTGCTCGCGGCGCCGCGGTTCGAGGAGCAGCCCGCGGACGGCGTCACGTACGCCGAGAAGATCGCGCCGGAGGATCGCGAGCTCGATCTCACGAGACCGGCGGGCGAGCTCGTGAACGTCGTACGTGCGCTCTCGCCGCACATCGGCGCGTGGGCCGAGCTCGACGGGCGGCGACTGCTCGTCTGGCGTGCGCGCGTCGGCGAGGACGGCGTCTTCGAGCCGCTCGAGGTGCAGCCGGAGGGCGGACGGCGCATGCCGTACGACGCGTATCGCCGCGGCCTTCGCCGATGAGCGTCTCTGCAGCGCGGCGCGCGGCCTACGAGGTGCTGCTGCGCGTCTTCGAGCAGGACGCGTACGCGGATCGCGTCTTCCGCAGCGCCGCCGACGGGCTCGACGAGCGCGAGCGCGCGTTCGCGCAGCGACTCGCCTACGGCGCCGTTCAGCGCGTCCGCACGCTCGACCACGCGATCGAGACGCTCGGGAAGCGGCCGGTGCGGAAGCTCGATCCGCCGGTTCGAGCGGCGCTGCGGCTCGGTGCGTACCAGCTCGGCTACACCGATACCGCACCGCACGCGGCCGCGAACGAGTCGGTCGAGCTCGTGCGGCGCGCCCGCCTGGAGCGCGCCGTCGCGTTCACGAATGCCGTCATGCGCCGCCTCGCGGCCGGCATGCGCACGCTGCTCGACGAGCTGCCCGACGGCGCGTTGAAGGAGTCGTACCCGGACTGGATCGCCGAGACCTTCGCCCGCGACCTCGGGACGGACGCGGCGCTCGCGCTCATGCGCGCGATGAACGAGCCGCTCGAGACGGTGGTCCGGCTCGTCCGCGGCGACCCGCCGCCCGGTGCGGAGCAGACCGACGTGCCGGGCGCCTACCGCGTGCGGCGGGTCGACGATCTCGCCGTCGCCGACGGCCGGATCTGGCCGCAGAGCCGGGGCTCGCAGCTCGCGGGCCTCGCGGTCGGCGCCGGGCCGGGCGAGCGCGTGCTCGACCTCTGCGCGGCGCCCGGCGGCAAGACGGCCCAGCTCGCGGGCGAGGTGACAGCGGTCGAGATCGATCCCCACCGCGCGAGCGAGCTCCGTGCGAACCTCGCGACGCTCGGCCGCAGCGACGTCACGGTCGTCGAGGCGGACGGCACGAGCCTGCCGCCGGAGCTCGACGGCTTCGACCGCGCGCTCGTCGACGCTCCCTGCTCGGGCCTCGGCGTGCTCGGGCAGCGGCCCGACCTGCGCTGGCGGGCGGCGCCGCTGCCGGAGCTCCAGCTCGCCCTCCTGCGCGCCGCCGCGGAACGGGTGCGGCCGGGCGGGACGGTCGTCTACTCGGTGTGCACGATCAACGCGGACGAGAACGAAGCCGTCGTCGAGGCGAGCGGGCTCGAGGCGCTGCCGCTCGGCGAGGAGTGGCCGCAGTTCGCGCACCCGCGGGATCCCCGCTTCCTGCTCACGCTGCCGCATGTCCACGGGACGAGCGGGTTCTTCGTCGGCCGCCTGCGGGCATAGAGTCCGGGGCGCGGCGTGGCGTGGCGTGACTGGATCCGCACGGTGGAGATCGAGCCGTCGCTCTATGCGGCGGACTTCGCCAATCTCGGCGAGCAGCTCGACACGCTGCTGCGCACAGGTGCGCGCATCTTCCATTTCGACGTCGGCGACGGACACTTCGTCGAGCCCGTGACGTTCGGGCCGGTCGTGCTGCGCTCGATCGCCCCGCAGATCCATGCCTTCGACGGCGCGGCGATCGACTGCCACCTGATGGTCGACAACCCGACGCGCCACTTCCCGCAGATCGCCGAGGCCGGCGGCGACAGCGTCACGTTCCACTTCGAGGCGGTGGACGACGTTCCCGCGACGATCGCCGTCGCGCGCGAGCACGGTCTCGAGGTCGGCGTCGCATTCAACCCCGAGACCGAGCCGGCCGCCGTGGCCGACGTCGCGGGCGACGCGGATCTCGTCCTCTGCATGAGCATCCACCCGGGCTACGGCGGTCAGGAGTTCATGCCGGAGGCGCTGGAGCGGCTCGCGACGTTGCGCGAGCTGCTGCCGGAGTCGATCGTCGTGCAGGTCGACGGCGGGATCGACAACGACAACGTTCGCTCCGTCTACGACGCCGGCGCGCGGCTGATCGTCGCCGGCACGGCGATCTTCGCGCGCGAGGACCTGCCGCGCGCCTACCGCCGGCTCGTCTCCGAGCTCGCGTGACGCCGTACGAGCGCGCGCTCGAGCTCGCGGAGCGCGGCCGCGGCAAGGTCGAGGACCACCCGGTCGTCGGCGCGGTCGTCGCCGCCGCCGACGGCGCCGTCGTCGGCGAGGGCTGGTACGAGTACGCGAGGGTCGACCACGCCGAGCCGGTCGCTCTTGCGCAGGCGGGTGACCGCGCGCGCGGTGCGACGCTCTACGTCACGCTCGAGCCGTGCAACCACCGGGGGCGAACGCCGCCGTGCGCGCAGGCGGTGATCGACGCGGGGATCGCGCGCGTCGTCGTCGGCGCGCGCGACCCGAATCCGAAGGCGGCGGGCGGCATCGAGGCGCTTCGGGCGGCGGGTGTCGAGGTCGAGCTGCTCGACGACTGGCGCGCACACGTGCAGAACGAGGCGTGGCGCACGTGGGTCGCGTTCGCGCGCCCGTTCGTGACGTACAAGGTCGCCGTCTCGCTCGACGGCCGTGTCGTCGTGCCCGGACGCCGCTGGGTCTCGGGCGGCGAGTCGCGGCGGCGCGTGCACGAGCTGCGCGCTGCGAGCGACGCCGTCGCCGTCGGCATGGGCACGGTGCGGGCGGACGCGCCGCGCCTCGACGCCCGCGGCGTGGACGCGTCGCGCCAGCCGCGGCGCCTCGCCTTCGGCCACGGTGACGCGGGAGAGCTCGAGGTGCGGAGCGGCCCGCTCGCCGAGGAGCTGCGTGCGCTCGCCGCCGAGGGCGTGCAGTCGCTGCTCCTCGAGGGCGGCCCGACGCTCGCGACCGCGTTCGTGCGCTCGGAGCTCGTCGACAAGCTGCTCCTCTTCGTCGCGCCCGTCGTGGCAGGCGCCGGTCCGCGCTGGATCGGCGACGTCGCGCTCGGGTTCGAGCACGTGAGCGCCGAGCGGAGCGGCGAGGACGTGCTGCTCACTGCGTACCCTGTCTTCGATGTTCACCGGAATCGTCCGTGAGGTCGGCCGTATCGAGTCGTTCGACGGCTCCCGGCTCGTCGTCGACGCGGGGACGCAGGCCGGGATCGGCGACTCGGTCGCGATCGACGGGGTCTGCCTGACCGTCGTCGGAAACGACGGCGGGCTCGCGTTCGACGTCGTGCCGGAAACGCTGTCCCGCACGACGCTCGGCTCGCTCGCGTCCGGCGGCCGGGTCAACGTCGAGCCGGCGCTCGCGGCCGGCGAGCCGCTCGGCGGCCACATCGTGCAGGGCCACGTCGACGGCGTCGGACGCGTCCGCGAGGTGGGCGCGCTCGTGTGGATCGACGCGCCGCCCGAGGTGCTGCGCTACTGCGTCGTCAAGGGCTCGATCGCCGTCGGGGGCGTCTCGCTGACGGTGGCGGCCGTCGACGACGCCGGCTTCGCGATCGCGCTCGTGCCGCACACGCTCGAGGCGACGACGCTCGGCGACGCCGGGCCCGGCACGGCGGTCAACCTGGAGGCGGACGTCCTGGCGAAGTACGTCGAGCGCCTTACCATTGGTCGATGAGCGTCGCGCCGAACGCCTTCTCGACGATCGAGGACGCCCTCGAGGATGTCCGCGCCGGCAGGCTCGTCGTCGTCGTCGACGCCGCCGACCGCGAGAACGAGGGCGACCTGACGATCGCCGCGCAGTTCGCGACGCCGGAGGCGATCACGTTCATGGCGAAGGAGGGGCGAGGGCTCATCTGCCTCTGCCTCACCGGCGAGCGCTGCGACGAGCTCGGGCTCCGGATGATGACCGACCGCAACGAGACGCCGTTCGGCACCGCCTTCACGGTGTCGATCGAAGCGCGCGAGGGGATCAGCACGGGCATCTCCGCGCACGATCGCGCGCGCACGATCCAGGTCGCGATCGACCCGTCGAAGGGGCGCGGCGACCTGGTCGAGCCGGGGCACGTCTTCCCGCTCCGCGCGCGCCGCGGCGGCGTGCTCGAGCGCGCCGGCCAGACCGAGGCGGCCGTCGACCTCGCGCGGCTCGCGGGCCTCAATCCCGCCGGCGTGATCTGCGAGGTGATGAAGGACGACGGGACGATGGCGCGCGTGCCCGACCTGGTCGACTTCTGCGCGCGGCACGGCCTGAAGCTCGTCACCGTCGCCGACCTGATCGAGTACCGCCGCCGCCACGAGCGGCTCGTCGAGCGGGAGATCGCGGTGCGGCTCCCGACCGCGTACGCGGAGTTCACCGCGGTGCTCTTCCGGGAGACGCTCACCGGCAAGCAGCACGTCGCGCTCGTGCACGGCGACGTCGAAGGCGCAGAGAACGTGCTCGTCCGCGTCCACTCGGAGTGCCTCACGGGCGACGTCTTCCACTCGCTCCGCTGCGACTGCGGTGAACAGCTCGACGCCGCGCTCGCGCTGATCGCGGCCGAGCCGCGCGGCGTGCTCCTCTACATGGCGCAGGAGGGGCGCGGCATCGGGCTGCTCGACAAGCTGCGCGCCTACGAGCTGCAGGAGGGCGGGCTCGACACGGTGGAGGCGAACCTCGCGCTCGGCTTCGCGGCCGACGAGCGCGAGTGGGGGATCGGCAACCAGATCCTCGCCGATCTCGGCCTCACCACGATCCGGCTGCTGACGAACAATCCGAAGAAGGTGTCCGGTCTCCAGGCGTACGGGCTCGAGGTGACCGAGCAGGTGCCGATCGAGGTGCCGCCGAACGACGAGAACCGGAGGTACCTCGCCGCCAAGCGGGATAAGCTCGGTCATCGGCTCCACCACCAGGGGCTGAAGTTCGACCCGGAGGGTGAATGAGCGAGAGCGTCTGGCCCGGCGAAGGGCCGGTCGAAGACGAGGACGAGCACGGCACGGTCGAGCCGGACGAGGACGCGCAGGACACGGGCGACGAGCCTCAGCTGCGGGTCGCGCACCAGCACGCGCCGGGCGGCCTCGACGTGCCGGACGACATCGACCTGCTGGAGGGCGAATCGCGCAGCGCGCGGCGCGGCGTCGGCGTGGTCGTCTCGCGCTTCAACGGCGAGCTCGTCAACCGCCTGCTCGCGTCGGCGCTCGAGGAGCTCGAGCGCGCCGGCGTCTCGAAGGACTCGATCACGGTGATGGCGGTGCCCGGTGCGTTCGAGCTGCCGCTCGGGGCCATGGCGCTCGCGAAGACGCGCCGCTACTCGTGCATCGTCGCGCTCGGCTGCGTGATCCGGGGCGAGACGCCGCATTTCGACTACATCGCAGGCGAGGCGGCGTCGGGCCTCCAGCTCGCGGCGCTCGAGACGGGCGTGCCCGTCTCCTTCGGCGTGCTCACGGTGGAGAACGCCGAGCAGGCCGAGGCGCGGATCGACAAGGGCGCCGAGGCGGTGCGCACCGCGCTCGAGATGGCCGACGTCTTCTCGCAGCTGCGCGCCGCGGCCCAGGCGCAGTAGCGCTTTTCCGCTACCATCCGCCGCCGATGTCCAAGGTCTGCGCCGTCTGCGGCAAGAAGCCCGGCTTCGGTCACCACCGGAGCCACTCGATGGTCGCCACGAAGCGGCGCTTCGACCCGAACCTCCAGCGGGTCCGGGTCGTGCTCGGCGGGAAGGCCCAGCGCGCCTACGTCTGCACGCGCTGCCTGAAGGCCGGCAAGGTCGTCAAAGCCGTCTAGCGGCAGGGTCTCTTTCGGACATGTCCGGGGCCTGGCCCCGTCACCGAAGGCGCACGCCTTCGCGCCGTCGTGGCAAAAACGCCTGCACGCGGCGTGACGATCGCGTGACGGAGCCGTGACGGGGCCAGGCCCCCACCATGTCTTGTGCGAGCATGTCGCCATGGGCCCGCTGCAGCGCCTGCGGGAGTGGCGGATCGACCGGATGACCGACCGGATCGCCCGGCGGCCGTCGGGCCGCAGGGCGCGCGCGACCTACGGCTCGCCCGACGTCCACAGCTGGGCGTGGCCCGTCGTGCTCCAGTCGCTCGCGCTCGGCGAGGACGACCGGCTGCTCGACGTCGGCTGCGGCGGCGGCGTCTTCCTGCGCCACGCCCGCGCCGTGACCGGGTGCACCGCCGTCGGCCTCGACCACAGCCCCGAGATGGTGCGCCTCGCGCGGCCCGACGCGGTGCTCGGCGACGCGGAGCAGCTTCCGTTCGAGGACGGCACGTTCACCGCCGTCTCGTCGCTCGTCGCGTTCTTCTTCTTCCCCGACCAGGAGCGGGCGTTGCGCGAGATGCGGCGCGTGCTCGTCCCGGAGCGCGGCCGCCTCGCCGTCTACACGACGGCGCCCGAGGCGAAAGGCTCGCCCGCCGCGCCCTACCCGCTCGCGACGCGCGGCCGTTTCCGCTCCGACGACGAGCTGCGCGCGCTCGCGGCGGCCGCCGGGCTCCGCAACGTCACGGTCACGCGGCCCGACGCGTCGGGCTGGGCGCAGCTCCTCGCCGCGCAACCCTGATCCTGCGGCGCCCGTCCAACGGGCGATGGCAGAGCACGCGCTCTCGTCCCCGCTCGGGCGCATCAGCATCTCGGACGACGTGATCGCGCGCATCGTCGGCGAGACGGCCGCCGAGTGCTACGGCGTCGTCGCGATGGCCGGCCGCAGGCGCCGTCCCGGCGGCCCGCCGCGGGGGATCGAGGTCGGCGGCAACGGGACGGGCGTCACGGTCGACCTGCACGTCGTCGTCGAGTACGGCTTGAATCTCGCCGAGGTCGCGTCCACGATCCGCAACAGGGTGGGCTACGAGGTCGAACGCCTGACCGGGCTGCCGGTCACGGCCGTGGAGGTGCACATCGACGACGTGAAGAAGACGGGATGACCGGACCGAACGGCGACCGCGAGGTCGTCGAGAAGCTCGTCGACGCCGCGCTCGCATCGCTCGAGGCGAACCGTGCGCGCATCGACGATCTCAACGTGTATCCGGTGCCCGACGGCGACACGGGCACGAATCTGACGATGACCGTGCGCGCGGTCGCCGAGGCGGTCGACCGCACGAGCGCGGCGAGCCGGCAGTCGCTCGCGCGCGACGTCGCGCGCGGCGCGCTCATGGGCGCACGCGGCAACTCGGGCGTGATCTTCTCGCAGATCGTGCGCGGCGCCGCGGACGTGCTCGGCGACGAGCAGGAGTCCGCGATCGACGCCTCCGCGACGGCGCGGGCGCTTCGCGGCGCCGCCGACGCGGCGTACCGCGCGGTTCGGCGTCCGGTCGAGGGGACGATGCTGTCGGTGATCCGCGAGCTCGCCGAGGAGGCGGAGGCGCGCGCACCGGAGCGGCCGCCGGTCGCGGCGCTCCTGCACGACCTCGTGCGCCGCGGCGAGGACGCGCTCGC
>Ga0070741_10013614_pt1 | contig 14309 bp, 9 predicted proteins | sample Coa_R1_4_FD_66440 | JGI IMG/M metagenome (GOLD analysis project Ga0070741, IMG submission 66440) | Surface soil microbial communities from Centralia Pennsylvania, which are recovering from an underground coalmine fire - Coalmine... | ecosystem: Environmental > Terrestrial > Soil > Unclassified ... | reverse complement strand
GCGGCCGCCGGCTCGGGCCGGTGCAGGGCTTCGTGCTGCCGACGCTCCGGCGCTGCGGGCTCCTCTCGGAGCGCGTCGCGGCGCACTTCCACGGCTTCCTTCGCGAGAACTTCGGCGCACGGGTCGCGGGCGAGGACGTCGCGGAGTTCCTCCGCTTCCTCCCCGAGCTGCCCGAGGACACGGCGCGCTGGGTGGTCGGCGAGCTCCAGTAGCGGTGCGCGCGCGCACCGGCAGGACGTAGAGAACCGCGACGGGTCGCGGAGCGATCCCGGACGGCGCGCTGCTCGGCGCCTCCCGGTTCACACGTGGCGCGCGCTGGCACGCGGTGCGCATACGCCGCAGGCGCCGGAGCCGGAGCTCCGAGCGACGAAAGGAGGCGGCAATGAGCCGTACGTTCTATGGAAGCGTGGTCGCGGCTGCGGTGTTCGCGATCCTCGGATGCGCCGTGCACCATGCCGTGGCCGCGGATCACTGCTTCTACAAGGGGAGCATGTACTCGGACGGAGCGACCGCGTGCCAGGCGGGGTCGCAGTATCGCTGCGACGACGGCGACTGGAAGTCGATCGGCGTCGCGTGCAGCAACGACAGCCCGAGGGTGGCGACGTCGAAGCCCTGCGACTACGGGGGCGTGACGTACTCCACCGGCTCCGCGAGCTGTCAGTCGGGCACGCAGTTCCGCTGCGAGGACGGGCGCTGGGCGACCCTCGGCGTGTCGTGTCCGGCGGCCGATGCGCCGGTCCGGGTCGTCCCGTCGGGGAAGACCTGCATGTTCGAGGGCGCGACGGTGGCGAACGGCTCGACGATCTGTCGCTCGGGCTCGACCTTCCTCTGCAACGACGGCGAGTGGTCGAACCTCGGGACGCTCTGCCGCTGAGCGGGCGTCTCCGGTAGCTCTGCGGTCAGCGGGCGGGATCGGCCGGGATCCCGCCCGGACCGTCCGCGACGGTCCGGCCGCGGGGGTCGCGCGCGCCGCGCGCCTGCTCGATGCCGGCCGGCACCGGCGCCGTCGCCGGGCATCCCGATGCGGCGGCCGGCGGCAGCACGAGGTCCCCGTACCGCGTTCGCTGCGGCAGACCGGCCGCGCGGCGGTAGACGTTCTCGACGCGCACGGCCTCGAGCTCGTGCTCCCCGGGGTTGAGCCCGGCGCAGTCCTGGGCCGCGTGCGCGATCTCGTGCAGGAGCGACGCGACGGGATCCCGCGCGACGGCGGCGCGGTCGCCGCGCGCCGGCTCGAGGTCAGAGCGGAGCCCGGGGTTCCAGGTGATCGTTCCGAGGGCGACGCCGGCCGGCCGCTCGAAGAGATTCCGGCGGGCGTCGCCGGTGCAGATCGCGTAGCGCGCCGACGGACACTGCTCGAAGGCCTCGAGCGTCGCGAGGATCTCGTCGCTGCCGCCGCACGGATCGACGCTTCCCCTGAGCGCCGCGAGCGCGTCGTCGACGCGACGGACGTCGGCACGGTTTCCGCACTCGACCATGCCGCCGGCGCGAGACGTCGTCGCGAGCATCAGCACCGCCGCGAGCGCGACGCGCGCCGCCGCCCGAGCGCGTCCCCCGCTCGCCTCGCCCGTGCGCCCCACGGGGCGCTTCTACACGTCACCCGCCGATCCCGGAAAGACGTGAAAAGGGCGATACCCGTCGCCTAGAGCTGACGCCGGTCGAGGAACGGCAGGATCGCCGTCTCGAGCGCGAAGTCGGAGATCAGGTGCGACACGTGCGAGGAGTCGAGGAAGACGTCGAACTTGCCGCCCCGCATGCTCTTCACGATACCCTCGACGATCGTGTCGTACGTCCGGTAGCGGACGCCGTAGAAGCAGCACGTGTCGAACTGGTTCAGCACCTGGAGCTGGGCGCGCCGGGAGCCGGTGCTCCCGAGGATGTAGAGGTCGAGGTAGTCCGCGATCGCGAGCATCGAGTCCTGGTGCTGCTCGGCGTCGCCGAGATCGCCCGCGGCGCACGGGGTATCGAGCCGCCGGAGGTACATCGGCAGGCTTCCCGCGACGGGAAGGCTCACCGTGATGCGCGGGTCGACGGCGGCCGCGAGCGTCGCCGTCCAGCCGCCGCCGGAGATGCCGATCATGTCGACCCGCCGATGCGCGTAGATCGCGCGCTCGTAGTTCACCGCCTGCACCACCGGCTCGATGAAGTACTTGAACGGGCTCACCTCCGGCGTCTCGAGCAGCGCGAACATGTCGTCGTGCGTGATGACGCCCGGTGGCCCCGTGTTCGGGCCCCAGAGCGGCATGTTGACGACGAGCACCGGATAGCCGCGCGTCAGGAAGAAGAGGACCGTGCCGTCGCCGTTCGTGCTGTCGAGCGTGTCGGCGTGCCCCTGATGGAAGATCATGAGGCGCGGCTTCGGGCGCGGCGGCGTGTAGAGGTACATGTGCGACACGAAGCCGTCCATCGAGACGCGGAGCTCGTCGACGGTGCGCCACGCCGGCGGGTCGGTCTCGAGCTCCGGAAACGGATTGGCGACGTTCGTCTCGACCTCGGGGAGCGTGCCCGGCAGCGCGGGCGCCTTCCAGATGAGCTCGATCAGCTCCTGCCTAATGTGCGCGACGTCGGCCGGTGTGACCGCACGGATCGTCGAGCGGACGTCGGTCTGCAGGAAGACGGGGTCGATCTCGGTGAAGCAATCGAGCGCGAAGACGCCCGAGGTGACGCACGCGAGCAGTAGTGCGATGGTCAGGATGCGGCGGTTCATGGGCCCCCGATGGTTGGCGGATCGCTCCTCGACCTGTTCCACCGCCTCCGCCGCCCGGTCAACCCCGGATCGATGAAAATTACGCGGTGCGCTCCCGCGCCCGGGCCCCGGTCTTGCACCCCTCCGGCGCATGCCCGCACCGTGCCGCGCCACCGTCCGCGTTTTTTTCGACCGCGGCGCGTGCGCCTGCTATCGAGGCGCAACGCGCCTTCCCCGTCCTGCCGGACAAGTTCGTGCGGAAGGCGTCGAACCGCCGCCGATGCTCCACCGTTTCGCCGCATCGTTCGCGCTCGCGGTGCTCCTGGCAGCTGCGCCGGCGGGCGCCGCCGCGGCGCCGCCGTGCGCCGGCGTCCGCTTTCTCGTCGACACGCCGATCGTCCCCGGGAGCGCCCTGCCGTTCGATGCAGTGACCGTCGATGCCGCCGGCGACGCGACCGCCGACAGCGGCTGCCCCGCCGCGCACGCTCGCATCGGCGTCCGCCGGGGCGACGACGTCGTGCGCGTCTACTGGCCCGCCTGCGGGCCGCTCCGGAGCGTACGCCTGAGCGCGAAGGTCGACGACCCCGGGTGCACGACGCTCACTGCGAGCGTGACCGCGCACGGGCTCCGGCGCCGCCGCTTCGTCGCGACGGCGTCCACCTGCGGCGACGGCCGCGTCGACGGCGCAGCCGGCGAGACATGCGAGGGCGACGCGGACTGCGCGCCCGGCGTTCCGTGCCGGAGCTGTGCGTGCACCTCGGCGCCGACGACCACGTCGACGCGGCCGGCGGTCGCGACCACGACGACGACCACGACGTCGCGCCCGCCGTCGACCACCACCACCACCACCACGACCACGTCACGCCCGCCGGCCACCGTCACGACGACCACGACGACGTCGCGCCCGCCGACGACGGCGATCACGACGAGCACCGTGCACCCGTCGACGACCACCACGACCACGCTCGCGGGCCTGAGCCGCCTGTTCGAAGCCGCGAATCCGTGGAACACCGACGTCTCCGCGCTGCCGAAGAGCGCGACGTCGGACGGCATCGTGCAGGCGCTCGCCGCCGCGGGCGGCTGGGGCACCGGGACGCTTCGGATCGACTTCAGCATCGAGGTCCTCGAGGCCGACGCGTCGACGCCGTTCCGCACCTTCACGTCGACCGCCGACTTCTACACGCCGGACTGCGACCACCTGCCCTTTCCCGTGCCGGCCGGCGGCGCGCTCGAGGGCGAGACCGGCTACCAGTGCGCGAGCGACGGCGACTGCCACCTGATCGTCGTCCACCGCCCGACGAAGACGCTCTACGAGATGTGGCGCGCGAACATCGTCGGCTCGACGTTCACGGGCGGCTGTGCCGCCGTCTGGGATCTGACGCGCGCCTACCCCGCGAGCCTGCGCGGCGATCAATGCACGTCGGCCGACGCCGGCGGGTTCCCGATCGCGGCGATGCTCTTCTCGGCGGACGAGGTCGCGCGCGGCTCGATCGATCATGCGATCCGCTTCATCCTGCCGAACAGCCGGATCCGGAGCGGCGTCTACGTCCGCCCCGCGTCGCACGCGGGCGGACCGAGCGGCGGTCCGGGCCTCCCGCCGTACGGCGTGCGCTTCCGCCTCCGCTCCGACTTCCCGCTTGCGTCGCTGCCGTCCGAGGGCGCGCGCGTCGTCGCCCGCGCGCTCCAGCGCTACGGGATGATTCTCGCCGACGGCGGGAACATCGCGCTCACCGCGCAGAGCGACCGCTTCACGACCCGCAAGTGGAGCGAGGTCGGCGTCGACACGCGGACGCTCGCGGCGATCCAGCCGACCGACATGGAGGTCGTCGGGATGGGCGCGCCCGTGCCGCTCACGTACGACTGCGTCCGCAATCCCTGACGCACCGCGCCGGCGTGGCTCGTTTCCGCGCGCCGCGACGATTATTTCATTGACCGTGCAGCCCGCCGCGGCGTAAACCTCACCGGATCGTCCCCGCGACCGCCGCCAAAGGAGGGCTCCCTCACATGCTGCCGAAGATCACCCGTACGCTCGTCGTCGCGCTCGCCGTCACCACGTCGCTCGCCGCGGCGACCATCAACCCGGTCGACAAGTGTACGAGCGCGAAGCTGAAGGCGATCGCGAAGAAGGAAAGCGGCCTCATCAACTGCAACGCCTCGGTCGCGTCCACGGGCACGACGGCGAAGCTCGCGGCGTGCGAGGCGAAGGTCGTGACCAAGTTCAACACGGCCATGACCAAGGCCGGGACCTGCAACGGCGTCGCCGCCGACTGCGAGAGCATCGCGGACAACTGCCGGACGAACGTCCGGACGCAGCTCCCCGACGGGACGACGTCGAAGAGCAAGTGCGAGTCGGCGCGTCTCAAGGCCGCCGGCAAGAAGGCCGCCGCCCTCCTCAACTGCTACGCGAAGGCGGCGCTCAAGGAGCTCCCGGTCGACAACGCGCCCGGCGGCTGCCTCGACAAGGCCGCGACCAAGTTCACGACCGCGTACGACAAGGTGACCGGGTGCACCGGCGACGGCCAGACGGCGGCGGTCGAGACGCTCGTCGACAACGCCTGCGTCGGCGACGAGCTCACGGTCGACGGCGGCGGGCACGTGACGGGCATCTGCCCGACGACGACCACCACGACGACGTCGACGACGAGCACGACGACCACGTCGACGACGAGCACCACGACCACGACGACGTCGAGCACGACGACGACCGTCCCCGTCTGCGGCAACTCGCAGGTCGAGGTCGGGGAGCAGTGCGATCCGCCCGGCTCCTCCTGCGGCGGCAACGGCACCTGCCAGAACGACTGCACCTGCCCGTGCGACCTGAACGGCTGCCCGTGCGACTTCCTCGATCCGAGCGCGTGCATGTACCCCTTCCCGAACGACTTCTTCACCGTCGCGGACGGCACCACCGACACCGGCAAGCGGCTCAACCTCACGACCGTCTCCCTCATGAAGAACAAGTCCGGCGCGCAGGTGAGCCCGACGCCGTACAACCTGAACGACGGCTTCAGCCCGGGCTCGACGATTCTCACCTTCGTCCCGGGCGTCAACCTCGCCATGACGGGCGCTGCGCCGGTCACCGACATCGCGCGCTCGCTCGACGCGAACGCGCCGGTCGTCCTGATCAACGCGTCGACGCTCGCGCACCATCTGATGTTCGTCGAGCTCGACGCCAACTCGCCGACGCCGGCGACGCGGGCCATGATCATCCACCCGTCCATCAACCTCGACGAGGGCACGCGCTACATCGTGGCGCTCCGCGACATGAAGGACTCGAGCGGCAACATCCTCACGCCGAACGCCGACTTCCTCGCCTACCGCGACAACGTCCCGACCGGCGACGCCTTCAAGGAGGGCCGGCGGCCGCACATGGAGGACATCTTCACGATCCTCGGGAACGCGGGCGTCGCGCGGAACAACCTCTACCTCGCCTGGGACTTCACGGTGGCGAGCCGCCGGAGCCTGACGGAGCGCATGCTGTTCGTGCGTGACGACGGCTTCAGCCGCCTCGGCGCCGCGGCGCCGGGCTTCACCGTGCAGCACGTCTACGAGAAGGGCTGCCACAACGGCGGGAGCCGCAACGGCCAGGGCTGCACGGTCGACGCGGACTGCACGGGCGCGAGCCCGCTCGCGGGGTCGTGTCAGGGCCCCGGCGTCAGCGCGCAGATCATCCGGCAGGTCGTCGGGACCTACAACGTCGAGCGCTACGTCGACAGCACGACGCCGCCCGCGAAGTTCGTCCTCGACGGGAACGGGCTCCCGACGCACCAGGCGACGCCGCAGCCGGCGTCGTTCATCTGCGACATCCCCTACGCCGCGCTCCCGAGCGACGCCGGACCGGCGGTCCCCGCCCGCGCCTCGATCTACGGGCACGGCCTCCTCGGCTCCAACACGGAGATCACCGCGGGCAACGTCGAGGCGATGTCGCAGGAGCACAACTTCGTCTTCTGCGCGACCAAGTGGATCGGCATGGCGGACGAGGACGTCCCGAACGCGGTGCAGATCCTCCTGAACCTCGACAAGTTCCCGAGCCTGACCGATCGCCTCCAGCAGGGGATGCTCGATCAGCTCTTCCTCGCCCGCCTGATGATCCATCCGGCCGGGTTCGTGTCCGATCCGGCCTTCCAGGACGGCAGCGGCAACCCCGTCATCGACACGAGCGCGGTCTTCTACGACGGCAACAGCCAGGGCGGCATCTTCGGCGGCACGGTGATGGCGATCGCGCAGGACATCACGCGCGGCGTCCTCGGGGTGCCGGGCATCGACTACTCGCTGCTGCTCACGCGAAGCAGCGACTTCACCGCCTACTCCGCCTTCCTCTACCCGGCCTACCCGAACGAGCTCACGCGGCCGTTCCTCCTCGCGATGATCCAGATGCTCTGGGATCGCTCGGACCCGAACGGCTACGCGCACCACATCACCTCCGATCCGCTGCCCGGCACGCCGGCGCACGCGATCCTGATCCACGAAGCGTTCGGCGACCACCAGGTCGCGAACGTCTCGGCGGAGATCGAGGCCCGGACGCTCGGGCTGTCGGTCCATCAGCCGGCCCTCGCGCCCGGCCGGAGCTACGAGGTGACGCCGTACTACGGCATCCCGGCGATCCCGACCGATCCGTACAACGGCTCGGCGATCGTCGTCTGGGACAGCGGCGCGGCGACGCCGCCGACCACCAACACCGCGCCGACGACGGGCTTCGACCCGCACGGCGATCCGCGCAGCTCGCCGCTCGCGCGGCAGCAGAAGTCCGACTTCCTCAAGATCGGCGGCCAGTTCGTCGACGCCTGCTCCGGGGCGCCCTGCACCGCCACGCACTGAGCTGATCGCGTCCCTGATCGGGGGGTCGGCCGTCATCGGCCGGCCCCCCTTTTTTTTGCGCGCTCGTCAGCCTGAAAACGTACACACTAGAAAAAAAATGCTTGACCGCGCCGACGCCCGGCGGTATGCCGCGCGCGGGAGGGCTCCACGCCATCGACGCCTGAACGGGGGGACGGGCGCCGCGTCGCACTGCCGCAGGCAGTCCGTGGCGCATTCGCGACCGACCCTCCGGCGCGCGCCGGTGACCGTCACGCCCTGCGTTGCGATACGCCGACCTGACCTGTCCGCCAACCTCAAGGAGGAGTCGACGATGCCGAAATCCCTCGTGTCCCTCGCCTTCGCAGCCGGCCTCCTCGCCGCCGCGCTCGCACGCCCCGCCGGCGCGCAGATCCCCGCCGGCACCGCCTGCACGACCGCGAACGACCCGGCGTGCAACCACCTGAAGTGCTACAAGATCAAGGACACGCCGCTCATCGGCACGACGCCGAAGACGGCGCTCCTGCAGATGGACAACCAGTTCGGCCGGGAGCTCGTCTTCAAGCTCCAGCCGGTGATGCTCTGCCTCCCGACGCAGAAGAGCTGCTGCAAGAACGGCGCGTGCTCCCCGACGCTCTGCGCGCCGAACCCGGTTCCGGCACCCGCGCTCCCCCACTTCAAGTGCTACAAGGTGAAGGCGAAGACCTGCCCCAACGGCGACTGCTCGAAGCTCACCGCCTTCCCGAAGGGCATCCAGGTGATCCTGCGCGACCAGTTCGGCACCGAGCAGAACGTGCCGGTCGGCCAGCCACAGATGATCTGTGCCCCGGCGGAGAAGATCGTCGTCAACGCGTCGACCACGACCACGACGACGACCTCGACGTCGACGACCACGACGACCCTCGTCTGCCAGTTCTCGCCGGCGACGGGCGCCTGCGTCGGCGGATGCCCGTCGACCGCGCCGGCCGGGTCGCAGTGCGCGCTGGTCGCGCCGGGCAAGTGCGCCTGCGCCGCGCCGCCGGTCTGCTGCGAGTGCCCGGGCGCCGCGTGCTTCAACACCAACCACCAGTGCCCGACCGGCTGCAACACGGTGCCCAACGCCAACTGCAACGCCACCGGACACTGCGACTGCGGCACCTGCTTCGACCCGACCGCGGGTCCGAACGGCGCCTGCACGACGATCCCGTGCTCGACCAGCCAGGCGTGCCCCGCGCCGCTCTTCTGCAATCCGAACCAGTGCCCCGCGCCGTGCGATCCGTGCGCGCAGGGGTCGGCGTGCAACGCCGCGTGTTTGCGTCCCGACGGGACGGCCGCGCACTGCCAGCTTTCCGGCCCCGCGCCGCAGAGCTGCAGCTGCTGCAGCCCGACGGGTGGCTTCTGCACGAGCGACTTCGACTGCTGCTCGAACATCTGCAACGTCGCGACGAACACGTGTCAGTGACGCGGTAGTCCGCGAAGGGGCCGGCGGCGACGCCGGCCCCTTTTCTTTCGCCTCCCGTTCCCGTACCCCTGAGCATCCAGCCGCGGGCCGCCGACCGCGGGCCGCCGCTGGACGTCGCATGCCGGACGCCACGCCGCCTCGTCGCTTCGCCGTCCGTGCGGCCGCCGTCGCGGTCGTCCTGTGGCTCGCGCTCCCAGGCCCGGCACGCGCGACCGGGACGCTCGACTGGCACGCCGGCGCGGGCCGCGTCGACGCCGACGTCGATCGATGGCCCCTCCAGCGCGTCCTCGACACGATCACGTCCGCCACCGGCTGGGAGACGTGGGTCGAGCCGGGGATCGACCATCCGGTGACGGCGCATTTCCGCGACGCGTCGCCGCCCGAGGCGCTGCGGCGCATCCTCGGCGATCTCGACTTCGCGCTCCTGCCGCAGCGCGAGGGCCCGTCGAAGCTCTTCGTCTACCGGCGCGCGCTCGGGGCGGCGACGGAGCGCGTGCGCCGGCCGAAGCGCCCGAACACGGCGCCGATCGCGACCGAGCTGCTGGTGACGACGCACGGGCCGATCGACGCGGTCGCCAAGCGCCTCGGCGCGCATGTCGTCGGCCGGCTCGACGCGCTCGGCGCGTATCGCCTCCGCTTCGACAGCGCCGCGGAGGCACGCGACGCCCGCTCCGAGCTCGCGCGCGACGGCGACGTCGAGGCGGTCGAGACGAATCTCGCCGTCGCGCCGCCAAGCGTCCTGGAGCCGCTCGCGATGAGCTCGTCCGCGCCGCCCCTGCTGCAGCCGGACGTATCGCCGGCGACCGACAAGGTCGTGGTCGGCCTCGTCGATACCGCGGTGCGGCCGAACGGGACGGCGCTCGGCCCGTTCCTCGAGCCGGCCATCTCCGTCGTCGACGGGCCGGCGCCCGCGGGCGGGACGATCACGCACGGGACGGCGATGGGCGAGACGATCCTCGACGGCATCGCGCGCGCGCTCGACGAACGCGGCGACCCGTCCCATCCGGTCCCGGTCGCGATCGTCCCCGTCGACGTCTACGGCGGCGCCGAGACGACGAGCATGTTCGACGTCGCGCGCGGCCTCGTGGAGGCGCTCGGCCAGCATGCGAACGTCGTCAACCTGAGCCTCGCCGGCGAAAGCGACAGCGCGCTCGTCGATCGCGTCATCCACCTCGCGACCGCGCAGGGCGTCCTCGTCTTCGCCGCCGCGGGCAACACCCCCGACACGAGCCCCACCTACCCGGCGGCCGACCCCGGCGTGATCGCGGTCACCGCAGCGGACGCGCAGGGGACGATCGCGCCCTGGGCGAATCACGGCACGTTCGTCGACGCGATGGCGCCGGGGATGAACGTCGTCCGCGTCGACGACCGGGCGTGGCTCGGTACCGGCACGTCGTTCTCGACGAGCCTCGTATCGGGCTGGGCCGCCGGTCTGATGGCGGCCTCGCGCCAGTCGCCGGCGACGATCGGGGCGCAGACGTTGCTGCGCTGGACCATGACGCCGCCCGGGGTGACGACCGCTCGTCCGTGACGGCGGGCTACCCGGCCGCTACGACGGCGGACGGCCGCGCCACTTCATCATGCTCGTGTTCACGCCGAGCAGCGCCGCGACGCGGTAGAACGGCCGGAACGGGAGGAGCCCCTTCAGCGCCGGCGTCACCGCGACGAGCCACGGGGTCCGGACCGACGGCGTGTTCCGGAGGACGGCACGGACGGTCAGATCGGCGACGCGCTCCGGCGTGAGAAGCCGGGTCATGAACGGCGCGCGCGCGCCGTCGAACAGGCCCGTCGACACGTAGCTCGGGCAGACCGCCGTCACGTGCACGTGCCGGTGGCCCTGCAGGTCGAGCTCGAGCGCCAGGGATTCCGAGAAGCCGAGGACCGCCCACTTGCTCGACGCGTACGTCGCGCCGAACGGGAGGCCGATGAACGCGGACGCGCTCGCGACGTTGACCACGTGGCCGTCGCCGCCGGCGAGGAGATCGGGCAGGAACGCGTGCGTCATCGCGACCAGCCCGAGCGTGTTCACGCGGTAGGTCGTGAGATGTCGCTCGAGCGGCACGTCGAGGAAGCCGCCGCCGAAGACGAGCCCCGCATTGTTCACGAGGACGTCGATCCGGCCGACGTCGCGCGCCACCTGCTCCTTCAGCCCGACGATGCGGGACGTTTCCGTGACGTCGAGGACGTACGTCCGGACGCGCGTCCCGGCCCGCGCGAACGCGGCCGCCGTCTCCCGGAGGGCGCCGTCGTTCACGTCGACGAGCAGGAGCTCCGCGCCCTCCTTCGCGAGCCGCTCCGCCAGCGCCTTCCCGATGCCCGAGGCGCCGCCGGTGACGAGGACGCGCTTTCCCGCGAACGTCTGCACGTCGCCTCGCTACGGGATCTGCCGCGCGTGGTCCAGCGCCCCGGGGCGCGGGCACGAATTGACAACGGCCGCCGGAGCCGGCGACTCTGCCGATGCGGCCCGCCGGCCGCCGACCGACGCGAGGACCCACGCCATGCGAACCATCGCCTGCCACGCCATGCGCGCCATCGCGGCATCGCTCGCCGCGGTCACGCTCGCCGTCGCCGCCCCCCGCGGCACGCAGATCGGAAGCGACAAGAACGTCCGCTTCGAGCGGCTGGGCGGCTTCGCGGCGCCCGGCACGCCCGTCGACATGAACCAGGTCGGCATCCTCGAGATCGGGCCGCGGGCCGCGAAGAACATCCTGGTGCTGAACCCGGGAACGTCGGCGAGCGCGGCGTACTTCGCGCCGCTCGCCAAGACGATCGTCTCCCGGGCGAAGGGCTGGCAGGTCTGGTCCGTCGAGCGCCGCGAGAACCTGCTCGAGGACCATTCCTTCCTCGACAAGGGAAAGGCGCAGACCGCGACGCCGATCGACGTGTTCAACTACTATCTCGGCTGGCTCACGGACCATAGCGTGACGACCCACTTCCAGCTCATTCCCGACGCGCAGGTCGCCTACGCGCGCGAGTGGGGGATGAACGTCGAGATCGAGGACCTCCGCCGCGTCGTGAAGCTCGCGCAAAGGCGCGCGCGGAAGGTCGTCGTCGGCGGCCACTCGCTCGGCGGCACGATCACCGCCGCGTACGCGACCTGGGACTTCGGCGGGAAGCCCGGCGCGAAGGGGCTCGCGGGGCTCGTCTTCATCGACGGCGGCAGCGGCCCGGACCCGATCACCGCCGACTCCGCGACCGGCGCGCTCGTCGCCCTCCAGAACGGCTCCCCGTGGCTCAGCTTCGGCGGCATCCCAGCGCCGTTCGCGGGGCTGTTCAACTCGACGGGCTCGCTCGGCGCGCTGCTCGACCCCGATACACCGTCGATCGGCCAGACGTTCGCGCTCCTCCCCGCGGACCTGAAGCCGCCCGTCCGCGTCACGAACCTCGCGCAGTACGGCTACGCGCTCGACACCGAGACGTCGCCGCCGGCGCTCATCGCGGCGCAGGCGCACCTCGGCCGCCTCGCGGCGAGCGGCGACCCGCGCGGCTGGGATCAGGCCGGCGAGATCACGCCGATCCAGCGCTTCGCCGAGATGTTCTCCGGTGCCGGCCTCCCCGGGCTCGACGGCACCGCCTGGTACCATCCGCTCCGGCTCACGATCGACGCCGGCGCCGTCGCCGCCGGCAACGACAATCCCGCGCAGGCGATCCTGAACGTCCACGCGACGCACGGCCACGATCTGCCGAAGAGCCTTCGCATCTGCGCCTTCGGCGCCGCACTCGGCGGACAGCGCGTGCTCGACGCGGCGACGACCCTCGCGACGCAATCGGGCATCTCGACGAAGCACCTGACCCTCGTCGACCGGCACGAGACGTACGCCCACAACGACCCGAACTCGGCGTATCCGCAGAACGACTTCCTCGACGAGCTGATCCCGTTCCTCACCAAGGTGCGGCGCGGGGGCCGATGACCGCCGACCCGACGCCGTCCGGCGGCTGCCCGCCGCCGGAGTGATCGAGCTCGTACGCGTCCCGGACGCGGGCTAGCGTCCCGCGCCGGGCACGTCATCCTCGCAGCTCGGCGAGCAAGCGCTCCGCCGCGGCCGTCTCGGGCGCGACGGGTCGGCGACCGGCGAACCAGGCATGCACCGCGTCGAGCGCCGCTTCCGCCTCGCGCGTCCGTCCCTGCCGCCGACAGTGGCGCGCGAGCGCGACCGCCGCGCGAAGCTCGAGGAGCCGCGCGCCCTGGCTCCGGGCGACGTCGACGGCGCGCCGGAGACAGTCCTCCGCGAGGCGCGCGCCGGCCTTGTCGCCGTCCGCCACCAGGTTGCTCTTCGCGACCAGCAGCCCGGCCTCCTGCAGCCGCTCGCCCGTCCGGTCGACGGCGGCGAGCGCCTCGTCGAGCAGCGCCGCCCCGGCGGCGCGGTCGCCCTCCATGACGTGCGCCGCGGCGAGCATGCCGAGATACGACGGCCGGAGGAGGCCCGCCCCCGTCGCGTTCACCGTCGCGACGCCGTCGCGGAGCATGGCGATGCCGGCCGCCGTCTTCCCCTGCATCATGAGCGCCCACCCGCGGTTGGCCGTCGCCATGCCGAGCACGTGCGGGAAGCCCTGCTCCTCCGCGAGCCGGACGGCGTCCGTCGACGCCGCCTCGGACCCCGCCCAGTCGCCGAGAAACTGCCGCGACACGGCGGCCCCATGATGCGCCCACGCGAGCGAGAACGCGTCGCCGTGCCGATGCGCGAGCGCGAGACCGGCGCGGTCGTGCGCCGTCGCCGCGCCGAGCTCGCCCTGGAGCGTGAGCGTCCACGCGAGCCAGAGCTCGCACGCAACGCCCGGGTCGTAGCCGCCGTAGATGCGGATGTGGTCGCGATGCGTTGCCGGATCGTACTCGCGGAGCGCCGCTTCGAGATGCCCGCGGGCGGCGTCGAACGCTCCCATGTGGAACAGCGTCGCGCCGTGCCCGTAGTGCGCCTGGACGTGGAGCGCGCGGTCCGTGGGACGTTCGCCGGCGTGGATCAGGAGCTCTTCCCCGAGCCTCCGCGCGGCGTCGAGCTCGGCGCGAACGGTGTGATACGACACGAGGCCGCGAAGGACCGGGTGGCGCTCGGGGGCCGGCGGCAGGGCGTCGCACAAGGCGCGGGCCTGCGCGAAGGCGCGCTCGGTCTCCGACGCGGCGTAGCCGTGGATCGACATCAGCAGCGTCGCCCGCGCGACGACGAGCCGGAGCTCGCGCCGCTCGCCCTCGGGAACGTCCGGCGCGCGCGCGAGCGCGTCCAGCGCCGCGGCCTGGTGCGCGACCGCCTCGTGCGGCGCGTGTCGCTCGAGCGCCGCCGCGGCCGCGAGCTCGTGGTACCGGAGCGCGCGCGCGTGGGCGCGCCCCCGCGTGAAGTGCATCGCGAGCTCGGCGGCATGCTCGCCCGCTCGCGCGCCGAACGCGGCTTCGTGCCGGCC
>Ga0070741_10013613_pt1 | contig 14310 bp, 15 predicted proteins | sample Coa_R1_4_FD_66440 | JGI IMG/M metagenome (GOLD analysis project Ga0070741, IMG submission 66440) | Surface soil microbial communities from Centralia Pennsylvania, which are recovering from an underground coalmine fire - Coalmine... | ecosystem: Environmental > Terrestrial > Soil > Unclassified ... | reverse complement strand
CATGCCGCCGTTCTTGGCTCAGAGCGCGTCGGCGGGCCGGGCCAGGGCGGGCTCGAGCTTCTTCTGGAGCTGCACGTAGAAGAGGCTGAGCGGGAACTCGTCGTCCTTCACCAGGTCGACGAGCTCCTTCGGCTCCTCGACCTCCGGCAGCTCCCGATTGGCCCTGGCCCACACGGAGCCGTCGGCGGGCGCGACGTATTGTGAGACGAGGTCGTGGGCAGCGATCCACTGGCCGAGCTTGGAGCGGTCGATGCCGGAGTGGTAGAGCTCCTGCACCTTCTCGCGGAGGGCGCCGACGCCGTCCGCGATGCGCTCCCAGTCGATCGTCAGGTGATTGTCGGTCCAGTGGAGGTAGCCCTCCTTGTGCAGGAAGGCGAACAGGAGCTGGCCGCCGAGGCCGTCGTAGTTGCGCTTGCGGCTCCCCGTGACGGGGAAACGGAAGAGGCGGTCGAAGAGGATCGCGTACTGCACGTAGCGCGCGAACGCGAAGCCATCGGCCTCCAGCTTCACCGCCTCGCCGAACGCGGTGAGGTCGCAGCGAAGCTCCTCCAGCGAGTACATCCAGTACGGGCTGCGCTGGCGGATCATGAAGGGGTCGAACGGGAGGTCGCCGTGCATGTGGGTGCGGTCGTGGATCAGGTCCCAGACGATGTAGGCGTCCATCGAGAGCTCCGGCGAGGTGAGCAGGCAGGCTGCATCGGGTGGGAGATTGAGGTCCAAGAGGTCCGCGGCGCTGCCGCAGACGCGGCGAAAGCGCTCGGCCTCGCGGTCGCAGAAGATGCCGCCGAAATAGCTCGGCGGGCGCTCCTCGGTCGAGAAGGTCTCCGGGAAGAGGACCGCGCACTCCGAGTCGTAGCCCGAGGTGTAGTCGACGAAGTTGACGGGCACGAACTTCGGGTTGTCGTAGCCGGAGGCCTCGAGATCGGCGACGAACTCGGGCCATGGGACGCGGACGATGAGTGCCTCGAAGCAGGTGTCGGTGGAGGCGTTCTGCTTGTACATCGGGAAGACGACGAGGTGCTCGATGCCGTCGCGGCGGTCGGCCTCCGGATGGAACGCCTCCGTCGAGCGGATGAAGTCGGGCTTGGCGAAGCCGCCGTTGGCCCAGTTGCGCAGGTCGGCGCGCAGCGCCTCGATGTAGGCGCGCTGGTGCGGAAAGTGGCGGGAGAGGCCGCCCACCGCGCCGCAGATCTCATCGACCAGCTCCGCGAGGCGGGATGGATCGTGCTGGGAGAGGTCAACGGAGCCGTCGGGCTCCTGGGTCGCGCGCAGCTCCTCCACGGCGCCTTTCAACTCGGCCCAGTGGCGGTCGGTGGCGGCAGGTGAGTCGGTGACGGTCTCGAGACCGCCGAACGCGGGCTGGGCGGCCCAGTAGACGAGGTTCAGCCACAGGGCCTCGTTGTCGAGCTCGCCGATGCAATCGTCGCCGAAGAGGTCGGAGTCCGCGAGCACGGCGACGCGCCCGGCCCCGTGCTTTATGACCGCGGCGATCGGCGCCTCCGGGGGCGACGCGCTGGGGAAGGTGCGGGCGAGCACGTGGCCACCGTCCTGAAGGGCCAGGGTTCCCGCCCGGTAGAAGCAGGCCTGGTGGACGCGAGCGAGGAGGTCCACCGTGTGGGGGCCCTCGGTCGAGGGCTTCCCCGCGGTGGGGGCGTTGCCGTTGGCGAAGCCGTCCGCGAGGTCGGCGAGCACCCAGGACGGCGCGCGGTGGTTGTGCTCGTAGTCCTGGACCGTCGCGTTCTCGACCTCGATGCCGAACCGACCGAGGAGCGCGTTCAGGTTGTTGCCGTACTTGTCCTGCTCGGTCTCCGCGAGGACGATGAGCCCACCGCCGCCGCGGACGAACTCGTCGAGGGCGTCCAGCTCGTCGTCGCGCAGGGTCGGGCGGCCCGAGTTGGTGGTCGCCTCCCACTTGGGGTCGGAGGGGTGCGCGATGACGACCACGTCGGCGCCGGCGAGGGTCTCGCGGGTGAGCGGGCGGTCGGCGTTGGCGATCACGTCGAAGTCGCGGCCGGCCAGGGTGCCGGCGGCGATCGCATAGGAGGAGTCCTCGGGATGGGCCGGCTGCATCTGCTCCGCCAGCTCGCGGCGAACGGTCCACGCCTCGGAGTGGGACTCGTCGAATAGGACGCGGGCGACCTTCGGCTGCGCGAGCGTCATCACACGTGCTCCTTTCTCTGCGGCGATCGGCATTCCCTACACGGTAGGGGCCTTCTCGGAGGTAGTCACCCCCACTCTGTTGAGATTTCACGCAATAATTCACCCGATTGGACGCGATCGATAAGCAGATTCTTGCGCTGCTGGTCGATGACGGCCGGCGCACCTACGATGACATCGGGAGGCGGGTGAATCTGTCGGCGCCGTCGGTGAAGCGGCGCGTGGATCGGCTGCGCGAGCGCGGTGCGCTCGAGGGCTTCACCGCGGTCGTGGATCACGGCGCGATGGGATGGAACACGGAGGCGCTGGTGGAGCTGTTCTTCAGGCCGGGCACCCAGCTCGACGAGGTGGCGAGGATCCTCCGCGAGCACCCAGAGGTGGTGGAGGCATGGAGCGTGACCGGCGACGCGGATGCGATCGCGCGGGTGCGCACGGAGGACAACGCGACGCTCGAGCGGCTGATCATGGACCTGCAGCGGAACGGATTGGTGATCCGCACCCGCTCGCAGGTGGTGATGTCGCGGCTGGTGGGGCGCGTCGGCGAGGAGGGCTAGCGCCTGGCGAGGACCTCGACCTCGGTCGTGTAGGGGAAGGGGAAGCGGTCGGGGAGGTCGGAGGCGATGGCGCGGGCGCGCTCGAGCACCCGCCGGCGCTCCGGCTCGGGTAGGTCGGCGATGAAGCTGGTCGACGCGACGCGGGAGACGAGGGAGGCGGCGTCGAGGGTCTGGACGTTTGGGAAGTGGCTCTTCGCCGTGGTCTCGAAGAGCTCGCTGTCGTCGAGTGCCCGCCGCCAGCGGGCGCCGCGATGCGAGGGCGTGTCGCCGCGGTATGGGGCGAAGAGGTCGTCGACGGCCCGCTGCGTCGGGTCCTCGAGATCGCGGATGTTCCAGACGAGGGCGAGGCGGCCCGCGGGGCGCAGGACGCGGTGGATCTCGGTGAGTGCCCTCGGCGCGTCGAACCAGTGGAAGGCCTGGGCGACCGTGACGGCATCGGCGCTCGACGCCGGAAGGCCGGTCCGCTCGGCGGTTCCGTCGCGGGCATCGGCCTCCGGCGACGTGCGGCGGAGCGCGCGGCGCATCGCCTCGACGGGCTCGACGGCGATCAGGGCGGCACCGGTGGGGATCAGGAGGCGGGTGAGCTTGCCGGTCCCGGCGGCGAGGTCGACGACGGTGCTGCCGGGCCGGAGCCCCAGCTCGCCGGCGAGCCAGTCGATCGCCTCGGCGGGGTAGCCGGGCCGGCTCTCCTCATAGACGTCGGCGGCGGCGGCGAACCCGCGTCGAGCTGTCTCGTGGACGCCCATGCACTAAAGCCTGGCGAATTGTCCGCACCCACTCACCCACAAGCGAGCTGGTCGTTGGGGCGTTGTGATTTGCACCCGAGGAGGCAATCAGAGCTGGACCGGCGTGGTCAAGTACTCCGACCCGCAGCGCTGCGATTTTCTGTTCGTGCACGTCGGAGACGGCCGGCGATGGTTCATCCCGACAGCCGCGCTCGACGGCAAGTCTGGATTGAACCTCGGAGGGCCGAAGTACTCGCAGTTCGAGATCGAGCGCAGCGGGTCGCTCAGAGCACGCGTCGCCCTAGAATCGTCCGCCCCGGGGGAGTACCGAAGCGGTCAACCGGGCGGCGCTGTAAACGCCGTGGCAAAGTCCTTCGCAGGTTCGAATCCTGCCTCCCCCATCAGACCGCGCGGCAGCCCACCCTGCGACCCAGCAACCGTGAGCGAAGTCTTGGTCGCCGGGGACAGGCGGTCATCAACCAGAAGCGCCGCATAACAATCCCCCAGTCGGCGTTCTTCCCGGCCGGATTCGAGCCCGGTGACTGACTTCGCGCCCGCAGCGACCGCCCGGGGCGGGTCATCCTCGAACAGATGGAGTTGCCTAACTGGGCACGGGGCACAGAGGGCGCTACCGCAGAACCGAGCGACTCTGTTCAGAACTGAGCGACGGCTCCGAGCGAGAACATCACGCTCCTATCGTCGGCGGCGACCTCTCCTCCCGCGACGGCGGCGCTTACCGTCGGAGGGCGAGGCGCTCAGCCCCCGCTGGATCTCGCGGCCCGTGACCTCCTCCACCGTCTCGCTCATCACCTGCTGGAAGATCGCCAGCAGCGCCTCCGAGGCGAGCGGCCGCAGCCGCTCCAGCGCCTCGCGAACCCTCGGCCACTCCTCCTCCGGCCGGCCCGCGTCGTTGAACGGCTTCCACACGTTCTCCAGGAACAGGTCGATGAAGACGCGTGAGACGCGGCGGGCGCTGGTTCGGACCTGAGCGGCCACCTCGAGCGCGACGTCCGGCCCGAGTCCGAGCTCCGCCAGCTCGAGCCCCGCCCGCTGGAGCCGCGGGCTCAGGATCTCGTAACGACCATCCCCGAGGTCGCGTAGCAGGCCGAGCTTCTCGGTGCGGGCCATCAGGCGTGGATCCAGGGGGCCTCCCCAGCGCTCGGCGAACTCCTCCTCGGTGAGGATCTCGGGCTGCTCCTCCTCGAACGGGGCACGCAGCGTGCGCGAGAAGTTGAGCACCTCGGCGCTCGAGCCGCCGGCCCCGTCGAGAAGCTTTCGGATCGACTCCAGGTTGAACCCGTCCGCCTGGAGCTCCTGGATCAGCTCGACTCGCCCGACGTGCTCGTCGCCGTAGTAGCCGGTACGCCCCCGCACCTCCGGCGGCGGCACCAGGCCGCGCGACTGGTGGGCGCGGATGTTTCGAACCGTCATCCCGGTGCGGCGCGCCAGCTCGTCGATCGTCATCGAGGCGCCGTCGCCCTGTTCCGTAGCCCTGTTCGCTACCTCTGCCATGGCTCAATCATGGGACCTATGTTCCATCAAATGATGTTACATCGGGCGTGGGGCGGGACGGATCGGCGCCTCGTCCGAGCCGGCTCCCCGGCCCGTTTCGGGACCGCGCCTCTCCGAGGGCCCGTAAGCGTCTAGGCCAACTCCCGAAGCCTCTGGGCCTCGGGCAGTTGCTTCAGCTTCTTGAGCGTGTTGTTCTCGATCTGCCGGATGCGCTCGCGCGTGACGCCGAAGGCGCGACCCACCTCCTCGAGCGTCAGCGGCTCGTGCCCGCGCAATCCGTACCGCAGCTCGATCACCTGGCGCTCCCGCTCCGGCAGCGCGTCGAGGGCCCGCTGGATGTCCTCACGCTGGAGGCGTTCTGTCGCCGTGTCGAAGGGCTCCTCGGTGCGGTCGTCGGCGACGAAGTCGCCGAGCTCCGACTCCTCCTCGTCCCCGACGGGCTTCTCGAGCGAGATCGGCATCTGCGCAACGCGCAGGATGTCGCGGACCTCGCGGATCGTGATCTTCAGCTCCTCGGCGATCTCGGCCGGCTCCGGCTCACGACCCATCCGCTGCACGAGCTGGCGCTCAACATGTGTCACGCGGTTCAGCTTCTCGACCATGTGCACGGGGATCCGGATCGTGCGAGCCTTGTCGGCGATCGCCCTGGTCACCGCCTGGCGGATCCACCACGTCGCGTAGGTCGAGAACTTGTAGCCGCGGCGGTAGTCGAACTTCTCCACCGCGCGAATCAGCCCCAGCGAACCCTCCTGAATCAGATCGAGGAAGCTCAGCCCGCGGCCGAGGTACCCCTTCGCGATCGAGACGACCAGGCGCAGGTTCGCCTCGACCATGTGGCGCTTGGCGGCGATGTCGCCGCGCTCGATCCGCTTGGCGAGCGCGATCTCCTCGTCGGCAGTCAGCAGGTCGACCCGGCCGATCGAGCGCAGGTAAAGGCGCAGCGAGTCGAGGCTCGGCTCGACGGTGAGGTCGAGCTCGGGCTTCTTGGTCTGCCCGGGCTGGTTGCCCTCCTTCGCCTCCTTGTAGGCGGTGAGACCGTCTTCGGCGATCACGTCGACGCCGTGCTCGATCAGGTAGGCGTGCAGGTCCTGCACCTGCTCCTTGGTGACCTCGACCTCCTCGAGCGTCCCCGCGATCTCCTCGAAGGTCAGGTAGCCGCGCTCGCGGCCCTGGGAGATGAGCGCGCGGAGCTCCTCGGTGTCCTGGAAGGGGAGGTCGCCGTTCAGGCCGGGCGACGCACCGTTGGCGGAGTGCTCATCGGCCCCGCCATGCGCTCCCGGCTCCCCAGTCACGAGTGCGTCTCCCTTTCTGACATTCCCCGCCCCCACCTCTCCTCTTTTCGGGGTTCGGGCGGCGGGAAGTATACGGATTGGCCTCGTCCGCGCGCCGCGATTTGCCACCGCTACCCTTGGCCATCCGGCCAGGTATGTGAAGCGGCGACTTTGTCGACGCAGCAGCATGTAAGGCGGCGAAGCCGCCGCAATAGATTGTGAGGCGGCGACTTTGTCGACGCAGCAGCAATGTAAGGCGGCGAAGCCGCCGCAATAGATTGTGAGGGCCGAGAGGTTCATGAGATGACCGAGAGCACTGGACTTGCGGCTCGCGACGTGCAGGCGTCCAGGCCGCGCACCGAGGTGAGCCTCACCCGCGTCGGCGTCCGCGGCATCGAGAAGGTGATTCGGGTCGGCGGCCACCGCGCGATGTCCGACGGCGGCGCGGACCGCCCCGGCAACTACTTCTTCGCCGAGCTCGAGTGCTTCGTCGACCTGAACCCGCGGCAGGCCGGCGTCCACATGTCCCGCTTCGAGGAGGTCGTGGGCGAGGCGATCGACCGGGTCGTGCTGGGCGAGTCGCTCCGCGCCGAGGAGCTCGCGGCGCACATCGCCGCCCGCGTCCGCGAGCAGCAGCAGGGCCTGCGGGCCGAGGTGACGATCGCGGCGCGCTATCCGGAGACGGTCCGCACCCCGGTTTCCGAGCTCCCGACGCAGGAGATCTACACCCTCCTCGGCACCGCGGTCGTGTCCGAGCGGGGGACGCGCACGCTGACCGGCGTCGAGGCCCAGGGGATGACCGCCTGCCCGTGCGCCCAGGAGCTGGTGGCCGAGCGTTCGCGCGAGCGGCTCGCGGCGGACGGCTTCACCGACGACGAGATCGAGCGGGTGCTCGCGGCCGTCCCGGTCGCGACGCACAACCAGCGCGGCGTCGGCTCCCTCCACATCGGCGTCCCGGAGGACCTCGACCTCGACGTCGACGCACGCGACCTGCTGCACATCGTCGAGCAGTCGATGAGCTCGGAGATCTACGAGCTGATGAAGCGCTCAGACGAGGTTTCGGTCGTCGAGAAGGCCCACCGCAACCCCCGCTTCGTCGAGGACTGCGTCCGCGAGATGGTGCGGCGGGTCACCGAGGCATACCCGCAGCTCGACGACGGGGGCTTCATCCTCGCCCGCCAGGAGAACCTCGAGACCATCCACCGCCACTCCGTGATCGCGGAGCGCTCCGGGCTCCTCCGCGAGATCCTCGCCGAGCTCGAATCCGGCGAGCACTCGCGCCACCACATGACCGAGCGCGAGTGGCTCTGCGCTCCCTGCGGGGAGTAGCCCCCCGATCGGGGAAGTAGCGCCCGCCTCGGCGGGGTCTGGCGGACGACTGAACGATTCGCCACGTATGCGGTGGTAAATCGCTCACTCGATGGTCAGCGGCCCCCGACAGGCTCCCCCTCGCTGCCCTCGTTCATCTTCTCCCTCTCCTCCGCCAGGCGCCTGCGGAGCCCGAAGAAGTAGTCCAGTCCGGAGATCACGGTGGCGGCCAGCGCCAGGTAGACCAGCGCGTCCACCGGCCACGGGGAGGGGTTCCAGATGATCAGGGCGAACACGGCCGCCACCTGAAGCGCCGTCTTGGTCTTCCCGAGCCAGCTCGCCGAGATGACGACGCCCTGCTCGACGGCGATGGCACGCAGCCCGGTCACGGCGAGCTCGCGGGCGATGATGACCATCGCGATCCACGCCGCCAGCCGGTCGAGCGAGACCAGCGAGACCAGCGCCGCGACGATCAGGAGCTTGTCCGCGAGCGGGTCCATCAGCTTGCCGAACGTCGTGACGTCCTGGCGGCGGCGCGCGATGTAGCCGTCCAGCCCGTCGGTCACGGCGGCGAGCGCGAACACGCCGGCTGCCAGCGCATCGCCGTTCGGCGTCTCGCCGAGCAGCGCGACCACGATCACCGGCACCGCCAGGATCCGCAGCAGGGTGAGGACGTTGGGCAGGTTGATCGGGAGCACGGCCTCATCCAGTATCGCGGACGTCGGGCCAGCCGACGGTGGTTCCCACCCGGCGCGGGCCGCGGTCAGGCGAGCTCGCGCGCGCGGGTGAACACGGCGTCCAGCATCGACTCGGTGAGCTTGCCGGTGAACGTGTTCTGCTGCGACGGGTGGTAGCAGCCGAGGAGCGTGTATCGGCCGGCACTGGCCTCGGCGCCGTGGCCGAACCGTGGCTTCGGACGGGGCACCTCGACTCCGCGCGCGCGGAGCGCCCGCAGCGTCCCGTCCCACGCGTAGGCGCCGAGCGTGACGATGACTCGCACCCGCTCGAGCAGGCCAAGCTCGCGCTCGAGAAACGGCAGGCAGTTGTCGCGCTCCGCGGGCGTCGGCTTGTTCGCCGGCGGTGGGCAGCGGTTGACAGCGGTGATGTACGCACCCGTCAGGCGCAGCCCGTCGTCCCGGCTGACGGCGAGCGCCTGGTTGGCCAGCCCGGCCCGGTGGAGGGCCGCGTAGAGCCAGTCGCCGGAGCGGTCGCCCGTGAACATCCGTCCGGTCCGGTTGCCGCCGTGGGCGGCCGGAGCCAGGCCGACGAGGAGCACCCTCGCGTCGGCGTCCCCGAATCCCGGTAGCGGCCTTCCCCAGTACCGCTCCCCGCGGTAGCGCCGCGGGGGGTTGGCCGCGGTCCGCCGACGCCACTCGACCAGCCGGGGGCAGCGCTCGCAGCGGACGACCTCTTCGGTGAGGAGCTCGAGCGAGTCGGCCACCCCTCAAGGCTATGCGTGCCCCCGGCCCTCGCGCCGTTACGATCGCCGCTCGTGGAGGCGAAGCCGGCTGCAGACTCCGAGGCGGTCCTCGTCAAGTGGATGGGGATCGGCGACGCCAACTCGGCGGGATTCGTCCACGGCGGGATCGTGATGAAGCTCTGCGACGAGGTGGCGGGCATCGCGGCGATCCGCCACTGCCGCAGCCGGGTCGTCACCGCCGCGATGGACCGGATGACGTTCATCCTGCCGGTCAACGTCGGCGAGCTCGTGACCTGCACCGCGAAGGTCAACGCCGCCTGGCGGACGTCGATGGAGGTCGGGGTCCGCGTCGAGGCCGAGAACCCCCGTACCGGGGACCACCGGCACACGTCAACCGCCTACCTGACGATGGTCGCGGTGGACGACGAGGGCAGGCCGACCCCGGTGCCGCCCCTCCTCGCCTCCTCCGACACCGAGCAGCGCCGCCAGCGCGAGGCCGAGCTCCGGCGCCGAAACCGCCTCGGCGAGCGCGAGCAGATCCTCGCCCACCGCTCCGCGACCGAGTAGGCCTACTGGGAGGGGGTCGAGGGGGCCCGGCCGGTCACCCACCGGCCGATGAAGAAGATCGTCAGCCACATCAGCGTCGCCGCGAGCGGGCTGAGGAAGGCCACCGGGATCGAGAGCGCGAAGACGCCCACGACCACGAGGTTGATGGGAGCCGCGTTGCGCCGCTCGAACGGCTGCGCCTCCCTTCGAAGCAGCCCGGCGCGAGAGCTGTGGAGAAGCTGCAGGTAGAAGGCGCCGCTGACGGCGATCATGTTGATCGCGTAGAGGACGACGGCCTCGGTGTGGCCGGAATAGTCGCCCAGCACGCCCGAGCTGAACGGCACCAGCGCGATGCACGCGAGATACAGGAGGTTGAGCGTCATCAGCCTCCCGTCGAAGCGCTCGAGCGCGGAGAAGAACCGGTGGTGCGCCAGCCAGTAGCGGCCGAGGACCGCGAAGCTGATCGCGTAGGCGATGAAGTCGTCCTGATTGTTGAGCAGGGCGCGCTTCAGATCGCTGAGGTGCGGAGGGATCGTGAGTCCGAGGACGAGCAGCGTGATCGCGATCGCGAACACGCCGTCGCTGAACGCGACGATGCGGTTGAACTCGACCTCCGCCTCGTCGCGGTGGCGGGCGCGCCCGCCTGCGATCGGGTCGAATCTGCGTGCCTTGCCCTCGGCCACGATTGCAGGTACGTTCGCGGTCGCGGGAACCCTGCCGCCGGTCGATCCCGCCCGCCCTGACCCCTATACCCCCCTAGGGTATATACTCGCGCGGATGAACACCGTTCTGGAGGGGTTCAAGGACGCGGGCCTCATGGCCTACGAGGTCTGGTGGGCGCTGGTGCTCGGTTTCGCGATCTCCGCGATCATCCAGGCCTGGGTTCCCCGCCAGCGGATCGAGGCCGCACTGGCGGGCACCGGGCCGGGGCCGCTGGCCAAGGCGACGGGGCTCGGCGCGGCCTCCTCGTCGTGCTCCTACGCTGCGATCGCCATCGCGCGGTCGCTGTTCGAGAAGGGGGCCTCGGCCGTCACCTCACTCGCCTTCCAGTTCGCCTCGACGAACCTCGTCTGGGAGCTCGGCCTGGTGCTCTGGGTGCTGATCGGCTGGCAGTTCACACTCGCTGAGTACGTCGGCGGGATCATCCTCATCGCGTTGATGGCCGTCAGCCTCAGGCTGTTCGTCTCGCCGCGGCTGGAGGAGGCCGCGCGCCGTCACGCGCAGAAGGCCGTGGCCGACCACGCCCACCACGCCTCCGGTGACGAGGGCCTCGGCTGGCGCCAGCGACTCACGTCGGTGAACGCGTGGACCAACGTCGCCTGGAACTTCCGCATGGACTGGGGAATGCTCTGGAAGGAGATCACGATCGGCTTCCTGCTCGCCGGCTTCATCGGCCAGCTCGGCGACGACTTCTTCAACGTCCTCTTCGTCACCGACGCGTCGCCCGTGGTCCGCACGATCGAGAACGTCATCGCGGGGCCGCTGATCGCCGTGCTGAGCTTCGTCTGCTCGGTGGGAAACGTGCCGCTGGCCGCAGTGCTCTGGTCCGGCGGGATCTCCTTCGCCGGCGTGGTCGCTTTCCTGTTCGCCGACCTGATCGTGCTGCCGATCGTGGTCGCCTACCGCAAGTACTACGGGCTGTCCTACGCCCTCCGCATCACCGCGCTGATGTTCGTGACGATGGTGGTCGCCGCGCTGATCGTGGACGGCCTCTTCTCCGCTGTCGACCTGATTCCCTCGACGCGGCCCACGCGCACGGACATCTTCGGCAGCGTCTCCGTCAACTACAAGCTGTTCCTGAACATCTTCGGCCTGGTGGTCTTCGCGGGCATGTTCTGGCTCACCCTGCGCGGTCGCGAGCGTCACGAACCCGCCCACGCCCACGCCGGGCATTAGCCATCCCGCCGTCGGCGACCCCTAAACTTGGCGGCCGAGCGGGTCTTCCGGACCGGCACTCCCGGAGCCTTCCTCGCAGCCGCCCATGGTGCGCGACCACCATCAGCTCCGCAAGCTCGCGATCGTCCCCGCCTACAACGAGCAGGGGATGGTCGGTCGAGTCGTGCGCGACATCAACCGCCACGCGCCGGACTTCGACGTCGTCGTCATCGACGACGGCTCGCTCGACAACACCGCCGCCGAGGCCGAGGCCAGCGGCGCCGTCGTCGTGCGCCACCCGTTCAACATCGGCATCGGCGGGGCGATGCAGTCCGGTTTCAAGTACGCGCTTCGAAACGGCTACGACGTGGCCGCGCAGGTCGACGGCGACGGCCAGCACAAGCCCGCCCACCTCGAGGACCTGCTCGCCAAGCTCCACACCTCCGGTGACGAGGCGGACATGGTGTGCGGCAGCCGCTTCCGGGGGGACCCCGGCTACCGGGTGCCGATCGGCAGGCGCATCGGCAACATGATCTTCTCGGTCGTGCTGTCCGCGATCACCCGGCGGCGCATCACCGACCCGACCTCCGGCTTCCGGATCACCAACCGGCGTGGGATCGAGCTGTTCGCGCGCGACTATCCCCACGACTACCCCGAGGTCGAGGCGATCCTGATGCTTCACGCACACCGCCTGCGCCTCCACGAGGTGCCCGTGCGCATGAACGCCCGCGGGTTCGGCAAGAGCTCGATCGACTACCCGCGGAGCGCGTACTACATGGCGAAGGTGCTGCTCGCGCTCTTCATCGGGCTGTTTCGCCGCCGCCCGACGCCGGTCGAGGACCCGCCGGACGCGAGCGAGGGCGTGGCCCCGGGAGCCGCGGTCTCCGGAGCCGGCGAGGCGCCGAGGGGCGGCTGAGCGGTGCCCGACCTGAGCTCAGCGCTCTCACTGGCGGCCGGCACGCTCGACAGCCGGGTGCGGATCGTGGCCGTGATCGTCACCGCGGTGATGCTCGGGATCGTCCTGGAGCTCGTCCGCCGACGCCGGCTGATCGAGCGCTACGCCCTGCTCTGGATGGTCGTCGCCCTGATCCTCCTGGTCCTGGCGGTCTGGAACCAGCTGCTCGCGGACGTCTCGCACGCGATCGGGATCGAGGTGCCGGCCAACGCGCTCTTCATCGCGGGCCTGGGCGTCGCGTTCCTCATGCTCCTGCATTTCTCCGTGATCACCAGCCGCCTCTCCGAGGAGACCAAGATCCTCGCGCAGGAGGTCGCGCGCCTGGACGCCGAGGCCCGAGCGGCCCGAGCCGCGAAGGCGAACGGCGACGGCGCGAACGGGCACGCCCACCCGGCCGAGCCGCAGGCCGACGCTCAGTCCGGAAGAACCGCCAGCACCGCGGACCAGTAGCCGCGGAGCACGGCGCGGAGCGCGCGCGACCGGCCCGCGGCGCCGAGATACGCGGAGTCGAGGTCGGGCGTCAGTCCGCCGGCGAACGCCGCGGGACCCACTCGTCGCGTCGCCTGGATCGCGCGGCGCTCCCGGCGCAGGCGAGGAAGCCACCGGATCACGTCCCACCAGGAGGCGAGCTTCTGCGTGAGCCAGCCCCCTGCGATCGAGATCGGCACCAGGGCGACCTCGGTCGCGAGGAGCGCCGGCATCAGGAGGCCGAGCAGCCCTGCGGGATACGTCCGCACCAGCGTCGCCCAGCGGTTGCGCTCGAGCCGGCGCCATTTCTCGGGGCCCTTCTCGAACTCGTAGTCGTGGTCGACCCGGGCGGACCGCTCGACGCCGAGCCGGCCGCCGGCCAGGCGCACCCGGAGCGAGAGGTCGACGTCCTCGTGGTAGAGGAAGAAGTCCTCCGCGAAGCCGCCGAGCTCCTCGAAGGCCGCGGCCGGGACGGCCAGGCAGGCCCCGGATACGAATCCGGGCTCGAGACCAGCCGCGGGAGGATCGGTCATCGCCTCGCCCGCCCCGCCGGCCCACGCGATCCCGGTGAAGTGCACCTCGCCGCCGCGGCTGTTGATCGTCCGGCCGCCGTCGGCTGTGACCAGGCCCTGCCATGCCCCCCACCCCCGGCGCTCGGTGAGGGGGCGCTCGATCGCCTCCCGGAAGCCCGGCGCGACGACCGCGTCCGGGTTCAGGAACAGGAGGAGGTCTCCGGAGCTGATCGCCGCGCCGCGGTTCGAGGCCGCCGCGAAGCCGAGGTTCTCACCGGCCTCGATCAGCGTCGCGCCCGGCGCGCTCTCGCGGACCGCATCGGGAGTCCCGTCGGTCGAGCCACTGTCGACGACGATCAGCTCGTCGTCGTCGCGCAGCTGCGCGGCGATCGCCTCGAGCGCAGGGCCCACCCCATCGCGCTGGTCATGGGTGACGACGACGACCGAGAGGGAGGCCAGGGTCTAGTCCTCCTCCGCGGGGAGTCAGCCCAGCGCCTGGAGAACCTGCGCGGTGTCACCCCAGCTCTCGGCGTCGGCGATCAGGCCGTCGCGCAGCTGGTACACCCAGACGTTGCTGCCCTCGATCGTCCCCCCGCCCTTGACCTTGCCCCTCGTCTTGGCCACGACGACGACGTGGTTGTCATCGGCGCCGAGCACCTTGTCCGGAGTCGCCTTGAACGACTCGAACGCTCGGTCGAGCTTGTAGAGGAAGTCCCGGAATCCGTCCGGCCCGACGTAGGTCCCGCCCCACGGGACCGATTCGGGCACCCGCGTCTCGGCCGACGGGGCGATCGCCTCGACGGCACCGTCGATGTCGCCCCGGGCGAACGCGTCCCAGGCCTGCTGTACGACGTCAACGTTGTCCTTCGCCATCGATCCTGTCCCTTTCTCGGAGCCCGTCACCCTAGTCGGACGACGCCGTGAGCGTCAACCGACCAGTGTCGTCGAGCAACCCGCCCGGATTCGGCCACCCCGGATTGCATCGATGGCAAGCCGGCGCCCGGATT